>WNFR01003422.1_pt1 | contig 21484 bp, 23 predicted proteins | sample 5400221 | NCBI WGS metagenome assembly WNFR01 (sample SAMN13153357, study PRJNA577476) | soil metagenome | isolation source: 40 cm soil under Madrone tree | place: USA:California | collected 2016-06-14 | reverse complement strand
GCGCGCGAGGCCGAGCTGTTCGGTGGCGCCAAGCCGGAGTTGCGTCTCGTCAACCCGATCAGTGCCGATCTCGATGCAATGCGGCCATCGTTGCTGCCGGGGCTCATCGCCGCGGCGCGCCGCAATGCCGATCGCGGCTTCCCCGATGCGGCCTTGTTCGAGCTCGGGCCCCTTTATCGCGACGACACGCCCTCTGGCCAGGCGCTGGTGGCGGCCGGAGTGCGCAGCGGCCGTACCGGCCCAAAGCATTGGCGCGTGCCGGCGCGCGAGGTCGATCTCTACGAGGTCAAGGCCGATGCGCTCGCTGCCCTCGCCGCAATGGGCGCTCCGGCCGACAATGTCCAAGTCACCGACGACCCGCCACCGTGGTATCACCCCGGCCAGGCTGGCATCTTGCGGCTGGGGCCCAAGGTGCTGGGTGCCTTTGGCGAACTCCATCCGGCGGTGCTCGAAGGGCTCGACGCTCGGCCGCCGATCGCCGGCTTCGAGGTGCTCCTCGACGCGGTCTCCGAGCCGCGCGGTGCCCGCGCCAGGCCGCCGCTGAAGCTGTCGGTATTTCAGCCGATCGAGCGCGATTTCGCCTTTATCGTCGACCGTGATCTCCCGGCTGATGCCTTGTTGCGCGCCGCCCGCGGCGTCGACCGCAAGCTGGTCACCGAGGTTCGTCTGTTTGATGTTTATGAGGGGTCGGGTCTGCCGGAAGGAACGAAATCCCTTGCGATCACAGTGGTGCTGCAGCCCCAGGAGCGCACCCTGACGGACGCCGAGATCGAAGGCTTTTCGAGGCGGCTCATCGTCCAAGTCGAAAAGACAACCGGAGGCAGGTTGAGAGGTTGACAAAACCGTCGTGGCCGATCGTCGGCCACACCCTTGGGGTGATCCTGCTGGTCGCGGCGGTCCTATTTGGAGCCGCCGGCCGGATCGACATCTCGATGTTCTGGCTCTATGTCGGCGTCGTCGCAGCAATATCCGTTGCCGCCCTCTTCCTGATCGATGAAGACCTTGCTCAGGAACGGATGCGGCCGGGAGGCGCACCGCCGGGGCTGAGATTGCTCCTCGTCTTCGCGCTGTGCTTGGCGCACTGGATCATCGCCGGTCTCGATCGCGGCCGGTTCCACTGGTCGGATACCGTGCCTTTAGCACTGCGGCTCGCGGGGATTATGGTCTTCGGCGCGGGGTTGACGCTCTTTGTCTGGGCGATGCACGTGAACCGGTTCTTTTCTTCGGTCATCCGGATACAACGGGAGCGAGGGCATCACGTCGTCACCCGCGGGCCGTATCGATGGGTGCGCCATCCGGGCTATGCCGGCGCGATCCCCGCCGCAGTGGCGAGCGGGATGGCCCTCTGCTCATGGCTCGCGATGGCGGTGGGCGCCCTCGGGGTGCCGCTCCTTCTCTGGCGCGCAATCGCGGAGGACCGGGTGCTGCTCGCCGAATTGCCGGGCTATCAGGCCTACGCCCAGAGCGTCCGCTGGCGGTTGCTACCGGGTGTGTGGTGAAGCGCCACTCATGTAGCTGTTGAGCTCGGGTGTCGCCATTGTCGCATCGACATAGCCAAAAGTGCCCTGCTCCTTGACTTCCCGCGCGGCATTGACGAGACCGCTCATTGCCGCCCGGTAGAGCGATGTGGCAAGGCTGATCCGCTTCACGCCCGCCCCCGCGAGCTCTGGTACGGAAAACGATCGGCCCCTGACGCCGGCCATGAAGTTGAAGGGCCGGGACAATGCGGCGCAAACCGTCTGCACGGCGGCAAGGTCGGGCAGGCCCGGTGCCATCAATACGTCGGCGCCCGCGGCTTCGAAGGCTTGCAGCCGGCTGATCGTATCGTCAAGATCGGGATTACCGCGCAGGAAGTTCTCGGCCCGCGCGGTCAAGGTGAAAGGGATTGGCAGATTGCGTGCCACCTCGGCTGCCGCGGCCACCCGCTCCTTTGCGTGGTTCAGATCGAACAGCGGCTTTTGCGGGTTGCCGCTGAAGTCCTCGATCGAGCCGCCGACCAAGCCCACAGCCGCGGCAAGACGTATCGTCTCCGCTGCGCCCTTCGGCGCGTCGTCGAAACCCTTCTCCAAATCGGCTGAAACCGGAAGGTCGGTCGCCTCGACGATGGCACCGGCGTGGTCAAGCGCTTCCTGTCGGGTCACCATTCCGTCGCGGCGGCCGAGCACGCCGGCGGAGGCACCGCTCGAGGTCGCCAGCGCCTGAAAACCGAGCCCGGCCAGGATCCGCGCAGAGCCCGCGTCCCAGGCGTTGGCGATCACGAAAAATCCGGGTTCTTCGTGCAACGCGCGGAAATGATTGGCCTTCTCCAGCTGGCTTGATGTCATGTTCCGTCTCCTGGCTCCGGCTGTGTGCGCCGATAGAACACGGTTACCACAGTCCTCCGAGTTCGTTGACCGCGCGAACGACGGCCTCCGGAGCTTCGCGCGGCAGGAAGTGGCCGGCAATAGGGATCACGCGGCTCTCATAAGGGCCGGTGAAATGCTGAGCGTGTCGCTCCAACCGGTCGGGCGGGCCCACCCCGTCGCAGTCGCCGTGCAGCGAGATCGTAGGCACCGTGATCGGTGGTTGAAGGGCGAGGCGCGCCTCGATGTTTTCGAAGGCCGGGTCACCCGCCGCCGCGCCGTGCCGGTGGCGGTAGGATTGGATCACGACCTCGACGAAGTCGGGGTTGTCGAAAGAGGCGGCGGTTCTGGCATAGGTGGCGTCGTCGAAGCAGTAGTTTGGTGACCACAGCTCCCACAGTAATTGGCAGAGCGGTGCACGGTTGGCCCCGAGCCCCGCTCGTCCTCGCTCGGTGTGGAAGTACCATTGATACCAGTATCGGTATTCGGCCGCGGGCGAGGCCGGCTGTGCGGCCGCAGCTATGTTCTGGATGTTGTAGCCGCCCATGGTGACTAGGCCGGCGGCGCGCTCCGGCCATAGCGCTGCGACGATGCATGTGGCGCGCCCGCCCCAGTCGTACCCTGCAAGGACCGCCCGCGACAGCCCGAGCGCGTCCATGAAATCGGCGAGGTCGCGGCCGAGCGCCGCCTGCTGCCCCGAGCGCGGCGTCTTGGCGTCGAGAAACCGCGTCGGTCCATAGCCGCGCAAATAGGGTACGAGCACACGCCAACCCGCGGCGGCGAGGGGCGGCGCGACGCCGTCATAGGCGTGCACGTCGTCGGGAAACCCATGCAGCAGGATCACCGGCCGGCCGTCTATGGGCCCGCTCTCCTCATAGGAAATCTCGAGCACTCCGGTTCGGACGGTTTTCATGGCGCAACGAGCTGAAACCCCGACAGTCCATCGGCGGCGATCTGCTCAGGCAATTCGGTCTCCCAACGCAAATAGGCGCGCATGGCGTCCTGATTCCCGGCGTGCCGATCGTGGTTCCAAAACACGAAATCGATCCGCGCGGTGTCGGGCGGGTCGTCCGGCGAGGCTATCATCGGAAGACCTGCCCTCGCCCAGGTTTGCGTCCCGCCGGACACAAGGGCAACCGCCGCCGTTGCCAGCTCGGCGAGATCAATAGCGGCGAGCTGTCCTATCCACTCGTCGTCGGCGAACAGGACAATGCGGTCGGCCCTCAACACGGCGGTTGGCAGCCATTCGAGCCGCGGCCGAGTGCTCCAGACCGCTGCTGCGGGATGTGCCTGCCGATACGCCGCGCTCGGCTCAAGCGAGAGGACCACGGCGCCCTCTGCAAGCCAGCGCACCGCGTCCGCCACCTCTATGACCGGCACCGCAGGTAACTCGACCGTAGTCGCACTGCTGCCGGCTTCGAGCAGCGCGCCCTCCAGGGCGTGATCGAGGATTTGGACATCCCAGCCCAATTGCTTCAGCCAGTGAGCGGTCATGATCGCCCGTGTGCCGGTGTCGTCGACCAGGACGAGGCGCGCGCCGCGGGTCCCGACCCAGCGATCGATCGCCTGCACCAGCTGGCCGCCCGGAGCCGAGATCGAACCCGGCAGGTGGCCGGAAGCGAATTCCTCGGGTGTGCGCACATCCAGCACGTATGTCGTCCGCTCGTCGGCCTCGCCGAGCCACGCGTCGAGTGTCTTTTGGTCCATACGGCGGACCCCGAAGCGGGCGGCGACCCCCTCGGCACGACGTTGCGCCGCAGCATCGGCATTGTCGCTGACCGGGCGAATTTGCGTGGTTGCTCCGCTCTCGAGCTGCAATCCGGCGAGGCGCCAGCCCTGCGTCCCGCCCGAGAGCGAGACCACCCGATTGGGGACCCCGGCGTTGATCAGTGATTGCGCGCCGATGATGCCGCGAGTGCGTCCGGCGCAGGAGACGACGATCAAACTTTCTGGCGAGTCGACGAAATCGCCGAAGCGGTGTACCAGTTCGGCCCCCGGACAGGTGATCGCGCCCGGGACATGAAACCGCGCATATTCCTCGGCCGGCCGGCTGTCGAGTACGGTGACCTTTTCCCCCGAGCGCCGAAGGCGGTCCAGCTCGGCGGCCGAGATCGCTGGTGTGGCGAATTCATGCTCAATGATCTCGGCAAAGCCCTTGCTCGGGACGTTGCTGCTCGGGAACAACCGATGACCCGCGGCCGACCACGCGGCGGCGCCGCCGGCCAGCATATGGGTGCTGCTGTAACCGAGCCCCTCGAGGCGGCGCGCCGCCTTGGCTGCGACGCCATCCGCATCATCCAGCAGAACAACCCGACAGGATCGCCTCGGTACCAGGCGAGCGATTTCCTTTTCGAGCCGGCTGTAGGGCAGGTTCACCGCGAGCAGCGGGTGACCCGATCCGTGCTGCCCTTCCTCGCGCACATCGAGAAAGGCGATCTCACCGCCGGCGGCCAGCCATTCCCTGACCGTCGCGACTCCGACAAATTTGGTCATCCCGAACCCCCGTCACCTGGCGCCGGCGGCAGGATCGCAATCCACCGCCGGTGTGGCAAGAGGCCGGTTCTTTAACCCGTACAGAGCACCTAGAAGGCTTTGGCCATGGTTCCGGTCAGCATATCGGCCTTGCGGTTCAGCGCCGCGATCAGGCCGTCGACGCCGCCGGTCTTGAGGATGGCAGAAAATTCGGAGCGGCGGGTCGCCACCTCGCTGATCGCGCCGTCGAGATTAGCTGTCGAAGCGGTCGGCATAGATCGCCGAGATGTAGCGCCCAAAACTCTCAGTCACTTGCTGGCGCTGCGCCTCGGTCAGAGAGGCCCAGGAAGGACCGACCGACAACCGCGCCATCGCGGGAATGTCGAAGGTCCGGCGAATGACCGGCTCCAGCTGCGTGAAGCGCCCGCTTTGGCCGAGCGTCCGGCCGTTCTTCATCGTGCCGAGCAATGCGTCGTAGAGGCCCTGGACGGTGTCGCCGCCGCTCGCCGTGGCGGCATGCACCGGGTACGAAAGCATGGCTAGCGCAAGCCCGGCGGCGACTGCCACGGCTTTCCATGCCGGCGTTTTCGGTATGATCGGCAAGCTCATGGCTCGGTCCCTCCGCTTTATCTCGATCGTTGCTCACCCTCCTTGTCGCAGCAGGCCGATTGACGCTCGTTTGACGGGGCGTATGGAAACCGCTAAATCGGTCCCGGTCGGCTCGATACGTTCACCTTACGCGAGGCCGGCTTGGCGGTGAGCTGGATGGACCGCTGGCGGGTCAATCTTCTCGGCCGGTTCGAGTTGCGCGCCCCGGATGGGCAGGAAGTTGCCCTCGGCGCCCGGAAGTCGATCGCGCTGCTGGCGCTCCTTGCAGCGGCGCCCGGGCAGCGGGTGTCGCGGGACCGGCTCACTGTCCTGCTGTGGGAGGACATGCCGGACACGCAGGCGCGCGGTAACCTGCGCCAGCTGCTGGCCGCGACGCGGCGCCCCGCGCCGTTTCTGGAAGCGGATGGAGGGTCGATCGGCTTTTCTGCAGGAATCGTCGAAACCGACCTCGCGACCTTCGAGGCGGCAGTCACGGAGGACGCGCCCTCGGCGCTAGAGCGGGCCGCTGCGCTGTACCGGGCTGACCTGCTGGACGGGTTTTCGCTACGCGACCGCGACTTTAACGAGTGGCTGACCGGCGAGCGCGAACGGCTGCGCGAGCATGCCGTACAGCTATTCCTGCGTCTGATGGAGCGCGCCGCCCCGGCCGGGGGCGAGCCCGCGATACGCTGGGCGCTCCGCATCCTGGCGGTCGATGCGGTACACGAGCCGGCGCATCGGGCGTTGATGGAACTCTATGCCGCTCAGGGCCGGCACGCCGCCGCCCTTCGGCAATACGAGCAGTTGCGGGAGACCCTGTCCCGCGAGCTCGGGACCCGGCCGGAGTCGGAAACGGATGCGCTGGCACGGCGGATCCGCGAGGACCGGCGCAGTCCCGCCCGACTCATCGCCGAGCCGACGGCGCTCGCCTCGGCCGCTGGACCGCCGGCCGAGCCCGGCTCCGGCGTCTCGCGGGCCGAGACGCGACCGTGGCCCGATCCGCCGCTGGTCCCCGAAACCCCCTCGATTGTCGTGCTGCCCTTTCAAAATCTGAGCGGTGATCCCGAGCAGGAGTATTTCTCCGACGGCATCGTCGAGGAGATCACGACCGCCTTGTCGCGTTTCCGGTCGCTGTTTGTGATCGCTCGCAATTCCGCCTTTACCTATAAGGGACGTGCCGTCGATGTCCGGCAGGTCGGTCGTGAGCTCGGCGTCCGCTATCTGCTCGAAGGCAGCGTTCGCAAGGCGGCAAATCGAGTGCGGATCACCGGGCAGCTGATCGACGCCGCCAGCGCGGCCCACCTCTGGGCAGACCGGTTCGATGGTACGCCCGAGGACATATTCGATCTGCAGGATCAGGTGACCTCGAGCGTCGTGGGCGCGATCTCGCCGGCGCTGGAACAGGCGGAGATCGACCGCGTCAAGCGGAAACCGACCGAGAGCCTTGGCGCCTACGACTATTTTCTGCGCGGCATGGCAGGGATCTATCAAGAGACCCTCCAGGGCCACAGGGAGGCATTGCAGCTGTTCTACAAGGCGATCGAGCTCGACCCCGATTTCGCTTCGGCCTACGGCATGGCGGCATATGGCTATTGCCAGCGCAAGACAAACGGCTGGATAGCCGACCGCGAGACTGAGATCGCGGAAACCGCGCGCCTCGCTCGGCGCGCGGTAGAGGTCGACAAGGACGATGCGGTAGCGTTCACCTGGGGCGGCTTTGCTCTCGCCTACGTCGTCCGCGAACTCGATGCCGGAGCTGCCTGCATCGACCGGGCGCTCATTCTCAATTCAAATTTGGCGGCGGCGTGGATTGCCAGCGGCTGGGTCAGAACATGGCTCGGCAAGCCGGACCTGGCGATCGAGCACCTCGCACGTGCCATGCGTCTGAGCCCCCTCGATCCGCTCACCAACAGGACGCGAACGGCAACCGCAAACGCCCATTTCTTTGCCGGCCGTTATGACGAAGCCTCATCCTGGGCGGCGATGGCGTTGCGGGAGTGGCCCGATTTCCAGACCGCGCTGCGCATCGGCGCGGCAAGCAATGCGCTCGCCGGGCGTTTGGAAGAGGCCAAGAATGTGCGGGAACGACTGCAAAAGCTCGATCCCGCGCTGCACATCTCCAATCTCGAGGACGAACTGGGGCCGTACGACCGGCCCGAGGATATCGCTCGATATGTAGAGGGTTTGCGGGCCGCGGGATTGCCCGACTGACCAATTTTCCGGGCAGCGACGGCTGCTTCAAAAGCCCGAAGCGCGCGCAAAGGGCGGAAGAGGCCACTCATCCAGATGAGGATTCCTCAGCCGTCACTGAGAAACTCTCGTTTGTCCGGGCACGCCACAGCGGCCATATTCGGCGCAGGAGACTTCTCGGAGGGCATCTTCGGAGTGCTCACCGACTTTAGGAGATTTCATATGACAACGATCCACTGGCACGAACCACGGATTCGGCATCACGGGGCGCGGCACGCGCTGAGCAGCGCCGGGAACCGGCTGATGACGACGTTTCGCGAATGGCGCCGGCGGGTCCGCGACCGCAGCCGTCTCGGCGAGCTCGACGAGCGCATGCTCAAGGACATCGGGATCACTCGGAGCGACGCTGAATTCTTGATGAACAAGCCGTTCTGGAGGGAGTGATGCTTTTGGCTCTTGTGGGCAACTCCGTCGGCAGGGTGTTTCGCCAGGTGATGCTGGCTCTCGCGCAACCGCCGGCAGCGTCCAATCGCAACCTTCCGCCGGAATTTTACAAATTTCCCTTCTGCTGAGGTGATTTGGAGGCATGATGAGATCGGCAACAGTCCCGGTGCAGGTAAATGGTACCAATGTCTGGCGGAAAGCAGTCTTGGCGCTCTGCGCCAGCCTGCTCGGCGTCGCGCTGGCTTATGTCGCCTCTCCGCCAAAAGCCACCGCCACCGACCCGGTTTTCGGCTTCCACCGCATGACGGGATGGTGAGACATCTCCGTTCCCGACAACCAAGGAGGATCAAAACGTGAGCAATCTTGAAAGTCTGCCCTATGTCGAGGCCGAGCTGAACTATCTCGGTCAGATGATCGAACGGCCCCGCTACTATGCCTATGAAATGGCGCAGGGTGAGCGCTCGAACATGACCTACGATCCGCACAAGATGCGGATCCATGATATGCGACCAATTTCATCGGATATGTCACTCGACACGCAGGGCTTCGCGCAGGTCGAACAGCGCAGCGCGGTGCAGGACTTCTGGGACGATGATCAAGTCCGCCGGGTCTATTACCCAGAGGTCGAGCGTGCCATCAAACAGGTGACCGGAGCCAGCCGCGTCTTCATCTTCGACCATCTGCAGCGCCGCCGCGTGGCAGGGCTGACGGACCGCACGTCCGGTGGGCCGCGCCAGCCCGCGACCCGGGTGCATGTCGACCACACCGCAAACTCAGGCCCGCAACGGGTTCGCGATCTACTGCCCGACGAGGCCGAGGAATTGCTGAAGGGTCGCGTCCAAGTGATCAATCTGTGGCGCCCGCTTTTCAGCCCATTGCAAGACGCACCTTTGGCAGTCTGCGACTCCCGTACCGTCTTCGACGAAGACCTGATCCCTTCGGATCTGGTCTATCGTCACCGCGTCGGCGAGACTTACTCGGTGAAATACAACCCGGCGCACCAGTGGTACTATGTGCCGGAAATGCGGCGGGATGAGGCGCTGCTGTTAAAGATCGCCGACACCAAGACCGACATCCCGGCGCGCTTTATGCCGCACACGTCGTTCACCGACCCGACGACGCCATCCGATGCGCGTCCGCGCGAGAGCATCGAGGTCAGGACGCTCGTCTTCCATCCCGCCTGACCCAGGTAGCCCTTGGCCCGGCTCAATGAGCCGGGCCAAGGGGCCACGCCCATCGCCGAGAAATTCGATAGGATAGGGGCCCGCTTACCGGATGGAGACTGGGCTTGCCGCTATCGGGACTGCGCGTGGTCGTTTTTGACCCGCATCCTCGCTGGGCCGTTCTGCTCGATGATCCTCGGGGACATAGGAGCCGAGGTGATCAAAATAGAGACACCCGGCGAGGGCGATCCGGTGCGCCGGCAGGGTGTCATCCGAGATGGGCTCAGCTGGCACTTCGCCGGCTTCAACCGCAACAAGCGCTCGCTGACCCTCAACCTGCGGCACGAAGAGGGCCGCGAGGTGCTCGCCAAGCTGATCGCCGGCAGCGATGTCCTGGTCGAAAATTTCCGCCCTGGAGTTCTCACCAGCATGGGCTTCGACGAGGCGCGGCTCAGGGCGCTCAGTCCCGACCTCGTCTACTGCAACATTACCGGGTTTGGCGGCAGCGGACCGTATCGCGACCGCCCGTCCTTCGATTTCATCGCCCAGGCGATGAGCGGGTTTATGAGCGTCACGGGCGAGCCCGATGGGCCGCCAATGCGTGCCGGCCCGCCGATCGGCGATCTGCTTGCCGGCATCTACGCCGCCCTCGGGGTTTGCGCGGCGCTGGTGCGTCGTGGCCGAACCGGGCGTGGCGACACGGTGGGCGCCAGTCTCAACAATGGCATGATCAGCATCTTGGGCTTTCTCGCAGCAAATTACTTCGCAACCGGCGAGCAGCCGCCCCGCAGCGGTAACGACCATGCGATCGTCTCGCCCTACGGCATGTTCCGCACCGCGGACGGCGAGGTGGCGATCGCCCCCTCGAGCGAGGCGGTCTATTTCCGCCTGCTCGACGCGATCGGTGCGCCTGAGCTGCGCGACCACCCGAATTTCCGCAGCAACGACGACCGCGTCAGAAACCGCCGTGCAATGGATGCGGCGATCGAGGAGCGGCTCAAATCCGGCGGCAGCGCGTATTGGATCGAGAAGCTCAACGCCGCCGGCGTCCCCTGCGACCGCGTCATGGCCCTGCCGGAGGTCTTTGCCGACCCGCAGACCCACGATCAGAAGATGGTGGTCAGCGTCGAGCACCCGGCCATGGTGAGGTCAAAACGCTCGGCTTCCCGATCAAATTCAGCGAGGCGCCGTGCCGCGTCCGCCGCCCCGCTCCCGATCTCGGCGCCGACACCGACGCAATATTGCATGAACTCGGGTACGCACGTGAGGAGATCGCCCGTCTGCGCCAAGCTGGGGTGGCATGAAAGCCCGCGAGCTGTATCGACGTCGTCCGCGCTTTGCGGACGAGCCGTTTCAGGCGCCCCTCAGTTGGGTGCGATCAACAAACTGCCCGCGGCGTGGCGACGCGGGCGGTTGTCGCGATGGGCTTCCGCCGCCCGACTGCGATAGAACACCGTGAGTAATTTTAATCAGTTGCCATCGCCTGATACACAAGGTTGCGGAAGGCGCGGCGGTAGCCGGCGCCCTCCGACAAAGGCACCTGGATCATCTGGATGGCGATCAGCTTCTCCTGGGGATCGACCCAGAACGTCGTGCCCCAGGCGCCGGTCCAATAATAAGCGCCGACCGAGCCCGGCAGTGGGTTGCGGCCCGGGGCGGTACGCACCGCAAAGCCGAGGCCAAAACCTTGCCCCATCTCCGGTGTCGGCGCGATATCGCCCGTAACCGTCCGCGCTCGCTCCGAATAACCGACCCCGGGCGGCAACGCATCCGAGGTCATCAGCGCGACGGTGTGCGGCGCCAGCAGCCTGACGCCGCTATATTCGCCGGAATTGAGCAGCATCTCGCAGAACCGCAGATAGTCGGAGGCGCTCGATACCATTCCACCGCCGCCTGAAAACAAACGTGGCTTTTTCGTGACATCGGGCAAGGGCGGCCGCTTTCCGGCGGCATCCACCTGCGCCTCGGCAAGGCGCGTCAAGTTTGGCTCGTGCACGTAGAAATCGGTCGCGGCCATGTGGAGCGGCGTGGTGACGCGCTAGGCGACAAAGCGGTCGAGCTCCATGCCCGCGACGATTTCGACAACGCGGCCGAGCACGTCGACCGCCACGCTGTATTCCCAGACCTCGCCCGGCTGGTGAGCGAGCGGGATTTTCGACAGTTTGGTGACCATCTCGGCAAGGGTATCGTTGCGGTCGCCGACTTTGGCCTCCCGATAGGCTTGTTGGATGAGCTTGTCGCCAAACTGGCCATAGACGAGCCCGGCCGTGCGCCGCAACAAATCCTGGACGATCATCGACCGCTTCTGCGGCTCCAGGGTCAGTGCCGGCTTGCCTGTAGCCGGGTCGATGTGTTCGACCCCGACCTTCAAACCAGCGAACTCGGGCAAATACTTCGAGACCGGCGCGAGAAGATCGAGCTTGCCGTCCTCGACGAGCATCATCGCCGCAACCGAGACGATGGGCTTGGTCATCGAGGCGAGGCGGAATATCGCGTCCGATTTCATGGGCGCCTTCTTTTCGCGGTCCTGATACCCAACCGCCTGGAGATAGGCGAGTTGGTCCCCGCGCGCGATTAGCAGGACCGCCCCCGGGAGCTCGCCACGATCGACATAGCCTTGATAGGCCTCGGTCAGCCGCTGCAGCCGCGCCGTGGAAAACCCGAGTTGCTCCGGATGCGCAACCGGCGCCGGCTCCTGCGCCACGGCCAAGTCGACGCCACCAACCGCGAGCGCCGTCATCAATAGCAGCTTGGCAAATTTCATGGCTTTCCTCCCTTTTCCAGCTATTGGACTTAGTTTAACCAATTTGTCGCACCCGCGGTTGTCGAAAAGTTGGCTGCGATCGGCAATGGTCGAATTGTCGGTGAGTGCGAGCTAAGGATCCCGATCGTGATACACGGCAATCACTCAGACCATAAGCCCAAGTCCTCACGAAACTGCATCCACGGGGTGGGGATCTTCCGTGGAGACAGACCGACTTGCCCGGATGGCTGACCGAAGCACTAACCCGTTATAATTGCGACATTCTATCCCCCGACCCCAATTGTTGCGCAAGGGACACAACTATGTTAGGAACCGCCCGGAGTTGGCGGGGCGCTTTGCGCTGGCGGCGTTAGCCCGCCGCGATCCGAACACGACGAGGAAGGCCTGCTGCGGGGTTGCGCCCGAGGGGCCACACCGAGGACGGCTTTTCCAAGTGGCCTCTGAGACGACAGGCGTTTCCGGTTTGGCTGCGCGTTACGCGGCGGCGTTGTTCGACCTCGCCGACGAACGCAGGATGCTCGACGAAATCGCCTCCGACCTGCGGCAGCTGCGCGCGATGCTGCAGGGCAGCGGCGATTTCCTGCGGCTGATCCGCAGCCCAATCCTGTCGCGCGACCAGCAGGCGAAGGCGGTGGGGGTGCTCGCCGAGCGCGCCGGCTTGTCTCCGTTGGTCCGCGATTTTCTTACGGTGGTCGCGCGCAACCGCAGGCTGTTCGCCGCCCCGGCGATCATCGAGGCCTTTCTCGCGAAACTCGCGGCGCGGCGCGGCGAAGTCAACGCACAGGTGACTGCGGCGCAAGCTTTGAACGAAGCCCAGCTCGGGGCGCTCAATGAGCAGCTGCGCCGCAGCATCGGAAGCAGAGTCTCGGTCGATGTGCGCATCGATCCCGGGTTGATCGGCGGTATGATCGTCAAAGTCGGTTCGCGCATGGTCGACGGATCGATCAAAAGCAAGCTGCAGCGGTTGCAGCTCGCGATGAAGAATATTGCCTGAAGGGGTATTCATGGAAATTCGCCCGGCGGAGATTTCGGCGATCCTCAAGCAGCAGATCGCCAATTTCGGCAGCGAGGCAGATGTCGCGGAGGTCGGCCAAGTGCTGTCGATCGGCGACGGCATCGCCCGCATCTACGGCCTCGACAAGGTTCAGGCCGGCGAGATGGTCGAGTTCCCCAACGGCGCGCGGGGTTTGGCCCTCAACCTTGAAAGCGACAATGTCGGCGTCGTCGTGTTTGGCGACGACACAGGGATCAGCGAGGGCGACACCGTCAAGCGCACCGGCGCCATCGTCGATGTGCCGGTCGGACGCGGCCTCTTGGGCCGTGTCGTCGATGCGCTGGGCGAGCCGATCGACGGCCGGGGCCCGTTGACCGATGTCACACGGGCGCGCGTCGAGGTCAAGGCGCCGGGCATCGTCACGCGCCGCTCGGTGCACGAGCCGGTGCAAACCGGCCTCAAAGCCATAGATTCCTTGGTGCCGATCGGGCGTGGACAGCGCGAGCTGATCATCGGGGATCGTCAGACCGGCAAGACCGCCGTCGCGATCGACGCCGTCCTCAACCAAAAGCACAACCACAGTGGCACCGACGAGAAGGTCAAGCTCTATTGTATCTATGTCGCGATCGGCCAGAAACGCTCGACCGTCGCCCAGATTGTCAAGACATTGCAGGATTACGGCGCCCTCGAATACTCGGTCGTCGTGGCAGCTACCGCCTCGGAGCCGGCGCCGCTTCAGTACATCGCGCCCTATGCGGGCTGCGCGATGGGTGAATTTTTTCGCGACAACGGCATGCATGCGCTGATCATCTACGATGATTTGTCGAAGCAGGCGGTGGCCTATCGCCAGATGTCACTGCTGTTGCGCCGCCCGCCCGGACGCGAGGCGTACCCCGGCGACGTGTTCTACCTGCATTCGCGGCTGCTGGAGCGAGCGGCGAAGATGAACGAGAACCACGGCGCCGGATCGCTGACGGCGCTGCCGATCGTCGAGACCCAAGCCGGTGACGTGTCGGCCTATATCCCGACAAACGTCATCTCGATTACCGACGGTCAGATCTTTCTCGAGACCGAGCTGTTCTATCAGGGCATTCGTCCGGCCATCAATGTCGGCCTGTCGGTCAGCCGCGTCGGTTCGGCAGCGCAGATCAAGGCGATGAAGCAGGTTGCCGGCCGCATCAAGCTCGAGCTGGCGCAATACCGAGAGATGGCCGCGTTTTCGCAATTCGCCTCCGATCTCGATGCGTCGACCCAGCGTCTGCTCGCTCGCGGGAGCCGCCTCACCGAACTCTTGAAGCAACCGCAATTCTCCCCGGTTCCGGTCGAGGAGCAGGTTGTGTCGATTTTTGCCGGCACTCGCGGCTATCTCGACACGATCCCGGTGTCGGAGATCAGCCGGTTCGAAGCCTCGATGCTGCGCGAATTACGTGCCACCCACCCGGAGCTGATTGCAGCGATCCGCACCGAGCAAGAGATCTCGCCTGCGGTCGAAAAGGGGCTCAGCGAGTGTATCGACGCTTTCGTCAAGACCTTCGCCTGACCCGAGCCTGAGCCCGCCCGATGCCGAGCCTGAAGGATTTGCGGGTGCGCATCCGGAGCGTCAGGTCGACCCAGAAGATCACCTCGGCGATGAAGATGGTCGCCGCCTCACGGCTGCGCCGTGCGCAAGAGCAGGCCGAGGCCGCCCGTCCCTATGCGCAGCGGATGGAGCGCGTTCTCGGTTCGCTCGCCGTCCGCATGGCGGGTCTGCCAGGGGCGCCGCCGCTACTTGTCGGCACCGGCAAGGACGAGACTCATCTGCTTGTGGTCGCGACTTCGGATCGCGGTCTCGCGGGCGGCTTCAACGCCTCGATATTGCGTGAGGCCCGGCGGCGGATCCGCGAGCTCGAAGCGGCCGGCAAGCGGGTCATGCTCTTGATCATCGGTCGCAAAGGCCGTGATGGCTTGCGCCGCGATTACGGCCGCGTCATTCGGGACAGCTTGACCGAGGTCGGTCGCCGCCGACTTTCCTTCGACGAGGCGCGCGACATCGCCGAGCGGGTTCTCGTCCTCTATCAAGCGGGCGGGTTCGACGTTTGCACGATCATTTACAACCGCTTCCGGTCGGCGATGACCCAGATCGTGACGGTGCAGCAGTTGATCCCCTTCGCGCCGGCGGCTGCCCCAAACGAAACAGCACATGGGCCTGAAGCCCTGGCGGGCGCGATTTACGAATTCGAGCCCTCGGAAGAGGAAATCCTCGCCGAACTCCTGCCCAAAAACCTCGCGGTCCAGATTTATACGGCGCTGCTCGAGAACGCGGCGAGCGAGCAGGGCGCGCGCATGACCGCGATGGACAACGCTACCCGCAATGCCGGCGAGATGATCGACCGGCTCACTCTCAACTATAACCGGACGCGTCAGGCCGTAATCACCAAGGAGCTGATCGAGATCATCTCCGGGGCCGAGGCGCTGTGACGTTCCGCACTAGGATTTTGTGAGGATTTTGTAGAGCATGGCCAGGAATAGTATCGGCACGGTTACGCAGGTCATCGGTGCCGTCGTCGATGTTCATTTTGAAGGCGAGCTGCCGGCGATCTTGAGCGCGCTGCACCTCAATGACAGCGGCCGGACATTGGTCCTCGAAGTGGCGCAGCAGCTCGGCGAAAACATCGTACGCACGATCGCAATGGACACGACCGACGGGCTGGTTCGCGGCGCTGAGGTGGTTGATACCGGCAGCCCGATCATGATGCCGGTCGGTCCGGAGACATTGGGCCGCATTCTCAATGTAATCGGCGAGCCGGTCGACGAACGCGGCCCGGTCGTAACCAACCGTCGCCTGCCGATCCACAGGCCGGCGCCGGAATTCACCGATCAGTCGACCGAGGCCGAAATCCTGGTCACCGGGATCAAGGTCGTAGACCTGCTGGCGCCTTATGCGAGAGGCGGCAAGGTTGGTCTGTTTGGCGGTGCCGGGGTCGGCAAGACCGTGATCATCATGGAGCTGATCAACAACATCGCCAAGGCGCATGGCGGCTACTCGGTCTTCGCCGGGGTCGGCGAGCGCACCCGCGAGGGCAACGACCTCTATCACGAGATGATGGAATCCGGTGTCATCAACATCGACGGGCCGGGCTCGAAGGCGGCGCTCGTTTACGGCCAGATGAACGAGCCGCCGGGGGCGCGAGCCCGTGTCGGTCTGTCCGGCCTCACTCTAGCGGAATATTTCCGCGATGAGGAAGGCCAGGACGTGCTGTTCTTCGTGGACAATATCTTTCGCTTCACGCAGGCGGGCTCCGAGGTCTCCGCGCTGCTGGGCCGCATGCCCTCCGCGGTCGGTTACCAGCCGACCTTGGCGACTGATCTCGGGACGTTGGAGGAGCGCATCACCAGCACCAAGAAAGGGTCGATCACCTCGGTGCAGGCGATCTACGTGCCCGCCGACGATCTGACCGACCCGGCGCCGGCCACCACCTTCGCCCATCTCGATGCGACGACCGTGCTGTCGCGGCAGATTGCCGAACTCGGCATCTATCCGGCGGTCGACCCGCTCGACTCGACCTCGCGCCTGCTCGACCCGCGGGTCATCGGCGAGGACCATTACCAGGTGGCCCGCAACGTCCAGCGCGTGCTGCAGACCTATAAATCGCTGCAGGACATCATCGCGATCCTGGGAATGGACGAGCTCTCCGAAGAGGACAGACTGACCGTCGCCCGAGCCCGCAAGATCCAGCGCTTCCTGTCGCAACCGTTTCACGTCGCCGAAGTGTTTACCGGCAGCCCCGGCGTCTTCGTCAACCTGGAGGACACGATCAAAGGTTTCCGCGGCATTGTCGCGGGCGACCACGATGATTTGCCGGAGAGCGCCTTCTACATGGTCGGAACGATCGAAGAAGCGGTCGAGAAGGCCCGGAAGATGGCGGCCGAGGCAGCCTGAGGTCCGGGGAGATTTTAATGGCGGAGCGCGTGCAGTTCGAGCTGGTGACGCCGGAGCGCCTGCTGCTTTCGGAAATGGTCGAGATGGTGGTCGTTCCCGGAACCGAGGGCAATTTCGGTGTGCTGCCGGGTCACGCGCCGCTGATTTCCTCGATCCGGCCGGGAACGATCGATGTTTACGAAGGCCAGACGATCACTCGGCGCATCTTCGTCGTCAGCGGGATCGCCGAGGTGACGCCGGAGCGCTGCACCGTGCTCGCCGACGAAGCCCTATCGCCGGATGAGCTCGATCGCGGGTCGATCGAAGCCGAGTTGCAGACAGTGCAAGGCAATCTCCCGAGTCTGCGCGATCAGATTGCACGTGCGACAGGGACCGAAGGTGAGACGCTGCTGATCGAGCTCCGCCGCCTCGAACGCCAGCAAAACGTCCTCCAGGCCGAACTGCAAGCGCTCGGCGAAATGACACGCTGAAACGGCGTCCGGGGGGATTGCGTCGAAGTTGACGCGGGTCGCCGGTTCGCGCACCGTCTTTCAGTGCCGGAACGCCACCGGAGAAAGGGCGCGCAGATGCTGTCGAGTGCTCGCATTCAACAAAGACTGGCGCGGCGGTCGATGGCCCTGGTCCTCGCCGGTGGTCGCGGGAGCAGGCTCAAGCAATTGACCGATCGGCGGGCAAAGCCCGCGGTGTTTTTTGGCGGCAAGTTCCGAATTATCGATTTCGCCCTGTCGAATTGCCTGAATTCTGGCGTCCGCCGCATCGGCGTCTTGACCCAATACAAGGCGCACAGCCTATTGCGGCATCTCCAGATGGGCTGGTCGTTTCTCCGCCCCGAGATGAACGAGTTCCTCGACCTTCTCCCGGCGCAGCAGCGGATCGACGAGGTGACCTGGTATCGCGGTACCGCCGACGCGGTATATCAGAACTTCGACATTTTGCGCGCCGCTAGTCCACAATTTTTTATAGTTCTTGCCGGGGACCACATCTACAAGATGGATTACTCGAACATGCTTGCCGATCATATCGACAAGGGCGCCGATTGCACGGTCGCCTGTGTCGAGGTGCCGCTCGAGCAGGCATCCGATTTCGGGGTCATGGCAGTCGATGATTCGATGGGCATCGTCGACTTCCTGGAGAAGCCGAAAGACCCGCCGGCGATGATCGGCAAACCCGATCGCGTGCTCGCCAGCATGGGGGTTTACGTTTTCACCGCCGACTTCCTTTATGCCGAGCTCGAACGCGATCACCGGGACGCAACCTCGAGCCATGATTTCGGGAAGGACGTCATTCCGAGCCTGGTCAGTCGTGGCCTCGCCGTTGCCCATTCGTTCGAAGAGAGCTGCGTCAAGACGACACCGGAAGCCGAGGCTTACTGGCGCGACGTCGGTACGATCGACGCCTATTGGTCGGCCAACCTCGATCTCGTCAGGCCGGTTCCATCGCTCGACATATATGACCCGAACTGGCCGATCTGGACATATCAGCAGCAGTTGCCGCCGGCGAAGTTCGTATTCGACGACGAGGACCGGCGCGGCATGGCGGTCGATTCGATGGTCTCCGGCGGCTGTATTATTTCAGGCGCGACGGTCCGACGTTCGCTGTTGTTTTCGAACTGCCGCGTCAACTCGTATGTCCGAACCTGTGAGGCGGTGCTGCTCCCGGACGTCCTCGTCGGGCGCCACGCGCGGCTCAACAAAGTGATAGTAGATCGTGGTTGCCGCATAAGGGAGGGGCTGGTGATCGGTGAGGACCCGGAACTCGACGCGAGACGTTTCTCTCGCAGCGACGGAGGAGTGACCCTGGTCAGCGCCGAGATGTTGGCCGCTCTAGACTGAGCGGCCCCTAGAAAACCCGCGCTGCAGTCGACCGATCCCTGATCCAGACCTGGGCTTCGCGGCCGGCCTGCAAGGCGTCGCGCGCCGCGTCAACCGCATCGAGTAGAGCTTGCTCCCGGTCGAGATAGGCGCCATAGATCGAATCGCCGAGAGTTACGACCCATCTCGCTTGTCGTCCACGCCGGCAGACTTGGAATTCCAGTACTCGCATTCGCTGCGCTCCTTGGGCGACAACGGTCGCCATGGGGGGTCTCGTCCCCGATTGCACTTGCTCCCTAGGCGGACGAATATGATGGGGGATACGATTTAACGAAAGATGTTTTTGTTACGGGCTGGCCACAAAATCGCCGTATTAGTTAACGCCGTCGCGGGGACCGCCGCCCTTTTTCACTTTTCCTCCGCGGTAAAAACGCCGTTCCAATTGGCCGGTGGGGCCTCGGGTCTGGAACTGCGCGATCCGCTGCCGATAGAGATCGTACACCGGCGCGAGGTGACGCGTGCCGGCGAGCTGGCTGTCGTCGAGGAGGCGTAGCGCCGCCGCCCAATCCTGCCGGCGATAGGCCGTCAGCAGTGCGGAATGCTCTTTGATGAACTCATCCCCCTCGACCTGCTCGGGGGGCAGTGTGAAAATCCGCCCGGCCTGGGTCCTGCCTTTGACCGCAACGAGATCGAGTTCGAGCAGCGCCGGATCATCAAGGCTCGCCGCCGTCTCTTCGCCGATAATCAGATCGATGCCGTAGACCTTGCCGAGGCCCTCCAGCCGAGACGCCAGGTTCACGGGATCGCCGAGCAGCGAGTAGTCGAAATGTGCCTCCGAGCCGAAATTGCCGACGACGCATTCGCCGGTATTGATGCCTATGCCGAAGCGGACCGGCGGGAACACCTGGTAAGCCGCCTCGGTCTCCCACTCGCGTTCAGCTCGGCCAGCTTGCGGCGCATCGCCTGGGCGGCGCGCACAGCGTTTTGAACGTGCTCGGGATCGTTGAGCGGGGCGTTCCAGAACGCCATGATGCAGTCGCCGATGTATTTGTCGATGGTTCCCTTCTGCTCGGTGATGATCTCGGTCATCGGCGACAGGAAGCTGTTCATGAAATGCGTCAGAGCTTCGGCGTTGAGGCGTTCCGACAGGCTGGTGAACCCCCGGATGTCGCAAAACATGATGGTCATCGATCGCGCTTGGCCGCCGAGCTTGAGCCTTTCGGGATGGCGCGCGAGTTCCTCGACATAATGCGGCGACATGTACTGCGAAAAGGTGCGGCGGATTTGGCGCTGACGCGCCTCCGTGCGCAGGTATCCGAGTAGCGAGGCGACGAGATAGACGAGGCTGAGGACCACCCACGGGTTAACTGGGTCGGTCAACAGCTGCAAATCCTTGAAGGCAAACCATGACATCGCAAAAGCGGCGATCACGGCTGTGGCGCCGAGCACTGCGCTGAGCAAAGCGCCAATCCGCGGCAAAATCAGGATCATCACCGCTCCGGTCAGCAGCGCGAACACGATTTCGGCTCCGACCGTCCAGTCCGGCCGAGTAAGAAATGCCTGCTGCAGGATCTGCTCGATCAGCTGCGCGTGGATCTCCACCCTGGGACATTCGGCCCGAGGGGGGTCGCCCGCTCATCGTTGACCACGCCCTTCGCCGAGGTTCCTACCAGAACGATATGGTCGGCAAAGAGCGCGCGGTCGAAATTGCCGCCGAGAATTGCAGCGGCCGATACCAGGCGGTTGCGCTGCGGCGGCGCGTAATGGAGCCACACCCGCCCCGCGGCATCGGTCGGCACCGTCAGCTGTCCGATGCGGATCGCTGTCAACCCGGTGTTCTCGCCAAAGCTCGCCTCGTTGTTCGCCCCGGCCGCACGGCCGATATAGCTGCCTGCTCCGAGTGCGAGCCGCAGCGCCTCGGCGGCGAGCGAAGGGTAGGCCTTGTCGCCGAGCTTCAAGACCAGTGGAGCGCGCCGTACGACATTGTCCCAATCGATATATTGATTGAGGAAGCCGTTCCCGGCCACCGCATCTTCCAAAACGGGCAGGTTGGGGATCGCCTTCGGAAAGCCCCCGACCTGACGGAGGGGATCGTTTCCGGCAAACGCAAATCCCGCCTTCAGAGCCGGCTGCCGGGTTTCACCCTGATCGGCCATGATAAAGCCGGTTACCACAGGGGCCGTGCGCATCGCTTGCGCCAACCGCTGATCGGGATCGGGCAGCGCCGCCAGAAACCTCTCGGCTTCCTCGGCGCCAACGCCGTTCTGGGTGATCAACGGCAGTAGCATCTTGGGCGAGATACGGTCCGGCTCGGCAAAGTCGACGTCGAAGGCGATGACCGCAGCGCCGGTCTCGCGCGGGCTGTCGACGAGCTGCGCGACAACGCCGCGCGGCCACGGCCACTGGCCGATCTTGGCCAAGCTGTCGTCGTCGATATCGACGATGCGAATCGGCGCGTCCCCGGGCTGACGCGGTAACGCCTTCTCGTAGAGGTCGAAGCAAAGCAGCGAGAGCCTGTCGAGCATATCGGAGGCGCTGATCCGCGCGATGACGGCCACCAGGAGAACCGCCAGCGGCAGCACGCTTCCTGGAGCGTAAGAGCCAAATTAATTCGTGAGTTACTGACTACTTATTCGTCATCCCGGCGAAGGCCGGGACCGTGCGCGTGCAAGCGCAACCAGTCAGGAGGTGCAAGTCCTCTGCAGGTATGCCTACTCCGGCCTGTAGCCAAGTGTAACTGCGTCGCCGTGAGGCGGGGTGGGGAGCAACAGGAGGCGAACGAGCCATCCGTAGGATC
>WNFR01003574.1_pt1 | contig 21485 bp, 15 predicted proteins | sample 5400221 | NCBI WGS metagenome assembly WNFR01 (sample SAMN13153357, study PRJNA577476) | soil metagenome | isolation source: 40 cm soil under Madrone tree | place: USA:California | collected 2016-06-14 | reverse complement strand
ATCGGCGGCGGCCGCGTCGCCGCGTGCGAGGTGTTGGTCGGCTCGCCGGCGGTGCGGAACCTGATCCGCGAGGGCAAGCTCCATCAGATCCCGTCGGCGATGCAGACCGGCCAGCAACAGGGCATGATCACGTTCGACATGGCGCTCGCCGAGCTGCAGAAGAAGGGTCTCATCGAGCGCGAGGCGCCGCCACGTCCGGCGATGAACGGCGGCACCGGCACGCTGCGCCCGGTGGGCGCCGCCGGATGAGGTGACGCCAACGACCTCCGAGTCGTAGCTTCAAACGCGCGTCGCGCTCAGGGGGCGCAGCAGAGCGCCGGCGACGGCTCGGGCCGAATGGCCGCATTGGCGCGGGCCTGCCGCCGTTCTTCCCCGGCGCGTCGAGGGGGCATCTCGCGCGACGGGCGACCGACTGATAGGAGTCGACCACCGGGAACGACATGCAGGCCAAGGAATCGCGCGCTCGCACCCCTCTGGGTCCCTCCGACCGGGACGCCGCCCGTCAGGCCGTCTCTTCGCTCATGGGCCTCGCCATCTTCGGGGAGAAGGTCGCGGCGCGTACCTACGTGGCGATGGCCGCTCTCCGGGCCGAGTACGGGGATCTGCTGCGCAGGTTCGCCGCCATGGAGGCACGCCACGGCTCCTCCTTCCTGAACGTGAGCCGCGCCAACGGGGTGGAGCCGGATCGGGAGTTCGCCGATCGGGAGCTCGGCTATCTCGTCGAGCAGGTGGAGCGATACGCCCGGGACTCCGACTTCGATGCGCTCGCGGTGCTGCAGGGGTTCATCGTCGAGAGCCTGGCGATCGCCACCTACGAGCCGTTTCTCGGCATCGCGGACCAGTATCCGGGCGCGCGCGAGGCCTTCGCGACCGCGCTCGCCGACGAGCGCTATCACGTGGACTGGATCACGCGCTATCTGCGCCTGCGCTACTTCGACTCCGTCGACGAGTTCGTCGGCCTCACCGAGCGCGTGAACACGCAGGGCATCGACTGCGTCGGCGGGTCGATGATGAACATCGCGGGCTACCTCGACGTCGTCGGGATGTCGGGCGCCGACTGTGCGGCCGGGATGCTCGACGGCTACGCCGGGCTGCTCGAGGGCGTGGGGCTCGACGAGCGCGCGGCGCTGCGCAGCGTCACCGCGCTCTTCGCCCCGCTCATGATCAAGTACCGCCGCCGTGGGCGCTCCGGCTGATACACGCGCCGGGCGGCCCGGCAAGACCCCGCAGGCCGGTGGTACCACGGCGCCCGACGACATCGAGGGTACGGAGCCCCTCTTCTGGGCCCTCATGCTCAAATTCGAGGGGCTCGCGCTCGAGCGCTACTCGGCTCACACCCCCCGGCTCGCGACCGACGAGAAGCGGAGCTTCGTCGCGAGCCTGCATGCCCTCGAGACCGACGAGGCGTCGCTCGCCGCGAGCGTGCTGGCGCCGCCGGTGGAGGAACTCGTCGCGCGCGCCCGGAGCACCAATGCGGTCTCCGCGCTCATCGTGCAGGGCCTCGTCCTCGAGCACCTCGGCCAGGCGATCTATCGCGTCGCAGCGGAGACGGAGCGGGCGAGCCCGGCGTCGCGCGCCCTGGCGGCGGCCGGATGCGCCGCGAGCCGCTCGGTGACAACCGAGGCGTCCGCCGAGATCGCGGCGCACGTGGGAACGGCCGACCGGCTCTATGCGGTGTTCGCCGACACCTCGGAGCACGTCCTGGCGGCGCTCGATGCGCTCGCGGAGCCCGTCGATGAGGTCTTCGGCGAACGGTTCGGGCTGCGCTTCGCCGACGTCATGGGCGAGTTCGCGGCCGGTCTCATCACCGCGTGCACCGCGCTCGGTATGCAGCGGCGAAAGGTCGTCGCGCACCTGGCCGGCGCCTGCATGGGGCTCTGAGAGTGGGGGCCACGTCCAACGGCGCGATCCTGATCACGGGGGGCAACGGGTTCCTCGGCTCGCTGGTCGCCGCGACCGCGCTCGCGGAGAGCGACGCGACGATCGTCCTGCCGCTCCGTCCCCCGTGCACGCGGGAGCGGGTGCTCGCCGCGATCGTGGCCGAGCTCGTCGCCGCCGGGCGCTCGCCTCAGGGCGGAGATCTGGCGCGGATCGTGACCCTGCCGTTGCCGCCGTGCGAGCGCGGCGAGGATCTCCTCCCCGACCTGCGCGGCCTCGGGGTGCGCGACATCCTGCACTGCGCCGGATCGCTGAGCTACTTCAACGTGCGCAAGCTCCAGGCGGGCAACCTGGACCTGACCCGCGCCATCCTGGCGCTCGGCACCGCGCTCGGGGTGCGTCGCTTCGTCTACCTGTCGACGGCCTACAGCGCGGGGTTCACCGACCGTCCGATCCTCGAGACTCTGCACGACGAGCCGCGCCACGATCCGACGGACTACACGCGCACCAAGCGCGAGGCGGAATGGCTGGTCGCCCGGAGCGCCCTGCCCTACGTCATCGTCCGACCGTCGATCGTCATCGGGGATAGCCGCGACGGCCGCTACGGCGGCAGGCCTTACGGGCTCTACCAGCTCTGGACCGCCGGGGGACGCTATCTGGCGAACCGGTTCCCGCCCGTCCTGCACGTCGTCGCCGGCGACGAGCCGGTCAACTTCCTGCACCAGGACGCGTTCCAGGCGGGCTTCTGGGCGGCCTATCGGACGTTGCCGGATCGAGCCGTCGTGCACCTCGTGTCGCACGACGACGCGCTCCCGACCATGCGCGACCTCTGGCACCTGTGGTTCTCGGCTCACGGAGGACCGCACGAGGTCCACTTCTTCGAGCACCTCGACGATGTGCCGATGGACGAGGTGGCGCCCGAGGTGCGACTGCTGCTGGACTTCACGGCGGTGAACAACGAGATCGGGTCGACGCGATGGAACTTCCGCCGCGACCGACTGGAGAGCCTGCGTCGCCACGGACTCGCGATGACTGACGCCAGCCTGGCGACCGTCGCCGTCGCCCAGCGCCGCTTCGTCGCGGACTCCCCCCGGCTGCAGCAGTTCATCGAACGGTATCGGGCCGCGGGCCCGCCTGCCCCGCGATTCGTCGATCGGACCGGCGCGCGCGCTCGCCCGGCCGCCATCCGAGCACACTAGACATGCGCATCACCCGGCGCCGCGCGCGACGCTGGCGCGTATCCGACGTCGCGGTCGGCCGCGACCCCGTCGCCCGATGAGCGCCGCCATCGTCTGCCGTGACGTCGTGAAGGTCTATCGCACGCGCCGCGCGCTCGACGGCGTCAGCTTCGAGGTGAGCCCGGGGGAGATCGTCGCGCTGCTCGGCCCGAACGGCGCGGGCAAGTCAACCACGCTCTCCATCATCGCGACACTCCTCGAGCAGACGTCAGGCCACGTCGAGGTGGCGGGCCACGCCCTCCCCGCCGGCGCGCGGCTCGCGCGCCGCGCGCTCGGCCTCGTCCCGCAGCGCGTCGCCGTGTACCCGGCGCTCACCGCGCGCGAGAACCTGGCGTACTTCGCGCCGCTCCAGGGCCTCGACCACCGGACGGCGCGCGCGGCGATCGCGCGGGTGCTCGCGCTGGTCGGCCTGGAGAGCCGGGCCGACGAGCCCGTCGTCGACTACTCCGGTGGGATGGCCCGGCGCCTGAACCTCGCCTGCGGCATCCTACACGAGCCGCGCGTCATGCTCCTCGACGAGCCGACCGCCGGCGTCGATCCGCAGGCGCGGGAGCACATCTACGCGCTCGAGCGCGCGCTCGCCGCCGGCGGGGCCGCGATCCTCCACAGCACGCACATGATGGAGGAGGCCCAGCGCCTGTGCGATCGGGTGATTCTGCTCGACGGCGGACGGCTGATCGAGAGCGGGACCCCGGCGGAGCTGGTCGCGCGTCTCGGCATCCGGCCGCAGCTCACCCTGTGCACCGAACGCCCGCTCCCCGGCGGCTGGCCGGGCGCCGGCGCCCGCGCCCGCGCGATCTCGGCCACCGCGGACCGGGTCGTCCTCGACGTCGAGGAGGTCGCCATCGTACCCGCGCTCCTCGACCGTGCGCGCACCGACGGCGGTGAGATCCTCGACGTCGCCCTCCACCGTCCCGACCTGGCAGACGTGTTCTTCCGGTTGACGGGCCATGAGCTGCGCGACGAGGACCTCGCGGAAGTGCAAGCCCCGCCCCGATGATCCTTCGCGTCCTGGTTGCGACCGTCGTCAAGGACGTGCGCCTGCTGCTCCGCGATCGGGTGGGCCTGATCTTCCTCACGATCGCGCCGCTGATCGTGATGTCGGTGGCAGGCTTCTCCCTCTCGACGCTCTTCGGCGGCGCCCCACAGTCCGGCGCCTACCTCCTGCCGGTGGTCGACGAGGACGACGGACGGATCACCGCCGAGCTGCGCACGCGCCTCGCCGACGATGCGACGATCGAGATCCGGACGATGGCGACTCGCGCGCAGGCGCTCGACCTCGTACGCACGCGCGAGAGCGCCGCGGTGCTCATCATCCCCGCGGGAACGTCGCATGCGCTCGCACACGGCTCGCGCGCTTCGGTCCAGCTCCTCACCGACCCGGTCAAGTTCGTGGAGCTCACCAACGTGCGCTTCCTCGTCGAGGAGCTCCGTCAGGCGGTCGGCCAGCAGGCGATCGATCTCGCGCAGCGTCGGATCGACCGCGTGCGGGCGCATGCGCTGGCCGGAGAGCGCAGGCTGGAGCGGCGGGTCGCGCGCCTGCGCGTCACGCTCGCCCGCGCCGCCGACCGCTCGCACGACGCGCGCGCCGACGTCGCCCGGAGGGTCGAGGCAGCCGGCGCCCGCCTGGAGCGCACGCTCGGCGCCGCGCTCCAGCGCGCCGAAGTGGAGCGGTTGAGCGCGGGGCGGGCGCGTCTCGAGCGCGAGCTCGTGCCGCTCCACGAGTTCCTCGACGCCGTCGCCGCGTACCGGCGAGGCTTCGAGTCGTGGCTCGCCGTCGCGCGCGCGAAGGCCGGACGCTTCGCCGATCGGATCCCGCCACCGCCGGACCCTCCGACCCTACCCGCCGCGCTCGACGGGCTCGTTCACGGTGACGACGATGCGCTCGCGCGCCGCGTGCTCGGTGAGCCGGACGACGTGACGCTACCGAAGCTGTCCGTCGATCTCGCGTTGCCGCCGGTGCCCGACCTGCCGGCGCTCACCCTCCCGGCGTTTCCGTCGCTCCCCGGGATCCGCCTGCCGCGGCTGCTCGACGTCATCGAGACCAGCGTGAGTGGCGCTCCGAGCCGGCTCAACAGCTTCGACCAGTACGTGCCCGGGTTCAGCATCACGTTTCTCATGCTGGGCATGCTGATCGGCGTCGCGATGACCTTGATCGACGAACGCGAGCTCGGGACGCTCGATCGGGTGCGCGCGACCCAGGCGCCCGTCGCGACCCTGGTGGTGGGCAAGCTCGCCGTGCGCTTCCTGGTCGGCGTCCTGCAGATGATCGCCCTCCTCGGTGTCGGCCGGGCCGCGTTCGGCGTGTCGGTGATCCCTCTCGGTGCGATCGCGATCGTCACCATGTGCGCCGTGGGCGGCTGCTGGTGGCCCATCGACCTCGAGCCGCGCTGGATGCGCGAGGTCGCCCGCGCGCTGCCGACGACCTGGGCTATGACGGCCTTCAAAGACCTTATGATGCGCCGGCAGACCGTCAGCGCGGTGCTCCACCCGGCGATCGTGCTCGTCGGCTTCGGCCTCGGGTTCCTGGTGGTCGGCCTACTGACGTTTCGCCCGCGGCGGATGTGACGGATGGCGCCGGCGGTCCGGTCCGGAAGCACGCGGTATCAAACGGCGGGGGGTGCAACGGGACGTTCGCGACGTCCGGACCAGGCGTACGCGATCGCAAAGGCGCCGACCGTCAAGCAGAAGACGTTGATCACGACCTCGTTCGCCATCTCGGCGCTGTGGATCGCGTACATGCCGTGCTCGAGGTTGTAGAGGACGTCCATGAGGCCGAGGAAAATGAACCCGCTGCCGGCGGCGAGCGCGAAGAGGACGGCGCTCGGGCGGCGGCGCCAGAGGGCGATCGCGGCGGCGATCGCGTTCGCCGCCGTCCAGCCGTCGGCGGCGGGGAACGCGCGCTCGAAGGCGAGGTAGCAGGGATCCTGCGTCGCCTGCACGACGCCGCTCGTGAAGAACGCGACCCAGTAGAGAATCGTGCCGATGCCGCCGACGAGCAGCACGGCGGCGAGCAGCCGTCGCGAGTCCGCCATCGTCGCACCTCCCGGCGCCGCGTCCGCCGCGGCGGGCGCGCGCGCGAACGCCGTGGTAGCATGCTCGGCATGCGGCGGGCGACGGCGCGGCGGAGGGAGGCAGCGTGCCCCACCGCGTGACGCTCCTCGCCGGCGACGGCATCGGGCCCGAGGTCGCGGCGGCGGCGCGCGCGATCGTCGACGCGACGGACGTGGCGATCGACTGGGTGGAAGAGGCCGCGGGACAGCCGGCGGTCGAGCGCTGCGGCGATCCGCTGCCGCTCGCAGTCCTCGAGTCCATCCGTGCGACCGGCGTCGCGTTGAAAGGCCCCGTCACGACGCCGATCGGCGGCGGCTACACCAGCGTCAACGTCCGCCTGCGGAAGGCGCTCGACCTCTACGCGAGCGTGCGGCCGGTGCGGAGCCTTGCCGGCGTCCGCACCCGCTACGAGAACGTCGACGTCGTGATCATTCGCGAGAACACCGAGGGCCTCTACTCCGGGCTCGAGCACGAGGTCGTGCCGGGCGTCGTCGAGACGCTGAAGGTCGTGACCGAGCACGCGTGCCGGCGGATCGCCGAGTACGCGTTCATGCTCGCGCGCCGCGACGGTCGGCGAAAAATCTCCGCGGCGCACAAGGCGTCGATCATGAAGATGACCGACGGCCTTTTCCTCGAGAGCTGCCGCGGGATCGCGGCGCAGAATCCGGACGTCGCGTACGAGGAGGTCGTGATCGACGATCTCTGCATGCAGCTCGCGCTCGACCCGACGCCGTTCGACGTCATTCTCCTCGAGAACCTCTACGGCGACATCGTCTCGGACCTCGCCTCCGGCCTCGTCGGCGGCCTCGGCATGGTGCCGGGCGCCAACATCGGCGTCGCGGCGGCGGTCTTCGAGGCGGTGCACGGGAGCGCGCCCGACATCGCCGGGAAGAACCTCGCGAACCCGATCGCGCTCGTCCTCTCCGCCGCGTTGATGCTGCGCCACCTCGGCGAGCGCGACGCTGCCGCGCGCGTGGAGTCCGCCGTCGCGGCGACGCTGCGCGACGGGAAGGTCCGCACGCGCGACCTCGGCGGCACCGCGGGCACGACCGACGTCCGCGACGCGATCATCGCCCACCTGAACGGAGCGCGCGGGTGAGCCCGTCAGCGCCGGCAGCGACGCCGCAGAGCGACGTGCCGCGCACGACCGTCCCCACGAGTACAGCGCCGCGCACGGTGACGCTCGTTCCCGGCGACGGCGCCGGTCCCGAGGTGACCGACGCGACCATGCGCATCTTCGCGGCGGCACGGGTGCCGATTCTCTGGGAGCGCGTCGAGACCGGAGCGGACGCGGTTGCGCGCTACGGCATGCCACTGCCGACGGCGGCGATCGCCTCGATCCGGCGGAATCGCCTGGCGCTGAAAGCGCACATCGGCGCGCCCACCGTCGGCGCGTTCGAGAATCCGAACGTCACGCTGCGGAAGACGCTCGACCTCTACGCCAACGTCCGGCCGGTACGGAATTTCCCGGGGCACCCGAGCCGCTGCCCCGATCTCGACCTCGTCGTCGTGCGCGAGAACACCGAGGGCGAGTATGCCGGCCTCGAGCACCAAATCGTTCCCGGCGTCGTCGAGAGCATCAAGGTGACGACGGCGCGTGCGTGTACGCGCATCGCGCGCTTCGCGTTCGCGCTCGCCGCGCGCGAGAAACGCCGCAAGGTGACCGCCGTCCACAAGGCGAACATCATGAAGCGCGCCGACGGGCTCTTCCTCGAGTGCTGCCGCGGCGTCGCCGCCGAGTACCCGGCGATCGAGTACCAGGAGCTGATCGTCGACAACGTCTGCATGCAGCTCGTCATGAACCCGTACCAATTCGACGTACTGGTGACGCAGAACTTCTACGGCGACGTGATCTCGGACCTCTGCGCCGGCCTCGTCGGCGGCCGCGGCGTCGTCCCGGGCGTCAATCTCGGCGACGACATCGCGGTATACGAGGCGATCGACGGCGATACGGCGGCACGCGCCGACCCGAAGACCGCGAGCCCGATGCCGCTCCTCGTCTCGGCGCTCTTCATGCTGCGGCAGCTCGGCCTCGGCGCCGACGCCGACCGCATCACCGCGGCCGTCGCGACCGTCATCGAGCGCACGTCACACCTGACACGCGATCTCGGCGGCGCAGCGACGACGCGCCAGATGGCGGACGCGATCGTCGCGGCGCTCAGGTGACGCCGGGCCGCGACGATTCTGGTGTGCGCTCGACGGAGGCGGTAGGCTCGACCGGCGACGATGTCCCCGAGCGACGAGCGAGCGTGTGCGACGTGCGGCCACCGCAATCGATCGCAAGCAAGGTTCTGCGAAGCCTGCGGGAAGGGTCTCGAATCCCGCTGCGTTGCCTGCGGTAACGAGCTTCGCGCCGCCGCGCGCTTCTGCGATGCATGCGGCGCGCCGGTGACGGGCCCGACTGCCGTCGCGTCGGACATCCCGCGCGTCGTCGCCCCGCACGCCGCCCGGGTCGCCGCGCCGCAGGCGGGACGAGTCGCGCCGGCCCCTGGGCGCGATCCGAGAGTCCATACGCCGCAGCACCTCGCCGAGCGCATCCTCAGCGGGCGGGGCGCGCTCGAAGGCGAGCGCAAGCAGGTGACGGTGCTCTTCGCCGACGTCAAGGGCTCGATGGAGCTCGCGGAGCAAGTCGACACCGAGGAGTTCTACACGTTGCTCGATCGCTTCTTCGTGATCCTGACCGAGGGCGTCCACCGCTTCGAAGGAACGATCAACCAGTACGCCGGCGACGGCGTGATGGCGCTTTTCGGCGCCCCGATCGCCCACGAGGATCACGCGCATCGCGCCTGCTACGCGGCGCTCCATCTGCTCGAGGAGCTGCGGCGCTTCTCGCAGGAGCTGAAGCGCACGCGCGGCCTGCCGTTCGCCGTCCGCATGGGCATCAACTCCGGCGAGGTGGTGATCGGCACGATCGGTGACGACCTCCGGATGGACTACACCGCGCAGGGCCAGGTGATCGGGATCGCGGCGCGTCTCCAGGCGCTCGCCGATCCGGGCAAGGCCTACGTCAGCGAGCACACGGCCGATCTGGTGTCGGGCTTCTTCCAGCTCGAGAGCCTCGGCCGCTACGACGTGAAGGGCGTGTCGCGGCCGCTCGGCGTCTTCTCGCTCGAAGGCGCGGGCCGGATGCGCACGCGGCTCGACGTCTCGCGTGCGCGTGGGCTCTCGCGCTTCGTCGGACGCGGCGACGAGATGTCTGCGCTCGAGGCGGCGCTGACCCGCGTCCACGAGGGCCAGGCGCAGGTGGTGGGCGTGGTCGCGGACGCCGGAACGGGCAAGAGTCGACTCTGCGAGGAGTTCGCGGACCGCTGCCGCGATCGCGGCATCGCGCTCCGCACGGGCCGCGGGCTCGCGCACGGCCGGCTGCTCGCGTTCCACCCGTTGATCGAGCTCCTGCAAGAGGTGTTCGGCTTGAGCGACCGCGATTCCCCAGGCGAGGCGCGCCAGAAGATCGCCGGGACGCTCGTGCTCGTCGACCGCCTGCTGGAAGACTCGCTGGCGCTCTTCTTCGATTTCCTCGGCGTGCCGGATCCACAGCGTCCCGCGCCCGTCGCCGAGCCGGCCGACCTCAACCGACAGCTCTTCGCCGCGATCGCGCGGCTGCTGCGCGCGCTCGGCGAACGCGAGCCGAGCGTGATCCTGCTCGAGGACCTGCACTGGTTCGACGACGCCTCGGTGGGATTCCTCGACACGCTCGCCCAGGTGATCGTCGGCACGAAGACGCTGGTCGTCGCCAACTTCCGTCCGGAATTTCGCGCTTCGTGGATGGGCCAAGCGACGTATCAGCAGCTGCCACTGCATCCGCTCGGCGCCGCCGCGCTCGACGACCTCCTCGCAGATCTGCTCGGCACGGACGCGACGCTCGCGGACGTGCGCGGGCTCGTACGCGAGCGCGCCGGCGGGAATCCGTTCTTCGCCGAGGAGGTCGTGCAGTCGCTCGTCGATACCGGCTTGCTGGAGGGACAGCGCGGCGCCTACCGGCTGGTCACGCCGCTCGTTCGCGTACGCGTCCCGCCGACGATTCAAGCGTTGCTCGCCGCGCGTATCGACCGTCTGCCGGAGAGCGCGCGCCGCTTGCTGCAGACCGCGGCCGTCATCGGCAAGAGCTTCCCGGACGCGCTCCTGCGGCGCGTCGCCGGCGTCGCCGACGAGGAGCTCGCCGACGGGCTGCAGACGCTACGGCTGCGCGATCTCGTCTACGAGCAAGCGCTCTTCCCCAAGGTCGTCTACGCGTTCAAGCATCCGCTCACGCAGGAAGTCGCCTACGGCTCGCAGCTCGCGGAGAGCCGCCGCGTCGCCCACGCCGCGGTCGCGCGGGTGCTCGAGGAGAAGGAGCCGACCAAACGCGAGGAGTACGCCGCGCTGCTCGCGCATCATTGGGAAGCCGCCGGCGAGCCGCTCCCGGCGGCGCGGTGGCACGCGCGCGCCGCGGAGAAGGCAGAGATGTCGTCGCCCAAGACGGCGGCCGCGCATTGGCGTTCCGTCCGGCGGCTCGGCCCCGCGATCGGCGACTCGCGTGAAGCCGCAGCGCTTCGAGTCGCCGCCTGCATCGGCCTTGTCCGTGCCGCCGACTACGGCGCGGCCAAGGACGCGGAAGCCACCGCGACGTTCGCCGAAGGCCGACAGCTCGCGCTCGACACCGGCGATCACGACGCACGGATCCGTTTGCTTCTCGCGTACTCGGCGCTCGTGCTGCAGACATCGGATTACGAGCAATCCGCGGCGCTTCTCGCCGAGGCGGAGGCCGCGGCCGCCGAGATCGACGACCCACAGATCCGCTTCGTCGTGCGCGGCCATGCGGGCTTCGCCTGCGTCGTGCGCGGCGAGACGTTGAAGGCGCTCGAGCTCTACGAGCAGGCATTCGCGATGCTCGGCGATGCCGAGCCGCGCGACAGCTTCGTCCTCCGCCGCTACCTGGGCGCACTCGCAAACCGCTGGATGATGCAGGCCGAGACCGGCCGGCTCGACGAGGCCGCACCGCACATCGAGCGATTGCTGGCGATGGCCGAGGCCGTGTCGGACCTCTCGTACCAATGCATCGCACATTTCTGCTCGACCCGCATCGGTCTCTACCGCGGCGACGCCGCCGCAGCGATGCGCCATGCGCGAACGGCGATCGATATCGCAGAGCGACTCGGCGTGTTGAGCTTCCGCGGCGCCGCGCGCGGAGCGCTCGCGGCGGCGCTGTTGCTCGCAGGCGACCCGCAGGGAGCGCTCGTCGCATTGGAAGACGCCGAACGCGTCGCCGGCCACGAGACCTTGACGCCGATCCAGCGGCTCACGCTGCTCGCGCGTACCGCAGAGGCCAACGCGGCCGTCGGACGGCCCGACGTCGCGCTCGCGCAGTCGGAAGAAGCGATCCGCCTCGCTGCGACCACGAAGCGCGTTCCCGCGATCGATGGTTTCCTCGCACGAGCGCGCGTCCTGCTGGCGCTACCGGATCCGCCGCTGGCCGACATCGAGCGCACGCTCGACAATGCCGCGGACGTCGCGCGGTATTGCGCGGCGGGTGTGTACGAGCCTGCGATTCACGAGGAGCGCGCGCGCCTTGCACGCCGCGGTGGCCGGCTCGACGACGCGGAACGCGAGTTCCAGCAAGCACTGCGCCTGTACACGGAGATCGGCGCCCACGGGCACGCCGCTCGTCTCGCCGCTTCCTCGGAGCGAACGGTGAGCGCCGCCTGACGTATGCGCGTAGGACGCCGCGCGACGATTGATTCGATCGTGTGACGGAATGCGACTCCCGCGCATCGCGTCCGCCGTCCCGCAGGAACGCGTGCCGGAGCGCTCATCGGACGGACGCCGCCGTGGCGTGAGCGTCCCGCCCCTGGTACTTTTCGAATTGTCGGAGGTGACGTGATGGCGAAGATCGACCCGTTCGGCAGCCACGCGACGATGACGACGGCGGGCGGCACCGTCGGCTACTACCGACTCGACGCGCTCGAGCGACAAGGCCAGGGGGCGCTCGACGCGCTGCCCTACACCGTCCGCATTCTTCTCGAGAACGTGCTGCGCCATCACGCGCTCGGCCTCGCCTCGGACAAGGACGTGCTCGCGCTCGCGACCTGGGATCCGCAGCACCTCGCGTCGGGTGAGATCCCCTTCCTACCCGCGCGCGTCGTGCTGCAGGACTTCACCGGAGTTCCGGCCGTCGTCGATCTCGCGGCAATGCGCTCGGCGGTCGCGCGCCTGGGCGGCGACCCGCAGCGAATCAACCCGCTCGTCCCCGCCGATCTGGTGATCGATCACTCGGTGCAGGTCGACGTCTTCGGCACGCCGGAGGCCTTCGCCGCCAACGTCGCGCGCGAGTACGAGCGCAACCGCGAGCGCTACTTGCTCTTGCGCTGGGCGCAGAAGGCGTTTCGCAACTTCCGCGTCGTGCCGCCCGGGCGCGGCATCGTTCATCAGGTGAACCTCGAGTTCCTCGCCTCGGTGGTGCAGCGACGCGACGTCGACGGCGAGACGCTCGCGTTCCCCGACACGCTCGTCGGCACCGACTCGCACACGACGATGGTGAACGGCCTCGGCGTGCTCGGCTGGGGCGTCGGCGGCATCGAGGCCGAGGCGGTGCTGCTCGGGCAGCCGCTCTACCTGCTCGCGCCCGAGGTCGTCGGCTTCCGCATGCACGGCGAGCTGCCCGCCGGCGCGACCGCGACCGACCTCGTCCTCACGGTGACGCAGATGCTGCGCAAGCATGGCGTCGTCGGCCGCTTCGTCGAGTTCGCGGGAGCCGGGCTCTCGGGCTTGCCGGTCGCCGACCGCGCGACGCTCGCCAACATGTCCCCCGAGTACGGCGCGACCGCGGCGATCTTCCCCGTAGACGACGAGACGCTGCGGTATCTGCGCATGACCGGGCGCGACGACGCGCTCGTCGACCTCGTCGAGCGCTACTGCAAGGCGCAGCACCTCTTCCGCACCGACGCGACAGGAGACCCGGTCTTCTCCGAGGTGCTGGAGCTCGATCTCGGCACGGTCGAGCCGAGCCTCGCGGGGCCGAAGCGGCCGCAGGACCGCGTCCGTCTCGGCGACGTGAAGAAGGGCTTCGCGGCGAGCTACCCGGGACAGGTCGAAAAGCGCGTCCGCGTCGCCGTCGACGACGTCCGCACCGAGCTCGGCGGCGGCAGCGTCGTCATCGCCGCGATCACGAGCTGCACCAACACGTCGAACCCCGCGGTGATGATCGCCGCTGGTCTCCTGGCGAAGAAGGCCGTCGAGCGCGGCCTCGCGACGCGCCCGACGGTGAAGACGAGTCTCGCGCCCGGCTCGCGCGTCGTCACCGATTACCTGAAAAATTCCGGCCTGCTCTCCTACCTCGAGCTGCTGCGGTTCTACGTCGTCGGCTACGGATGTACGACCTGTATCGCGGCGGGAACGCCCGTGCTGTTGGCGAACGGTACCGCGCGCGCGATCGAAGAGCTGCCGGAAGCAGGCGGCGCCCTGCTGTTCGCGCCCACCGCGGAAGCCGAGCTGCGGGTGGCCGTGCAGGCGCAATCGATGAATCAAGGAACGCGGGAGTGTGTATCGCTCGTGCTGCAGGATGGGCGGAAGCTGGTCTGCACGCCCGATCACGAGATCCTGCGCGGCGACGGATCATGGGTGCGCGCCGACGACCTCGTGCCCGGCCGTGATCGCGTCGTCATCGGGCTGGAGGCGCCCCTCGACGAGTCGGCGGCAGACGAAACCGACTACGTTCTGCGCGCGGGCGAGCTGGTGTTCACGACCGGCACACCCCCCGAGCGGCTGCGTCTCCTCGCGTTCGCGCGGCTCCTCGGCCACCTGCTCGGCGACGGCTCGATCAGCTCGTGGGGGCAGGGCCGGATGAACGTCGGACAAGCGATCGATCGCGAGGCCGTGTTGGACGACGTCGAGCTCGTCACCGGCAAACGGCCCGTCGCCAACCGGTACGACGACCGCAAATGGAGCATCGTGCTTCCGGTGGGTCTCACTCGCGCCGTCAGCGCGCTCGCCGGCGTGCGCGTCGGCCGGCGGATCGACCAGGCAGCCGGCCTCCCCGAGTTCGTGCGCGATCGCCGCTGTCCCGTCGCCGTCGTGCGTGAGTTCCTCGGCGGCGTTTTCGGCGCCGATGGAACCGCGCCGACACTGCATCGGATGGGCGAGCGCGAGGAGGACGCGATTTTGAAGGCCCCCGCGTACGTCCAGAGCGCGAAGCCGCGGCACGTCGCGGAGCTCACGGCGCTGATGCACGAATTGACGGAGCTGCTCGTCCGCTGCGGAGTGAAGGCAGACGGCGCGAGAACATACGACTATTCCGTGCGGCGCGCGGCATCGTCGTATGCGCCGCCGCGCGACGGGGAGCCGCGCATCGAGGTCCGCCTCGAGCTTCCCGACGGTCTGTCGTTCGTCGAGCGGGTCGGGTTTCGCTACAGCGTCGACAAGCAGCTCCGCGCGAGCGCCGCGGCCGTATATTGGCGCACCGTCGACGCGATTCACCGTCAGCGTTTGTGGATGGCGTCGCGCGTAGAGGAGCTCCACGAGCAGCGTCCCGAGCTGTCGTTCTCTCAGGCGCGCGACATCGCGGCGGCGGAGCTCGCGGACCGCGAGACGATCATCTTTCCCCATTATTCGCTGCTGCAAGGCCATGACCGCTTCACGCGGTTGCCGAAAGCCGAGGATAGGAAATTTCGCCCGCTGCACCGGGAGAGCTGCGGCTTTCCGTCGCCGGTCGAAGTCTTCGAGCAACTCGGAATCCGGCAATGGTTCGCGCTGCTGCGGCCACGCACCGAGACGGACTACTCGAAGCGATACTGCGTCGAGAAGCTCTCGTCAGCCCTGCCGACGTTCACGCTCCAGGTGCTCGACCGCCGGCCGGCGGGCGCCCGGCCGGTCTACGATCTCGCCGTCGACGACGTGCACGCGTTCGTCGCCGGCAGCGTCGCCGTCCACAACTGCATCGGCAACTCCGGCCCGCTCCCTGACCCGATCGCGACCGCGATCCGCGACAACGATCTCGTCGTCGCCGCGGTGCTGAGCGGCAACCGCAATTTCGAAGGACGCATCCATCCGCTGGTGCGCGCGTCGTATCTCGCGTCGCCGCCGCTCGTCGTCGCCTACGCGCTCGCGGGCAGCGTCGACGTCGATCTCGCGAGCGAGCCGCTCGGTACCGACGCCGACGGGAACGACGTCTACCTGCGCGACCTGTGGCCGAGCCGCGCCGAGGTGCAGGCGATCCTCGGCAAGGAGGTGAGCCCGGACCTCTTCCACAAGAGCTACGGCACCGTGTTCGACGGCGACGACGCGTGGCGCACGCTCCCTGTCCCTGAGGGTGCCTTGTACGCGTGGGACTCGAAGTCGACGTACATCCAGGAGCCGCCGTTCTTCGTCGACCTGCCGCCGTCGCCGCCGCCGCTCCGCGACATCGCGGGGGCGCGCGTGCTTGCGCTCCTCGGCGACTCGATCACGACCGACCACATCTCGCCGGCGGGCTCGATCCCCGCGGACGGCCCGGCCGGGAAATTCCTCATCGCGCATGGAGTCACGCCGCGCGAGTTCAACAGCTACGGCGCGCGTCGCGGCAACCACCAGGTGATGATGCGCGGCACCTTCGGCAACGTGCGTCTGCGGAACGCGCTCGCGCCGAAGCGCGAGGGCGATTGGACCCGTCACTTCCCGAGCGGCGAGGACATGCGCATCTTCGACGCGGCGGAGCGCTACCGTGCCGCAGGGACACCGCTCGTCGTCATCGCCGGCAAGGAGTACGGCACCGGCAGCTCGCGGGACTGGGCGGCGAAGGGCTCGCTTCTCCTCGGCATCAAGGCGGTCCTCGCCGAGAGCTTCGAGCGCATCCACCGCAGCAACCTCGTCGGCATGGGCGTGCTGCCGCTGCAGTTCAAGCGCGGCGAGAGCTGCGCGACGCACGGTCTCGACGGCACGGAGACGTACGACGTCGTCGGCCTCGCGACGCTCGCCCCGCACGCCGAGCTGACGGTTCGCGTCCGCCGCGACGACGGCTCCACGGCCGAATTCGGCGCCATCGCGCGCGTCGACAGCGCGATGGACATCGAGTACCTGCGCCACGGCGGCATTCTGCAGATGGTGCTGCGCTCGCTGGCGGTCACGCGCTGACCGCCGGGCGAGCGCCCCGCCGCCACTGACCACCGGCATCCGTCTGGCCGGCGCTGCAACCTCACTCGACGTGCGTGTGCGAGGCGTCGTGGAACGCGTCGCCGCGACGCGGTGGTGGCAGCTGTCCGAGCAGCGCGGTGCAACCGAAGACGACGACGACGAGAATGACCTCGCCAGCGACATATCGTGACATGAGAAGCCGCGCAGGCGCTCGATCCGGAGGGCGCTCATCGATCACCCGCTCTGCCGATTCGGAGAGCGCGGGGAGAAGCCGATATCGGTTCATGGCACCGAGCGCGAGCGCGCCGAGCACCAGAACGACCTTGAGCGCGAGCACGCGGCCGTACGCGCTCGACCAAAGTGCCGGGAGCTCCGCCACCTCTACGTACGCATTGAAGGAGCCGCTCAGGACGATCGCCGCGGCACACGCGAGCGCGAGACGCGAGAAGCGGCGGGTGATCGTCACCAACGTGGCCGACGAGAGCGACGGCGGAGCGCGGAAAACGCACCACCACAGAGCCCCGAGCCCACCGCCCCACGCAAAGGCCGCGCTGGCGTGGACCCAATCGACGATCGTCGTACCCGTCGCGTCGCCCCAGTCCGCCGCATGACCACTCGCCGCGAGGGTGAAGACGGCGGCGAGCATCGTCGCGAGCGCGACGAGGCGAGCCGAGCGCGCTCGTGTCCAGCACAGGAGGGCAACGATCGCGATTGTCGACGCACGCAGACGCCACATCACGCCGAAGTGGGTGCGGCCGAGGATCAGCGGCAGCGCCGCGACGACGGCACCCATGCCGCCCTCCGCCATCGTCCGCGCACGCTCGATGAGATCCGCGCCGCTCGCCACGACGAGTAGCGTCACCGACGCGAACGTCAGCCGACGTAGACGTTGGTGAACGGCGGCGAGCCCGTTTCCGTCTCGCGGCAACAGCAGAAGCTCCGCCACGAGCCCGCCGACGACACCGGCCAGGGCAACGAGGTTCGTCCAGTGAACGAGCGCCGCGAGTGCAACCGCGGCCGGGCCGCTCACGGCGACTCGACGCGAAACGGAAACTTGCCTTCGGTACGATGGCCGTCGCGCGCGACCACGCTCCATTCGACCTCGTAGGGCCCGGCAGGAAGCGAGGCCACGCTCACCTCGAGGAGCGTCGTATCCTCGGGATCGACGTGCGCATCATCGCGGTCAACCCGTTTGCCGGTCGCGTCCTCGACCTTGATCGTGCTGAAGACCGGCTCGATCGCGCCGTCGAACCAGATCCGGACCTGGGACGGCGACCCCCGGACGCTATGGCCCACGCGCGGGTCGGAATGGTCGGGAAACGCGTGGGCCATCGCCGATCCCGGTAACCAGAGGACGACGACCAGCATCGTGGACGCTACCGCGGCTGCGTCGGACCCAACACGCCTGAAAACGGCGTCCACGTGAAGACCTCTGGCAAGATGTCGTCGAGGTAGAAGTGCAGCTGGCCGATCACTCCGACCTGTGCCTGCCGTGCGCCTTCGAGTGCGTTGCCGTTGATCGGAATGACCGCCTCGAGGCTCAGCTGGATGTACTGTCCGAACCATATGACGCCTGGATCGATGCTACCACTCGTATGGCTCACCCCCTGAACGGACGTCTCCATCGCGAACTCGACGACGGGAATCATGCGGTTGAGCGGCGCTTCGAGACCGATATCTTCGACGAAACTCTGGAGATACTGCAAATTGTATTGCAAGGAGAAACCCCACTCCAGCACTCGGGGGTTGAGCTCACGCTCGACATCGACGGCATCGTCCGCGACGGTGCGCGTGACCGTGTGCTCCTTGGTTGGGATGGCGATTCCGATCGCGCCCGTGACCGCAAGCGGCTTCAGAAAACGCATCGAGGCGGGAACGTCGCCCAGCCCCTTGCCAAAGAAGATCTGCGGCACGAGCGTCGAGAACGACTCGGCCTCGACGCGCGCTTGTCCCGTACCGCCGACGTCCGCCTCGAGGCCGCCTGACACCAGCAGCTCGCGCGCCGCGTCCTGGATGAAGACGTATTTGGCGGCGACGTGCATGTTGTCGAACCCGGCGATCGTCGGGCCGCCTTTCGGATCCTCGATTGCCAGGGATCCGGTGAGCGAGATTCCGAAACGGCGGCTGAGCCGTTTCGACAGCTCGGCGTCGATCTCCGTGTCCCACGTCGGCGGGCTATCGGCACCCTTCTTTCGGCGGACGACCTGTACGGTGGGCAGCGACAGCTCGTCGGCGACGAACGGATCGTCGATCGTGAGCGTCGCCGGAAAGAAGCGTTGCCCGACGACGCCGTGCGCGTTCGCGAACGGCGCGAAGGACGTGATCCCGAACACGCTCGCGAGCAGCGCCCATCGGCTCGGCCGCAAAACGCCACGCATCCTCCTCCCACTAGCGGAGGCGTGCGGGAAGCGACATGCGACAAATTGTCGCGGGCTATGTCGCGGGCGGATACTTCTGCAGCTTGCGTTGCAACGACCGGCGATGCACGCCGAGGCGGCGCGCCGCCTCCGACACGTTGCCGTCGCAGTCGGCGAGGACGCGATTGATGTGCTCCCATTCGGCGCGTGCCAATGACGGTGTCTCCGCCGCGACCGACGCCTCCGGTGCCGAGCTGTCGCCACGTGCGAACGCCGCGAGAATGTCGTCGGCATCGGCCGGCTTCGGGAGGTAGTAGGTCGCCCCGAGACGCGTCGCCTCGATCGCGGTCGCGATGCTGCCGTAGCCGGTGAGCACGACGATCTTCGTCGCCAGGTTGCGGGCGCGCAGCTCGCGGACGAGGTCGAGGCCGGATCGTCCCGGCATCCGTAGATCGATCACGGCGAACGCCGGCGCATCCACGAACGCGATCGCGAGCGCGTCCTCGACGCCACCGGCGGCGTAGACGGTGAACCCGCGGTCGCGGAACGCACGCGCCAAGCGGTCGCGCAGAAACCGATCGTCGTCGACGATGAGAATCGTCGCGTCGGCGTCGGCGGGGCGGCCGCCGGCCGCCGTCGGGGCGGTGCGGCTGCTCATTCGGCTCCCGCGGACACGGCATGCAAGCCGTTCGGCAGCACGAGCGCCGTCGTCGTTCCGCGCCCCGGCGCCGACGACAGCTCGAGCGCGCCTCCGAGGCGCTCGACGACCGCGCGGGTGAGAAAAAGACCGAGACCCATGCCTTCGCCGGGTGGCTTCGTGGTGAAGAACGGCTCGCCGGCGCGCGACAGCACGTCCGGCGCCATTCCGGGGCCGTCGTCCCGCACCTCGAACCGGCATCCGTTCGCGTCGGCGCGGACGCGCAGGAGGACGGATCCGTCGAGCGGCGCCGCGTGACGGGCGTTCTCGATCACGCCCCGCAGCGCCTGCGTGACGGCGCGCGGCGGCGCGGAGAGCGGCCGCGTCCGTGCCGCGTCGTCGATCACGACGTGGATGCGCGCGTCGGCGACGCCTCGCAGCGCATCCTCGACGATGCTGCCCGCGAGGACGGGCACGATCGCTTCACCGGCGCTCGCGCCCGCGTCGGCGGCCATGTGCTCGAGGATCTGTCGACAGCGCTCGACCTGCTCACGGATGAGACGCGCGTCGTCGGCGGCGGCGCCGTGCTTTCCCTTTCGCACCAGCTCGCGCTCGAGCTCCTTCGCCGCGACCGCGATCGTCGAGAGTGGCGTGGCGAGCTCGTGTGCGGCGCCCGCGGCGAGCGTCGCCAGCGACGCCAGGCGCTGGTGGCGCTCGCTCCGTGCATTCGCCGCGGCGAGATCGGCGTCGCGGGCGGCGAGCGCGCGTGTCACGCGCTGCACGAAGTAGACGATGAAGACCGCCGCCACCCCGAACGCCACCCACATCCCCTGGAGGTGCATCTGCATGTGCTGCGCGTGCGCGCGACTGAGCAGCAACCCGCCGTGATCGGCGAACAGCGCGCCGAAGCAGGCGAGCGACAGAGCGACCAGCGTCCACGTCCAACCCGGCCGGAGGACGACGGCGGCGAGCGCGATGTTGACGAGGTAGAGGCAGCTGAACGGATTGAACGGACCGCCCGTCAAGAAGAGCAGCGCCGTCAACAACAGCACGTCGACGACCATGATGCCGGCGATGGTCGACTCGTGCACCGCGCGGTCACGGCGGACCCACCACTCGCACGCCGCGTTGCTCAGCGCCGCGAACGCGACGATGCACCCCAACGGCGTGAGCGGCAGCGCGATTTCCATCAGGCGATCGACGACGAGGATCGTCGCGGCCTGGCCCGCAATCGCGCCCCAGCGCAACGTGACGAGCCATTGGAAATTGATGGTGTGGGCGCCCCGCACGGCGGATACCTCTAAAGCATGGCGCGCAGGCGCGCAAAATCACCCCTCGAGAGCTCGACTTGACACCGTGCGAAAGTCCGCCACTTTCCCGGGTGGATCTCGTGGCCGATCATTCCCACTCCCATGCTCACGTGCACGTTCCGGCGCGCACCGTGCTGACCGCAGCGGCGTTGACGTCCGCCGCCGCGGCGGCCGAAGTGCTGGGTTCGTGGCGCAGCGGCAGCCTCTTCCTCACCGCCGACGCGGTGCACCTGATGGCGCACCTCGGAATCTTCATCGTGCTCCTCATTCCGACGACACGATCGCACGAGCAGCGGGAGGATTTCGCGGCGGTGGCAGTACTCGTGCTGGTGACGCTCATCGCCGTCGGCATCCTCATCGATGCCATTCAGAAGCTGCTCTCCACCGCGACCGAAGCACCCTCGCCGGCGTTCATGCTCCTCGCCCTCCTCGGGCTCACGGCAAACCTCGCGACGGCCTACTTGTTCCGCGATCCCGCGGCGACGCGCTGGTCCTTTCGTGCCGCGCTCGCGCACGAGCTCGCGGACGCGACGGTGACGATCATCGCGCTCGGCGGCGCCGTCGCGATCGCCCTCTTCGCGTGGCGATGGGTCGATCCCGCGCTGACGCTCGTCGTGGGCGTCTGGCTCGTCGTCTGGGCGGGACGCCTTCTCCGACGGCGTGCGCTGATCGGATCGAGGGCCTGGGTTCTCGAGAAGGAGTGACCAATGTCGCACCGGAGACGACCGCTCGCCGCGGCGCTGGCGCTCAACACGGTCGCGCTCGTCGGCGAGATCGGCGCCGGCGTGCCCGCGAAGAGCCTCAGTCTCGTGATGGACGGCGTCCACAACCTCTCCGACGAGGTCGCGCTCGCCTTCCTGGTGCTCGCCTATACGTTGCGCGTCGGGTTGTCGGGACGATTTCTTCGCATTGCGAACCTGTTCAACTC
>WNFR01003004.1_pt1 | contig 21502 bp, 12 predicted proteins | sample 5400221 | NCBI WGS metagenome assembly WNFR01 (sample SAMN13153357, study PRJNA577476) | soil metagenome | isolation source: 40 cm soil under Madrone tree | place: USA:California | collected 2016-06-14 | reverse complement strand
GATGCCGGCAAACGGTACTAGCCATTCCGTATCCACAAGATGTAGGTGGGCCGGGCTCGTCCAGATCGCCTTCTGATCCCCTACAAGGTCTCTCGCCAATCCGGCAAGACTCGTCGAGGCTCCTTCCTTCGGTTCCTTCAACACAGCTTCGGCTTCTTCCTTCGGTTTGGAATCTTCGGACGTTCCCGCCGGCAGCGCGTTTTGTACGGCGGGGGCGCCTTGCGTGTCTTGCTGATGCTGCGGTGGTAAGGCGAAAGCTTGGGTCGCAGTTGCTGCGACGATGCTCCACACACAAATCCAAAGCGCTACCATCTTCCGTGTTGTCACAAGGCTTCTCATTTCACTAAATAGACAGCGGTAAAGGCCGCTGACGCTGCGACTTGCGCCATCTGCATGTGCGCCATCTGCATGGTGAACTGCCAATTGCGTCCCGCCACGCGCGGCGCCTTTTCCGGCACGACAATCGAATCTCCCGGTTTCAGCACGGTGTTCATTGGATCGCCGGACCACCATCCCGAATTATTTTTCGCCGCGAGTACCGAGCCGTCGGCACGAATCACAAATGCCGCCTGGCGGTTGGAAAGCTGCGTAAATCCCCCCGCCTGGCTCAAATACCACTTCGCACTTCGCCCCGGCTGGTAACTAATCGTCGTGGGATTGAACACTTGTCCCATCACCATTACGTAGTTCGCCTTCTTGGGCACCACCAACTCGTCTCCGTCGCGCACCACAGGATCAGCCTCTGTGTTCTTCCATTGCTTTATGTCCCTGTTGATGTGGATCACCACGCGCCCGACCGGGGCATTAGCCTGCAATTGGTCGAGAGTCGTTTGCACCTGCGCGAGCGCGGTCAGCTTGAGGTTCTTCTGATCCTCAGTATTTTCCGGCAGCGACTTCAGCGCCTGTTCTTCGTACTTCACCCGCTGTATCAACTCCTGGTGCGACTTCATTTCCAAATCGCGCACCTCGCGACGCGTCAGCACCGCGCCGTATGGATAGGCAGCCGTGGTGAATCCCCCGGCGCGTTCCAGCACCTCGCTAAGGCGCTCGCCGGTGCGGATTCCGTAAGTTCCCGGATGACGCACTTCGCCGCGCAGGGACACTGAGGAGCCGATGTCTCTCCATCCTGTTTTTTGCGGTACGGTCAGGACGTCGCCGGAGTTCAGGATGATATCGCGGTCGGCGTCTCCCTCCAGCGCGGCGCGCAAATTCACCGCAACATTCACCGGCACCGGCGCCGCGGAGTCGCTCGCCTTTGTTACGTAATGCGCGAGCTCGCCGTCTTCTGGGCTCGCGCTGCGCAGCAAGCCGCCCGCGGAGCGAATCAAGTCCGAAGCGTGCATGTTTCCCGCCAGCGGATACCGTCCGGGGTGCGCCACGTCTCCTTGCACGTATACGCTGCGCGGTTCCTCGAAGTCCGGGTGCCGGTGGACTATCACGCGATCCCGCGGCTCCACCACCAGGTTGTCGATCGCATTCCCGTCCAGCGCGTTCCGGAGATTTACGCTGAAAACTTTCGTGGTCCCGTCCGACATCGTTCGAAACACCTGCGCCGAGTCCAACCACGCATCGGGCGAAACTCCGCCCGCCTGAAACAAAACATCACGCAAGTGCTGCTGCCCGGAAGTTGCGTACCGTCCCGGAGACCGCACTTCGCCGGTTACGATAACTTCCGGCGCAGGTTCAAAGTCGTAGCGCCCGAAAATCCGCACCGTATCGAGCGGCTGCAACGCGGGCGACGCCTGGGGATTGTCCAGCGCCTTCGTCAAGTCGAAGCTCTCCACCACCGGACGGTAATCCGGCGCTTTCAATCGAATAATTTCCGCATACCGCCCCGCAGGCTCAGGCAGCAAATCCTTGTACGACGCCACCACGTCCGTCAGCTTCATCCCCTCGTGGTAGGAATATCGCCCCGGCCGCAGCACGTGCCCTTCGACATAAATCGCCGCGGTGTTGTAGGGCGCAATCGGAAAAATATGAATCTGATCCCCGTCTTGCACCGCAAACTTCCGCATCTGCTCGCGCACCGCTTCGGTGTCGCTGGCCTCGCCCAAATCCAGGCTGAACATCGTGCGCTTCTCATGAGCCACCAGCCGCTGTACTTCGATATGGCGCAGAGCGGCCGCCGGAAGAATCCCGCCCGCCAAATCCAACACATCCTCCAAATTCTTCTCTGCCCGCATTTCGTAACTTGCGGGACGCCGCACCATTCCATCCACCGTCACTGTCGGGCCGATTGGCGGTACGCGCAACGAGTCTCCGCTCTCCAGCCGTTGCATATTTCGCCGCACTCCGCGCAGCAACAAATCGTACGCGTCGACTTTTTCCACTAACTGGCTTCCACGATAGTGTTCCAACTGCCGCAACGATCCCCGCGCAGTCACGCCTCCTGCTGAAAACAGCGCATTCAGCGGCGTCGAAAGCGAGCTGATGTCGTAAGCTCCCGGAGCCGTCACTTCTCCGACCACGTACACGCGCACGCTCCGCAAGCGCAGCAGCGACACATCCGCCGAGACATCACGAAATTGTGTGCGCAAAATCCGCTGCAACTGCTCTTGAATGTCGCCCAGGGTCTTCCCCGCGACTAATACCGGCCCGGCCTCCGGCAGCGACACGCGTCCTTCGCGGTCCACTGTTCGGGTAATCCGTTGTGATACTCCGCCCCACAAATCAATCGCCAGGCCGTCGCCCGGCCCGACCACGTAGTCCAGCCCGACCGGCAAATCCATGGGCAGCAAGTCCGTCTTCGCAGCGCCGCGCTGGAACACGTTCAACCCAAATCGCTGTGTCGGCTGATTGCTTGCTCTCGCCTGCACATACAAGTCATACAGCGCGGGAACATTCGCGTAAGGACTCGGCTCCCGCACCATGCGCACCGGTTCAAATTCCGCCGCGATCGGCTGGGCGTTTTTGTAGGCACTCAATAGCTGATCGATGTCGAGTCCACCAGCGCGCGAAGAATCAGCCGTTCCGCCTCCGCGTTTTTCTGATGCACCTGCCGAGGTCAATGCCAGCGCACCGAGCGCATCCGATTGCGAAACAGGCAAAGGCGAATCGCTCATGCCGCCGAATTTCGGCAAACTGAAGCCGCTCGGCGGATTCAGGCTTATGGCACTGCTGCTGTCACCCGCCTTCGCCGAAGCCAATAAGGTTTCGACGTTGGTGCTCGGGGGCGTGCTCGCTGTGCGAATCTCCGAAGACGTATTCGAGTAGTCGGGCACCGGTGTTTGCTGCGGCGCATCCGTTTGTCGGGGCGAGCCTACGCCGTTTTGCAGCGCGCCCGCGGCAACTCCTCCAGATCCCATTTGTCCGGCGAGACACGACAGATCCGCCCGCGGATCGCATCCGGCTGCCTGCGCGAGAGGCAATTGCCCAGCGAGCTCCTGCCGCGCCGCCGCTCGCTGCATGTCCTGGGCTTTTTGCCGCAAAATCAGCATCCGCTCCTCAGCCATATCTGAATCAGGATTGATCCGCGGCAACAAATATCCGTACCGCTGCAAGAGCTTGGTGGCCAGCATGCGCAGCCGCAGATCCTGCCGCAGCCGCGCCTCTACCGCCGCATCGGTCAAATCGTTTTCCTCGAGGACCTGCCCCTGCAGCCCCGCCTCCCGCGCATAAAGGGTCTTCAGCTCCACCATGAGCCCTGGATCCTTGTTCAGCGCGGCCAGGATTTGATCGGCGGTAGCCGTTACCCTTGCCAAATTCTCCGAGACCAAATCCGAGGAAGACTGCCGGCGTTCGAATCCCGCCGGCATCTGCGTATTCGAACGTCCGGCCTCTTGCGGCGCGCGCTGGTCCTGCTGCTGTCCGGCCGCGGCATTCGGAGCGGAAAGCAACGGGCCGGTCGCAAGAACCCACGCGAGCACTAGTGCCGTCGCACGTTGCATCCCGTAAACGGCCCGACCCACTTTGTTTTTTTGCTCGCGCGGCTTTGTTCTCAAGAGATTCGTCCTCCCGGCAGTGCATCTTTTTTGCGAATCACTTCCAACAGCCCTTCCTCGCTCGCTTCCAGAGTCGCCGAATGAATCTCGAACGACGCCCAATAAAAAATTCCCACATTCGAAGACTGCGCCACGGCAATGATGCGCAACGACGGATACTGCTTCAGCAAAACATCGCAAATCCGTGGACGCCTGCGCCCTTCCTCCATCCCAATCAGCAAAAAATCCGGCTTGGTTCGCGCCACCATTTCTGGGACGTCGCGCTCGTCATCCGCTTCTCCGACGACATCGATCCCTTCCTGCTCGGCAAGCGCCGACATCACCATTTCGCGAAGAAGGCGCGGACGGTTGGCCACCAGCACGCGCACTGCATTTTCCATAACAACCGCTCCCGAGCGGCGAAAGTCGCCGAGACGCAATCCCGAGGTTAGGAACAAACGCAGAGAATCAAAAGGTTCGAAAAAGTGTGGAAGGAAAAGTACCAGCCGCGAAAGCCAAAGTACTCGCGCGCCTGTTACCACGCGGGACTTCAGGTTTTTCTGGCTGTATCCTCAATAGGTCACAAAACTTGCAGTCGCACCCGCGTAGTACAAAAAACGTTTGCGGGTGTGCCCCATGCCGTAAAGTACCTACGGTTCGCGGCGTGCTGGTGTACGGCGCCGCAGAAGTTGAGATGGAACGGTACCGTGAAGAACTTGCCGCACGCCCCGGAAATGCAGCGCCCTCAAGGCAGCCATCCTCGTCCCGGATCACTGTCCCACCTCGCGCGAAAAACGGTAGTCAAACCGACTCGTGCGAAGGGCAGCGCGTTTTTTCGACATAGGTGCCGTCCTTAGTGAGACCTATAGAAGTAGCATGCAAGTGGAGGAGGAGCACTTGGGGTGCCAAGTGGGAATTTCATGCAACCCTTGGAAGTGCCGGGAAACAAGAACACTGCAGGCGGAGAAATTTAGATCAGTGTCAAGCGCTTTGATTCGCTTGGACAGTTTGTCAGCATCCTGACAGGTCAAACTTTGATATTGCAAATGCTTAGCGATGTTGCAAATGCTTTAGAAAAAAAGTACATCACCCTCGCGAAGTGTTAGATACACATCAAAAAAACAACCTTTTGAAATTGTTTGCATGGGAGATGGTGCGTCCTACCGCGTACTTAATCCGGCAGGCTCCAATCAGGCAACTCTCTCCTGCCAAGCATTGCTTCGGCCGCCCATGCGCCCAGATAAACCGATTGTGCCACGCCGTGTCCGCTATACGCCCCCAGCACAATCACGTTCCGATTCTCTGGATGCCGCGTAAACACCGGCTGCCACCTGTCCGCGATCAAAATCGGTCCGCCCCAGCGATGACTCAGCCGGACACCGCGCAGCGCGGGATGCAGTTCGCGCACACGTTTTTCGAGGTCCGCCAGAAGCTCGGCTGGCTGGCCTTCCGAAACATTCAACGTCAGCAATTCCCGCCAATCCTCAAGATGCACCAATCCGCTTCCAAAAATCAGGCGGTTTTTGTGGAAGAGACGGCCCCACAAATATGGCAGATCGACGGTATAAAACGGTTTGCCCTGCGCGAGCCCTAGCGACGAAATCTGTTCGGGCGACAGCGGTTCCGTCGCCACCGCCATCGTGAATTTCGCCTGCGCGCGGCCCGCAAGACCGCTCAGCTCCAGGGACTCGGCGTTTGTTGCTATCAGGACGCAGCGAGCGCGCACTGGCTTTCCCTGAATGTTCAGGACGGGCGATTCCTCCAGGCTCAAGTTTTCGACGGGCGCATTTTCGAAAATTTGCGCGCAACGTTTGCTCGCGGCGTGCGCCAGGCCGCTCAGCATCCTGCCGGGATCGATTGTGCCGCCGGGCACCTCTCGCGTGACCCCCAGCGTGCCGGAATCGTTCCACGCGATCGAGGAATTCGGCATCACTCCCTGCCGGCCGATCTCCCATGTGCCGGGCAGAGTCAAATCGCACTGAACCCGGAGCTCCCGTAGAATGCTGGAAAAACCCGCCAGCACATCGCCCAGTCCGGGCAAGTCCCCCGCCGCCGTTTCTGAGAGTGCCATTCCCCCGGTATGTCCGCTGGAGCCTGCGCCGATGCGGCTGGCCTCAAAAAGTGCCACGCGCTTATTGGGTTCGAAATGCCGCAGCCAAGCCGTCGCGGCCAAACCGGTAAAGCCTCCGCCAACGACAGCGAATTCAACTTCCTCCGGGAGCCCTTGATGCTCCGAATGGAAATCAATGGTCCAGGGCGGCAAGCCCCATCGCGGTATTCCGGCCGTATTTGCCGATAGCATCGCGCCCATGTGCGTCACCACGCTCATAGGTTAGATACCCCAGGACCAGCGTGGTTGCGAGGCAGCCGTCCAGCGAAAGCTCGATTGAACCCTTGGCATGGATCATGCCACGTTAAGACTAAGCCCAGGTCCAGGTCCTGGAGAGAATTCTGATGAAAGAGGGTAAGGAGCCGGAGTTCCGCTGAATTTGGAATTAACTTCTTCGATGTGTCCTTCACCAGAGACCAGTTCGGGATGATCTGCGCCTCGTTACCCGCTCACGAGGAAAAGGTTAGAGACATTTGTGTATGGACGCCGCCTGCCCCAGCTTCTAACGTCACACAAGGCCCGCGGAACGCGAGAATCGGGAGAATTGCCAAAACAAAAGGAGAGCAGCAATGCAGCATAACGCTTTGATGGAATTGTATGTCGATGAATTAAAGGATTTGTATGACGCAGAGAACCGTTTGGTGAAGGCTATACCAAAGATGGCCAAGGCCGCGTCCTCACAGAAGCTCCGCTCGGGCTTCGAGGAACACTTGGAGCAGACACGCGGCCACGTGGATCGCCTGAAGGAAATCTTTGACAACCTCGGCGAGAAGCCTTCCGGAAAGAAATGCGCCGGCATGATGGGCCTTATCAAGGAGGGCGAGGAAATCATGGAGGAGGATTTCGAGGGCGAAGTTATGGATGCGGCGTTGATCTCCGCCGCGCAGCGCGTCGAGCATTACGAGATCGCGGCTTACGGCTGCGTGAGGACTTGGGCGGACTTGTTGGGCGAGAGCGAAGCGAGCGCTCTGCTGGACAAGACCCTCGAGGAAGAGAAGGAGACAGACGAAAAACTCAAGCAACTAGGCGAGGAAATTAACGTGCAAGCTAAGGAGAGCGGAAGCGAGGACGACGAAGAAGAGGCTCCGCGCGGAAAGGCCCGAGGTGCGCGGGCCTAAAGCGTGGACTGCAAGCCGGCGGCTGGGGTTCCAAGGACCCAGCCGCCGTTTTTTATTTGGGAACACTATTTTTGCTTTCCCTTGGAGAGGCGGCGGCTCATGGCTTCGAGCGCTGCGTCCAGGGTTTGCCGTTTCTTCCAAACGTCTTTCCAGAGATCGCCGGCGGCTTCCAGCCGAGACGGTACAGTCTTGATGGTCCAAGCTTCAGGGTCGATGTTCCCATTCATAAGCTCTTCTGCGCTCACTGGGGTCGACACCGTGGCTCCACGATGGGCCCTCGCGGAATAAACCGCTGCCAATGGCTTGCCCTTTGCATTCTGCAAGGCATCGAGCAGCACGCGTCCGGGCGGGCGCTTGCGGACGCTGCGCTCGAGCGTCGTGTCTCGCGGCAGCTCGGAAGCGACGATCTGGCTAATGATCTCCGCGAACGTGCGCGTCTGCGCGTACTTGTAAATCGGCTCGAGGGGCACGTAGACGTGAAATCCGGTGGCGCCGGAAGTTTTCAAGAAACAGGCGAGCCGCGTTGAGAGCAGCACCTTGTAAATCGAGCGGGCCACGCGAAGCACGGTGCTGAATGGCGTCTCGGGCGTGGGATCGAGGTCAAAAAAGACGTAATCGGGATAATCCTGGTTGTCGAAGCGGCTCGACCACGGATTGTGATCGATGCAGCCGAGATTGGTGAGGAAGAGCAACGAAGGGCGGTCTTGAGCCATTACGTAATCCATTTCGCCCCCGCGCTCGTCGGAATATACGGTGGCTCGCTGGATCCAACTGGGAATGGATTTCGGCGCTTCCTTTTGGAAGAAGCTTTGCTCTTGGATGCCGTTTGGGTAGCGCCGCATCACCAAGGGACGGTCCTTAAGGAACGGAAGAATATGATCCGCGATGCCGTAGTAATACGCGAGGAGATCGCGCTTCCGGATGCCGGACTCCGGAAAATAAATTTTGTTCAAATGCGTGAGCGCGAGCGTCCTGCCGTCGACCTGCAGGTGGAGGTTCTCGGATGTGCCGTGAGCCAATTCCTCAAAACCCGCGTCGTCCGTGGAAGCTTTTGGGCGCGAAGTTGGCGCTGTCACAGACGGCGGGTCTGGAGCGTGCTCAGGCCGCGCGGCGGCGAAGGTGCATTCTTCCGGAGTGCGGTCCTTGCGGATGCTCAGGAAAACGGGCGCGCGCAAGTGATTGTCTTCCGTCCAGTTCGCGTATTTGACTCGCGCAACCATTGCGGGCCGCACCCATTCAACGTGTTCGCGTAATTTGGGAGGATCGTGCAGAGGCGAACGCGCGACGCGCAGTTTTTCGAGTTGCGCGAGCAGATCCTTTTGTGTTTTTTGGTCGAAGCCCGTGCCCACGCTGCCAATAAATTGCAAATTCTTTTTTTCGTCGAATGACGCCAGCACCAGCGCCCCAAAATACTGGCGCGTGCGGCGCGGTGCTGTCCAGCCGACGATCACGGCGTCGAGCTCGTTCACGATCTTGAATTTCAGCCAGAGGCTCGTGCGATTTCCCGTATAGGGGCTCTCGACCTGCTTCCCAACGATGCCCTCCAGGCCTTTTTGCTTCGCTGCGGCGTACAGTTCTTTGCCTTTCTCGAGTTGGTGCTCCGAATAGCGCACTTGGTCGTCGGCGCGAAGCATCTGACGCAGCAAATCTTTTCGTTGCAAGAGCGGGGTTTTTCGCACATCGAAGCCATTGCAATAGAGCACATCGAAAAGGTAATAGGTGAGCGGCACGTCTCTTATCAGCTTCTGCGAAGGTTTGCTGACGCCGAAGCGGTTTTGGAGCTTTTGGAAATCACTGCGCCCGTTTTCGTCCAGCGTGACGATTTCACCGTCGAGTATGGCCGTGCCCGCACGCAGGTGTCTGGCCAGGTCCTGAAACTCAGGGAATTCCGCGGTGACATCGCGCTTGGAGCGTGAAAATAGGCGCACATCGCCGTTGTCCACAAAGGCGACGGTGCGAATACCGTCCCACTTAATTTCGAAAAGCCAGTTCGGGTCGGAGAAAGGTTTGTCCGCGAGCTTGGCCAGTGTAACGGAAACCTCGCGCGGCATCGGAGCGCTTCGGGCTCCGGGCAACTGCGCGGGATTGAGTGGGGTAGAGTCCTGGTCGGATCTCTTCTCCTTTTGCGTCTCGGGTAGAGGACGGCCGCTGACAACCGACTCGCCGTGTTCGTCCACATTCCACAGCGGGTCTGCGTATTCGTCGCGGTGCTTGATCAACAGCCATTCATTCTTGCCTTGGCTGCGTTTCAACTTGACCAGCACGAAGCTTCCATTCAATTTGCGGCCGTGTAAACGAAACTTCAGTTCGCCGCGTTCGAGTTGCTCCTCGGCACTGAGAGCACCTTCCGGTTCGTACGTGCCTTGGTCCCAGATGATGACTTCGCCGGCGCCATAGTTCCCCTCGGGGATGGTTCCTTCGAAAGTGCGGTACTCAAACGGGTGGTCTTCCACCTGAATCGCCAATCGTTTGTCCCCCGGATTGAGCGAAGGTCCCTTGGGAACGGCCCAGGATTTGAGCACGCCGCCGACTTCGAGGCGCAAATCATAGTGGAGACGACGCGCGGCATGCTTTTGGATGACGAATATCTTTTCGTCTTTGCGAGCTTTCTTTCCGCGAGGCTCGGGTGTCTCCTCAAAGCGGCGCTTGCGACGATATTCCGCGAGTTCAGCCATTCTCATCGCATTATAGTGCGCGCACCGCGCCGCCTGCCGTAAAATGTCCGGCGTTCAGGGAGCGGTCGCTGCGCAATGGGCGTGGTTATTAGGGTCTCGACTCCTCGGCTCGCGGTGCGAGTTCAAGCGAGTGAGGGTTTTACCCTATTGCGCGGCGCTCTTGCCGACCTACCATTTGTCCAGGAGAAAAAGAAGATGGCGACTTCGGTCTGGAACGGGGCCATCAGCTTTGGCCTGCTGAGCATTCCCATCCGGTTGTACGCGGCCGCGCGCCCCGAGCGCATCAAGCTGCACCAGATTCATAAGGAATGTCATACGCGGTTGCGTCAACCTCTATATTGCCCCACGCACCGCCGCATCGTAGACCGGTCGGAGGTAGTAAGGGCCTACGAATACGAGAAGGGAAAGTACGTGCTGATTGAAAACGAGGAGCTAAAGAAAATCATGCCGCAGTCCAGCAGGACGATGGAGATTCAGGCCTTCGTCAAAGGCTCGCAGATTGATCCGATATTTTTTGAGTCCTCCTACTTCGCGCTGCCGGAGAAGGACAACGCGAAACCCTACGTACTTCTGGTCAAGGCACTGGAAGACTCGGATCGTGTGGGGATTGCGAAGGTGACGATGCACTTGCGGGAATACACGGTATTCATACGGCCAAGAAGTCATGGCCTGACAGTTCACACGATGTATTTCGTCAACGAAATCCGCAGTGTCGAGGGTTACGGAAAACTCCCCGAGGATGTGAAGCTAAAGCCGCAGGAGATCAAGCTCGCGGAGCAGCTAGTCGAAAGCCTCGCCGGGGATTTCAAGCCGCAGAAATATCACGACACCTTTCAACAAAATCTGAAGGCGCTGATCGAAGCGAAGCGGGAAGGGAAGACGATCGTGGAAGAGGCGCCGCCCAAGCGAGCTCCGGTGATCGACATGATGGAGGCGCTAAAACGGAGCCTGCAGGATTCAGAAGCCCAAAAGCGAAAAAAACCGACGCGCGCGCGCCCGGCGGCTCGCGAGCGAGAAGGACGGCGGCGCCTGGCAAGTTAGTACGCGAAGCGCAGGCAGAATTGTAGTGCATGGTAGGGGCACAGCCTATTGGTTGTAGGGGATTTAGCCTATTCCGGCGGAGTACCGTCGTTTGCTATTCGTGCAGCCGAGTCTTTTTTTGGAATTTGTCAGCCAGACGGGCATCCGGCACCCGCGCGCGTCAATCAGACCAGTGTGACGTGCGGTTCCTGTATGCGTCACGCGGCTGCGGCTGCCCAGCCGCTCCCTCCAGCCGTCGAAGTGTGGCATTTGAGAAGCCATACGTTTACACGGATAGGGTTCAGGGATGAAACAAAACTTCACAAGCCCTATCTCCGATTTGGAAGTGATCGTAGAGGAGCGTCGCGGTTCCGAAACCGCGCGAGACGCGCGCTCAGCCTTGAGCGGCGAAACCAAACGCGCGACGGAAACCACATGGCGCATTTATGTGATGGCATACAACCGCCTGCTCCGCGAAACGTTGGGCAAGCTATTGGCCAAGCGCAATGATCTGCAGGTCGTGGGGCAGAGCGCCGCGACCGTCGAAAGGGTGCAAGAGCTGACGCAATCCTGTGCTGATTTACTCCTCTTGAATTCCGGCGGCGATGTGGCGAGCGACTTGTCCATTGTTCGCATGGCGCGGATGCATGCTCCGGGCGTCCGTATCATGATGCTCGGAATGAACGATGAACCGCAGGAATTTCTGAAGTGTATTCGCGGCGGGATTGCGGGATACGTTTTGCGCGATGCATCATCGCAGCGCGTGCTAGAGGCGGTGCAGGTGGTCTGCCGCGGGGGCGCGTTTTGCGACGGGCACCTCTGCCAGCTGCTTTTTAACTATTTCGAGAAGAGCGCGAATTCTCTCCCCTCTTCGCTCGTGCGTGATTCCTTGGGACTTACGCAGCGCGAGCAAGAGCTTGTGCCGCTGCTGGCGCGAGGGGCTTCCAACAAGGAGATCGCCGATCAGTTCTGCCTATCGGAACAGACCGTCAAGAATCACCTGTATCGCATGAAGCAAAAAGTGGGCGCGGCAAACCGGCTGGGAATCGTGCATCTGTGCCGCAGTCACGGACTGAACGTTTAGCGCGCCGGTATCTCCGCAACGTCGACGCGAACGCCCGAGCAGAATTGGCAAGCTCTCCCCCCGCTTGATTCAAAGCAAACCGTTAGATTAGTAGGGAAGAAAAGGGGGGACAGGTGCCTGTGTTCGGTGTGAGGAGGCAGGCACCCGTCCGTCAGCGAGGGTCGGTCTCGCCATGAGCGTTTTCACGCATGGTGTTAATTCAGAAGGTAAACCACGCGCGATATATCGCAATCAGGTGTTTCCTGTAGCCAAGGCGATTTAGGCCCTGAGCCGGCGAGTGGTGTTTATACGGCTCGCGACGCCCTATGCCCATCGCGTGCCCAGTCTCCCACTCTAAGCGCCGTCTGCACAGCAATTTACGGACGCCAGTAAGTTCCTTCCGCTTTGTACCATGTCCTTAGTATTGCGCGCTTCATTGAACCTTACCTAGACTGAGGCCGTTGTGGGGTAGCTGTCTTCTTGAATCGTACGTGACCGATATGTGTCATTCCCTCCCGCGCCCGGCCGGATGCCCAGGGGTGACGATCCATTCGGTGCATAGCCGAAAGGGTTGGAGCACCGTTTTAATCGGCCTCCGCTAAATAGCAACGATAAACGATTGAATTCTTTGCCACAGGGAGAACCGCGTGTTTGCCAAGAACACTAACAGAGAAGTGCGCCTGTCTTTGATTCTGGGCTCCATGACGATTTTCCTCCTTGCGGGCAGCACTCCTGCGCAAAACGTGACCACGCAGCACAACGACGCTGCGCGCACGGGCGCGAACACGGGCGAGACAGTCCTCACTCCCTCCAACGTGAACGCCAACAATTTCGGCAAGCTGTTTTACTACGTTGTGGACGGCTACGTCGTCGCGCAACCGCTGTACATGGCGAACATTACGATGGGCGCGGGCACTCCGCAGGCGGGCACCAAACACAATGTGGTGTTCGTAGCCACCGAGCACGACAGCGTGTATGCGTTCGACGCCGACGGCAACCTCGGGCCCAACAGCAAGCCCTTGTGGCAGATAACGTTGCTGGATTCCGCACATGGCGTTGCCGCCGGAGCAACAGCAACACCGGTGCCGGCCAGCGACATGGGCGAAACCGACCTGGTTCCTGAGGTGGGTATTACAGGCACCCCTGTCATCGACCCTGCGACCAACACGATATATCTGGTGGGAAAGATAAAAGAGAATGGCGTCGACCTCGCCCGCCTGCACGCACTCGACATTGCGACGGGAGCCGAAAAATTCGGTGGGCCGGTGCTTCTGGCGGCGTCGGTTCCCGGTAATGGGAACGGCAGCTCCGGCGGGATGCTCAAATTCGACCCTAAGTGGACGAACCAGCGCACTGGTCTCCTGCTGCTGAACGGAATCGTTTACTTCGGCTTCGGATCGCACGAAGACACCGGGCCTTATCACGGATGGATTCTTGGCTACGACGCGGCAACTCTGAAGCTGACTGGCGCTTGGTGTTCAACGTCGAACGGACTAGGCGGTGGAATCTGGCTTGGAGGCTCAGGCCTTGCCGCCGTGGTGTCCGACCCCGTTGGCCATCCCTATGGTCGTTTGTATGCTGCAACAGGCAACGGTGCGTACGACGCAGTGGCGCCGAATCACTCCAATACGATGAACTATGGGGACTCCGTCATCAAGCTGGATCTCGCCGGCGGTGCACCTACCATGATTTCCGGCTCGACTACGGTGGGCGATGATTTCACGCCTTACGACCAAGCGAACTTGAGCGCCTCCGACAAGGACCAAGGGTCCGGAGGCGTTCTAATATTGCCGGATTCAGTCAGCGGAGGTCAGCACCTGCTGGTGCAAGTTGGAAAGTCCGCTCGGATTTACGTCTTGAATCAGGACAATCTCGGCGGCTATACCCCCGCAAACACGTCGGACCCGCAAGCAAAGGCCTTCCTGAGCGGCGAAGTGTATGGCATGGGGGCATTCTGGAACGGTCATTTGTATTTTTGGGCGAGCAATGACCGTTTGAAGGCGTTCTCATTTTCAAACGGGGCAATCTCCCCGACTCCGACGTCCACTTCTGTTGTGGGATCCCCCTTCCCTGGCTCTACGCCCACGGTCTCGGCGAATGGAACTACCAACGGTATCGTTTGGAATGTCCGAACCGATGCGTTCGACTCGCAGGGTCCCGAAATTCTCTACGCCCACAACGCCGCGGACGTCTCCAACCCGCTGTACTCTAGCGACCAGAATCCTAACCGCGACACTCCCGGCAACGCTGTGAAGTTCGTCGTGCCCACCGTCGCCAGTGGCAAAGTGTATGTCGGGGCGGAGTATCAACTCAGCGTCTACGGCCTGCTCAATGGTGCCACACAAGCTGCTCAGCCCGTCATCAATCCTGCCGGCCAGATGTTCCACCCGTCCGTACAGGTCACCATTACGGACTCCTCACCCAACGCGCAGATTTTCTACACCACGGACGGAAGCGCCCCGACGACTGCCTCCGCTGTATACACAGGTCCTTTCAACATAACCAGCACCCAAACGGTGCGAGCCATCGCCGGTGGACCCGGTTACCTTGCCAGCCTGGTGGCTAGCGAGACCTACACGCTCATCAACCAAGTCCCGATGCCAGTTTTCAACCTGCCTCCCGGTAATTTCACCTCGCCGCAGTCCGTTGCCATTACCGATACGTGGTCTAGCGCGACGATTTATTACACGACGGACGGCTCGACGCCGACCAAGCTCAGCAAGCAGTACAGCGGACCTGTGACGATAAGCGCGACGTCAACGCTGAAGGCCATTGCCACGGATCCGAATCTGGCCGACAGTCCGGTCGCCAGCGGGTTGTATACGATCGTTCAGAACGCGGCAAGCTCTATCAATTTCGAAACGGGATTTACACCAGGGGCCATGGCGTTTGTGGGCCAGGCAAAGTTGAACGGCACCCACCTGCGCGTCACCGACGGTGGGGGGCTCGAGGCGGCGGCTGCCTGGTATCCCACGCCGGTCAACGTCCAGGGATTTTCCACCGATTTCGCTTTCCAGCAAACGCCGGGAACTAACCCTTACGCTGACGGTTTCACTTTTACCATTCAGGGCGTCGGTACGACTGCCGTTGGGCCTCTTGGAGGGGGTCTGGGTTACGGCGCGACGTCGCCCGGCGGCACTCCGGGGATACCGAAAAGCGTGGCGGTCAAATTCGACCTGTTTAGCAATGCGGGCGAGGGCAACAACTCCACGGGCCTTTATCTCAACGGCGCGGCGCCTATGACGCCGGCGGTCGCTCTGGGAGGCGGCGTCGATCTTCAGAGCCAAGATATTTTTGCCGTGCACATCGGTTACGACGGCACGACGCTCACGTTGACCATCACCGATACCGCGAATACCAGTAAAACGTTCACAACTTCTTGGCCGGTGAATATTCCTGGAACTGTGGCCGGGAACACCGCATACGTGGGGTTTACTGGAGGAACAGGGCATTACACCGTTGTCCAGGATATTTCGTACTGGACTTACGTCTCGAACGCTTCAGGTTCTCCGAGCGCCGCCATGCCCATCATCAGTCCGGCGACCGGGACATACACTTCTTCGCAAACGGTGACCATCACGGATTCCACTGCCGGCTCGAACATCTTCTACACTCTGGACGGAAGCCCGCCGAGTCCTTCATCGACACCGTACCCCAACCCGTTCACGGTCAGTGCCACGACCACGGTAAAAGCCATCGCCACCGCGTCGGGTTTCAGTCAGAGCCCCACGGCGACTTCCGTGATCACCATCAATTCGCAGCCGCCCGCAGCCACACCGATGATTTCTCCGGTAACCGGCACCTATTCTTCTGCACAAACGGTGACCATCACGGATTCCACTGCCAGCCCGAGTATTTTCTATACTCTGGACGGAAGCCCGCCGAGCCCCTCATCGACACCGTACACCAACCCGTTCACGGTCAGCACGACGACCACGGTAAAAGCCATCGCCACCGCGTCAGGCTTCACGCAGAGCAACACGGCCACCTCGGTGATCACTATTCAAAGCGGTGGCTCGACGGCCATCAATTTCGCTTCGGGCTTCACCACCATTGGCTTGAGTCTTAATGGGCAAGCAAAACTAAACGGTTCTCGTCTGCAGTTAACCGATGGTGGGGCATCGGAGGCTTCCAGCGCGTGGTTCACCACAGCCGTAAACGTGCAGGCCTTCACCACCGATTTCGCAATGCAGCTCATCAACCCGAACGCGGACGGTATGACGTTCGCAATTCAGAATGCGGGAACAACGGCGCTCGGACCTCTAGGTGGGGGACTCGGCTATGGACCAGGCGCGCCCGGCGGAACGCCTGGAATTCCCACCAGCGTCGCGGTGAAATTCGACCTGTTCCAGAATGCGCAGGAGGGCATCAACTCCACAGGGTTGTATACCAATGGCGCGTCTCCCACTAGCCCGGCGATTACGCTCGGCGGCGGGGTAAACCTTCACAGCGGCGACATCTTCCAGGTGCACATGACCTACGATGGCACGACGCTCACCATGACCATCACAGACACCGTGACCAATGCCACGTTCACGACTTCCTGGACCATTAATATCCCCGCTACTGTAGGCGGAAACACCGCTTTCGTCGGTTTCACCGGCGGCACTGGCGGGCAGACCGCGACACAGCAGATCATTTCCTGGACGTACTCGTCTAATGGCTCGACGCAGCCACCCGCCGCTACTCCTGTGATCTCGCCTGCAACGGGAACATACACATCTTCGCAAACGGTGACCATCACGGATTCCACTGCCAGCCCGAACATTTTCTACACGTTGGACGGAAGCCCGCCGAGCCCCTCATCGACACCGTACACCAACCCGTTCACGGTCAGCACGACGACCACGGTAAAGGCCATCGCCACGGCGTCAGGTTTCAGTCAGAGCCCGATGGCGACTTCCGTGATCACCATCAATTCGCAATCGCCCGCGGCCACACCGGTAATTTCTCCGGCGACCGGCACATACACTTCTTCGCAAACGGTGACCATCACGGACTCCACCGCCGGCTCGAACATTTTCTACACGTTGGACGGAAGCCCGCCGAGCCCCTCATCGACACCGTACACCAACCCGTTCACGGTCAGCACGACCACTACGGTAAAAGCGATCGCCACCGCGTCAGGCTTCACGCAGAGCAACACGGCCACCTCAGTAATCACCATTCAGAGCGGTGGCTCACCCACCATCAATTTTGCTTCCGGCTTTACCGCGACCGGCTTGAGCTCCAACGGACGCACCACGCTGAACGGAACTCGTTTGCGGCTCACCGACGGCGGGCAGTTGGAGGCAAGCAGCGCCTGGTTCGCCACGCCGGTGAATGTGCAGACCTTCACCACTGACTTCAGTCTTCAGCTAACGAATCCCAACGCCGACGGTATGACTTTCACGATCCAGAACGCCGGAACAACGGCGCTGGGACCTTTAGGTGGGGGACTCGGCTACGGCCCAGGCGCACCCGGCGGAACGCCTGGAATTCCCACCAGCGTCGCGGTGAAATTCGACCTGTTCCAGAATGCGCAGGAGGGCAACAACTCCACGGGGCTGTACACCAACGGCGCGTCTCCCACTAGCCCGGCGATTACGCTCGGCGGCGGGGTAAACCTTCACAGCGGCGACATCTTCCAGGTGCACATGACCTACAACGGCACCACGCTCACGATGACCATTACGGATACCGTGACCAATGCCACGTTCACGAACGCCTGGACCATTAATATCCCCGGCACGGTCGGCGGAAGCACCGCTTTCGTCGGCTTCACAGCTGGCACCGGCGGACAGACCGCCACGCAGGAAATCATCACGTGGACATACGGCCCGTGACCACGCCTCGCGAAAGCGGTCTTTGATTGGAGGAGGGTTGACGCGGCTGCATCACTGGCTGCGTTTGACCTCGCGTCACTCATCCGCTATAGTCATGAAGCGGGGTGGAGCAGCCTGGTAGCTCGTCGGGCTCATAACCCGAAGGTCGTCAGTTCAAATCTGACCCCCGCAACCATCTTTTGAATCACTTAGCGGCCTCTCCAGGGAGGCCGCTTCTGTTTTCGCTAACGTTAAGCTAACGGAAGAGAATTGAAACGCCTCCTCGACCTTCTCCGCATACTCCCGGCCCTCATCGGTTAACAAGTGCGTGTAGATGTTCAGGGTAGTGCCAGCGTCGGCGTGGCCGAGGCGCTGTTGAGCGAACTTCACGTTCGCCCCGCTCTCCGCGAGGATACTGGAATACAAATGCCGCAAGCCGTGCAAACCGAAGCGCCGGACCTCGGCAGCGTCTTGCGCCGCGTGCAAAACTTCATACAGCGCGTCCGGGTCCAGCGGGCCTCCGAGTTCGGACTGGAAAACAAACGGACATTCCGAGCCGTTCTGTTGGTAACGGAGTGCGGTTAGCCGCAAGCCGAGCTTCGGCGGAATCTCAATCTTCCTGACCGCCTTCTTGGTTTTGGGTGGAAGCAGTGCCAGCCCGGTCTCCCCGATTCTCTGGGCATCGCGGAAGGCGCCTGCAACGAGATGCTCTTTCTTCACGCGCTGGAGCGTCCGCCGGACGTGAATCACGCTCTGGTCAAGGTCTATGTCAGTCCAGACCAATCCGAGCAACTCTCCGCGCCTCGCGCCGGTGATGGCAGCGGTAGTCAATAACGCCTGATATGTTGGGATGAGTTTCTCAAAGGTCTTGGCAACTTCCACTTTCGTCGGCACAACGCGCTCTTCCGCTCCGGCCGCGCCAAATGACGGCGACGATTCGGGCATCTTGATTTTGTGTGCGGGATTCGCCGCAACCAACTCCTGCTCAATCGCGGCCTCGAAGATTCTGTGAAGCAGGATGTGGACATTCTTGACAAACTTCCTGCTCAGTTCCGGGTCCGCGAGTAGCCGGTAGAGGAACTTCACCACCTCCGCCTTGCGTATGTCGCAGAGCACTTTGTCGCCGAATTCTGGAGTAATCCAGCACTTCAGGGCAGATTCGTAGCTTGCCCAGGTCTGCGGTTTCAAGAACGTCTTGGCGCTCTCCATCCAGGTCTTGGTGAAGTCCGTGAAGAGAAGGTCTCGCTGCTCCTCAACGTATTTGTTGTTCCGGATGGTCTTGAGAGTGTCGTGGAGCGCGTCGCGTGCTTCATCTTTCGTACGGTAGCCGCTTTTCCAAACCTGCTTTCCGTCTGGCTGACGGAAGATGATTGTCCAACTATTTCCTCGCTTGATTATTGAACCGGCCTGCCCGCGTTTGCGCGCCTTGCGCCGTTTTGGAACCTCGACCGGCGAAGCGACCTCCCCCTCTTGTTTCGGCATTTCAACGACTGCTGCTAGAGCGCTCATCATTTTCCTCCCGTTTTTCTGAATCATGGCCCTTGAAACTTGGGGACGCGGCGACGACTCGGCACAGGGCCGGGGATTGAGCCGCCGCCACGTTCGCCGCCTGCGGGGATGAGCCAGGCGGCGAAACCCGTTAGCGCGTCCGCCGAGCGCGCGGTTTGGCAAATCGAAGCTCCGCCCTGAACGGTACGAGCACGAACTGCGAGTTGCGGACAATTTCCAGGTTTCCCGCGACGGTCTTCCAATCCGGGAAGCGCAGATTGTCAACGGCTCCGGCGAGTGCGAATCCGGCGCGGAAGGCTTGGCCTAACGTTTTGGGTATCGCGTTTGTTTGTTTCACGCCTTCCTCCCGTTCTCTCCGCACAACTTAATTAGTTCCGCTTTGGCACAAGCGACACGGATTCTCAGAACATCAAAGAGAGACTGGGACAATATCGGCTTCATGTCTTCCAATTCGAGACCGTCAACAAAATCCAAGACCGATGCCACCTGTTTAACAAGTTCTCTCAGTTCGCTAACAAAACAAATGGGCACGCCGAGTTTGGGACGACGGGGAAATAAATCTTGCGGCACGACAAACTTCGGTTTAACAGTCAGTTTTTTCACGTCCGACCCTTCCACGTCTGGTTATGGAGCGCGGTCCTGGTGCTCCTTATCCGCTGGTCACATCTAAATGCCCAACGGAGGTCGGTTCCTGCCAGCAGCGGCGCTCAATTTGGGCGCCGATGGCCGAGAGGGTGTCAGCCGTCTCTCGGTCGCGGGATTTCAGCAGGGAGTCGCAGCAATGGCGGCAGGTGAAACGAGTCGAGGCGGTCGCAGCTTCAGGGCTGGGGATGGAGTTCAGGCCGCAAACGTGGCAAAGAATTTCGGAGTGAAGCGGATTTTCTTTTGGAAGCTGGCTAGACGAGTGTAGCGGTACTAAAGTAAAGTCGAGAGCAGCCATTCGGCCTCCTATAAGGCCTTACGGTTAGGAGCGGCGCCGGTGCGATAACATCGGCCCGCTCCGTTCTATATAGTGGCTGCTAACCAAGAAGTAAAGCGAAAAACCACCACCCTCCAAAAATATTTTCCCATTCTATGGGACTTAGCCGGGGGTTTGTCCCTTAGTGAACGGACTCGGCAGTAGGTAAGTTTGAAGATTGACCCAACTTGACGGATTTTGAAGCCGTTAGCGCGGCTCGCTCTAGCAGCCGCCGTTCCTGTAAAGTCCAATTTTGTCGTTCCGAGCATGTCTTCATAAGCATTATGATGGCTGCGGAAATAAGTGATTAACCGACGCATTCATCCTCCCATTTTTAACTAGAAGGGTGTAGTGTGCTCGACGATATGGCCAAAGCTCCATTTCTGCTGCCAACTGCGTTTGTCGGCTGTCCGTACGGAAAGAAATTCAAGTTTAAAGCGTTTCGCAAAACGTTAGAAAACCTACCCATTGCATGGTATTACGCCGATACTTCCCTCAATACCAAGCATTTGTTGGATATTCTCACGACATATGTCAAGGCTGTAGATTGGTGCATTTTTGACCTCTCGTTATGGAATCCCAACGTAGCGTTGGAGTTGGGGTTGGCCGAAGGCATGGGCAAGGAGTATTTCATTCTTGTAAACAAGAGCCAGTCCAAGGACGTTCCATCTGACGTAAAAGGCATGCAGCGGATAGACTATTCTTCCCCAAAAGGATTTAAAGAGGACTCTCTTTTCGTCAGTATTGCTCGGTATCTAGTTAAAGACCAAACCCATCCGAGGCGAATTTGGGAAAAGCTCGCGCCCCCGAACAGGGACAAGAAATTCTATCTAGCTGTGATGATTCTGGCGCATTTTCGGGACAATCAAAGGCTTAAAAAGGCGGAGGTCCGGCGACTGTCTCGGGGTCTTTATTTGAAAAAAGAGGCCCAAAACGAGGTTTTGGACGCGCTTGAAGAGCGGGGGATAATTTCGGCGAAGGGTTCGGCTCTTGGGGCTAAGCTGAAAAAGCGTCTATATCCACCGCGATTAAAAATCGACTAGGGTTCAAGCTGCACTTTCAATGCTTGCCGAGATTAATCCCTCTCGCAGCGGGGATTTCGCGCTTACGGGCTGATTTGAGGGAACTGGCACGCTCTGAGGGTAAGAGACAAGGCGGAGAGCCTATCGGTGGAATTTCGTTGGAAGCCGTTGCGGCGTTCTAAATCGTAGGTGAGAGGGCGACTTGGTTAGAGCCGCCCCGGAATTCATTCAGGCCTTGTACAACGGCCCGCTCTGCATCTAAGTAGTAGTAGAATGGCGGCGCTATGGCTGATGAAACGCCCG
>WNFR01001948.1_pt1 | contig 21517 bp, 22 predicted proteins | sample 5400221 | NCBI WGS metagenome assembly WNFR01 (sample SAMN13153357, study PRJNA577476) | soil metagenome | isolation source: 40 cm soil under Madrone tree | place: USA:California | collected 2016-06-14 | reverse complement strand
GCGCAGAACATATGCGGCACGTTCTGTGGGAGAGAGTTTCTCAAGGAGCATCAGGACCGCAAGTTTCAGTGCTTCACCGCGCTCCGCACCTATTCGGGGATCGCTGCTGGTATCTACCGGTTCGGGAAGCCATGTCCCGATGTAAGTTTCGCGGCGCGTGTGGGCGGACTGGACTAGATTGATACACAGTCGTGTGGTGGTCGTCGCCAGGTATGCGGTCGGGTTCTCAACCGCCCCCCGATTCGTAGACTGCCACCGCAACCAAACGTCTTGTACGACATCCTCGGCTTCCGCCGCACTTCCGAGCATGCGGTAGGCGATTCCGAACAGTCGCGGACGCACGCCGGCGAAAGCTGAAAGACCATCGTCGTGTTCGCCCGTTTCTACGCCAAAGCGAAGGGACGGAGGAGTTTGCGGCTCTTCTGCCATTGCAGTTTGCCATATTTTATCTCCCCGGCAAATCGTCACGAAAATAAATTTTTGGTGAAGAGAGACGGAATTGGGCGCGAAAACCCAGCTCTGCCACCGACCGTCAACTCACAGATTTGAGCCTCTGGGCATGTGAGTCATTAAGCATTTTCACCACCTCCTCTTCGCTGAGTGGAGGATCATCCGAATCGCCAGTGATCACTTCCTCGGCTGCGTGGTTTATCTGTTCGTCGGGGCTCTCGGCCAAGCGAGGGTTGTTCTTTGGGTTGGTCATCGATCTTTTCATCTCTCTTCGCGATGGAGATGGGTCGCTGAAAATTAAGATCGCACGTAGTTCTTCTTCAACCTCCTCCAGATATACCTCCTGCTGACTAGCAACAGCTTCGTAGTAAGCCTCGGCATCGGTTGGAATGTTCTCGTCATTACCCTTATAGATGGACATTGTCATTCTCCTTTCATTGCAGTGGCGGATCGCAGCCGTGGGATTCGGCTTTTCCAAGCAAGACCAATCACGCCCTCGATTTGTGACGATTGCTGCTGAGGTCTGTTTGCGAACTGGCCTGTTCGATCTAAATCCACCGATCGTGTCACAAACCGGCAGGCGACTCTGTCTTAACGAGTACAAGAGACCGATGGCTCTGAAATGCATGGGCCAAGCATGAAAGGAGAATCATGAAAATCGTAGTGATCGGCGGTTCTGGACTCATTGGATCAAAGCTGGTCAACAAGCTTCGTGAGCACGGACACGAAGGGGTAGCAGCAGCGCCCAATACAGGTGTCAACACTCTTACGGGCGAGGGACTTGCCGAAGTGCTTAAAGGTGCGTCGGTCGTCGTTGATGTATCGAACGCCCCCTCGTGGGAAGACGCAGCCGTGCTGAATTTCTTCAAAACATCGACGCGTAACCTCCTCACCTATGAAAAGGCCGCCGGCGTAGGACATCACGTTGCGTTATCGGTTGTAGGAACCGACCGGCTGTCCGAAAGCGGTTATTTCCGCGCTAAGATCGCTCAGGAAAAGCTGATTAAAGAATCTCCGATCCCCTGCTCCATTGTGCATGCGACGCAGTTCTTCGAGTTCCTCAAGGGCCTCGCTGATATTTCTATGGTTGGCGAGAAGGTGCATTTGCCTCATGTGCTCTTCCAGCCGATGGCCGCCGACGATGTCGCGAGTGCAGTGGGAAGGATCGCGGTAGGCCCGCCGGTAAACGGCGTCGTCGAAATTGGAGGCCCGGAACAGTTTCGCGTGGATGAACTAGTCCGGCAGCGCTTGGCCTCGCTCAAAGATCCCCGCGAAGTCATCGCTGATCCAAACGCGCGTTACTCTGGAGCGAAAATCAGCGAGAGAACACTGGTTCCGGGGGATAGTGCACGACTCGGTGAGACCCGTTTCGAAACTTGGCTTACTCAGTCCGCAGGAACCGCACGCGCCGCGTAAAGAGGAACAGAAGGAAATACCAAGGAGGTAGCAGAGTCATGAAAGGGGTAGCTGCCATGGTCGCCGCGGACGCTACTGGTGAGTGGGACATGGGAAAGTACACCGGCCGTCGAACGTCCCCGACATACGATGAGATTGCCCAACTTGCCTTCAGTTTGTACGAGTCACGTGGCCGGCAGGACGGACACCACGTCGAAGACTGGCTGCGTGCGGAACAGGAACTGGTGCGGCACTACGCGTAACGGCGATGTACCGACCAATACAAACGACGCATTGAAATGGCGTCTATCAAGCGAAAGGTTAATTTATGACATTCCCAAAACTAGTTTTGGCGCTGGCATGTCTCATGTCCAGCACGCCGCTGGCACAGGAGGCTAAGGTGACGGAGCTGATGTCGAAAGACCTGACAAACCTTCCTGGCAAAGAAGGTCTGATGATCACCGTGGTATATCCGCCGGGCAGTATTGACCCCATCCATCGCCACAATGCACATGGGTTTATCTATGTGCTGGAAGGCTCGATCGTGATGCAAGTGAGAGGCGGAAAAGAAGTGACCTTGACACCTGGTCAGACCTTCTATGAAGGGCCCGATGATGTTCACGTCGTTGGGCGGAACGCAAGCAAAACCAAACCGGCGAAATTCGTCGTGTTCTTCGTGAAGGACAAGGGCGCTCCGCTGCTGGTAACCACCAACTAAATCAAAACCGCGAACATTTCGTATCAAAAGAACTATAAGGAGAGGATTTGTATGAGCACAATTTCGGTGAAAGATGGCACGACAATCTACTACAAGGACTGGGGCAAGGGCCCGGTCGTAACGTTTTCACACGGATGGCCGTTGAATTCTGACGCCTGGGACGGCCAAATGCTGTTCCTCGCCCAGAATGGATTCCGCGTGGTTGCGCACGACCGCCGTGGCCATGGCCGGTCCAGCCAAGCTTGGTCCGGGAATGACATGGATGGCTACGCCGACGATCTCGCAGCTCTCATCGAGGCGCTTGATCTCACAGATGTCACCCTGGTGGGCCACTCCACGGGCGGAGGCGAAGTGACCCGCTACATCGGACGGCACGGCACAAAGCGGGTCGCAGCGGCCGTTCTGATCGGCGCTGTGCCGCCGATCCTGGTGAAGTCCGCCGCCAACCCCGAGGGGGTCCCGATCGAAGTGTTTGATGAATTGCGCAGCAGTCTCGCAAAGGACCCTTCTCAGTTCTGGAAAGACTTCGCCATCATGTTCTATGGCGCCAATCGGCCAGGCGCGAAAGTCTCGCAGGGGATGCTAGACCAGTTCTGGCTATGGAGCATGCAGGGCGGTCTCAAGAATCTCTATGACAGCATCAAGGCATTTTCGGAGACCGACTTCCACGAGGACCTCAAGAAATTCGACGTGCCCACGCTGGTCATGCATGGTGAAGACGACCAAATCGTGTCGATCGATATTTCAGGAAAGAAATCGGCCAAGCTGATTAAGGGAGCCAAGGTGATTTTTTACCCAGGCTTACCGCACGGCCTCACCGCGACGCATGCAGATCAAGTCAACGCCGACCTCCTGAAATTCCTGAAGTCGGTTCAGCAGGTTCGCAAGGCAGCCTGAATTCTTGCGCCCGGCAGATCGCATTCCTTCGTCGGTCTGTCGGGCGTGAGGTCTCGATAATTCGGTTTGTGGGAAGTGATCGACAACTCCCGAGTACGTGCAATCCGGAAATAATGCCTCCGGATTGGTAGCGAAAAACGCGGGGTGCCCCTTCCGGCGCGTTCTTCGCGAAGGTTTGGCAGAAGAAAAGGAAATTTTGGTGGAGGCGGCGGGAGTCGAACCCGCGTCCGAAAATGTTACTGGTCAAGAGACTACATGCTTATTCCGGTTCATGCCCCAGGCCTTCAGCGTTGCCGCCTAGCCCAAGACGTTCGCGACCGCCGCTCAGAACGGACAAGAAACGGTTGCCGCTAGCCTGAGATCTTAACCTCCCGGCCCAGACGTAGCCGGAAAGAGCAGCCCGCTGTGTGACGTCCGCTCGCAGCCCACGGGCGAAGCTGCGGAAGACGGCAACTTAATTAATTAAGCTGCGTATGCCATCTGTTGATTGGCAATTATCATTTTGCCCACGATTACAGGTGCGAGCACCCTGGCATGCCTCTTGGCCGCAAGCATCTCCGTCGAAACCGTGACGCCCCCATTTTGCGCCCATTGTGGGCGGAAGTCCGGCTGATCGAGACTCTTGGGATGGCCTTCAAAGAACTGCTTCCAATCTTAGTGGAACGGGAAGGGAAGTCAATGTACCTAAAGAATTAGATGCAGCAGAGTGGAGCAGGGAACCAGCACTTAGCGATTGGCGAGGGTCGCAATATCACCTAGGCCGAGCAGTTTGCTATCTGCGGTGGCTAACGTCAGGCCGAGAACCTTGGCGGTCGCAGCTAGAAATCGATCTGCCGGATCACGTTGTGGTAATGATAGTCGATCGGCCGCCAACGTAATTTCATGGGTCAGAGGCGCCTCTCGGAACGGAGCTGTGGCGGTCGTGACCCAGTCGCCCACTTCTCTGTCTAAGCGGATTCGCCCCTTACGTGCGAGCACAAGTACCTCCCACGTACTAATCGGCGACAGCCAGAGTTCGTCCACTGAGTTTCTCAATTCACGGCGCAAATTGGCCGCGATTTTGTCCGGCTCGTTGATCATCCATAGCCATATGTGTGTATCCAGCAGAATCTTCAATCGCGCAAGACCTCCCAGTCCTCCGGGTCGTTTGCTGGAGATACGATGTCACCCAAAATCTCGACTGAACCTTTCATAAATCCAAACAGGTCCTTTGGACGATTCGGCGACGCTGGGATCAGTTCCGCAACCGGCTTTCCGCGGCGCGTGATGCGTACGGGACGTTTTGTTTTTTGAACTTGATCCACAATTGCCAGGCACTTTGCTTTAAATTCCGAGATGGCTACTTCTTCCATGGTCTGTTCAGATTACCATGGTCAACTGAAGTGGTCAATAACCCGAGGCTGACGCAAAATGCATCACTCTCCCATCTCAATCTCAACCTCGCGATGCCATTCCGACTCCACGCGCGAGTGCAGTAGCCGGGCGCAGCGGTTCCAGCGCAGAATGGCATCGTCGTTGCCGGTAGGGCGAATTCGTTCGGCTTCTTCGTAACAGTGCATAGCTTCCTGCAGCAGGACGGTCAGGGTGTGCGGCGGACGTCCGGCCGCAAGTTGGGCTTTAGCGCGGCGCTCATAGAGTAAGCCGGTGTAGTAGAGCTGCTCGTAGTGATCGGTGAGCTGCTGGAAGGCATTGACTGCATCGGAATACCGGTCGGAAGTGCCGCCGCTGAACTGGTCGGTCAATGCCAGGCCTAGCAGACGTAATGCCAACTGGTGTCCGGGGTGAATGGCTAATACATCCTGGCAGATGGACTCGGCTTCTTCCGGTTCATTTAGAAAACGGTAGACCTCGGCTTTGGAGAGGGCAGCGTCTATTCCTTCCGGAGAAATTGTCTTCAATTTGAATTCCATTCGGGCCCTCCTTCTGGTCCCTCAGAGCGTCACCGAAAACCTCAACCACAGAGAACACGGAGCAGCACAAAGGAGCACAGAGTGGAGCAAATCATCTTTTTTTCTGTGCGCGTCTGTGTCCTCTGTGGTTGAGATTTTTGTGTCGCTTTCACGTTCCTCTAATTTTCCTAACAAGGCGCAGAACAGGATCATAAAATTCATCCACAACGCGTTCCTTGAGAGGGATGATGGCATTGTCAGTGATGTGGATTTCCTCCGGGCAAACCTCGGTGCAACACTTCGTAATATTGCAGAGCCCAAGACCAAGCTCTTTTTTGAGAAGCGCGGCGCGCGAAAGCCCATCTAGAGGATGCATCTCCAAAGCGGCAACGCGGACGAAGAAACGAGGTCCACCGAACTGTTCATGCTTATCGTGCTCGCGAAGAACATGGCAAACGTTCTGGCACAGGAAACATTCAATACATTTACGGAATTCTTGCACCCGGTCAATGTCTTCCTGCTTCATTCTCCAATTTGTTCCCGCGCGCGGCTGGAATCCAGGAATTTTCTTGTTGATTTTGTAATTCCATGAAACATCCGTGACTAGATCTTTGATCACCGGAAACGACTTCATCGGAAGAATGGTGATGGGCTTGTCCTGGGGAAGGGAATCCATGCGCGTCTTGCACGTCAGGCGCGGTCTGCCGTTGACTTCCGCCGAACATGAGCCACATTTGCCAGCTTTGCAGTTCCAGCGCACCGCCAAGTCTGGCGCCTGATGCTTTTGAACGTGGTGCAACGCGTCGAGCACAACCATCCCCGGAGCTACGGGAACCTGATAGTCCGCCGTCTGTCCACCATCGCGGTCACCCCGGAAAATTTTCAGGATCACATCCGGCATCAGGCTCCCGCTCCTTTCTCGTCAGCCAACAATGCTTGCAGTTCCGTTGTCAGTTCGCGTGTAGGCCGCTGCTGCAGGGCCATTTCGCCGTCGCTACGGGAAATAATGTTGTTCTGCTTGCCCCAGGTTGGGTCGTAATCAGGATAATCAAGCCGGCTGTGGGCCCCGCGGCTCTCTTTCCTTGCCAGCGCGCTGCGTGTAACAGCTTCGGAAACGGTGAGCATCGACTTCAGATCGGCGCAGAGATGCCATCCTGGATTGAACATGCGCGAACCATTGATGCTGAGCTGTTGCGCACGTTCTTTGAGCCGCGCGAGTCCCTCCATAGCAGACTTCAAATCTTCTTCCGTGCGATAGATCCCCACAAGAATCTGCATGATTTGCTGCAAATCAGCGTGTACTTCATAAGGGCTTTCTCCCGTCTGACGCTCAAAGGGTGCAAGCATTTCACGCGCGGCTTCCTCGACCTGTCCTGAATCGATTGCTGGCGCGCTTTGTCCCTTCGCGTGCTCCGCTGCCGCGAGCCCTGCGCGCCGTCCGAAGACCAAGAGGTCGGAGAGGGAATTGCCGCCCAGGCGATTTGCGCCGTGTAGCCCAGCCGCGGCCTCGCCTGCTGCAAACAATCCCGGAACCGTGGAGGCCTCGGTCTCCGCGTCCACGCGAATCCCGCCCATCATGTAGTGACAAGTAGGTCCAACTTCCATCGGCCCCTTTGTGATGTCCACGTCGGCCAGCTCCAGAAATTGGTGATACATGCTGGGCAGCTTGCGCTTCACGTACTCCGCTGGCTTTTGCGAAATGTCTAGAAACGCGCCGCCGTGCTCGGTTCCGCGCCCTTCGCGGACTTCGGTATAAATTGCGCGCGCAACCACGTCGCGAGTAGAGAGCTCCATGCGTTTCGGATCGTACTTCTCCATGAACCGCTCGCCTAGCTTGTTGCGCAGAATGCCGCCCTCGCCGCGGACAGCTTCCGTGACCAGCAATCCTTGCACGCCTGGTGGCCATACCATGCCGGTGGGATGGAACTGCACAAATTCCATGTCCATCAACTCGGCCCCAGCTCCATAAGCGAGTGCCATTCCGTCCCCGGTGTACTCCCAGGAGTTTGACGTGATCGGCCATGCCTTGCCGATTCCGCCCGTCGCCAGCACTACAGCCTTTGCCTTGAAAACTACGAAACGCCCGTTCTCGCGCCAGTAGGCAAATGCTCCGGCAACGCGCCCGCCATCCATCAGCAGGCGCGTGGTGGTGCACTCCATGTACACGTCAAATCCCATCTGGACTCCGCGATCCTGCAGCGTGCGGATCATCTCCAGCCCGGTACGGTCGCCGACATGACACAGCCGTTTGAACGAATGTCCCCCAAAAGCACGTTGCAAGATTCGGCCATCATCAGTGCGGTCGAAGAGCGCTCCCCACTGCTCGAGTTCGCGGACCCGGTCTGGCGCTTCTTGCGCATGTAACTGTGCCATTTGCCAGTTGTTAAGAAATTTTCCGCCGCGCATGGTGTCGCGGAAGTGAGTGCGCCAGTCGTCTCCGGCATCCACATTGGCCATAGCCGCGGCGATCCCGCCTTCGGCCATCACGGTATGCGCCTTGCCAAGAAGCGACTTGCATATAACGCCAACGCTTGCGCCCTGGGCCAGTGCTTCGATTGCGGCACGAAGGCCAGCGCCCCCGGCGCCGATGATCAAAACATCGTGTTCGTGAGTTTCGTATTTTCCGTTCACAGGGTTAGTCGTCACAGGAGTCGTAAGTCCCTAATCGCGCCGCTCGAAACGAGGCGGACATAGAAATCAGCAAATCCAACCGAGAAAAGGCTAGTCCAGGCGAAAAACATGTGGTGCTCATTCAGGAAACTCAGCTTTTTCCACGTGGCATGTCGCGTTCCTCCGAAGTTTACGCACGAGAAGCAATCAAGCTTGCCGCCAAGCAAATGTCGCAATGAATGACAGGAGAAGAAATACAGCGTCAGAAGAACGACGTTGGCCAGCAAGACAAGCGTCCCTAGGCCAATTCCGAATCCATCGGGAAAGAAGAAAGCCTTGATCGCGTCATGCCAAAGGAAGACGAGAAACACAATCGCCAGGTACATAAAATAACGATGGACATTCTGCAGGATGAACGGGAATCGCGTCTCGCCAGCGTAATTCCGCTTTCTCTCGGGCACGCTACAAGCCGGAGGATCAAGAAAGAATGCCCGGTAATACGCCTTGCGATAGTAGTAGCAAGTCGCGCGAAACCCCAGTGGTCCCGCCAGAATGAGCAATGCCGGAGAATACGGCCAATACCGGTGATGCACATCGATCAATGGCGAATAAAATGGCGAGAGGTAGGGCGCAAATTGAAAGTAAGCGCCTTCAAAAGCGCGAAAAGTCGCGTAAAGACTGAATCCGCCTAGTCCAAGGACAACAGGAATAACCTGTGTCCACCACGAGGCGGTCCGCACTGCATCGTAGGCTTCGCTCTGTGAAGCAGAGGCCATGACACCTCCGGGAAATCACGCGACGCGACCTCCGTTATGCAAAGTCACCGTGCGCGAACCACGCATTATAGTGCGGACGCGGAAGAAACGCAGGAGGAAATCTTACTAATGAGGATCAGAATAGCGACTGCACAAAGCTCGAGCCCACATTCGTGAACTCGAACGCATGCAGGCCCAGCCGGCTGGCCAATTCTTTGCACACCATAATGCCGCGCACGCTGTTGCCTTTTGCGTCTAACGGGGGAGAGTACACAGCGATCCCAAGTTGACGATTCACCACCGCCATCAGTCCGCCTCCCACGCCACTCTTCGCGGGCAGTCCCACGTTATAAGCCCATTCCCCGGCATGGTCATAGAGCCCGCAGGTGAACATTACGGCCAACACATCTCTCACATATTGAAAGTCGAATACTGGCTCGCCACTCACCGGGTTCGTTCCCATATTCGCGAGACTCGCCGCCATCATGGCCAAGTCTCGACAGTTCACCAGCAGCGAGCATTGCGAGAAATATTGGTGCAGCGTGTGATTGATGTCCTCGTCGATAATCCCAAAATTCAGCATCAAATAAGCAATCGCACGATTGCGATTTCCCGTGGAGGCTTCGGAGGCAAGTACCGAACAATCTATTTTCAATTTCCTGCCCGCAGCCAATTGCATCTTCTCAACGTATGCCCGCACACCAGCCGCAGCCGACTCCTTCTTAATTAAAGACGCAACCGCGATTGCGCCAGCATTCACCATGGGATTGAACGGCCGCATAGTTCGAGGATCCAGTTCAATCGAATTGAACGCATCGCCGCTGGGCTCAACTCCTACACGGGCCAGCGTCCTCTCGCGCCCGAACTCTTCCAGCGCCATCTGGAATGCAAAGGGCTTGCAGATTGACTGGATGGTGAATTCCTTCTCCCAGTCGCCTGCGCAGAAAACCTGGCCGTCGACCGTCACCAGGCAAATTGCGAAATCGCGTGGATCGGCTTTGCTAAGTTCTGGAATATAGGTCGCGACGACGCCATCGTCGATGCTCCGGTATTTCTCGTAGGTGACATCAACAATGTCCTGAATGCTCAGAGTTTCTGGCATGGTTGAAGTGCGGAATTGCCCCTTGTGATCACATTCCACAGCTTGCTGATGCTCAATGCGCTCAGTTGTTCCTGTTAAAACTGGCGCAAAGAAGTGCTAGCAGGGTACCGCCACGACCGCCGATTTCCTCATTGAACTTTCTTATCGAAATGGTGTGCCGTGGCTTATAAGATCCAAGCGCAAACTGCCCTGCAACGGTAACGGCAGACACCAGCTTCTGAGTACCGAAGTTACCCCGCATGACGAACAAAGGCTGTGGATCACTGACAAAACTTCCCTAAAATGCGAAAGTGGCCGCAACTCCCAAAGCGATTCAGACCGGTGCTGGACCTACGGCCTCTTCTGCCCTTGAGCCTGTGTTGTCATGGGAAGCATTTTCTGAAAAGATCCCCGCACTTCTGTGGACTACCGATCTGGAATATCGTTTAACCTCGCTGTCTGGGGCGGAACTCGTAAGGCTAGGTATTCCGGCAACACCATATTTAGGAAGATCAGTTGGCGCGTTCCTGCAAGCGTCTGCCGCGCGATTGTCGCCTCTCGATGCTCACATCCGCGCAGCCGCCGGACAAGGCAGCACATTCGAAGTTGAGATAAACGGCCGTGAACTGCAGGCCCGCGTCGAGCCGCTTTGCGACTCGAACGGCAGCATTATCGGTGTAATAGGCATTGCCCTGGAGAGCACAGAGCTACTGGTGGCGCAGCGCGGTCTCCGCATCTCCGAACATAGTTATCGCTCTCTGATCGAGGATGTCCCCTATGCCGTCTGCCGCTGCACGGCCACCGGCAATCTTCTGCAGGTTAATCGTGCCATGCTGGAGATGCTGGGTTACTCCGAGCCGGAGTTGCTGCTCCGCAATTTGCAATGGGGAATCTTCGCCGAACCTGAGGCTTTCAGCGAATTTGTTGGCAATTTCCACGGGCGAGCTCCCAGCCACGGCTTTGAAACCCAGTGGCTGCGGCAGGACGGCCAGATCGTCACCGTCAGTCTGGGTGGCCGCGCATCGCCGGAGGCGTCCGGAGGAATCTCATACCTGGACATCGTTGCCGAGAACATCAGCGAACGCAAACAACTCGAAGACCAGCTCCGTCAGGCGCAGAAGATGCAGGCCGTGGGCCAACTTGCGGGAGGCATTGCGCATGACTTCAACAACATGCTCACTGTAATTCGCGGCCAGATCGAAGTCATGACCGAAGAGATGCTGACCAGCGATCCCCTGCGCTGCCGCATCGAGGAAGTGGAACGAGCCACCGAACGTGCTACTGCCCTGACCCGGCAATTGTTGGCGTTCAGCCGCCGCCAGGTAATGCAGACGAAGATCCTCGACCTCAATAGCGTGATCGCAAACATGAATGAGATGCTTGTCCGGCTGATCGGCGAAAACATCGAACTCACCTTTGTTGCCGACCGCCACCTTTGGCGCGTAAAGGTCGATCCCGGCCAGATCGAACAGGTCCTTATGAACCTCGCCGTGAATGCGCGTGACGCCATGCCACGCGGCGGAAAATTGACGATTGAGACACAAAATGTCACGTTCTCGCATTCTTCGCAGGAGCGGACCATCAGATCAGGAAATTACATTTTGCTTACAGTCAGAGACACCGGCCACGGCATGGATGAAGAAACCAAGGCCAGAATTTTCGAGCCGTTCTTTACGACAAAAGAAGCAGGGCAGGGAACCGGCCTCGGGCTTTCCATGGTGTATGGCGTAGTCAAGCAGAGCGGCGGGTACATTTATGCCGAGAGTCGGCCGAAAGAAGGCACCGCTTTCAAAATCTATTTGCCGCGCGCGAATGGCGCGGCAGAACAGGCGCCACAGCACCCGCGCATGGTGACGCCGAAGGGAACCGAAACGATCCTGGTTGTCGAGGACGATGAAAGCATCAGGCAGCTCGTCTCCGGTTTCCTGCGGAGCCACGGCTACCGTGTCCTGACCGCCTCGGAAGGTCTTGATGCTTTGCAGTTAGTTAAAAAGCACGGCCCGGCAATCGACTTGTTATTGAGCGATATGGTGATGCCGAAAATGGGCGGACGCGAACTCGCCGCCGAGTTGCGCACATCGGTTCCGGAACTAAAGGTAGTCTTCGTATCTGGGTACGCCGGGGATCCCGGCCGGCAATGCGGACTCGAGTCCGCGCGCTTTGTGCAGAAGCCATTCTCCATGCAGTTTCTCGCCACCACCGTGCGTGAAGCGCTGGACGCGGACGCTGAATAGCTTCTCTCCTGGTGGCGATTCCGGCCGGCATGATTACGGACGAGGATTACGTCCGATGATTACCGACGCGCCTTGCGTTTTCCCCGCGGCGAACATAATCTTTTTTGGCAAGGAGTTTTGAAATGCCTGTGTACATGGTTGAGCGCGATCTGCCGGGTGTTGGGATGGAACAACTGGCGGCGGCGCAAAAAGCAGCAATCCAAGCCGGCAAGGAACTCACGGCGCAAGGCAAGCAGGTGCGTTATATTCGATCCACGTTCGTCCCTGGGGAGAATAAGTGCATGTGCCTGTTCGAGGCGCCCAATCCCGAGAACGTGCGCGAAGCCAACGAGCGTGCCAAGATCCCCTTCACCAGAATCGTGCCAGCAATGGATCTCACGCCGTAATTCGAGTCGTTTAGGGTTTGCGGGTTTGATTTCCCCCGTCGTGCATTGTGCCGTCTTCGGGGCCCGTGCCCGGCTGTGCTAATCTGCCGGGCATGATTCCGCTCAACCGCAGGCTCGCCTTGTTCCTGGCTTTTCTATACTTGGTTCCGTACCTACCCGCCCGAGTTACTCACGTCGAGATCGCGTCACGCACCGACGTTCTCGAAGGCAAGCCGTTCGGCGAGAGCGGCCCGTATGAACGCATCACAGGAAAAGTCTATTTTTCTGTGTCGGTTGCCAACATACATAACAGGCCCATCGTCGATCTGGCCAACGCCGTCAATCTGAAGAATGGGGAAGTAGAATTCTCAGCGGATTTCATCGCGGTCAGGCCCAAGGACGCGATGAAAGGCAATGGCACGCTGCTCCTGGAGAATCCCAACCGCGGCCATCCGCGCATCCTGTCACTGGTCGATGGCGGCGATGAAGATCTGGCGCACAGTACTGGCGATGGCTGGCTCCTCCGCAATGGCTTCACCGTAGTCGCGCTGGGCTGGCAGTGGGATGCCGTCGGCTCCAACGCGCTTCGCCTATACGCCCCGATCGCCAAAGATCATGGCAAGACCATCACCGGCCCGCTGCGCGGCGACATCATGCTACCCGCTAAGGCCGATGAAATTCCGCTCGGCCACGTGATTCGCGACAACATCGGAGGCTCCGAATACCCAGTCGCGCAACCCGACGATCCCCGCAACACGCTCACGGTGCGCGATTCGCGCGACGGCAAGCGCGCTGTTATCCCGCGTTCCGAGTGGCAATTTGTGACGATGGTTGACGGTAAGCTGACACCAAATAACCGGTCGATTCATCTCAATGGCGGCTTCGAGCCTGGCCGTATTTATGAATATGTTTACGTGGTCTCCGATCCGGTCGTTGCCGGACTGGGCTTCGCGGCCGTGCGCGACTTCGCCTCGTACGTGAAGCACTCGCCTGACAGCGTCACGCCCGCGAGTCGTGTGCTTGGCGAAGGCATTTCGCAAAACGGCCGCTTCCTGCGCCATTTGCTGTATGAAGGCTTTAACGCCGATGAAGATGGGCGCATAGCTCTCGATGGCCTGCTTTCACACGTCGCCGGTGCAGGTCGCGGCAGCTTCAACTACCGCTTCGCCCAGCCCTCCCGCGATGCGCAGCCGACCTCAGCGGTATTTTTCCCGACCGACATCTTCCCCTTCACTGACGAGCCCGAGACTGATCCGTTGACCGGAGACAAGGGTGGCTTGCTCGATCGCGCGAAACTCGAACACGTTGTTCCCAAGATTTTCCTCTCCAATACTTCGTACGAGTATTGGGGACGCGCCGCCTCCCTCATACACACCACGGCGGATGCCGAGCAGGACGCCAGCATTGGCCCCAACGTCCGAATTTATTGCTTCACCGGCCTGCAGCATTACACTGGCCCGTTTCCGCCTGCTCGCGAGAAAGCGTCGGGTCTCGGACAAGAGCTTGAGTCGCCGCTGCCCATCCGCTTCTTCTGGCGCGCCATGGTCGCCAGCATGGATGCGTGGGTCCGTACTGGAACGGCTCCGCCGCCCAGCGCGTATCCAACCATCGCCGCTCACACGCTGGTGCCGCTGGATAAGTATGCATTTCCCCAAATTCCCAACGTGCAGTTGCCTAGCGAAGCCAACACTGCGTATCGGCTCGACTACGGCCCGAACTGGCGCGATGGAATTCTCGCGGTGCAGCCGCCGCAGGTTGGAAAGCCGTTTCCAGTACTCGTGCCGCAGGTCGATGCCGATGGCAATGAGCTCGGCGGCATCCATCTCCCCGAAATCTCGGTGCCGCTCGCGACTTACACAGGATGGAACCTTCGCGATCCATCTATCGGTGCGTCCTCGCAGCGCGTCGCCTTCGAGGGATCGTTTCTCCCATTCCCCAAAAATGCCGCTGAACGCAAGCAGTCAGGCGACCCACGCAAGTCAATTGCCGAGCGCTATCCGAATCCCGAGGCCTACCTTGAGCAGTTCGCGCATGCCACCGACGAACTTATCCAGCAGCGCTGGATTTTGCCCGAGGATCGTGCACCTTTGCTGGAGCGCGGCAAGGAGGAGTGGGACTTGCTCATGCCGTAGGCTCAATGGTGGCGGTCTTTGCTCTGCATAAGCACCAAGCTAGGAGCTAGAAGCTGCGCTCCCGCGTTGCCGCCCTCACTCCCCTCCGCTATGATTGACTCATGAACTTTTCTGAGACGATCTTCCTCTTCATTCTGGCCCTATTGGTATTCGGGCCGAAGAAGTTGCCGGAGATCGCCCGCCAAGTGGGAAAGGCGCTCAACGAATTCAAGCGCGCGTCGAATGAGTTCAAGGCGCAGATCGAAGCCGAGATCAGCCAGCTTGAAGTCCAGGAGAGGCAGGAGAAATGGAAGCGTGAGCAGGAGCAGAAAATTCTGCCTCCCGCCGAGCCACCGGCGGGGGCGGTAGAGTCCTCGACATTTTCGCCGCATCCTGAAGCATCCCCGGCTGAAGCATTGCCAGATCAAGCGGCCCCTCAAACTGACGTGAATTCCCCTGCGCAACACACCACCAATGCCTGACGCCGTCACCGAATTGGAATCACCGGAGACCGAACCGGAGCAGATGCCCTCGATGAGTTTCCTCGAGCACCTCGAGGAACTCCGGACTCGGATCTTTCACGCCCTGATTGCGATTGCCATCGGCATGGGCGTCTGTTGGTTCTATCACGAACAACTCTTCGCCTTCATACAAAAGCCTATTCTCGACGTGCTCAAGCACTACGGCATAGAGAAGCTGGTGTTTCTGACACCAACCGAACCCTTCAACCTTTACTTGAAGGTGTCTGCGCTCGCCGGCATATTTGTGACATCTCCTTATGTGCTGTATCAGGTCTGGCTGTTCATCTCGCCGGGGCTCTACCGCAAAGAGAAGAAGTACGCCATCCCGTTCATGGTTTCGACCATTTTTCTTTTTGTGGCTGGCGGTTATTTTGGCTACCGGATCGTCTACCCAGCGGCACTGGACTTCCTGATCGGATTCGGCAAGCAGTTCACGCCGATGATCACCATCCACGAATACACCGACTTATTCTTGACCGTGATCCTTGGCCTAGGCTTAGTGTTCGAGATGCCGGTACTGATCTTCTTCCTGGCTCTGATGGGAGTCGTCAGCGCCGGGTGGATGTGGCGCAACATTCGTTACGCCGTCCTCGCCATCTTCGTCATTGCCGGAATTCTGACGCCGACTCCCGACATAACCAATATGTGCATCTTTGCCGCGCCCATGTTGGGTCTATACATTGCGAGCATTGGGATTGCGTGGTTTGTGCATCCAACGCAACGAAGGGCACGCGAGGCAAGAAGGACTAGGTCCTAAAAATGTCGCGGGTTGTAAGCGTCGCGATCCTTAAATTGTTGTGGAGCGAGCGGGCGTCCCCGCTCGCCAATTTCGAGGTCATGTTTCGAGATCTTGTGAAATAAAAGGAACGTAGTCCCGAAGGGACGTTGCCAATAGCCCAGCGCTTCAGCGCTGGGAACAGCAATATAGATGTTAAGTCCCGGAAGGGACGACTGACGATGATAAAGAGCCTTATCACCGTTTTCCTGATGATGCTTACGCTCGTGCTCTCGGCATGCACGCGCAGCAACTCGTCCACCAATGCCGCAGATGCCCCCGAAGTTGCCGCTGCTCCAAAACCAGTCGCCACCTCAGACACCCCTCCCGCCTTCAACGCGAGCCGCGCCATGCAATATGTAAAAGAAATCGTTGCCTTCGGCCCGCGCCCAATCGGAAGCGAGAATCACAAAAAGGTTGAGAATTACATACTCGCTCACCTCAAGGGAGACGAAGTCGAGCAGGACGCCTTCGAGGTGTCCCCGTCTGAAGGCAAATTCCCGGTGCACAACATCATCGCGAAATTCCCCGGCACGAAAGACGGCATTATCGTGATCGCCAGCCATTACGACACCAACTGGCCGCTACGGAATACTTCCTATGTCGGCGCAAATGACGGTGCCTCATCCAGCGCGCTGCTGCTCGAAATCGCAAATCAGTTGCGCGGCAAGAAGCGCGACGGCTACAGCGTCTGGCTGCTTTGGGACGACGCCGAAGAATCCATGCAGCTTCCTTGGAACGATCCCGAGAGCCTCTACGGCGTGCGCCATCTCGCGCAAAAATGGCAGGACGATGGAACTCTCAAGAAGATTAAGGCCTTCATACTCGAAGATATGATTGGGGATGCCGATCTCAATATTGAGCGTGTCCATGAAGCGACGCCGTGGCTCGAAGATCTCGTCCTTCAGGCGGCCACCAAGGTCGGCTACCAATCGCATTTCTTTGGAAGAGAAATTTCCGTTGAAGACGATTACACCCCGTTTTTGAAATACGGAGTCCCTGCCGTGGATTTAATCGATCTCAACTACGGCTATAACGATGTCTTCCATCACACCATTGAAGACACGGTCGACAAACTCAGCCCCAAAAGTCTCGCGATCGTAGGCACGGTGACGCTAGAAACGGTGCACCTGCTGGATCAAAAATAGCGTGTGTGCGTGGGGCGGGCGCCCTCGCGCGCCGTTGGGGTCTACAGACCTTTCTCTTTCGCCAATTTTAATTTCTAATTCCATGAACACATGGACGCCTTGTGACCGAGACACTGTTCTGGATTCTGTTTAACATTTTCGTAGCTGTAATGTTGGCGCTCGACCTAGGCGTCTTTCACCGCAGCTCCCAGAGGCCTACGCTCCGGCAATCGCTTGTCTGGAGCGGCTTATGGATTGCCTTAGCCGGTACATTCGCGATCGTCATCTACGCGTGGCAAGGGCGTGGTGCCGCGCTCGAGTTCTCTACCGGCTACGTTATCGAGCTCTCACTCAGCGCTGACAATCTTTTCATTTTTCTATTGATCTTCCGCTATTTCAAACTTCCTGAAGTCGAACAGTATCGTGTGCTTTTCTGGGGAATCATCGGCGCCATTCTCATGCGGGCGGTATTTATCTTCGCTGGCGTCGGATTGATCCGAAGATTTCACTGGATAATCTACGCCTTCGGCCTCCTGCTCGTGTACAGCGGCCTGCGGCTGGTACTGCAGCGCGGCGCCCAGGTTGACCCTGAAAAGAACCCTGTACTGCGCCTCTTCCGCCGTTTGTTTCCTGTCACGGACGAGTACGTTGGCGGCAAGTTTTTCGTCCAGCGTGAGAAGCGCTACGCCACGCCGTTGCTCTTGGTTTTACTTGTAATTGAGACTACTGACGTCATCTTTGCCATCGACTCCATCCCCGCAGTTCTGGCCATCACTCTCAACACGTTTATCGTCTACAGCTCAAATATTTTTGCCATCCTCGGCCTGCGTTCGTTGTTTTTTGCGCTCTCCTCCCTCATGGATATTTTTGAGTACCTGCATTATGGGATTTCCTGCGTGCTCATCTTCGTGGGTACGAAGATGTTGATCTCGCACTACTATACGATTCGAACCGATATTTCCTTAGCTGTCATCGGCGGAATACTTCTGGTGACAATCGTGGCTTCGGCATTGCACCGGAAAGGGACGCACTCGTGATGTATATCTAGCAGAGCATATCTGGTGACACGGTTGGTCGGCGGCGGCTAATTCTTCGACTGATGAAATGTGTCATCCCGACCAAGCCATTTGATTGGCTGCCAATCAAATAGCGCGTGGAGGGACCTTGCGTTGTGTTGGAGAGGCGACTGACTACTCAAACCGAATCTTCTCTCCCCGCAAAACCGAATGTTTGCGAAACTTCACATCATCGTGGTCTGGGAAATCAATCCGGTAGTGCGCCCCGCGGCTCTCTTCCCGCGCCAGCGCTGACCGCGCCACCAGCATCCCCGCAATCTGCAAATTTCGCGCTTCGAATTCGCGGCGACTGTGCGGACGAGATACGCGCGTTCCAATATCCTCAAGCCGTGCAATTGCCTGCTTCAATCCTTTTCCAGTCCGGACGATTCCAGCATCTTTCCACATCAAATCCTGCAGCTCGCTAACCGAGGCCTCTGCTGGCACGCTGACCGGCCCGTTGGAATATGCGGCAGGAGGCAGCTCAGAAACTTTCTGGACCGGAGCTTTCAGTTCATCGCGCATTTTCTTTCCGGCACGGGCGCCAAATACCAGGCCTTCAAGAAGGGAATTGCTCGCAAGACGATTGGCCCCATGAACCCCAGTTCCAGCGGCCTCGCCGGCTGCGTAGAGACAGGGCAGCGTGGTCCGGCCATCAAGGTCGGTACGCACTCCACCCATAGCGTAGTGTGCCGCGGGACGAATTGGAACCAGCTCGGCCGTGATGTCCACGTTGTAGTGCAAACAAGTCGAATAGATCCGCGGGAAGCGGCGCCTGATATGAACTTCGTCAAGGTGAGTCATATCGAGATAGACCACTGGATCCTTGGCACGGCTGCTTTCGAGTTCATGCATGATCGCCCGCGCCACAACATCACGCGGCGCAAGTTCCGCCATCGGATGGTACTTCGCCATGAACCGCGACATCTCCAGATTGCGCAGATAGGCACCCTCACCCCGCAGCGCCTCCGACAAAAGAAAGCGCGGTGCCTTTTTCAGATACAGCGCCGTCGGATGAAACTGAATGAATTCCAAATCAGTGACTTCAGCGCCCGCCCGATACGCCATCGCCACGCCATCGCCGGTGGCCACGCTCGGATTTGTTGTATTCAGATAGAGCTGTCCCATGCCGCCGGTGGCGAGCAGCACCGCGGAAGCATGAATCGAGCTGTGCTGGCCATGTTCATCAATCACACGCACGCCAGTGATTCGACCGTCTTCGCTGATCAGATCGGTAGAGAATTCAAACTCGCGAACAGAGATTTCGGGAAGCGTTTTGACTTTTGCATATAGCGCTCGCTGGATTTCCCGACCCGTAGAATCGCCATGTGCATGCAAAATGCGATTGCGGCTGTGCGCGCCCTCGCGACCAAACGTCAGCTTCGTGCCATCGCGATCAAATTGTGTACCCCAGGCAACCAGTTCTTCAATCCGCTCGGGAGCATCTTCTACCAAGACCCGCGCCGCTTCGGGATTGCATAGGCCATCTCCGGCATTCAGCGTGTCCTGCAAATGCAGGCTGATTTCATCTTCGTCGCTGAGAGCGGCGGCAATCCCGCCCTGCGCAAATTGCGTGCTGGAATCTTTGACTTCCCGCTTCGCGAGCACTTGAACGCGACCGGCGGGGGCCAGCTCGATTGCTGCGCGCAATCCGGCAACTCCGGCGCCAATGACCAGAAAATCAGTCTCAGATGAAGCGGCTGGCATTGCCGAAATGGTATCACCGCGAACCGGAGGCGTTCCACCGGGCCGCAAAAGGGACCGCCATTCTGCCATTCAGGACGAGACTCTTTACCTGAAGGCTGACGGCTGAGAGCTTGTTATGATGATTCCCAATGATCCGCATCCCGGTGAAGACTGCGTCGTCCAGCTATGAGGCTGTTATCGAGCGCGGAGCGATCGCCCGCGCGGGCGACGTCCTGGGAAAACTCTTGGGACAAGCCTGCCCGTTGTTTGTTGTGACCGTCCCTCCGATCCGCAGACGCTGGGGAAAAAACCTATTGCGATCACTCACTGCTGCCGGGTTCTCGCCGAAGATTGTCCAAATGCGCGATGGCGAGCGCTTTAAGCGTCTCTCCACGGTAGAAATGTTGGCGGAAGAACTGGTGAAACTTGGCGCCGACCGCAAGGCAGTGGTGCTCGCCTTTGGCGGCGGCGTTGTCGGCGATGTCGCTGGCATGGTGGCCTCGATCTACATGCGAGGTCTCAGGCTCATTCAGGTTCCCACAACGGTGCAGGCGCAGCTGGACGCTGCAATCGGAGGTAAGACGGGGGTGAATCTGCGCGCAGGTAAGAACCTGCTCGGAACGTTTTTTCAACCGGAACTCGTGCTAATTGATCCCGCAGTGCTGGCAACTCTCCCTGACCGCGAATTCCGCGCCGGAATGTACGAAGCCCTGAAGTGCGGAGTGATCGGGAATGAAGAACTGTTTGCGTGCTTGGAAAATACATCGATAAAAACCTTGCGGAACGACCGCGAGCTCCTGGCGTGGGTGATCGCCGAATCCGTCAGGCTCAAGGCCCGGGTAGTGTCGGCGGATGAGAAAGAGGGCGATCTTCGCCGTGTCCTTAACTTCGGACACACCCTGGGCCACGCGTTTGAAGCCGCAACTTCATACCAAAAATTCTTGCACGGCGAAGCAGTAGCATGGGGAATGATCGCCGCAGCAAAGATCGCAGCGGAGATAGGATTCTGTGACGACGAGCTCTACGAACGTGTCCGTGCTGCGACTCTGGCGTGGGGAGCACTTCCCGATGTTACTCTCCAATCCGGGAAAGCCCTACGACTCCTGCAATCTGACAAAAAGACCGAAGCGGGCCGTGTGCACTTTGTGCTTCCCAGAGAGATCGGCAAAGTGGAAGTGGTGAACAATGTTCCCGAACACGCCATTACTACAGCGCTCGCGGAGATTCGGCGGATTTATCGTGACTAAGATTCTCACGCCCGCAGTGACCAAAGCTCCGGTCCACGGTGCCGCCCCTGAAGGAGCTACTGACCAACAGTCGGCCGCCCGCGCCGTCCGCGAGATGTTCACGGCCATCGCCCCACGCTACGATTTGCTGAACCACCTGCTTTCCGCGAACGTTGACAAGTTATGGTGGCGCAGGACAGCCCGGGCGTTCAGTGGGATTTTGTCGCGTCCCGGCGCTCAAGTGCTCGACCTTTGCTGCGGAACCGGTGACATGACTTTTGCGTTGCGACGTGAAGGTACTCAGGCTCACATCACTGGCGCGGACTTTTCCCACGCGATGCTGGTCCGCGCCTCGACAAAATCAGCGGGTCTTCGCCAAGTTAGATGGATTGAAGCCGACGCGCTCCAGCTTCCATTTTCCGACGAAAGTTTCGATCTGATCACCTCGGCGTTCGGCTTCCGCAATCTCGCCGATTACGACGCGGGATTGCGTGAAATCCGCCGCCTGCTCCGGCCCGGAGGCGAGTGCGGCATTCTGGAATTCAGCGAACCACGAGGACTGGTGGGCAAACTTTACAAGGTGTACTTCAAGTCGGTCTTGCCGAGGATTGGAAGATTGATT
>WNFR01005680.1_pt1 | contig 21522 bp, 19 predicted proteins | sample 5400221 | NCBI WGS metagenome assembly WNFR01 (sample SAMN13153357, study PRJNA577476) | soil metagenome | isolation source: 40 cm soil under Madrone tree | place: USA:California | collected 2016-06-14 | reverse complement strand
AAGCAAACATGCCGATCTTGCAATCGGAGCTGCGCGCCGCGCTGGGTGACCTCGATCATGAAATCATTTTTGTCGATGATGGATCGATCGATCGCACGGTCGAGCGAATCGAGAATGCGGCGAACGTCCAAGTACTTCGGTTCGCAAAAAATGCCGGGCAAAGCGCCGCCATCTATGCCGGGCTGCAAGCTGCGCGTGGCGCAACTGCGGTCCTCATCGATGGCGACCTGCAAAATGACCCGGCCGATATCCCGAAATTACTCGCTGAAATTTCACGCGGCGCCGATCTCGTCTGTGGTTATCGCGCGCAACGCAAGGACACACTTGTCAAACGCCTAACGAGTCGTGTGGCAAATTTCGTGCGGAGTCGTTTCACGAAAGACGGCGTGCGCGACACCGGTTGCACGCTCAAAGCGATGCGGCGCGAGTGCATCGGCGCGCTCGTTCCGTTCAAAGGCATGCACCGCTTCATTCCCGCGCTTATCAGGGCGGCGGGTTATCGCCTCGTCGAAATTCCGGTCAATCATCGGCCGCGTCGCTTCGGTCGAAGCAAGTATGGCCTGAGCAACCGCGCCCTCCGCGCCACCATCGATATGTTCGGCGTGCGCTGGCTGCTTTCGCGGCGATTGAATTACAAAGTGCGGGATCGTGTCAGGTAGGGGACGGATCTCCGAGCCGTCCGTCGAATTTTCTTTGAGTTAGTCGGACGCCCCGGAGAGTCGGCGGAGATTGACCGCGGCGTGGACGAATTTGCCCCAGCTTAGATTGTTTCGACCCGAAAAGTGCATCCGCGCTTTGCGAATCGCCATCTCGGAAACGGCTTCCACGACCCATTCGAAGTTTGCCTGACCGACTGAAGCCGCTTCGGCATCCGGCGCCGGATTGCAAAAATCGATCGCAACCGGTACACCATCGCGCATAGCGAATTCGACCGTGTTCAAGTCGTAACCGAGAAATTGATTCAATGTGAGCACGCCTTGCTCGACCTTCCGCAAGATTTCCGGCGGCGCCTGCCATTCGGTTTGATAACGCAAGTGGTATGGATGACGCGGTTCGTAGGGCATGATGCGCACATGCCGTTGATCGATGCAGTAACAGCGGAAATACATGTCGAACTTCACTTCCTCCTGCAACATCATCACGAGGTGGCCGGTCTCGTTGTAAGCCCGGTAAAATTCTTCCGGATTGTGGAGCCGATATACATTTTTCCAACCGCCGCCGGCGAACGGCTTGAAGAACGCTGGCCAGCCGACGTAATTGAAAATTCCTTCCCAATCGAGCGGATAGCTGAGGTTGCGAAATGATTTGTCGTTCGTGTCCGGTGGCGGCTGATTCGACGGCAAGAGCACGGTGCGTGGAACGGCCACGCCGATTTTGGTCGCGAGCGCGTTGTTAAAAAATTTTTCGTCGGCGCTCCACCAGAATGGATTGTTTACCACCGCCGTGCCGGTGAGCGCGGCATTCTTGAGCCAGGCGCGATAAAACGGCACATCCTGCGAGATGCGGTCGATCACCACGTCGTAACCACACGGCTCATCCTGGATCACCTTGTCGATCTTGACGAACTCCGCAAAAATATCTTTGCCGCCGGTTTTCTGATTCACCCGCTCGACAAACGCGGGCGGAAAACTGTGCTCTTGACCAAAAAGAATGCCGATTTTCTTCATAAAGAGTTCTCCACAGACTACGCAGATTTAACCTCTCCGTTTTCTGATCCGCGTAAATCTGTGAAATCTGTGGGCGAATAAATCTTTCGTTACACGAGCGATAAATAGTAGGGCAGCATGTCGCGCCAGTAATTCCAATCGTGGCCGCGCCATTTCCCGTCGTCGAGAAAGTGGCGGACGCCTTTCGAATTCAAAATCTCCGAGAGCCGATAGGTTTCGTGGCGGGTGTTGTCCCATTCACCGGTTCCAAGGATGATGCCCATGTGATTATATTTCCATGGGTCGGTCATGTTCGGCAGATATTCATACGGACTGTTGAAATAAATATTGTCGTCGTGATAGCCGTCGAAGAACGAGCTGATATCGAACGACCCGCTCAGGCTAATGAAGTGACTGACTAAATCGGGATGGCGAAACGCGATGTTTCCGGCGTGATACGCGCCGAGGCTGGCCCCGCTTACGGCCACACGATGGCATGCGCATTCGCGCCGCGCCAGATCGAACACGTCGCGCACGATCACGTTTTCGTAAGCGTTGTGGGTGCGCATCCGATCGGCCGGATGAATCGATTTGTTGTAGAAACTTTCCAGATCGATCGCGTCCGGGCAGTAAACGGTTGCCTTGCCGTTGTCGATGTACCAGCGCACCGAGTCAACCAGGCCGAAGTCTTTGTTTTGGTAATAGCGGCCGAACGAAGTCGGAAACAGAATCAGCGGCAGACCGCGCCCGTCGCCGAAAGCGAGCAATTCAAATTCGCGGCTCAAGTAAGGCGTGTACCATTTGATGTAGCGCTCGTTCATCGGTGGAATGTAGCGCGACCATCTTGGTTGCGGCCCGTTCAAATCGCAAGCCAGAGGCTTGCGCTATCTTTCATCCTCAACGATGCGTCTGGTTTTGCATGCCCAAGCACACGTTGACCGGAAACATCAAACGGCATCGCCGATTTCGATCGAAGATTCTGGGAAATCATCGCGATGTTCTCGTCTATTTGCCGCGCGGTTATTCGCGGTTTTCCAGGCGACGCTATCCCGTTTTGTATTTGCAGGACGGGCAAAACGTTTTTGACGCGGCGACTTCGTTTGCCGGAGTCGAATGGGGCGTGGATGAAACCGCGCAGCGTCTGATTCGCCAAAATTTGATTGAGCCGCTCATTATCGTGGCGGTCGCAAACATGACCGACGATCGTATTCACGAATACGCTCCCACGCCCGGTGTGATTGATTCGAAGGCGAAGCGAAAAAAGCACAGCAAAGGTTTGGCGCGAAAGTATGGCCGCTTTCTGACCGAGGAGTTAAGGCCTTACATCGACAAAAAATATCGCACGAAACCGGAAGCGGAATTCACGGGATTGGGCGGTTCGTCGTTAGGTGCGCTGTTAACGCTTTCGGTAGGCCTTTGGTTTCCGAATGTGTTTACGCGGCTCATCGTCATGTCGCCGTCTGTTTGGTGGGATGATTGCGTGATTTACAAAATGGTTGAGGAGCTGGACAAAAAGCCCCCGCTGAAAATCTGGCTCGACACCGGAACGCGCGAACCAGGCTGGGAACGCGTACGGACCTTGCTCGACAGCTTGATCGAGAAAGGGTGGCGGTTAGGCGAAGATTTGATCTACGCTGAAATCGAGGGGGGCGATCACAGCGAAGGCGCCTGGGCGGCACGCGTCGATCCAGCGCTGCGGTTTTTGTTTCCGGCAAAAAGTGGGGAAGTCCTAGCGCAAAAGATTTTCCGTTGACGTCCAACGCTCAACGTCCAACATCGAAATCAAACTCACCACAGGACGAGTCCGTCGGCCTGGCGAACATCGAACGTCAAACTTACTGGAGCCACTTGCCGTAAGCTTGATAGACGCGCACAAAGCCGCCGACGAAGTCTATGTCTTTCTGGTAGGAAAAGGCACTGTCCCGGCGCGACCAGGTCAACTCCCGCGGCGCTTCAGCATGATTCGGATCGTAAACGAGATAATGTTCGATTTGGCTTCCGGCACGATTTGGTTTTCGGGCGTAAAACAGCACCGCGTGATTAATGCTCAGTCGCGGATAAGTGGAAAGATAACCGACGAACATGTCGCCGCGCCTTAGGGCGGCATCGAGGTTGGCGTGAGTTCTTTCCTGATATTTCTGACTATGCTGAAAAAACATGCGGGCATTGCTAGGCCGAAAGTAAGTTAGGAACCCGCTGCCGATATTTTCTTGCAGCACGTGCGCGCGCGCTTTGCTCATCTCACGGAGATTTGCATAGCCTGGAAACATGACGCGCTGATTTTCGGGCAATGATCCGCGCCAGGGCGCGCGATGCGCGACCGTGCGAACGCGCGCCGCAAGTTGCCTGTCGTCCAACGGAGCGCCACGGGGATCAAACCGGGCGAATTTGCGGAATTGCATTACGGTGCGCGTCATGACAAAGCAGCGGCGGGTGTATCGGTTAGGCGGATCGTCGCTATTCGATCTGGCGCGCAGAAAAGGAACCCCGTTTTTATATTTGAGGACGGTGGCGTTTTGGAACGCGAAGGTGTCGCGCTCGAAACTGAAGGCGGCTGCAAAGCTGCTGCTTTGTGTCAGCGCGACAAGAACGCCAATCCGGAATATTTGAGCGAATACCCGCCGGTCGCTGCGAATCATTTCACGAACGGGTCGAGGCAGCCGTGCTTTTGCCTTCGGCGAAATTGCCCAGCCCGCGGAATTTTTCGTAGCGTTTCTTGAGCAACTGTTCGATCGACGTTTCAGTGACGCGCTGTAAATTTTGCCGGAGCGCGGAGCCTAGATTCGCCGCTGCCAGATCGTGATCGCGATGCGCGCCGCCTTCGGGCTCGGGAATGATTTCATCGACCACTCCGAGCTTCAACAAATCCTGCGCGGTCAATTTCAGCGCCTCAGCGGCCTCGGCGGCGTGACGCCGATCTCGCCAGAGAATGGCCGAGCACGCTTCCGGACTGATGACCGAATAGTAAGCGTTCTCGAGGATCAATACGCGGTCGGCGACGCCAATCCCAAGCGCGCCGCCGGAGCCGCCTTCGCCGATCACTGCGGCGATAGTTGGCACGCGCAGGTTCATCATTTCGCGCAGGTTTACCGCGATCGCTTCGGAAATGTGGCGTTCTTCCGAACCGATGCCGGGAAAGGCGCCCGGCGTGTCGATCAACGAGATCACCGGCATGCCAAATTTTTCCGCCAGTCGCATCAGGCGCAACGCTTTGCGATAACCTTCCGGATAGGCGCAACCGAAATTGCGCATTACGTTCTCCTTCGTATCGCGCCCTTTTTGGTGCGTGAGGACCACGCAACGCTGTGCGCCGAGCATGGCAAGGCCGCTCGGCATCGCTTTATCGTCGGCGTAAAGACGGTCGCCGCGCAGCTCGATCCAATTGGTGAAACAGCGTTCGATGTAATCAAGCGCGAAGGGGCGCTGCACATGCCGCGCGATTTGGACGCGCTGCCAGGCGCTCAGATTGCTATAAACTTCGCGGCGGGTTTCGCGGATCTTCGCCTCAATTGCCTCAACTGCGGAGTCAAGATCGACATCGTGCTCGTCGGAATGATCCTTCAAATCCTGCAAATGCCGTTGCAGTTCGAAGATTGGTTTTTCAAAATCGAGCGGATGCGATTCCATTTTCGCTAGTCTGTAATGGTGACAGGCGTCTGCTTGTTTACAAGAGCGCTCAACTCTTCGAGATCAGAAGCGGCCAGGCCAAGGCCTTGGGGTGGCGGTGGCTGGGCGAGACTCGGATGCGCGGAATCGGCCACCGAATAAAGTGTGTAAGCCGGCGCGCCGAGCCGGATCCAGCGGGTGCTGCCGATGTACTCCTTGCTGCCGAAACCAACGCGCTTCCCGTCCCTCCACGCCATCGTCTCCGCAACCTTGGTGATGACTTTCGGCGGCTGTTTCGCCGCCAGTTTTTCATCGCGCACGTGATATTGCTTGAAAAACGCGCCATGCTCGAGCAGCACGACGAGTTTCGCTTTGCGTTGAATCACGATGGAGAATTCGGGATGCGAAACAAGCAGGCGATCGCCGATGTGAAGCATAGTGCCGCTTAGATTGTTCATGCGCATGATCAGCTCCGGCGTTGATTTGACCTTGCGCGCAACCTTCGCCAGCACGTCGCCTGGCTTGACGATATATTCCTGTTTCTCCGGGGAGGGAGTACGTGAAAGCAAGACGTCGATGTTTATTTCGCCCAGCAGATCCTTGGCTTCTTCGCCATGCAGACCGGCGGGATATTCTTGAATGAACGCAGCGAGCGCGTCGCGAGCCTCGGCCAGTTTGCCCTCCTGGCGTAATTTCGCCGCGGCCTCAAACTCCGGCAGGCTGATGTCCGGCGTCGGCTCGGGCGGAACGTCACCGCGCTGCTCGTGACGCACGGCGATCTCCTGTTTGAAGAAAAGACGATAACTAAAGAAGGCGGCGCTGCCGAATATGATCAAAGCCAGCAACAAAACGAAGAGCCACTTCATGGATAGGACAACGCGACGATCGATCTACGAATCGTGTCGCTCATGATTTTCAGACGTGACCCCCGATGCGACAAGCAAATGATCGAGCGCTTTAGCTCTTGTCCAACTCGCGACCGGGAAAGAAACGGCGCCAGAGGCGAAAGAACGCGCGCTCCTCTTCAAGACTCCAGGTGAAGTGGCAATTCTCGCAGTAAAATTCCTTCTGGAAAATCCTGAGTGCGAAAAGAACGCTCGCCACTGCCGGCGTGAGAAACTTTCGCGTCAGCTGTGGATACTCGATACTCGAGGAGCCGCATTGTGGGCAGCGAATAAGGGCCGAGGCGATGCCCGGATCGGTGGCTTCCCACTCGACCATGAGGTGTTGCGCCTCCTCGAAATCCTTTTCTTCCACCTTCACTTTCACATTCGCCAGCGGCTTTGACATAAAGGCGACCTGTTGCAGGTGCCTCTCGTTATGAACATCGGCGCGCAGGCCGGCTTGTTGAAAACGCTCTTTGAGTTGCTTCGCTTTGGCCGGCTCGTTAAACGTCGCGATCGTCACCATAGTTTTATTCGCTCCCGAAAGCGTTCGGGGCTTCTGATCAAACATCAACTACTGGCTAAGCGCAAGATTCGGCGGCGGGAACCATTTATAGAGCATGAGATAAACGAGCACGCCTGTCACGGAAACGTAAAGCCAAATCGGAATCGTCCAGCGCGCAATGCGCCGATGGCGGTCCCAGCGACGGCGAAAAACCTGGACCAGCGTCACGATCACCAGCGGGAGGGTGACGAAGGCGAGCAGAACGTGTGAGATGAGCATCGGAAAGTAAATCCACGCGACTAGCCCTCCGGCCGCGAGGTGGGTCGATTTTTCGCCCACATGCGCGTGATAAACGATGTAACCAACCAGAAAAAATGTCGATGAAACCACCGCTGTGATCATGCAGGCCATGTGCCGCCGCCACGCGCCGTTCCGGATCAAATACCAGCCCATCGAGATGAAAACGGCGCTCACCAAATTGAGCGACGCGTTCACGGCTGGAAGATCGCGAATGGAAAGCATAAGTTGGTTAAAGCGATAAAGAGTTAAGCGTTGAACCGTTAGATCGACAATCGCTTCAACGCTTCAACGCTTCAACGCTTTATACGAACTCCATGCCGCCCGTTCTCGAACAACCCCAAACTCCGGCTCGCGCACAAGATTGGCAATTGCCTTTGGCGCGCCGCGTTCTTGTGAGCGCACTGCGTTTGCTGGCTATTCTTGCCATCGCGACCCTGCCAGGCGGTGGATTGTATCTGGCCAAGAAGGGCTTTGGCCGGCAATGGCGTTACCGCGTCGTCGAAGAATTGCACAAGCGCGGCGTCGAAGCGTCCGTCCGCCGGCTGACGCTCGATCCGTTCCGCGGCCTGGTCGCCAAGGACGTGCGCATCTTCGATTACAAGAATCGCGAAAACACGCTCGCCCTCATCAGCGAAATCTCGCTCGACATCAATTACGCCGCGCTCATCCATCATGAGCCATTTCTTAACGCCCTCGACGTGCGCGACGCGCAAATCACGCTGCCACTCAAGGGCGCCGCGGGAAAGATCGACAAAGCGCAGCTGAATAATTTCCGCGCCCACGTTTATTTTCCGCCCGAGCAAATTTACGTCAGTCAGGCGGAAGGAAATTTTTGCGGAGTGCGGATTTCCGCGACCGGCCAATTAATCAAACGCGAGAACTATCAGCCATCGTCGCAAGCGTCCGAGGAAGAGTGGCAGAAGCGGATCTCGATGTTGCAACGACTGGTGGCGGAGGTGCAGCAGTTCACATTTCCTGGCGCGCGTCCCTGGCTACAGGTGAAATTCAGCGGCGACTTGGCCGAGATGGAGAATGCGCGCGTAGAAGCAACGCTGAGCGGAGAGCGACTGCGGCGCGGCAATTATGAAATGCACGACTTGTTCGTGGCTGCGGAATGGGCCGATCAAGAACTGAATATCACTCGATGCGAATGGACAGATGGCGCGGGAAACTTCGCCGGTCGCGCCAGTTGGAGCCGGCAAAGCAGCGACGCGAATTTCCAAGCGCGCAGCACTCTGGCATTAAAAGCTTTTCTCGATGCCTTCGGACTCGGCGATTTCCTCACGGACGCGACATTCTACGTGCCGCCCTCGGTCGAAATCTCCGGTTCGGCAAATTTCGCAGACGATCATCCGCAGTTAAAAATCATCGGTCACGCCGCCGTGGGCAGCTTTGCCTACAAGACGGCGCCGTTCTTCGATTTGAGCCTCGATTTTTCCTGGGATGGCAAGCGCGCCTTGCTCCGCGATGTGCGCCTTCGACATCAAAGCGGTCAGCTCAGTGCGGATCTCTTCGATGCGCCAAAGGATTTCCGTTTAAACATCGAGAGCACAATCAATCCAGGCGCGCTGCGGATATTGGCCCCTCCCGACCTGAGCCAATTCCTCAGCGAATGGGAATGGCAGCGTCCGCCCTCCGTTCATCTCGCCATCCGCGGCCAGGATCGACATCCAGAGACGTGGAAAGGCGAGGGCACCGTCGCGCTTAATCGCACTCGATTTCGCGGCGTCTGGATGAACTCGGGAAGCGCCAAAATCCGCTTCGGCGACGGCGCGATCACTTACGACGACTTCCGCGTGACGCGCGATGAAGGAATTGGCACCGGAACTTTCACCTACGATTTCATCAACCACGAAGTCCGCGTCGCAAATGTCAAAACATCAGTGCGTCCCGCCGACGCGATTTTTTGGATTGACCCGACGCTGTGGAAGGCGGTTGTGCCGTATAAATTCCGGCAGCCGCCCAATATTACTGCAAACGGCGTTTACCAGTTTCGCGGCGGCAAGAATACGCGGCTCGAAATCACGGTCGATGCACCCAACGGCATGGACTACGCTTTTCTGGGCAAGACTTTGCCGTTCGATCGCGTCTCCGGGCGACTTCTTTTCACAAACGACCGGTTGCAACTTGTCGATCTTCGCGGCGCGCTTTTTTCTGGAAACGTGCGCGGCAACGCCGATATCTCCCTGGCGAAAGACAAACCGCGTTATCACGCCAGCGTCGTCGTCACGGATATCGATTTCCCTCGCCTGACCAATCTTTATTTCAGCTACTATCACTATCGAACGGTACGCGGACAGTTGAACGGCGAATATGATTTTGATGGATTGGGCACCGACGCACGCAATATGCGTGGCACTGGAAGAATCGCGGTCACAAATGGCGACGTCTTCGCCATTCCTGTCTTCGGGCCGATTTCAGAGATCCTCAATCACATTCTGCCGGGTGCCGGCTATAGCGTTGCGCGCGCCGCTGACGCGAAATTTAGGATCAACGACGGAATCATTCACACCAACGATCTCGATATGGCCGGACAACTTTTCAGCGTCCTGGGGCATGGCGATATCTATTTTCTCGACGACAAACTCGATTTTGACCTGCGGATCAATGCGAAAGGCCCCGGTGTCGTGCTCGCGCCAGTTTACAAACTTTTCGAATACAAAGGTGAAGGAAGCCTGAAGAAACCGGACTGGCACCCCAAGAGATTTTAGATTTTAGATCTTCGATTTTCGATTGAATGAAACTAGCAAGACGTCGGGCGCGATCTTCGCCGGCCAGATCGAAAATCGAAAACCGCCAATCGAGGATTTTGTTGGGCGCCCATATGTCGATCGGCGGCGGGGTGCACATGGCAATCGAACGCGCCTGTTCGATCAACTGCACCGCCATGCAAATCTTCGTGAAGAACAATATGCAATGGTTCGCGCGACCGTTCGTGAAGAAGGAAATTCGCGCCTTTCTTGATCACGCCCAGCGCGCCGAGCTGGCGTCGGTTTTTGCCCATGCGAACTATTTAATCAATCTGGCCGCGACCAATCCGCAGTTTCACGCGAATTCATTGCGCGCTTTGTCGGAAGAGTTGACCCGGGCGGACCAGCTCGAATTGCCCTTTCTCGTTTTGCATCCCGGCGCGCACCTCGGCACGGGCGAGGAAGCCAGGCTCGAAAAAATCATCGACTCGCTCGACCGCGTGCTCGCCGGAATTCCGAAAGTGAAGACCCGGATCGCGCTCGAGACGACGGCTGGCCAGGGTTCATCCCTGGGCGATAAATTCGAGCACCTTGCCCACATCATCCGTTGCGTGCGCGAACCGCAACGGCTTTGCGTTTGCCTCGACACGGCTCACGTTTTCGCCGCCGGCTACGACATTGGCAGCGAAGTTGCGACGCGAAAAATGTTCGCGCAATTTGACCGGATGATCGGTCTCGACTGGCTCGTCGCGATTCACGCGAACGATTCCAAGACGACGCGCGGCTCACGCGTAGATCGACATGAACACATCGGGAAAGGGCGAATCGGACTGGACGCCTTCCGCTTCATCATGCGCGACCGGCGTTTGCGCAAAATTCCAAAAGTGCTCGAAACGCCAAAGGGCAAGGACCTGGCCGAAGACGTCGCGAACATGAAAACGCTGCGCCGCGCTTCGCAGAGCGAAGCGTTTACAGCTATTTGATCAGCCGGATCGAGATCGGATAGCGATAGAGCTTGCCTTCGCTGGCTTGAATGGAAGCGATGATGACGAGGACGAGATTCAAGATGTGGAGGATGCCGAGAAGGACGAAACCAATGAGCACAAGACAAAGCACTCCGGCGATCAGCGAGTAGATCAACATCGAGATCTGAAAATTAAGCGACTCCTTGCCATGGACGTCGATTTCCGGGGAATCTCCGCGCTTGGCCAGCCAGACGATGAGCGGACCGAGAATATGGCCGGCCCATGGCACAAAAAATCCGGCCAATGCCGTGGCGTGGCAAAGCACAGTCCAGGTCCGAACGTTTGATGAAGATGTCGATGTTTCCATGTTTTAACCTTTCGCTCGCGTGAAATAACGACTGCCCGCTCGCTGCGACCAGAGCAAGAAAAAAGAGGTCGGTTACGTTCCTTTCACGCGCTCGATGTGCGCGCCGAGCTCGCTTAATTTTTCATCGAGACGTTCGTAACCACGATCGATGTGATAAACGCGACTCACTTCGGTAACTCCCTCCGCCTTCAATCCCGCGAGCACGAGCGCGGCGGAGGCGCGCAGATCGCTCGCCATCACCGGCGCGCCAAAGAGACGATCGACGCCCTGGATCACTGCGGTCGCACCTTCCAACTGCATTTGCGCGCCCATGCGCTTGAGTTCCGCAATGTGCATGTAGCGTTGCGGGAAAATATTTTCCGTAATGACGCTGATGCCATCGTTGGTTGAAAGCAGCGCGCACATCTGCGCCTGCATATCCGTCGGGAAACCTGGATAAGGGTCGGTCACAAGTTCAAGCGGCGAGGTCTGGCCATTCGACGAGACCGTGATCGAACGAGCGGATGATTCGATTCGAAATCCACAACTAGCCAGCGCGTTCGTAACCGCTTCCACGTGTCCCGGCTCGACGCGTTCAACCGTGATTCCTTTGCCGCAAATCGCGCCCGCGACAAGGAACGTTCCCGCCTCGATACGGTCGGGAATGATGTCGTGCTCCGCGCCGTGCAACTCGCGGACCCCTTCGATGATCAGGCGACGTGTTCCTGCGCCTTCGATTTTCGCGCCCATCTTGTTCAGAAAATTCGCAAGATCGACAACTTCCGGTTCCTGCGCTGCGCCTTCGATCACGGTTGTTCCTTCCGTGAGCGCCGCGGCCATCATCACGTTGTCCGTGCCGAGAACCGTCGGCCCAAATTTGCCCCGCAGATTTATGACCGCGCCTCTCAATCTCGGTGCAAAGACTTTTACGTTGCCCCCTTCCACGCGTACCGCCGCACCGAGCGCTTCGAATCCTTTAAGATGGAGATCGATCGGCCGATCGCCGATGATGCAACCGCCGGGCATTGAAACCGTCGCCTCCTTGCAACGACCGAGCAGCGGGCCAAGCACGCAAACCGAGGCGCGCATCTTGCGCACCACATCGTAGGGCGCGAGCGATTCCACCTTGTCCGCCGTCACGCTCACCGTCCCGCTGGCGCGTTCCACTTGCGCGCCCAGGTGCGTCAAAATTTGCACCATGTAATTGGTGTCGCTCAAATCGGGCACGCGATGAATGGTGCACGGCTCGCGTGTGAGCAGCGTCGCGGCCAAGATCGGGAGCGCCGAATTTTTCGAGCCGCTGATCTTGATCGAACCAGAAAGCGGATGGCCGCCGTGGATGCGAATTTTATCCATACCTGGCAGACATAAAACGGGTTGTACCTGAATAATCGTTTCTCGAGCAAATGTCGTTGTATTTTTTTTGCGTAAGAACGCCTGAGAGCGCTTCGGCCTGGCCAATCCCGGCCTCGAGCGCGAGCAAGCCCCCAGGTCGCAGATGCGGCCGGGCCTGCTCGATCAGTTCCCGTATGAGTTCGTCTCCATGCGCGCCGCCGAAAAGCGCGACCTCCGGATCATGCAGGACCTCGCGGGAAAGAAGATGTCGATCTTGCGAAGAGATATACGGCAAATTTGCGACGATGAGATCGAATGGAGATCGCTTTTTGCGAAATCAACTCGCGTGCTTAAACCCAGCCGTGCGGCATTCTCGCGCGCAAGTTCCAGCGCTTCCTCCGAGAGATCGATAGCGTGAATCTGCGCTTCCGGAAACGCGGCCGCAAGAGTGAGTGCAATCACACCAGACCCGGTTCCGACATCCAGAATTTGGGACTTCGGATTTGGAATTTTGGATTTGAGGAACTCAACGAGTTCCTCCGTCTCCGGGCGCGGAACCATCGCGCGCTTATCGCAAAGAAATGTGTGGCCGCAAAATTCCACCGTGCCGAGCAAATGTTGGAGTGGCTCGCCCTGGCCGCGCCGCCTAACCAGCTCGCGCAGCGTGGCCAGTTCGCTTTCGCCGAGATTCTTTTCGAACTCGAGATAAAGTTCCATGCGCGTGCGTCCGAGCACATGTGCGAACAGGTGCTCGGCGTTCAAGCGCGGGTTGTCGATGTTGCGCTTCTTAAAATACGCGGTCATGGATTGCAGTACCTCGAGGACGGTCATTCTTTAATTAATGGAGGGACGCGCACTGTCGCGTCCCATGAATTATGGCGCTGACGTCGCAGCGCCCTCCACGACGCCTCCGAGACGCTCTTTAACATCCGCGGCTTGCAACGCGTTAATCATCTCGCCGAGATCGCCATCCATCACGCGGTCCAGATTATAAAGCGTCAGGCCGATGCGATGATCAGTCACGCGGTTCTGTGGGAAATTATAGGTGCGGATTTTTTCTTCGCGCCCGCCCGTGCCGATCTGGCCGCGGCGTTGCGCGCTATATTTTTCCGCTTCCTCGCGCTGCTTGCGTTCGAGCAGCCGCGCGCGAAGAATGCTCAGCGCTCTCTCTTTGTTCTTAATCTGACTGCGGCCATCCTGACAACGAACGATCGTTCCAGTTGGAATGTGCAGAACTTGCACGGCGGAGTCGGTCGTGTTTACGCCTTGCCCGCCCGGACCACCGGCGCGCGACACTTCAATTCGTAATTCTTCCGGCTTGAGAAGGATATCTACCTCCTTGGCTTCGGGCAAAACGGCGACCGTGGCTGTCGATGTATGAATGCGGCCCTGCGCTTCCGTTGCCGGCACCCGTTGCACACGATGCACGCCGCTCTCGTAGCGAAGTTTTCGAAAAACCGATTCACCCGAGACGCGGAAGATCACTTCTTTGAGCCCGCCAAGCTCGGACGGACTCGATTCGAGATCTTCGGCCTTTAATCCGGCGGATTCGGCATAGCGATTGTACATCCGGTAAAGATCGGCGGCGAAAATCGCTGCCTCGCTGCCGCCAGTCCCGGCGCGAATCTCGACAATGGCATCGCGATCTTCGTTCTCGCCCGGCGGGAGCAAAGCGATTTGCATCTCGCGCTCAAGATCGACAACGCGTTTTTGCAGGTCCGGAATCTCGTCATCGGCCATGGCCGCGATCTCGACGTCGTTTGACATGGCGAGCTCACGATTTTCGTCCAACTGTCGGCGCGCGGCTTCCAGTTCATCCCAGCGCGTCAGCAATTGCTTGATGCTCCCATGTTCGCGCATGGCCTCACTGGCGCGCTTGCGATTATCGAATAGACGCGGGTCGGCGATCGCGCGGGCAAGTTGTTGGAAACGTTCGCGTTTGCGTTCGATCAGGGAATCAAAATCCATATCTGTAGCGGCGCTCTATGAGCGGCGAAAGAATGCGACCCCGAAAGCGTTCGGGGCCGCAGAAAACAGCTAAGCCTTTTTGCCGGTGCGCGCGGCTTTGGTGCTGCCGTAGCGGCGCGCAAACTTCTCCACGCGGCCCGCGGTATCGACGAACTTTTGCTCGCCAGTGAAAAACGGATGACAAGCGGCGCAAATACCGATCTTAATATCACGACGCGTCGAGCGGGTGTGATAGACCGCGCCGCAGGCGCAGACGATATCGGTCTCGTAATATTCTGGATGAATGCCCGCTTTCATATTCAAAAACGAGCAGGAAATTTACGCGCGCTGAGGCGCTCGCGCAAGCGATGAAATCGAACGACGCATTGCTGGTGGCGTGGAAAGCAATCCTCGCGCGCGCAAAAGATGCGCCGGCCATCTTCCATACGCGTGGCAAAATCACGCGAACGTTTGACCAAATCGAAGCAGACGCGCACGACTTTGAAGCAAAGATCGACCTGTTCACCGCCGGGTGCGTCGTCGCGATCCAAATTGGGAACCACGAGGACTGGCCAGCGATCCTGCTCGCATGTTTGCGGAAGCGCCTGGTCGTTCTCCCGTTCGAGCAAACCATCAGCGAGCAAGCGCGCGACGCGGCACTTTCAACTTGTCAATGTGCGGGTTTAATCACGGCGGCGAGCGCCGTTCCGCTTGTTCGTAAGGTCGATAATTGCATTCCCGATTGGGGCGATGATCCGCCGTCGCTCTTGAAATTGACCTCCGGAACAACCGCCGCGCCGCGCGCCATCCGGTTTCGCAGCGAACAACTCCTGGCCGATTGCAATCAGATTTGCGACACGATGGATATTACCGATGCCGATCTGAACTTCGGCTTAATCCCGATTTCGCATTCCTACGGCTTCAGCAATCTGCTCACGCCGCTGCTCGCCCGCGGCGTGCCAATGGTGCTGAGTCGTGACCGGACACCGCGCGCGGTTCTAGTCGATCTTGCGCGCACACAGGCGACGGTTTTTCCGGGAATGCCGGTTCTGTATCAGGCGTTTTGCGAAATGGAGAATATTCCCGCGCTGCCCAAACTTCGGCTTTGCATTTCGGCCGGCGCGCCGTTGCCGATTGTCGTGGCGAGGAAGTTTCAAGAAAAATTCAAGATGCCGATCCATTCATTTTACGGCGCCTCCGAGTGCGGCGGGATTTGTTATGATCGCGACGGCTCGAATGGGATCGAAGGTTTTGTCGGCCAAGCGATGAAAGAGGTCGATCTTGAGTGGGTCGATGAAACAACGCCGGCGAGCCAGGTACGTGTGCGCAGTGCGGCGGTAGGCGACAGTTATTTTCCCGAAGCGGACGAAATAAAACTCGGCCGCGGAGTTTTCATTCCGGATGATCTGTTAACGGAAACGACGAACGGATTCCGCATCGTCGGGCGGCTTTCCGACGTGATCAATGTCGCGGGCAAAAAAGTGAATCCGGCGGAAGTGGAAGCGCATTTGCTGCGCTTCGGCGGCGTGCGCCAGGCGGTTGTGTTTGGTCGCGAATCAGCGTTGCGGAATGAGGAGATCGCCGCGTGCGTCGTCGCAGATGTCGATGTTCGCGAGGCCGATCTTCTGGAATTTTGCCGAAGCCACTTGAGCGGCTGGCAGGCGCCGAAGCAGATTTTTATTGTCGATGCAATTCCGGTGAACGAGCGCGGAAAAATCAGCCGGCGCGACCTTGCGCGCCGATTTCCGGCGTAAGGTAAGGGATGTCGCGCCGTGCACCGTCGCTACCATTCGGATTGAGGCAAAGAAAAATGCTTTGCATTTGACGAGAAGCAGGCATTGCTAAGTAGCGTGGCGTGCGGCGGGAAAGGCGGCCGGCTTCACCATGATTTTATCGTGAAGGAGAAGACCTCAAGGCACTCTAAAAGTTCATCGACGGAAGCCGGGCAGGTTCTTGTGCTGGAACCGGACGAGCAATTGGTCTCCGCGATTTCAGCGGCGTTGCAGGAAGCCGCGCCCGGCGCGCAAGTGGACATCGCGCCCAGCCTGGAAGAAGCGCAACGGTTGGTCCTCGGGACCAAGCCTGATCTTTTCGTCCTCGATATTGATGCAACTTACGATCTCGGCCAGGAGTTTCTTTACGACTTGCGCACGAGTCATCCGAATGCGCGCGCCATTATTCTCACGGCCGTCCAGGTGGCTGCGCAACGCGAGCAAGCGGCTGGTCTCGGTGCGATTCATTTTCTGGAAAAACCGTTCCCACATGGTGATTTTGTCGATCTGGTCGAGGCGTTGCTGCGGCCTTCGAGCAAAGCCGACCAGGAAAAGTTTCGTGGGACGCTGAGCGACCTGCACGTTTCCGACATCATTCAGTTGAAGTGCATGAGCCGCGCGACCGCGGTGCTGGAATTCACTGGGCCGCGGGGTGAGAAGGCGCGCGTTTTCTTCGAGGATGGGCAAGTGCGCCATGCGACCGCTCCGGGCAAAGAAGGGCTGACCGCTTTCAATGAGATTGTGACTTGGAAGGGAGGAACGATCTCGGAGGTTGCAAAAGCTGGCCCAAGTCCGGGCACGATCAATCAGGATTGGCAAGTCTTGCTCGTGGAAGCAATGCGCACGGCGGATGAAAGAGAGACCGCTTCGGGCGTGGCTCATCCCCGGTCCAAGCGTTCTCCGGAGCAGAAGGTGCTCGTCATCGACGACAGTTTGATGTTGTTGAGCTTCGTGGAAGAAATTCTCACCGAAGCCAATTACCGCGTCGTCACCGCGCCAACGGCCGAGCAAAGTCTGCGCGCCAGCAGGGATGATCCGCCGGATTTGATTCTTCTCGATTACCTCCTTCCGGACATGAAGGGCGACGAAGTAAGCCGCAAGTTGCTCGAGAACCCGGCGACGGCTGACATTCCCGTGATCTATATGTCCGGCTTCGGCGCGGACCTCCGGCCGGATCGAGTCGCCAACCGTAACGTGATTGGATTCTTGAATAAACCCTTCACTTCGGATTTGCTTATTAAAACCGTGGAGAGCTATATGCCGAAATCACCTGGCGAACCGGAAACAATCGAAGCCGAAATCGGACCCACACCGAGCGAGGATTTAAGTCAAAGGGAGCCGGCTCCCGTTTGGGAGGAAGAAACTATCTCTCAGGAAACGAGCGCAGTCGCGGAAGCCGCGATCCAATCCGAGGAATGGTGGAGCGCGCCGCCACCGGCGGAGGATTGGTCGCAACCCGCGGCGATCGCTCCGATCAGCGAGCTTGAGCTTCCAGACAAGGCAGTCACAGGCGGCGCTTATTTTTGCGGCGACACTAGTTTCTTTTCTCTCAACTGGGCGCTGCAGACGATCGCGAAAGAAAAACTTACTGGATGGTTGCGCTCATTTTGGCAGAACGAGCCGATCGATCTTCTCACGCACAACGGAGAACTCATTCTGGCCACAACGCACGACCCGGAACTCTATTGCCCCGAAGCGCCGATCACGCTCGTCAATGTCGATGTGGAGAAGATCGCCGAGGCGCGTGCGCAACAGTTGGCAACCGGCTGCCCGCTTTTCCTTACCCTCGCCCGAGAGGAACTGATCTTGCGCGAAACGGCCGTGCAGTTGGTGCAGCATTACGGCCAAAAACTCTTCGCCCAACTTTGGACGGGGCGGCGCGTGCGCTTCATATTCGAGCAGAATGAGGAATTACCCGACTATGCGAGCGAGATACCGGCCGAGCCGGATGTAGACCACTGGGCGCTGGGAAGTTTGCGCTTCATTCAGTTTCAGGAACTCGGCGAGCACGCAAACTTCGATCCGGCGTTAATTCCGGCTTATACCAGGAACGGTTTTGACCGCGTCCAAAATCTCAAGCTGACCGTGGCGGAGGCGCAGTTCGCTTCGCAGTTCAATGGGAGCCGGTCGCTCCAGCAAATTGCCAAGAATCTACGGCTCGATTTGAAATTCGCTCGGCTCACGCTGTTTCGTTTCCTCGCGCTTGAGATCGTGGAATGCTGGCCGCCAACCTCGGGGGCGAAACCGGAGGGCAAGGGCATCTTGCAGCGTTTCACCCGCTCGATCGGCCTCGGCGAGTAGCGTCACCGCCGAAGGCACGGTCGATCATGAAGAAAAAAGTTCTTGTCGTCGATATTGGCGGTACGCACGTGAAACTGCTGATGTCGCCGCGCGACCAACGCAAATTTGCTTCCGGACCGAAAATGACTCCGAAAGAAATGATCACGAAGATCAAGCGAAGCGTGCGCGGTTGGCGCTTTGCTGCGATCTCGATTGGATTTCCGGCGCCAGTCCGCGGCGGCCGCATCGCCAGGGAACCGAAACATCTTGGCAAAGGCTGGGTAGGATTTGATTTTGCAAAAGCGCTCCGCAAACCGGTGCACGTAATCAACGACGCGGCCATGCAAGCGCTTGGAAGTTATCACGGCGGCCGCATGCTTTTTCTCGGACTCGGCACCGGACTCGGCTCGGCACTCGTCTGGGAGAAAACTTTGCTCCCTCTCGAGCTGGGCGATTTGCCCTATCGCCGACACGAGATCATTGAAGAATGGCTCGGTCAGCCGGGATTGGATCGCTTGGGTCAAAAAGACTGGATGCGCGAGGTGGAATACGCCATTACGCAATTGAAGCGCTCTTTTGTCGCTGATCATGTTGTTCTAGGCGGAGGCAATGCCCGATTTTTCGATGCGCTGCCGGAAGGCTTCGAGCGCGGCGATAATCGTAACGCTTTCCGCGGCGGCGCGCGACTTTGGGAGATGGATCCGCGCACGCGCCGCAAAAAATGGCGCGTCATGTAACCGCGGCCGCAGGAAATGCCAGGGAGGGGATTCGAACCCCTAAGGATTACTCCACCAGATCCTAAGTCTGGCGCGTCTGCCAATTTCGCCACCCTGGCTCATTGATTACGAAGAACTTATAAATTATACAGTCGACCCCATTTTAGCTTTGTGCCAGAGTTTGTGCTAAAGCGATGTTGTGAAAGCTCGTGGCTTGTGCCGTCGCACTTCGGACGGTCCATGACAGGCGGCCCAGAAACAACCGATCCCAGAGCGACGTGCGAGTCGGAGAATGCGTTGGGTGAACGATTCGTAAATTTTCTTAACCGGCCTGGATCCGAGCCAACCTAACGTTGAGTTGGAGCTTAACATTTTGTCGAAAACCTGACCGCTGTGTGAAACAAAGCTCAGGCAGGTTCGATTCCTGCAGGATGCGTTTCAATCATGTGACCGTACCCAGAACGCGTGACGGAAGCCCTTCTAGCACAAACTCTAGCACAAGTCGCCGATTAGCTGCCGGACTTCCAGGCACAGCCGCTCCAGACGCGCCAGACTTACACTCGTGTTTAGCTGCCGGGATGTACGAAAATTGCAATCGAGGAAATCGCGAAAATTGCCGGGAAGACGACGCGACAGTAGCGATCAATTTTCTTGGCTCGTTCCGTCTGCTGGTTGTTATCCAGGATCGTCGTCACCAGGACCTCGATCAGGGAAAAAAAGACGAGTATCGTGCTCGTTAGAAAAAAGGAATCGAGGCGCGTCATGTAAGGCAGACGCGGCAACTGGCTATCAACGGCGAAACGGTAGGCAATCAGTGTAAGCATCGATGTGACCGCGATGCTGATCTGCGAGTTGGACGTGACTGGATCGATCCAGAAGACGGCCCACGACATCATAACGATGAGAACCAGCGGAAGGATCACCTTCAAAATGTAGTGCTGCACGTTGCGCGACGCGGTGAACTCGACGGCGTATCCCGAATTGTCCAGCCCGGGCGCAAGCGTATACACGAGCGGCTTCACGTCCCATTTTTCAACGGTCCAATCCGGAAGGGTTATTGACGGCGAGATCCCAGCTGCCTGGTTGATGCCGGCCACAATCCATTTCTCATCCGGGACAAGACTAACCTCACTCGGGCTGTATTTAACGGCCGCCAGTTGCACCCGAAAGACCTGCTTGTCGAAAGGGAACGATTTCAAAACCAGAGCCTGGGCAAAAGAGCCGACAAGTCGCTGACGATAAATGACTGTGCCATCAGTGCCGACTTCGACCGAATCCGGAAATCTGTGACTGATTGAATTTGTTTCATTCACGACGACTACCCGCGGATTCCAGATCTGGTCGAGCGGATAGAGCGCTACTCCACCACCGACGTGCGCCAGACGAGGATCTTTCCATCGCAAAACGACGACGACATCGGCGGTGAAGCTTTGCTGCGCGCTGTCGATGCTGCTAACATCGACAAACCAGATGGCGACGGAAATTTGAGTCGGCCCGGAGTCGGCGTTCGGCCGGTCGATCAGCGTGGGCGTTTCCGCGCCGCGCGCAAACTGGATTGCAATGGCGAGAAATCCGGCGAGCAGCAGAAATTTTATTCGCGGGATAATCATTACTTCGGGTTAAGGATAGGCCTTTAAAATTCGTTCCACTTCTCGAATTGCATCCGGATTAGATTGGGCGCCGTGATCTGAATGGACGATCAGCTCCGATTCCGCGCCATCCAGATGAGAGCTCCAATACGGAACGACGCCATCGGAGCTATTTGGTGTGTCGCCCCGGCCGCGGTCTCCCATGATCGAGTGATATGGAATGCCGGGCGTGATGGGAAGCTTGTTGACTGAGCGCACGAATCGATCGTTCGGTGCAAGCGTGTCGACGCTGTTGGGCATGCGCCGGAGATGAGCCGCGGCCGGATCGGGTTTCTCGAGCGGTCTCATTGATGCGTAGATTGTAGCGAAGGCGCGCGGTGTCCTCACGAGGGAGGAGCCGATGCGTCCAATCCAGCCAGAGGCGATTGCGCTGCCCCGATGTGGAGTTGAGATAAATATCACTCGCTTAACCTCCGGTCGATGGTTGAAAACAATGGAGTTTTCGAGCAGATCACGGCCTTCACCGGACAACGGCGTTTGTCGTGGAGACGTCCCGAATATATCGCGCCAAATTTTATCGCCGGCATCGGTAATCATTAAACGGCAAATCATCCCGCCCATGCTGTGACCGATAAGCACGATCCGTTTATGCGTCGGAAATGTGCGTTTGATTCCGTCGAGATTACGACGAAGAAGCGTCGCCGAGTAGGGATAGGGATAACCGCTTGGATAACTGAAAACCCAGAACTGATAATGCTTTCTGATCCAAGCGTCTTCGTGCAAGGAGTTGATCATTGTGGTCCAGCCCGCGGGAGTTTCTTGTAATCCGTGAACGAAAATCACCGGCGTGCGGGCCGGATCGAATTGTTGCAGTTGGGACAACCGCGCCGTCGCCGCGTACGCTTCAGGGCGAATAACGCGGGAAAATCCGAGCCGCTCCG
>WNFR01002790.1_pt1 | contig 21522 bp, 18 predicted proteins | sample 5400221 | NCBI WGS metagenome assembly WNFR01 (sample SAMN13153357, study PRJNA577476) | soil metagenome | isolation source: 40 cm soil under Madrone tree | place: USA:California | collected 2016-06-14 | reverse complement strand
CTTACCAAGCTTGATGGCACCGCGAAGGGCGGGGTCGTAGTCGCTATCGCACGACAACTGGGATTGCCGGTGCGCTACGTTGGCGTAGGTGAAAAAGCGGGAGACCTCTTGCCGTTCGATCCCAAAGAATTTGTGGATTCGCTCTTCGCGTAGGTTCAAAGAATCGGATGTCCGCTTTGCTTGAAATCCTGATCGCGGTCCTGGCGGCTTGGTTTAGCTGGTGGTTGATCCGCAGAATGCTTCGTCCTCACGCGCCAGCAGAACCAGCCGAGGATCCGCTGGCACCTGTTGGAGCATCGGTCAGACGTGGACCAAGAGGGCGAGCGGGCGCAGTTGCGTTGGAGTAACCGGAAGATAGCGAGCCCGCCAATTACGTTCCTCCCCGATCACTCTGATCGATCCTCGTCATCTTTAATGCTTCGTTGCAACTCTAATGAAATAATGGTTTGGTGATTTCATCGCTTCAGCCTGATGGATACTTCCTGCAACGCGCCTTCGAACTCGCACAAAAGAGTTTTGCGCTGGCCTCGCCGAATCCAAACGTCGGAGCGGTGCTGGTTGATGGCAATGGAAACGTCGTCGGCGAGGGGTTCCACACCTATGACGGCATCAAGCACGCGGAGATTTTGGCGATCGAGCAGGCTGGAGAGATGGCACGCGGAGCCACGCTCTATATCAATCTCGAGCCGTGCTCGCACCAGGGCCGCACCGGTCCATGCGCAGACGCAATCATTGCCGCCGGAATCAGGCGTGTGGTGGCGTGTACGCCCGACCCCAATCCTGCGGTTAGCGGTCGCGGATTTGCGCGGCTTCGGCAAGCAGGTGTTCAGGTCGCGTCCGGGCTGCTTGAAGACGAAGCTCGTCCCCTGAACGATGCCTTTGCGAAGTACATACGCTTTCGCATTCCGCTGGTCACGTTAAAAGCGGGAATGACCCTGGATGGAAAGATTGCACCGCCGCCTGAGGATCTAGCAGGCACCCACGTTCTGGGCTCGGGCGGTCCCACAGGCGGATGGATTACGAGTGAGGAAGCGCGGGCACATGTTCAGCATTTGCGCCATCAGCATGACGCGATTCTGGTCGGCGTAGGAACGGTAATCGCCGATAATCCATTGCTTACTGACCGAAGCGGGCTTCCGCGCAGGCGTCCGCTGCTGCGTTTGATTGTCGATTCTCATTTGCGGCTGCCTCTTGATTCCCGTGTCGCGCAAACTGCAAATGACGATGTGCTGGTTTTCTGCTCGTTCGCAGAAGAGAGAAAGAAGCAGCAGCTTCAAGAACATGGAATTCAAGTAGAACAGGTTGCGGCTGCGGGTGTGGATGGTCGCCCCGATTTGCAGGCAATATGCAAACGGCTGGCGTCGCGAGAAGTCACTAGCGTGATGGTCGAAGGGGGGGCGCTTGTAAATTGGGCTGCGCTGGCCGCTGGAATTGTTGACAAAGTTTTCTTGTACTATGCACCGAAGATCTTGGCGGGGGCTGGGTCTGTGCCTTTTGCAGCTGGGCCGGGTTTTCGTAGCATGCGCGAAGCGGCACGTCTGAAGTGGTTTCGCCTGCATCGGTTCGGCGAAGATTTTGCTGTGGAGGGATACTTACGCGATCCGTACCTGGATTAAACCACTCACTTTCTTCGGAGAGCTGTAAGCCTGTAACATAGCCGTCCGAGGAGGACACCATGCCATCAAACGGACTGAATCGCCGCAGTTTCTTATGGACCATGCTTGGAGTTGCGGTCACGCCGTTTCCGCTGAGTTCTTTTTTCAATCTGCGAGCTGCCGCGGAGCAGACGGCAGCCTTTGATAAGACTCCTGGGGTCCCGCCGGAGCCGTTTCAGTTTCCCCAGGACTTCCACTGGGGTACTGCAACTGCTTCATATCAGATCGAGGGCGGATGGAATGAAGATGGAAAAGGCGAGTCGATTTGGGACCGCTTTTCCCATACCGTCGGTCATATCAAAGGCGCTGCTACCGGAGATATAGCTTGTGACTCCTACCACCGATACAAAGAAGACATCGCCTTGATGAAGGCCATGCACCAAAACAGCTACCGTTTCTCGATCAGTTGGCCGCGCATTCAGCCCACGGGCACCGGCGTTCCGAACCAGAAGGGCCTGGACTATTACAAGCGGCTGGTGGATGCGCTGCTCGAGGCCAAGATTCGACCGCTGGCGACCCTGTATCACTGGGACCTGCCGCAGGTGCTCGAGGAGAAAGGTGGATGGCCCAACCGCGATCTGGCCGGCTATTTCACTGATTACTCGGACATTGTGGCCAAGGCTCTCGGTGACAGGATTACCGACTGGGCGATTTTCAATGAGCCATGGATTTTCACGGTGCTCGGCTATTACACGGGGGCCCATGCTCCCGGGCGCACGGACCTGGCTGCGTTTCTTCGGTCAACGCATGTGGTAAATCTCGCCCAGGGACAGGCTTTTCGAGCGATCAAGTCCGCGCGGCCTGAGGCAAAAGTCGGTACGGCGTTCAACATGAGCACAGCGGAGCCGAAGAGCTCCTCCGAGGCCGATATTGCCGCGGCAGAGCGATACCATGCCTTTCGCAATTTGTGGTTTATCGATCCCGCTGTGAAGGGTGAGTACCCCAAAGTATTAGCTTCGCGATTTCCGGCGGGAGCGCTCGGAATACAGTCCGGCGACATGGATATCACAAGAGTGCCTCTGGACTTCTTCGGCATTAATTATTACAACCGTTCGATCATCTGGGATGCGGACCATTGGGAAAGCCTTCACCTGGACAGCGAAGAAGGCAGACAGGGGCCAAAAACGGAATTCGGATGGGAAGTGTGGCCCAACAGCTTTCACGATCTCTTGGTGCGGATCAGCCGTGACTACAACAAGCCGATCATCGAGATCACGGAAAACGGCTGCGGATACGGTGATGTGCCGGATGAGCACGGACGAGTTCCGGATCAGCGGCGGATAGATTTTTATCGCGGCTATCTTGGAGCGTTGGCGCGCGCGATCAAAGACGGCGCAAACATTCGCGGTTACCACGCCTGGAGTCTGATGGACAACTTCGAATGGGCCGAAGGATACACGCAGAAGTTTGGATTGACCTACCTGGATTTTCGCAATCAGAAACGGAGCATTAAGGACTCTGGAAAGTGGTACGGCGAACTGGCCGCAACCGGCAAGCTAAGCTAGGATCCGACCGCGAGTTCGCCGCAATTGATCATGTTCACTGGCATTATCGACGAAGTCGGAAAAGTTGCTTCGATCAAGATAAAGGGCGAAAAACGTCGCCTGACCCTTTCCTGCTCGAAGCTTCTGCCGGATCTCAAGGTGGGGGAAAGCGTCTCCGTTAGCGGTGTATGTCTAACCGCGGTGGAAACTGCAACGGATTTCTTCGCAGCCGACTTGGCGCAGGAAACGTGGCTGCGAACATCTTTTTCGCGACTCCGGACAGGTGCCCTGGTGAATCTCGAGCTTCCCGTGCGAGCAAACGGCCGATTCGATGGTCACATCGTTCAAGGGCATGTGGACGGCACCGGAACGTTGGTTTCGTTCGAGCAAATTCCTGGTGGAGACGATTACCGAATGACGCTCGCGGTCCCATCCGAACTCACCCGCTACATCGTCGCCAAGGGCTCATTGACAGTGGAAGGAATCAGCCTCACTGTTGCTGCCATTGACGGAGTGCAGATTCAAATTGCGATCATTCCACACACGGCCGAGGTGACGAACCTTCACTCGCTCCGCCCAGGTGATGCGCTGAATCTGGAGGTCGATGTAATCGCGAAATATGTGGAGAAGATGATGACGCGAGAGAAAGCCGAGAGTTCGATTTCAATTGAAAGGCTCGTTCGGGAAGGCTTTTGATCCACAGGAGTGGCCCTAGGAGCTGCCTGCTCCTGACAAGATATACTCCCACACATCATGGCCACTACTCCTGAAGTGACCTCTTCGCGCCCAGGCCTACTGCGCGAATTGGGAGCCGCACACGCGGCCTCAATTGTCATTGGCGTCGTGATCGGCAGCGGAATCATTCTGGTTCCAGCCGAAATGATGCAAGCAGCTGGGTCAGCGCGCTTGGTCTATTTGGCATGGATTGTCGGCGGACTTTTCTCCTTCTTCGGCGCGGTTACCTACGCAGAGCTTGGAGCCATGAAGCCACAGGCTGGCGGCGAGTATGTGTACATCCGTGACGCCTACGGTCCACTGGCGGGGTTCTTGTGCGGATGGGCGTGGACCATCGTGATCAAGCCGGCTTCTCTCGCGGCAGTTTCAACCGGAATCGTTCGCATCATGGGGAGCTTCCCGACGTTGCCCTATCTCACGTTACCGGGCGGGCATTTAAAGGCGGCAGGAAAGGTTGTGGCGGTCGCCTTCGTATTCTTCGTTTCACTTGTAAATTACATTGGTGTACGACGAGCCGGCAATTTTCAAGTCGCTTTCACTTTCCTCAAGGTTGTCCTCATCGCAGGCATTGCCGTTGTCGCGTTCAGTGCACCCGGAGACTGGGGACACTTCGCGCAGCGATACACGGGGGCAATGGGCGGTGTTGCGGGATTCGTTGCAGCTGTCGCGGCGGCGCTCTGGGCCTATGACGGCTGGAGTGACCTGAACATGATGGCCGAGGAAGTGCGTTCGCCTGAGCGCAACTTGCCGCTGGCACTGATTGGCGGGCTTGTCGTGATTGGGGGCTTGTACATGCTGGTGAATGCAGCCGTGCAATATGCTTTGCCAGCCGCAGTCGTTGCGAACTCCGCCTCTCCCATGTCGGACGCTGTAAGATCCTCTTTCTTGGGAGCAGCTGGCGCGTTCATCTTTTCCGGCGTGATGGTGATTTCGCTGACCGCCTCGCTCAATGGCATCGCAATGAGCGGCTCCCGGATGACATTCGCGCTGGCACGAGACGGACGCTTCTTCTCAGGTCTAGCTAAAGTTCATCCTCAGTTCCACACACCTCATGTTGCGATTGCGGTTCAGGCAATTTTGTCAATTGGCTTCCTGTTGATCGGTGGGAATTTTCGCCAGCTGTTCACATTATCACTATTCGCCGAATGGCTCTCCTATCTGACTGCCACCAGCGCTCTGTTCGTATTTAAAAGCGATCCTTCCATTCCTAAACGTCCTTCCCGATTTTGGAGATATCCACTGGCACCTGCCCTTTTTATCCTGGCTTCTGCCCCATTCCTCTACTACACTTTCACCAGCAACTTACAATACTCAGCCTTGGGAAGCCTGCTGATTTTGGCCGGCATCCCTGTGTATTACGCGTTCACACTTCGCCGTAGAACATGAGCAGTTCACACTTCATTTTTGAGAAATTTCCTCCTTCGGTTTCTAGTGATTACCGAAGTACACGAGCGGCAGGGACGTTTACCCCCGGCTATCCCTCCCTTACCCTGAGACTTCGTCCGGTCTGTCTCCTCCCAGGCCCGGGTGTCCTTTGGAGCTAGAAAATGCAGTCGCCTGAAACCCTTACCCTCGGATTATTGCCGGAGAAGAAACGGGATTGGCGCACATTCCTGTTCAGCTACAGCATGTGCCTGGTTATGGTCTTGCTCGTGTTGCTAGCGCGGTTGATTTGGCCTGATCGCATGAGCAGTTGGGCGAATTACACAGTGACAGAGATCATCCCACGGCCCGATCTGGTTCCCGAAAAGCCGATCCTCAAGCCAAAGCCAAAAATGACCAAGTTGCTGCCGGAAGTGAAGTTTGAGACGCCCAAGCTGATAGTGCCCAAGGAAATGCCGCGCCCCAAGGTGCAAGAGGTCAAGATTGAGCCTCCGAAGTTTCAGCCGGTAAAGTTTGAAGCTCCGAAACTTGAGCCGGTTTCTGGCGCTATGCCCGCGAAGGTGATCTACACCGGTTCATTCGGAAGTTCAGCAACTCCGACGGTGAATGCTCCCATTCAGAAAGTTCAGACGGGAGGCTTCGGAGACCCTAACGGTCTGCCCGGGGAAGGCAAGCAGGGTGCGAAACTAACGGCAGCCAAACTAGGATCGTTTGATCTGCCGGAGGGTGCTGGAACCGGCAACGGCACTGGCGGGGCAAAAGGAATCAAAGGCACAATTGCGAGTGCGGGGTTTGGCAACGGCGTCGCCCAACCGGGTCATGGGGACGGAAGGGCGAGCGGCCAGGGAGTGCAGGCGGCGGGGTTTAGTACCCAGCAGGTTGCTACGAATACCGGCAAGCGCAACCTGAATGACACCGCTGCGCTGACTACTCAGGTCGAAATCCTTTACAAGCCAAAGCCGGCTTATACCGAGGAAGCGCGCAAATTGAATCTTGAGGGCGAGGTCCTTCTCGAAGTGCTTTTTGGAGCAAACGGGGAGTTGCGCATCAACCGGGTGGTGCGCGGATTGGGTCACGGACTCGATGAGGCGGCAGTGAGCGCTGCAAATAAGATCAAGTTCAAGCCAGCGCAGCATAATGGCTCGGCGGTCGATTCCACGGCAGTCGTGCATGTGATGTTTCAGCTGGCTTCCTAAGCTTATTGGAAAGAAGGTAACAATCATGCGTTGGGGATTGCTTTTAGCCGCATTATTTCTGATTTCTTTAAGCGCAATCGCGCAGGATGCAACTTCTGCTGCGCAGCCCGCGTCCACGCAACCGGCAGCGACGCAGCCTGCGGCACAGCCAGCGGCGGTACAGCCGGTTTCGACGACGACCCCGGGCCTTGCACTCTCCCAATCCGCATCTAAGACTCCGGTCAGCGTCGATCAAGTTGTCGACAAGATCATCGAGCGCGAGCACGCGCTGATCAATTTCCTAAAGAACCGCACGCCTCTCGTCGAGACTTATTTGCAGAACCTCACGCCGGATACGAAGCTTGGCGCTGCGCCCAAGGAAGATCATTATTTCCTGGGACGCCTGGATATGGGCGAGAGCATCGACCGCCGCGACTATCTCACGAAACAGGCCAGCTTCCAGAAAAGCTTGATGGGCGGCGTAACAAAGTTGTTTCGGATCCAGTACCAGCCGATGGGCTTTTCGTGGATGGTATTCGCCGACCGTCAGAACTTTGACCGCAGTCATTACAACTTCAAATTCGTTCATCGTGAATTCCAGGGCGAAGTCAAATGTCTGGTCTTCGACGTTACGCCGAAGAAAGGCGCGGGGAATGGGCTGTTTGAGGGACGGATCTGGGTTGAAGATCAGGACTACAACATTGTCCGCCTGAATGGGACCTATGTGCCGCGTCCGAAGAACGCATATTTCTTCCACATGGATAGTTGGCGGTTAAACCTGGTGCCCGGTTACTGGGTACCGGCTTACATTTACAGCGAAGAAGGCGATTTCAGCTACGGATCGCATGACAAGCTCGCATTCAAAGCGCAGTCCCGCATCTGGGGCTACAACCTGATGAAGAACAACCGAGAAGACGAACTGACTGACTTAAAGGTGGACGCAGTCAAGGACGAAAGCCCGGTTGCGCAGGACGCATCACCGCTTGAAGCACAGCGCGAATGGCAGCAGCAGGCCGAAGATAACGTAATTGAGCGATTGCAGGAAGCCGGGCTGGTTGCGCCCGCCGGAGAAGTGGATAAGGTCCTGCAAACTGTCGTCAACAACATCCAGATCACCAACAACATCGACTTGCCGCGTCCCGTCCGCGCTCGTGTCATGCTGACGTCGCCACTGGAAACGTTCAGCGTGGGCAACACAATTGTGATCAGCCGCGGCTTGATTGATACGCTTCCAGACGAAGCCAGCCTGGCAGCGATTCTTTCGCATGAATTGGCGCATATTGTTCTCGGGCACAATCTGGGCAGCAAGTTTGCATTCAATGATCGCATGCTGTTCACGGATGAATCGACGTACCAGAATTTTGGTTTTCGTCATAATCAGGATGAGGAAACTGCTGCTGATGCCAAGGCAGTCGACTTGTTGAAGAATTCGCCTTATGCCCAAAAGTTGGGATCGGGTGGGCTGTATCTGAGACAGCTTTCCGCACGTGCGCCGGTGTTGCCTGCGCTCCTTACATCTCACCTGGGAAACAGATTTACCGATGACAAGGGCCAAGTCACGCGACTGGCCGCTTTGATGACCTCCGCACCTGCGTTGGACGACAGCAAGCTCGACCAGATCGCCGCGCTGCCGCTCGGCGGCAGAATTAAGCTCGATCCCTGGGGAGATCGGGTCGAGATGGTCAAGGCCGCGCCTGTTACGATCACCTCAGTTCGCGACAAGATGCCGTTCGAAGTCACGCCATTCTTCCCGAGGCTTACGCGCCTCGGAACTACCGCCGACACAACGACTGCGCAAAACAACGCCAGCAAATAATGGAATTCGAGAGATCGTAGAGGCCGAATCGGGAAACTGATTCGGCCTTCTTCTTTTTCGGTGTCGGCACTAAGTCGCGCAACTGCAAGACTGCCGCCCTGCCGTATAGTTATTTGCGCAATCCGAGGTGAAATGTGAATCGACGAGCTTTCGCTCGCAGCGTTGCGGGAACCTTGCTCTCAGCTTCCGTGCTGAATCACCAGGAAATTTACGCTGCCAATGTCTCCGAAGCAGCGGAAACAGGTGCGCTCTCGGTGCCACCCTTCAAGTTATCGGTGATGCTGTGGACCGTCTTTCGCGATTTGCCATTCGAACAGCGCCTGGAGAAAGTAGCGGAAGCAGGGTACCGGAACGTGGAGCTTGTCGGGGAATACGAAAAATGGACCGATCAGGATTTTGATCGCGCCAACGCCAAACGGAAAGAACTTGGAATCACTTTCGATTGCACTGCAGGCCTGAAGCACGGCTTGTGCAATCCGGCAGACCGGGACGGATTGCTCGACGAACTCCGGCGCACCCTTCCGATTATGGAAAGGCTCGATTGCCCAGCGATCATCCTGCTTTCGGGAAACGTGGTGCCTGGAATGTCGGTGGAAGCGCAGCAGCAGAGCTGCGTTGATGGCCTCAAAGCTGCAGCTAAGCTTGTGGATGGCAAGAAGATAAATGGCGAGCCAATCCGAGTGTTGCTGGAAAATATCGACCCTGAGGAGAACCCGCAATACTTTCTGACCTCAGTCGCGCGAGGATTTGAAATCATACGCGCTGTAAATCATCCTCAGGTGCAGTTTCTCTACGACTTCTTTCACGAACAGATCGCGGAAGGCAATCTCATCGAGAAGCTGGAGAAAAATAGCCAGTATCTTGGGCTGGTACACATCGCCGACGTGCCGGGCCGCCACGAACCGGGTACTGGCGAGATCAATTATGCAAACATTTTTCGGAAGCTGGCGGAGTTGAAGTATGACCGCGTGGTCGCGATGGAGTTCTTGCCTTCAGGCGATTCGGTCGAGCAGCTGCGGGCTGCAGGCAAAATGGCCATAGCCGCAGCTACCGGGATTAGATGACCGGTTGCTCCGCCAAAACTTTCTCACGCTCCTCGGCGTCGCGCTCTTCTTCTCCGATGGACGTCGGAAGCGCCAGATCCAGGACCTCGCGGATGGTCTTCACGTAATGCACGTTGAGATTTTCCAACTGCTCGGGCGTGAGGTCTTCGTCCACGTTCATTTTGTTTTCCGCCGGCAGAATCAAGTCATGCACTCCGGCTCGCTTGGCGGCGAGGACTTTCTCCTTAATTCCGCCCACCGGCAGCACGTTGCCGCTCAACGTGATCTCCCCAGTCATGGCCGTCAATGGGCGCACCGGACGGTCCTTAAGCAAAGAGACCAGCGCGGTAGCCATCGTGACGCCCGCGGATGGCCCATCCTTCGGAATCGCGCCCGCCGGCACGTGAATGTGGATGTCATGATCGGCGAAGAAACTCTCTTCGATGCCGAGCTGTCTTGCATTGGAGCGAACCCAAGTCAACGCAGCCTGCATGGATTCCTGCATGACCTGGCCAATCTGCCCAGTCATGGTGAAGCCGCCTTTGCCTTTCATGACATTCGCTTCAACGAATAACACGTCGCCGCCAGTCGGAGTCCACGCCAGCCCAACGGCAACTCCGGCGCGCTTGGTGCGCTCGGCGATTTCACCTTCGCTGCGGACTTTGATTCCACCCAGAAATTCTTGAATTACATCCTCGGTGACCAGCAGTTTGTGAGTCTTGCCTTCCGCCAAGCGTCGCGCCTGCTTGCGGCAGATGGTTCCGATATTGCGTTCCAGGTTACGAACGCCTGCCTCCCGCGTGTAATGGCGGATCAGGTAACTCATCGACTCCGTGGTGAATTCAATCTGGTCCGCTGTAATTCCGTTCTCCTCAATCTGCCGCGGCACGAGATACTGGAATGCAATATGGACCTTCTCTTCTTCGGTGTAGCCCTGCAGCTCGATAATCTCCATGCGGTCGCGCAGCGGCTCGGCAACCGGATCGAGCATGTTGGCCGTAGTGATGAACAGAACTTTCGACAAGTCGAATGGCACATCGAGATAGTTGTCGCGGAAGGTCGAGTTCTGCTCAGGATCAAGAGCTTCGAGCAAAGCCGAACCGGGATCGCCCCGGAAGTCACGGCCTACTTTGTCAATTTCATCGAGCATGAACACCGGATCTTTAGTCTCCGCCCGGCGGATACCCTGAATAATTTGACCTGGCAAAGCGCCAATGTAGGTTCGCCGATGGCCGCGGATCTCAGCTTCATCGTGGACACCGCCCAGGGAGATCCGGACGAACTTGCGTCCGAGAGCCCTGGCGATCGAGCGGCCCAGCGAAGTTTTGCCCACTCCAGGAGGTCCCACGAAGCAAAGAATCGGACCCTTCATGGTCGGCTTCAGCCGACGCACAGACAAATAGTCCAGAATTCGATCCTTTACCTTTTGCAGATCATAGTGGTCAGTATCGAGAATCTCTTTGGCTTTCGGGATATCGACTTCGCCGCCCGAAGTCTTTGACCACGGAAGCACGGCCAACCATTCGACGTAATTGCGAGTTACGCCATAGTCGGCTGCCATCGGCGACATGCGTGCCAGCCTGCCCAGTTCTTTCAGGGCTTCTTTCTTTACATCATCTGGCATGCCTGCGGCTTCAATCTTTTGTCGGAGTTCCTCCGTATCACGCTGCCCTTCGTCCTGCTCACCCAGCTCTTTCTGGATGGCTTTCATCTGCTCGCGCAGGTAGTATTCGCGCTGGCTTTGCTGTACCCTGTCCTGCACCTCGGACTGGATCTTGTTCCGTAGCTGCTGGACTTCGAGCTCCTTGGCGAGGTGCTGGTTGATTTTTTCCAGCCGGACGCGGACGTCGGTAGTTTCAAGCGTGTCCTGCTTGTCAGCGGTGGAGAGCGATGGCAACGACGACGCGATGAAGTCCACCAACCGGCCCGGCTCGTCAATATTCATGGCCACTGTCGAAAGTTCGTCAGAAAGCGTCGGCGAACCAGCCACGATCTGCTGAAAAAGAGTAAGCACGTTACGCTGCAAAGCCTCTACTTCAGAAGACTTGGGCGGGATTGCTTCGGGTACCGTCTCTACGCGCGCCATCATGTATGGCGTGAGTTGGGTGAACTCGGTGAGCCGAACACGCTCCAAACCCTCGGCAAAGACGAACAGGCTCTGGTTGGGCATCTTCACGACTTTGTGCACAACCGCCAGACTGCCAACGGTATAGAGGTCAGTCGGCTGGGGCGAGTCGATGCGAGCTTCGCGCTGCGCAACGACCACAATGGTCTTATCTTCCCCGAGCGAGTTGATCAACTGGACAGAGCTTTCGCGGCCCACGGTTAGCGGCAAAACCGCATGAGGAAAAAGTACGGTATCTCTAACTGGCAGTACTGGTAAGGATTTATCTTCTTGCGCCATGTTTCTCTCGCTGCGCCTCGAAGTGTTCCGGAAGCGCTGAAAATCGATTGTTCCACCTTGAGTGTAGTCTACTCAACTTTGATGTTCGGGAATTCCAGAAGATTCATCGGGCAAAAGCAGGTGTGACTTTCGTCCGAAAACTCAAGCACTTGGATTCTAAACCTCGCCACCGAGGTTGTGAAAAACGAAGGTTATGGAGAGAGTTGGACGAAAGTGCTTGCTGCCCGGCTTATACTGGTTCGCCCGCTGACGTGGTTTCGAGAGTCCTAAAAGGAGCAGCATGCGCGTAAATGCGTATCTCTTAAAGAGCACCGTAGTAGCCGCTCTGGGTGGCCTTCTATTTGGCTTTGATACGGCGGTGATCTCCGGAACCACGAGCAGTCTGATCCAGACTTTCGCGCTGTCGCCGGGACTGCTCGGCTTCACAGTTTCGGTGGCGCTGTGGGGTACGGTTCTGGGGTCCCTGCTGGCTGGCATCCCGGGCGATCGCTACGGACGCCGTGACAGCTTGCGAATTATGGCAGTGCTCTATCTGATATCTGCTCTGGGTTGCGCCGCCGCGTGGAACTGGGGCTCGTTGGTCCTCTTCCGGTTTATCGGTGGTCTGGGAATCGGCGGCTCGTCGGTGCTCGGCCCGATGTATATTGCTGAAATTGCGCCTGCCAGCTGGCGCGGGCGGCTGGTTGGCTTCTTTCAGTTCAATGTCGTATTCGGGATTCTGCTCGCCTATTTTTCAAATTACGTGATCAGCTTGCAGCACCTCGGCACTTCAGAATGGCGATGGGACCTAGGAGTCACTGCCATTCCTGCGGTTTTCTTTTTCTTGATGTTGTTCTCGATACCACGCAGCCCGCGCTGGTTAGTGAAAAAGCAGCGCACCGCCGAAGCCCGGGAAGTGCTGAAGCTGACCGGCGAAGCCAATTACGAGCAGGAACTCGCCGAGATTTCAGCTTCCATTGACGCGGAGCACGGGCACGCTGACGAACCATTGTTCTCTGCAAAGTACCGGCTGCCTATCTTTCTGGCCGTGTCGGTTGCGTTCTTCAATCAATTTTCCGGTATCAACGCCATTCTGTATTACTTAAATGATATTTTCGCCGGAGCTGGATTCAGCAGAGTGTCCAGCGGATTACAGGCGGTGTTCGTGGGATCAACCAATCTTGTCTTCACCATGATCGCGATGTCGGTCATCGACAAGTTTGGGCGGAAGAAACTGCTACTCATTGGGGCTGTGGGCACCTCAGCCTGCCTGGCAGGTGTGGCCGCGATCTACGCCACGGGCAGGCGTCCCGACCTGCTGATTTGGCTGTTAGTGACGTACATTGCCTTCTTTGCATTCTCGCAGGGCGCTGTGATCTGGGTGTATATCAGCGAAGTTTTTCCCAACCGCGTGCGGGCGAAAGGCCAGAGTCTCGGCAGCTTTACGCACTGGATAATGGCTGCTTTTATATCGCTCGGTTTTCCTGCTGTCGCCAGATGGTCAAAGCCCCTGCCATTTGTATTTTTTGCGGCGATTACGGTCGTGCAGTTCTTCGTGGTATTGATGTTCTATCCGGAGACGAAGGGTGTTTCTCTGGAGAAGATTCAAAAGGAACTCTCGGTAGCCTGACGTGTTAGCATGTGTTCATGGCGAACACACGGAGTGCTACTCTCAGCGTTAGGCTCAAACCCGACACCAAGAAACGGCTAGCGAAACTCGCCAGGGCTTCCGGCCGCAGCTCGAACTTTCTGATTTCCGACGCAGTCGAATCCTACGTCGCCGATCAGGAGAGACTGTTGGCGGAGAGTCGGCAGGGAGAGCGTCAGGTAAACTCTGGTCATTTCGTCAGACACGAGGAGATGAAGGCATGGTTACTCTCCTGGGGCACTGACAACGAGTTGCCACCTCCGAAGTGTGCTTGCGGCAAGCCACACGATGATGAGGCGCTGTGCCGGTAGAGATCATCTGGTCTCCGCTGGCACGGAGTCGGTTACAAGAAATAAGGCGCTATACAGAAAGAGACAAGCCCGCTGCTGCGGAACGGCTGGCAATCAGGATAGTGGCGGCGGTCGAAACCCTACGCAATTATCCTCACCTGGGTCGTGCCGGAGCACAACCCGGAACTCGGGAGCTGGTCGTGGGAAGAACCCCGTATGTCGTAGTTTATCGACTAGACGACAGAATAACTGTCACGACCATTTGGCACGGAGCACAACAGCGAACCTCTTGACCCAGCTCACGCCGCGCGGTACACACCCAGCACCTTCACCATGTCTGCCACTGCCCTCAGTTGCAGCAGCGCTCCCCGCGCAAGTTTGTCATCTCCTCGGAGAAAATCAGCATAGAAAACGTACTCCCACGGACGTCCACGAATCGGCCGCGATTCAATTTTGCTCAAACTGATGTCGCGATCGGAGAAGACACGCAAGACTTTGTGGAGCGCCCCCGGAACATTCTTCAGACCGAAGGCAATGGAGGTCTTATTGGCGCGTGGAAGCACACGTCGTTTTTTCCGGAGCAGAAAAAATCGAGTGAAGTTGCGCTTATCGTCTTCAATGCCCGCTGCAATAATCCTGCCTTTGTAAACCGACGCCGCATGGCGACTCGCGATTCCAGCGGCGTCGCGCATGCAGCTCGCGATCACATGCTTAACACTGCCGGCGGTGTCGTAAAACGGCGTGGCCTGAATCCTCGGATTATTGCCGAAAAAATCGCGGCATTGATCAAGCGCTACGGGGTGCGAAAAGGCCCGACGGATGTCTGACTTCTTCACCCCTGGTGCTGCGATCAGATTATGCACAATGCGCAGGTGAAAATCGCGTTGAACGAATACATCGCGCGCCAGCAAAAGATCGAGATGCTCGGTCACCGATCCAGCCAGAGAATTCTCGATCGGAATCACTGCAACCGGGACCTTGCCTGCACCGAGTAAATCAAAAACCTCGGCAGAGCGAGCACAGGGAACAATCGTGCAGCCCGGCACCATGCGCCGCGCCGCTTCGTGACTGAACGACCCGGGCTCTCCCTGGATGGCAACTTTCATTTGAGCAAGTTATCTGGACGAAACTGAGGAAAGCAAATTCTTTTCGAGCAATAACGCGTCCACACCGTTCGAATAATAACGCGGGATGGTCTTAATCACATCGTAGCCATGACGCTTATAAAAGCCCAACGCGGAAACGTTGTCCACTGCAGTCTCCAGGCGAACCGAATTGCATTTAGCGCTGTGTAGGCGGTCCTCTGCGGCTTCGAGCAGGCCGGAACCAACGCCGTGCCTGCGCGCGTTAGAACGAACATCTATCGTGATGACATGCCCAACTCCGCGCCGGTTGGATTCCGCCACCAGAAAGGCCAGGATTTCGTGGACTTCAACTTTGGCTCCAGCCCCAACCTCAGGTGCTCCGAAATCAGATTCGCCGGCCGTCTCTTCTTCGAGCAAGGATTCTGCAATTTCGAGCAAGGATTCTGCAATCAACGAAAACGCACCCGAACGCCGAAGGTAATAACTCAATTCATACCGGCTATAGGAGATGCCAGGTGGAAAACATGCCTGATCTATCTCCCAGATAATGTTGAAATCTTCGCTCCGGTAGTCGCGGACTGTGAATCGCACGTTCCCATTCTAGATCGGGACAAACCACGCCAAAGGAAAGTTTAGCTGGATCAATTACTTAGGCACGCCCTGGATTTTTCAAAAAAATCTACAATGAAGACCTTGCTCGTTTGCACCCTAAGTCGTACCATTCGCATCTGAGGGGTTTGTGGTGCTTCCCATCGCCATTGACGCGGTAGGTGTTGCCATCGCCGTTGTCGTTGTCTGGTATCTGCTATTCACCCGCTACAATCGGCGCCGAGGCGCTCTGGTGCTTCAGTGGGTGGAAGCGGCATGCGCCACGCGGGGCCGGATTGTTGAGAGTAAATGGTTAAGTACGAGCCGGTTGCAGGCGCATTTCAGCTTTGCCAGCCACTGGTTTGAGAATGCGCGCATCACTATCAAACTGCTGCCCCGCCCTGTACCTCTCCAGTGGGTTGTCTGCCTGTGGCGCCGGCAACGCGAGACCCTGACCTTTGAGGCCGATCTCGACGATTCGCCGAACTTCCACCTGGAAATCACCCGGCATCGCTGGCTGACGCAAAAGCCAAAGGAGATTTCTAGTCCAGAGAGAAATTGGACGATTTCCCGGCCTGGCCCGGTCGTCCTTACCACTCGCACCGAATGGACCCACGAACTCACCCCGGTGGTGAACACCCTCATGACCTCCCGTGGGCACAATCTGCTAACCGTGCGCTTCCGCCCGGATTCCCCCAATCTTGCAGCCACGATTCCGCTGGACGCCCTCTCAGATGAAGAGACCACGGCCTCGTTTCTAAGCGTATTGAGAGATCTGGCGGCTGGATCGTCAGCTTCGCGACACTAAAGCCCTCATTCCGGGATTGCCCGAAAAACCACTTCCAGCTCACGATTTTCCGTGATATCGTGCACGGCACCATGTCTGACGCATTGAGTAACCCCACTCCTCAGTTTGGAACAGCAGAATATGCCGGCGTTGCTGGCACTGAGCATTGCCAGTTCTGCCGTCAACCGCTTGGCCGCCGATACTACCGGGTTAACAGCGGAATGGCCTGCGCTGCCTGCGGCGAAAGGGCGCAGCACGAACTTCCAAAGGACAGCCACACACTTTTTACGCGCGGACTGATCTTCGGAATCGGCGGCGCAATTATCGGCCTTATCATTTACGCCGTGTTCGCCATTACCACGGGCCTGATGATCGGCTACGTGTCGCTCGCCGTTGGCTACATCGTGGGTAGAGCAATCAAGATGGGATCGCGAGGAGCGGGCGGACGCAAATATCAGATCGCTGCAGTGGCTTTGACCTACGCAGCCGTCTCACTGGCGGCGGTGCCCATTTACATTTCCTTCTACTTAAAGAATCAAAAGACTCAGCATACAGCTCAGATCCAGCAGCAGCCCGCATCAGACACCGGACAAACATCTGGTGCCGAACAACCGCAAGCTCCGCAACAACCGCGCGGCCAGCGAATGGGGTTAGGATCAGCGCCTCTGCAGCTCGCTTTTGTTGGTTTGGCTTCGCCGTTCGTCGAACTGGCCAGCGATCCGTTTCATGGCCTGATTGGTTTGGTCATTCTGTTCGTGGGAATCCGCATTGCATGGAAGATGGCGGCGGGAACAGAAACGCAGATTTATGGTCCGTTTGAGAACGCTACCGTAGCTTCCTGAATAACCTGTGTCGACGATCAGTCCTGAATTTGTCCGCAATTGCAGCCGATGCTCGCAGGAACTGAAGCCTGGAGCTTTGGCATGCGAGCAGTGTCATGCACTGGTCCACGCAAACGAGTTGGAGCGAATTTCAGCGGAAGCGAGAGCTCTGGAAGCCAGCCACGAGCTTCGGCAGGCGCGGGAGAAGTGGCTGATGAGCTTGCCTCTGCTTCCGCAGGGATCGAAGCAGGCGATCTGGGTTCGCGATCACGCTCTCGCCCTCGACTTGGCCGCGGACAAGGAACAAGTCCCTGAGAGCGAAAACAAGTGGGCCCAGAAACTCGGTCCGGTAGGGCCAATCGCAATTGTGCTTGCAAAGAGCAAGGCCGTTCTTGCCGCGGTGTTCAAGCTAAAATTCCTGCTTAGTTTCGCAGCATTCTTCAGCATATATTGGGCGCTGTACGGAGCGGCTTTTGGCCTAGGTTTCGCCGCGCTCATACTGATCCACGAAATGGGCCACTTTATTGATATCAAGCGGCGAGGTCTGCCAGCCGATATGCCAGTCTTTCTCCCCGGCTTCGGCGCTTATGTGCGCTGGCGCGCACTGGGCGTACCGCTTGAGACTCGCGCAGCGGTCAGCCTCGCCGGACCGTTAGCAGGCACAATTGCTGCTGTGGCCTGCGCCATTCTTTGGTGGAAAAGTGGCAACGGAGTCTGGGGCGCTCTGGCCCGCTCAGGGGCCTGGCTGAATGTTCTGAACCTTATTCCTGTATGGTCGCTTGATGGCGGCCAAGCTGCGCTCGCGTTGAGCAAACTGGAGCGCATTGGGCTGCTCACGCTCTGCCTGTTGCTCTGGGTGATGCTCGGCGAAGGCGTTTTCTTCCTGGTGGCGATTGGCGCCGCTTACCGGATTTTCACGAAAGATCTGCCACCGGTCCCGAGCCGTGCCACGAGCCTGTATTTCGCAGCGGTGCTGACCTGCTTGGGTTTGGTGATGTGGATCCTGCCGGGACAAGGCTTCGGCCCCAGATAGGTCACTTCTTCTTGGCTTCGAACCTGTATCCCACGCCGGACGCGATGGGTTGTCCTCCAAATAGCGGCGCAGGCGAACGATGAAATTATCGATGGCCCGAGTATCGGTGTCTTCCCGCAAGCCCCAGACGTCCTCCAGGATTGATTTGCGCGAGACGACCCGGCCACGATTTCGAATCAAATGCCGCAGCAACTCGGCCTCCATCACGGTCAAGTGCGTTGTCGTCCCGTTTGCGCGAAGCTCTAAGTTTCCGAAGTCAATTGTTCGCCCGTCGAACGAGAAGACGCCGAATTCGTCTGAGTCGCGGTTTCCGTTTCCCACGGGCTGCACCGAAATTGGCCCTTGATGTGTCGGCCCTTGCTGCATCCACTCGCGGCGACGCAACAACCCCTGCAATCGTGCTAACAGAATGGGCAGTTCGAACGGTTTGGCGAGATAGTCGTCCGCGCCGGAAGCGAATCCCTTCAACACGTCTTCTGGGCGGCCGCGCGCAGTGAGCATGAGAATCGGAACAAAATTCCGGGCTGCGCGTAAGGCAGCAGCGACTTCAAAGCCGCCCTTTCCGGGTAGCATCACATCCAGCACCACCGCGTCGAATTCCTCCTGCTTCGTAAGAAGTAGATCGAGCGCAGTTTCGCCGTCTCCGGCAATGTCCGCCGAATGTCCTTCGGCTTGCAGGTTGAATTGCAAACCTGTCGCCAGGTGGGCTTCGTCTTCCACAATCAGAACGCGACTCACGAAACTCTCCGCGGTATTTCGAGGATCACGGTGGTGCCTTTGCCTTCCCCTGCACTCTGGGCAGAGACCCGTCCTCCGTGGCGCTTGGCAATCGTGCGCACCAGGAATAGACCGAGTCCCGTGCCTCTTATCTGCGCAAGAGCGCGGTTGGGAACGCGGTAGAAGCGCTTGAAGATAGTTTTCAACTCGGCCGGTGGAATTCCCACGCCACGATCCTGCACGCGCAGAGCAAGACGTTTATCTTCGATCAACCCCAGTTGGACAGAGATGTCGACGCCGCTCCCGGAATACTTGACCGCGTTGTCGAGAATATTGGAAACGGCAGTTCGCAAGTCTTCGGGATCTCCGCTGACTTCCGAGCTGTGTCCGTTCAGCGACGACTCATACCGAAGGGCGTTCTGCTGCAGGTGATGGCTGGTGCGGGCGCGTTCCACGCACTCCTCGACCAACTGCGCAAAATCCACGTTGATGCGATGCCCTCTCCGGGCTCCCGCCTTTCCGGCCTTAAGAACCTGGTCCACCGTCTTCATCAGGCGGTCGGTATCATCCAGCATCAGCCGGTAAAACTCACGCTGCTGTGATTCATTGAGCTGACGTCGTTCCAGGGTTTGCAGATGAAGGCGAATCGAAGCGATTGGCGTCTTCAATTCGTGAGTAACAGCGTTGATGAAGCTATCATGCTGCTCGTTGCGGCGAATTTCTCGCACCAAGAAGCTGGTATTCAGAATCAGTCCGGCAACGATGGCTCCAAAGAAGATGATTCCCAGGAAGACTTTGACTTCTTCTTGCCAGTTGAGAATTATCCAGCCAAAGCCCACGGCCACAGCGGCGACGGCCAGCAGGACTCCAATGGACAGGAAAAGAGCGATCTTCCCACGCCGGGAAACGCGCATGTAGAGATTTTAGCGCGGCGGGAAGAATCGGGGAGCGGCCCTATCTCAGACTGAAGCCAACTCTGGCCGGCCTGCCACTACTTCCTCGCGTTCCTGCTCCCGCAGCTCTGATAGTTTCACGCGGTAAACGTGCCGGGCCAACCCAAGTTTTTTGAGCGCCCAGATGCCATACCAGTTCATGTCAACTTCGTACCACTTCAAACCGTGCCGGGCTGAAACAGGATGTGCATGGTGATTGTTGTGCCAGCCTTCGCCGAAGGTGACCAGCGCGACCCACCAACTGTTGGTGGAGAGGTCGCGCGTTACGAAACGTCGCGAACCCCAGCTGTGCGTAGCTGAATTGACAAGCCACGTGGCGTGTAGCCCTACAACCGTGCGCACAAATAGTCCCCACATCAGGAACGGAAGACCGCCGATGGCGAATAACGCAGCGCCCACTGCTATCACGGGCACATAATGATACTTGGTCAGCCAGATGTGAGTCTTCGATTTCGCTAAATCTGGGACATAGCGGGACAAAGTTTCCGTGTCCTGATGAAGGCTCTTGCCCATCAGAATCCATCCCATATGCGCCCACCATTTGCCGTCCACTGGGCTGTGGGGATCGCCTTCCTTATCCGAGAATTGATGGTGAATGCGATGCGTTGCTACCCAGAAAATCGGGCCACCTTCGAGGGCCAGAGTTCCACACGTGCTCAAAAAGTATTCAACCCACTTTGGAGTCTTATAGCCGCGATGGGTCAGCAGGCGGTGGTAGCCCATGCCAATCCCGAGGCTGCCGGAAATCCACCAGAGCACAATCGCGGCGAAGAAAGCTTTCCAGGTAAAGAAGAAAAGTGCCGCAACTGCCCCTATATGGAACAGCCCCATAAAACCGGCTGTGATCCAGTTGATCTGATTGTCCTGACGTGTGCGCTCGAGCACTTCGATCTGTAAAGGCATGCTGTCCCCCGACTCTCTCTATCCTATCGGTAAGTTAGCAGCCAGCTTCAGACCGCAGCTGTAATACTTGTGTAATACGGAGCCGTTCGATTACTCGAGTAACCTCAATGGCCGCGAAACCCCGCTCTGTGAGCGCTTCGCAGCGCAAGTCTATATTCATCGCGAATCGATGGAGAGTTCAAAATCGCGGAGCACGAGCCGGTTCTTTGCCAGTTGGAACACCGCGCAGTGCTGCATCGGCAATTCTCAGCCAGCGCTCAAAGGCGGGCTCCCAAACTTCCAGCTCAGGAGGTCTCAATTCGTTCTGGGAAACGGGGTAGCTCTGCGTTACAGCAATGTTCGATTCCATGCGTCTCCTCACAGGGATTCAAACCCTGAGATGAAACCAGAGTCGCACAGGGTTGTAACTTATTGATAGCGGGTGAAATGCGTATTACTTCGGTTACACGGTCCTCGCGAAATTACTATTGTTCTCTGCCCGAATTGAGCCTGCAATTCAGAGCGAAACCCGCTCATTCCGCCAGGAACGAACTCTCAATTCGGGCTTGACATCCCGAGCAAGGGGTCTAGCATGGAAGTATCACCTCCGATCCGATTCAGGATCGAATGGGCTGGTAGCCAAGGAATGTCACCGCTTCTTGGTCGCCGGCCCATTTAAATTAAGACCTCAGCTTGCAGCCATCAGCTTAGAACCCAGTTCTTTACTTTCCGTGCGACTGATTCAGGCACCTCCGCCTCAAGCTCCACTATCCCGTCTTTGTACTGCCGCGAATAGATTCGTGACCGTGCCTCTAGCATAGCCAGCGCTTTCCCTTCTTTTTGCGGAATGCGCAGATGCACGCGGCTCAGCGCATCATCAGTGAGCATCTGATCGATGCGATCCAAAAGGGTCGTAAGCCCAATACTTTTTGCCGCGGAAACGTGGACAGTGCGCGAGTCATCTCGTAGGGTATCGCGCTGTTTGGGCGGAAGCAGGTCAATCTTGTTTTTCACGTGGAGCGTGGTCTTCTCTCCTGCTTCGAG
>WNFR01001946.1_pt1 | contig 21526 bp, 17 predicted proteins | sample 5400221 | NCBI WGS metagenome assembly WNFR01 (sample SAMN13153357, study PRJNA577476) | soil metagenome | isolation source: 40 cm soil under Madrone tree | place: USA:California | collected 2016-06-14 | reverse complement strand
CACTTGGAAAACGATCAAATTCAACTTTGGCGCGAAACCGAAACCTGCTGGCCGCGGCAGTGAAGTTCTCGCTTTTAACGGAGTGAGTTCAGGAAACGGTCACATCACCGGCAAGCGGGCGGAACGAACTGCACAAGCGTCGTAAGACCCACATGCCGGAGTCGTCGAGCGAGCTGATAGTGCTGCCGAGCGCGGCACCAGATATATCCGAGTCTTACTCGGCCGCGGACGAAGAGATCACGCGGGCGATCTCCCGCGCACAAGAGAACCTGCTGCGCCAGCAGAGACCCGATGGCCATTGGTGCGGCGAACTGATTGTCGATAGCACCCTGTCCTCGGATTACGTCGTTTTCATGCATTGGTGCGGCGAGGTGGACGCGCAATTGCAGCGCCGCTGCGTTCGTCACATTCTCAAACGCCAACTGCCGGATGGCGGCTGGAATATTTATCATGGCGGCCCGAGCGAGATCAACGCATCGGTCAAAGCGTATTTTGCGCTGAAACTCGCCGGTTGCTCGGTTGACGCGCCGTTTATGCGTGAGGCGCGTGCCAATATTATGCGTTGCGGAGGCATTCCGCAGATGAACACGTTCAGTAAGCTTTATCTTGCGCTCCTGGGCCAGTTTCCGTGGAAATATTTGCCGGCGATTCCAGTAGAGATGGTTCTCTTGCCGAGCTGGGCGCCATTTCACATTTACAAAATGTCGTCATGGAGCCGCGCCATGCTTGTGCCACTGGCGATCATCAACCATTTCAAACCCACTCGCGTTTTGCCTGGCGAAAAGCAATTGCACGAGCTCTATCCCCTCGGCACCGAGCAAGCCGATTTGCGGCTACCGCGGAGCGAGAAGTTCTGGACCTGGCGCAATTTCTTTCTGCGCGTGGATGACGTCTTCAAATTCCTGCGGCCGCTTCGGATTCAGCCGCTGCGGCGGCGCGCACTTGACGAAGCAGAACGCTGGATGGTTGAACGCATTGGTCAAGGCAGCGATGGCCTCGCGGCCGTGTATCCAGCGATGCTCAACTGCCTGATTGCGTTACGCGTGCTCGGCTATACGAAGACAAATCCGGTTTACGCCAAGGTCGAAAAAGATTTTGCGGGGCTGTTTCTCGATGACCCGGAGGATTTTCGCATTCAACCCTGTCTATCTCCCGTTTGGGACAGTGCCATCAGCATCATCTCGCTCGCCGAATCCGGCGTTTCTCAAGAGCATCCCGCACTGCAGAAGGCCGCGGATTGGTTGATCGGCAAGGAGGTGCGCATCCGTGGTGATTGGGCGGTAAACAATCCATATCCGCAAGCCAGCGGTTGGGCATTCGAGTACAATAATATTTATTATCCAGACACCGACGACACTGGGATGGTGTTGATGGCATTGCGACTGGTTCAACCCAAAGACCAGCAGTCACTCAACGAGCTCTTTTGTCGCGCGCTTGGGTGGCAGCTTAGTTTCCAATGTCGCGATGGCGGCTGGGGAGCGTTCGACAAAGACGTAACAACCCCGTGGCTGGAAGACATGCCGTTTGCGGATCACAACGCGATTCTCGATCCAACCTGCAGCGATCTGACTGCGCGCACGCTTGAGCTGCTTGGTTATATTGGATTTGATCGCAGCGCCAGGTGCGTCCGAGATGCCATTAAATATTTAATTGACACTCAAGATGAGGATGGCTCGTGGTATGGCCGCTGGGGTGTAAACTACATTTACGGTACCTGGCAGGTGCTGCGCGGCTTGCGCGCAATCGGCGAAGATATGACGCAGGACTGGATATTGCGCGGCCGTGATTGGCTTGAGAGCTGTCAAAACAACGATGGCGGGTGGGGCGAGACGTGCGGCACTTACGAAAATCCATCGACCAAGGGGATAGGTGTGAGCACCGCATCGCAAACAGCGTGGGCAATCATGGGGATCTGTGCATGCGGCGATCTCGATCGGCCGAGTATTCAGCGAGGGTTGCGTTACCTGCTTCGCTCGCAAAAGCCCGATGGCTCGTGGGATGAAGAGCAAATCACAGGCACGGGGTTTCCAGGCGTGTTCTACTTGAAGTACGACATGTATCGCCAGAATTTTCCGCTGCTGGCTATCGCAACGTACGCGAACTACCGCAACGGTCTGGGCACGCGCGCAGGTTTTTATCGCTGCGACGGAGGTCAGGCTGCCAGCCTGACTCGGCAGACAGGCTCCTAGCCTGTCGAACATCTTTGCGGTGCGGTCAGGCTGGAAGCGCTGACCACCGAGTCAGCCAAGCTGGCTGACTTCCACGAAAAATAAAACCTGCCGTGACGCGTAATTCGATCTAACTGTAAAGATTATGGCTTACGAACTACCTAAATTACCTTACGCGTACGATGCTTTGGAACCGCATATCGATGCGCGCACGATGGAAATCCATTATACCAAGCATCACCAGGCTTACATCGACAACGTCAACAAGGCGATCAAAGGCAAAGCCGATCTCGAAAAGAAATCGGTCGAAGATTTGATCAGTGATCTGAAATCGGTGCCGGAGGACATTCGCACAATCGTGCGCAACAACGGCGGCGGCCACGCTAATCATTCGTTCTTTTGGAAAATCATGGGGCCGAATGCAGGCGGCGAACCAAAAGGCAAACTGGCCGATGACATCAAATCAACCTTCGGCAGCTTTGATGATTTCAAGGAGAAAATCAGCGCTGCCGGCGTGGGCCGTTTCGGTAGCGGCTGGGCGTGGCTGATTAAAAATAAGAATGGAAAACTCGAAATTATTTCGATGCCAAATCAAGACAGCCCTTTGATGGATGGCAACACGCCGATTCTCGGCGTCGACGTGTGGGAACACGCCTATTACCTGAAATATCAAAACCGACGGCCCGATTACATCAAGGCCTGGTGGAACGTGGTGAATTGGGACACCGTCGCGAAGAATTACTGAGTCTTGCGTTAGCGTCGGCGCGCTGCGCCGACCGGATGCCGCAGTGCGGCGTCCCGCACCATTCGCGCGAAGAAATTCTCCTTTAGGGTAGCGCACGCGTCTCGGGTGCTGGTTTCGGCGTCACGCCGAAACGAATTTTTCTTTTGGATTTCATCGCCAACAGCAGTGAGAATTCACCGGAAAGTCCGCGATCGCGAGGACGCGTGACGCGTGCGCTACCCGAAAAACCGCGTGGCATATCTCAACGAGAACTACCTAAAACTCCAGGCTGGCTACCTTTTTCCTGAGGTCGCGCGCCGGGTCCGAGAATTTTGCGAAGCCAATCCGAAAGCGGCCGAGCGGCTGATTCGATGCGGAATCGGTGACGTGACCGAGCCGCTTCCGCGCGCGGCAGTTGAGGCAATGAAGCAAGCTGTCGAGGAGCTCGGCCACGCCGAAACCTTTCGGGGCTATGGCCCGGAACAGGGCTACGAATTCTTGCGATCTGCAATCGCGCAGCATGACTATCGCGACCACAACATTGAGATCGCCGACGAGGAAATTTTTATTTCCGACGGATCGAAATGCGATTGTGGTTACCTTCTCGACATTCTCGGCGATCAAAACATGGTGGCCGTCCCTGATCCGGTTTATCCAGTCTATGTCGACACAAACGTGATGGCGGGTCACAGTGGACTAGCAAGAAAAGATGGCAGCTATGAAGGGATCGTCTATCTGCCCTGCACCGCCGAAAATAATTTCGTGCCCGATCCACCAAGGGAACACGTCGATTTGGTTTACCTTTGTTTTCCTAACAATCCAACCGGGGCGGTGGCAACGCGGGCGCAGCTCTCGCGTTGGGTCGATTATGCGCATCGGCACGAAGCTCTTATTTTGTTTGATGCGGCGTACGAGGCATACATCAACGACGACCCTCACCTCAATCCTCTCAGCGCTCCACCCGGTCGCGATCCCGGGGAGGCGGACGCGAAGCGCCAGGTGAGGGTTGAATCTAAAATTCCGCACTCAATTTTCGAAGTGCCTGGCGCGCGCGAGTGCGCGATTGAATTGCGCAGTTTTTCCAAGAACGGAGGCTTCACCGGCGTGCGCTGCGGGTTCACAGTGATGCCGAAATCGATATTCGCCCAAACAGAGAACGGTCGGCGATTACCGCTCCATCCTCTTTGGCAACGGCGTTGGAGCACCAAATCCAACAGCGTGAGTTATCCCGTGCAACGTAGTGCCGAGTCCTTGTATTCACCAGAAGGTCGCAAGCAAGTGCGCGTCCTGATCGATCATTATATGGGGAATGCAAAACTCCTTCGCGCCGCCGCTGTTGACGCCGGGCTGGAGGCTTTTGGCGGTGTAAACGCGCCATACATCTGGGTGAAGACATTGGACGGCGTGACGAGCTGGCAGATGTTCGACCGAATGCTGCGCGAGCTGAATGTGGTCATCACCCCGGGTTCTGGGTTCGGGGCGCAAGGGGAAGGGTACTTTCGTATTTCAGCGTTCAACAGTCGTGAGAACGCCGAGGAAGTAGCGCGTCGCCTGCGCGACCTACAGTGATGTTACAGACTCTAGCATGCGCTGTCTGAGCGCATCGTCACAAACTCTTGTCGATGCCGCAGAGGCGAGTAGAGTGCGCAGAGTTTTTTCGGGGACATCACGCGTGCCGGATCGAAAACAAAATCTGCCGCAACTTTATCGTTTTTGTTTCCTGATGCTGGGCGACACGAGCAAAGCGCAGGAAGTCTTTCAAACCACGTTGCGCGAGGCGGCTCTGCGCGCTGCGCAGGGGGAACTGCCAAAGGAGCCCTTTTGGCTTTTCCGCGACGCGCGGTGGCGCTGTTTGGAAGCAATCAAAACTGATTTGCAACCAGAGCCCCTCAAGCTCGACGAGCATGACGTGGCTCCGCATGCTGCATCACAGATTGAACGCCTTCAGATCGCACAACTGGCGATTTGGATTTCCAGTGCGCCTGATCCTCAGAGAACGGCGCTTGCACTTTTTTACCTCGACGAATTCGATTACGGCGAAATTCTTGACCTCGCCGAACTTAAGCCGGGCGAGCTTTCCCGGCTCTTAGCGCAAGGGCGCCGGCAGTTGCAGGCATGGCTGGACGCAATGTTTCCTGAACCGCGCAACGCATGAAAATGCCCTTCTTGTCCCGTGGTCAACGCGCTCTCTTAAATTGTGCGCCGATCACTGAGGCCAACTTAGCCGACCGTTCCATGCGCTCGGCAGTCGCTCGTGCAGCCAACTCGGCAGAATTTGTGAATCAACAGAACTTCGATCGCGCCATCGCCGCGCTCGTTCGTCTCATTCCGATCCCGCCAGAAACGACAGAGTGGTTTTCGGAAAAAGACTTGGTGGTTGGGTCGAAGTGGGCGTGGAAAAAAATGGTGCGGAACCCTGCCGTCCTTGCGATCAGCATCGCGGTTGTGGTGATCGCCGGAGTATCCGTGTTTCAAATCGTTGGTCGTCTAAATGATTTTCCGGGATCAGCGACAGCTCGGAGATTATTGACTGTGGCTGCCTCGACGCGACCCGTTGTTCTCGATCCGGTAAACACCGAAGCGGGCACATTGAGCGATTTGTTTTTTATGAAACACGGGTTGGACCATTACGATGTGCCAGGTGAATTCGCCGATTTTCGCACAATCGGTTGCCGTGTTTTCGAGGATGAGGAGTCGCGTCGCATTGCCCAAATCTGGCTTGCCGAGAAACGAATGCAGTTATTTCTGTTTCCGGCAGAACGGAATACGAAGACCGGCGCTGTGCTGCGATTTCCCGGCTGGCGGTATGTTCATCAGGAAGGCTGGGTCGGTGCAGTGACTGAGCACAGCGGGGTATGCTTCATGGCCGCCCTGCGCGGTCGCGAAAAGGACCTAGAGCCGTATATGTCCAATGCGAAAGAGTAGGGGAGTGCCAGGGGGGAGATTCGAACTCCCGACCAAGGGCTTATGAGTCCCCTGCTCTACCACTGAGCTACCCTGGCGCGAAGCGAAAAAGTTCAATGCCTTCGCATGAAGTGTCAACGCGCACGAAGCTACGAATATGCTTGTTGCCCTTTGTCATCCCGAGCGAAGCGAGGGACCTCTCACAAACTCGGACATCACGCTAGTTACCTTGTGCAAACCACGATCGACTGCGAGATCCCTCGGCGTCTTTGCGCCTCGGGATGACACGCGGGGGTAATTTGGTCGTTCAGCGTTGAACGTCTGTCCGCCTGCTGGTAAGCAGAATCCCGGAATGATGAATGGCGAGCGGGCTCTCGAGAAACTGTTCGCCGCCGGAAATTCCTATTGGCTCACGCGCTTCATCATTTTGCGGCTGCTGGGTTTTGTGTATGCGGTGGCGTTTTTGGTTGCGGCGCAGCAGCTAGTCCCATTGATTGGAGAACACGGATTAACGCCGGCGAATCATTTTCTTGCGAGCGTGCAAACGCAACTCGGCTCGCAAACTGCCGGCATGCTGCGAGTACCAACTCTGTTTTGGTTCGGAATTTCCGATAATGCTTTGTCGATCTTCTCCTGGATCGGTTTCATTTTGTCGCTCGTTGTTCTAGGCGGCTACGCCAACGCAATTCTGCTCACGCTGCTTTGGGCGATCTATATGTCGATGGTTCACGTCGGACAGATCTGGTACGGTTACGGCTGGGAAATTCAGCTGCTTGAGACTGGTTTCTTGTCCATTTTTCTTTGCCCATTACTCGATGGACGCCCATTTCCAAAGTGCAGGCCGCCGATTCTGGTTTTCTGGCTTTTTCGCTGGCTTGGATTTCGAATCATGATCGGTGCCGGGCTGATCAAACTCCGCGGCGACCCGTGTTGGCGCGATCTCACCTGCCTTTTCTATCACTACGAAACGCAGCCGATACCCAGCCCGATCAGTCGTTATCTTCACTTTGCGCCGCTGTGGTTCCACAAATTCGCAACCGCATGGAACCATTTCATCGAACTGATCGTGCCGTGGTTTTCGTTTGGACCGCGCCGTGCGAGACACATCGCCGGGGTTCTGCTGGTCACTTTCCAAATCTTTCTCATCATCAGCGGCAATCTTTCGTTCCTCAACTACCTCACGATCATTCCGTTTCTAGCCTGCTTTGACGACACCTTCCTGCGCCATTTTTTACCGAACGCATTAGTTAGGCGCGCCCAACGAGCAGCTGAGGAATCCGAGCCGTCGCGCATCAACAACGCGATCGCGATCGCGTTATCGATTGTGGTCGTTTATCTGAGCGTCGCGCCCGTGTTGAATCTTGTTTCCGGGCGGCAACTCATGAACTACTCCTACGATCCGCTTGATCTCGTGAATACTTACGGCGCGTTTGGCACTGTGGGGCGTGAGCGCGACGAAATTATCTTTGAGGGAACGGACGATGCGCTAATTACCGACGATACGAAATGGAGGGAATACGAGTTCAAAGCCAAAGCGGGCGATCCAAATCGGCGTCCGCCGTTCATCGCGCCATATCAACCGCGGATCGACTGGCAAATCTGGTTCGCTGCCATGGCTTCACCCGCCGATTATCCGTGGACGCTGCATTTTGTTTGGAAACTTCTGCATAACGATCGCGGCACACTGTCCCTGCTGGCGAATAATCCGTTTCCCAATGCACCGCCTCATTACATTCGAGCGCGACTTTATCGTTACCAGTTCGCGCCGATTGGCGACAAAGCGTGGTGGAAACGCGAACGAATCGGCGAATGGCTGCCCGCGCTCGACATAGACGATCCCCAGTTTCGCCGATTACTCGACGCTATGGATTGGGCGGATTGATTTCCCAGCTGGCTTGATATGGCCAGCAACTAATGCGAGTATGGGTAGCCATATCAATGAAAACTACGATCGAAATTGCGGATGATCTGTTTGAACGGGCCCAACGGGTCGCCCGCAAGGAAAAGACGACCTTCAGATCTCTCGCCGAACAGGGCTTGCGTTTGGTGCTCAAGCAGAAGCAGGTGAAAACGAAAACGAGAAAATGGAAGCCGGTAATGAAGGGTGGCGGATTGAATCCCGCATTCAGGGATTGGAATTGGGAGAAGATTCGCGATCTCATTTACGAGGGCCGGTGATGATCGCAGTGGATACAAACCTGCTTATTTATTCTCACCGAACCGAGATGATAGCTCACGTTCGCGCGACCAAAACCGTCCGGTCTCTGGTAGAAGGCTTCTCACCGTGGGCGGTTCCATGGCCGTGCGCGCACGAATTCATTTCCGTGGTGACGAATCCGAAGCCTTTCCGAAAACCAACCAGGCCGCGCGAGGCGATCGCATATCTTCGATCTCTGACTGAATCCGAGCATTTTCATTGGTTGGCCGAAGGGCCGGGATATCTGGAAAAGCTGGAATCGTTATTGGCCAGCGGCAATGTGATTGGCGGGCGTATCCACGACGCGCGCATCGCCGCGCTTTGCCTGTATCACGGCGTGCGCGAACTCTGGACCGCGGATCGCGATTTTTCAATGTTCCCGCAACTCAAGACGCGCAATCCATTGGTCACAGCCTGAGTCCCTGACCATCGGTCAACATCAACATGTGAAAAAGGCCCCGGCATGTGAAATCTGCTCCGTTCGTCAGCGCGAATTTCCTCGAGCGGATTGCTGAACCCGAGTCGCCATTGCATTCTGATTACCTCGCTTATCGAAAAGGCGAGATCACGCGCGCGGAGTTGATCAGGCGACTGCTGCATGTTGCCATGCTCGCCGACAGCGTCTGCATGGATATCTCCATCGCGTCGCCTTGGAGCACGTTCTGGCGCGCCCACACTCGCCGCGGGAGGAACTGGTTTGTTGACGCTGGTCCTCCGCACGTGGGCATTCGTAGCATTTCCAAAAGGTTGGAAGAGATCACGCCTTTTGTTGCGATCGAATATGCCGGCATCGGCGCGTTGGTCGACCGGGAGGCTAGCCGATCAAATTTTTTTCGCCGCATCCTCGGGACCCGCAATTTTTCCGGGCAGATCAGTCAGCTGCTGCGAGTGCCTCGTTTTCCGAATCTGATTTTGATTTCAATCGGGCACAACAATGTCGATTGGGCCTGGCGATGTCCGCTTGATGAGTTGAATGCGCCGGAGCGACGTTTGAATCATCAATCGCAACAGTTCCGAAAAAATTATGCGCGTGAGCTGCGCCGCTTGCTTGGTCGTGCGCGAACTGAAAAGCATCGCGTGGCCATTGTCGTGTTCGGACTGATCAACTTCGAATCATATTTCAAAGGCCGCGAGATCGCCGAGCGCCTTCGAGAATCCGACAGACGCCTGTATCCGCACCTGGAAACCACTTACAAATACCTCGTCTCTTTTCATCCAGCTTACCGGTGCAACTTGACCCGTCTCGCTTCGATGATAAACGAAGAATTGCGTGGAATGGTGGACGAGCTCAATCGCGAGTTTGAGGACGCGGGCAATATCCAATTGAGATATTCCCACGCACTAGCGACGGCAGATCTCGCCCGCGCGGAATTACTTCATCCGATCGATGCCTGGCACGCATCGGCGGAAGGCCACAATGTGCTGGCCGAAGCGGCGTTCAGCGATCTTAGACCAAGTCTGGAATTTCTTGGAATCAAGAGGTCATCTCATTAACACCTGGCTTCAGGTAACACGACGGCGCGCACGGAGTGTCGCGCCCTACCGAGATAGGATGAATCGTCGGTCCTTCAGGTAGGGCGGGCAGTCCTCTGCACGCCGTTTCGCTTGTCGATGCACCGCGCTAAAGCGCGGCGTTAATGAGAGAGGCCGAATCGATAAAATCAGCACCTACAAATCGCCACGCTCTTTCAGCCGCGCAATTGTTTCACGCATCATGCGGTAGCCGAAATGACCCTGGCGCACCCGCAACAGTTCCGAGCCGCGCCATTTTGCGTGGATCGCCTCGATTTGCTCGGTTGGCGCGATCGAATCGAATTCACCTGTTACGAACAGAACGCGAGCAGAGTTACAAAGTGGTTCGTTGTGACATGGCGAGCTCAAATGAAGATGACGAGCGACGAGACACTGCTCAATCTTCGTACGATGCAATTCGCGGCGAATACGCCGCGCCGCAGGACTGACCCAAATCGCGTGTTCGACATTCACGATCGGCGCCATCAAAGCAATGAAACGAAGATCGCGTTCAACCATCGCAAGCAACGCGCCAATCCATCCACCGTAACTGGTGCCGAGCACAGCGAAGTCGCGGCAGCCGCGTTGGCGAAGTGCGCCTATTAACTGCCGCAGTTCGATCACGCCCTGACGCAGCCCTTCTGCGTTGCGAATGAGATCGCACGTGATTGCAAGTTCGCCGTTCCAATAGCCGCGCGGGACACGCGAATAATGATAGGGCAGATGAAGGAAACAAACATTCCACCCAAGTCGGTTGAAGCGCTCGGCACAGCGGCGATAGCCGATCCGAGTCGCGGACATGAGCGCGTGCAGGAGAAATACCGTCGGCGCGCTGATGCCTTGCGCGCATGGGAAAAAATCCGCGTGAGCGATATTGTTCGCTGCAAATTGCGTCTCGATGGGGCTGCGCCATGCGATACTGCCGCGGCCATTTCCGAGCGCATCGCTAAGATCGACGCTATCCGGCGCGGCGTAATATTCTTGTGCATTGAGCCGTTCGCATTCGGCTGCGTAACGCTCCATCGCCTGGCGGCTGCTCCCGTTCAGCCGGTGCCGCGACTGAACCAGATTCATTGACGCGCATACAAGCATATCGACTCCGCTCGCGGCAAAGCGATGGTAGGAATGCCGCGCTGCGGTGTCCGGTCGGCGCGGCGCGCTAACGCCACCCTTCATGCGCTCCCGGGGCGAACGCGGCAGATCATCAGGGGTGAGCCGAAATTCTTCGCGTAATTGCGCGTAAAGAGTTTTGAATGTGGCCGCCAATTCGGATTCGATCCGCTCGCGCGCCTCTGATTTTTGCAGCTGTGGAAAATGCGAGATTGGAGTTCCAAACGCGATCCAGATCGGCGTGCGACGCGGCGGCAGCCATTGTTTTCTTGAATACAGCCGATCGCTGCCAAGAATCACGCAGGGCACAATCGGAACGCCAGCTATGTGCGCCAGCGCCGCTGCGCCCGGTCGAAGCGGCGCGCCTTCGAGTAGCGAGTGTACGCCATCACGGATCCCGCCCTCGGGGAAGAGACCGACGATGCGCCCGTCTTTCAGTCGCGCGATTGCGGTCCGGATGGTTTTGCGATCGCCTCGATCTCGATCCGCCGGAAATGCATCGACTGCACGTAAAAGAAATCCCACAACCGGCGACCGAAAAAATTCTGTCATCGCCATCCAGTCGATTTTTCGTCTGACGACCGATGAAATGATGAATGGGTCAAAATGACTAATGTGATTAGCGGTCAGCACGAATGCACCCGTGCAATTCATATTTTTGCATCCGAGCACTCGAACGCGTGCAACGCAGGCAAACAGCAGTTTCATCAACAGTGCTGCAGCGCGGTTCGCGGATGAGTGAAATCGGGAGCGCATCCAGTTACAATAAGCAAGTTCCGCTTGGATGTGCACGTCTCGAGAGTTCAGCCGTTTCGTTGCGATAGGAGGTCTATTTTTCAGGCTGATTGCTTTTCCCAACGTGGTATTATATTTGCCGGGTCCAATGAAGTTGTAGATCACAGGTTATGAAACCGAGGAGTCCTTCCATGGGCGGAAAGGGGCGATTCCCGCAGACGGACTATTTCTTCCATTCCGGTTTCGGTCAATGGCATGGCGGATATTTCTCGCCTTACGATGACGAGGACCGATCGGGGTTCAGGAATTTCTACAATTTAGGACGCGAATACCGCATCGAAGCGGCGCGGGAACGGGCGAAGGAAATGGCGGTGTTTGGATTGATTGTTCTGACCTCCGCGTGGCCGGTGCTCTACATGATTGTCACGGTGGTCAAATTGCTGAGCAAAGGCCGGCCGCTGAATTGATCGCGTGCCTGTTTCAACGGTTACTGTCGCGGTTTGGGCCAGAGAAATTCGTCCCGGTATTCGGGCGTTTGTTCCGGCGCGAGGCCGTGGCGCGAAGTGTTTTCGGTCACCACGCGCGGGACGAGAAAGTTCAGAAGATAATCTTCGCCACCGGCTTTCGTGCCGCTCCCGCTCATTTTGAATCCACCAAAGGGATGACGTCCAACGATCGCGCCGGTGCACGAGCGATTGATATACACATTTCCCGCCTCCAGTTGCGCTTTGACACGCTCGATGTTGGCCGGGCTGCGCGACAAAAATCCGCCAGTCAATGCGTAATCGGTGCCATTGGCAACCTCGATCGCTTCCTCGAGGTCGCGCACTTTTAGTACGCTTAGCACCGGTCCGAAAATTTCTTCGCGCGCGATCCGCATGTTTGGTTTCACGTCAGTGAAAATGGTGGGCGGAATGAAGTAGCCTTGCGGCGGCACATCTTTCGCTTGATACGCGAGTGTCGCCTCGCTTTTACCCACCTCGATGTAATCCAGAATGCGCCGGTAAGCCGCTTCATCGATAACGGGGCCGACCATGATGCCCGGTTCTTCCGGATTACCAATGCGCAGACTCGCTGCGGCCGGAATCAAGCGTTCCATGACGCGATCGTAATTTTCCTCAAGAAGAATCAGGCGCGATAGCGCAGAGCATTTTTGTCCCTGATAACCGAAGGCCGAATAAATCGAATAATCGATCGCCTCGCCAAGGTCGGCGTCGGAATCGACAATTATTGCGTTCTTCCCGCCCATCTCGCAAATGACGCGCTTTAGCTCGCGTTGGCCCGGTCGCGTGATCCCCGCCGATTCCCAAATCTTTAAACCGACTTCGCGCGACCCTGTGAACGCGATCAAATCGACATCTTTATGGTCAACCAGGTGGGCTCCGATCACAGAGCCGTGTCCCGACAGAAAATTCAAAACGCCCGGCGGAACACCGGCTTCCTCGAAGACCTGCATCAACATGGAGCCGCAGACGATCGACTGCTCGGATGGCTTCATGATCACGGTGTTACCCGTTACCACCCCCGCCGACGCCATTCCGCACATGATTGCGATCGGAAAATTCCACGGGGCAACAACGAACGCGACGCCGCGAGGCCAGTAGTGGTGGTAACTTTCCTCGCCCGGAACCTGTTGTGTAAGCTTCGGGCGCCCGAGACGGCGCATCTGCCTCGCGTAAAACCGGCAAAAATCAATCGCTTCGCGGATATCGCCATCAGCTTCGTTCCACGGTTTGCCTACTTCGAAGACTTCGACTGCGGAGAGTTCATATCGCCGCCGTTCCAAAATGTCGGCAGCGCGCTCCAGTAAACGCGCCCGCTCTTCAAACGGCGTTCGGCTCCACTTGCCAAATGCCGCGCGCGCAGCTTTGACGGCCCGTTCGGCTTCAGGAATTCCCGCTTCCGATCCGTAACCGACAATCTGGTCCGGGGCGCTCGGATTCACTGAAGGGGTCAGCTGATCGGTCCACACCTTTTCGCCGCCGATGACGAGCGGATATTTTTCGCCAAAGCGACTGCGCACTTCACGCAATGCGCTGCGCATTTTGTCCTGACTGTCTTTGTAAACGAAATTCACGAGTGGCGAGTTCACATACACGTCGCCGCGGAATTGTTCAACCGCCGGATCCAGTCGCCTCTCCTTTCCCAAGGGAGAGGCGGATTTTGCGCGTTGGATAATCTCCCTTGGATCGCGCAGCAATTCTTTCGCCGACACTTTCTCGGCAAACTTTGCGCGCAGGAATCCTTCGTTCGAGGTGTTCTCGAGAAGACGTCGAACCAGATACGACATGCCGGGAAGCAGCTCGCCGACCGGGCAATATTCGCGGACACGATAACCCATTTCCACGAGTGCTCGCTTGATAGGCCCAGCCATGCCGTAGAGCAGTTGAAACTCGAAGAGGCTGTGATCGATCCCGAGCTCATCCGCGAGCGCTTGTGCGTGCGCGATGCTGCGAACGTTGTGCGAGCCGAAGGCAGGGGTAACGATGGATTGATTTTCAAAAAGCAACTCTGTGAGAATCTCGAAATTCATATCGCTCTCCGGCTTCTGAAAATAAACCGGGCATTCCCAGCTATTCTGGAGCGATTTCGTGGTTTCATAATCCCAGTATGCGCCTTTGACCAGCCGGACTGCGAACCGCGTGCCGCGGGCGCGGCCCCACTCGATCAGGTCGCGCAAATCAGCTTCTGAATCCCGCAAATAGGCTTGGATGACGATCCCGGTATGCGGCCAATCCTTAAATTCCCTCTCGCTGAAAATGGTTTTAAACAGTTCGAGAGTGGTATTTTTGTGCGCATAACTTTCCATGTCGAAGTTGATGAAAGCGCCGAGCTCTCGCGCGCGGCGCAAAAGCGGCCGCAGCTTGGGCGCGAGATGGGCAATGGCATCGGCCGGATCGGCCGGATTCATTTGGGAATAGAGCGCAGAAATTTTGACCGACAGATTTACGACCGGAAACAGCTCCGAATTCTCGCCCAGCGGGTCGGTCCAATTTTTTGTTTCGCGCGCAAGTTTCTCCAGTAAATCCAGATAACGCGCCGCGTATTCATCCGCCTCCGCTTCGCTGACGACGGCTTCTCCCAAGAGGTCGACGGTAAAGCCGATTTTCTGCGCGCGGCGCTTGCGCAATGTCGCCATTACGTCGTCCGGATTCCTTCCGGCGATAAATTGGCGTGCCATTCCTGAAACGTTCCACCGTAGCGCCCGTCCGCTTACCCACGGAACCACTCGTGCCAGACGAACGCCAGCGTTAACGAGCGGCCCGAAGCCGTTATCGGAGAAATATTCGTTGAGATGCTCAATAATTTCGCGGGAGCGACGCAACGAGGGCAGGACATCGACAAAGCGAAACAGTTGCACCTTAAAGCGCTCGTCACGCATGGACAGCGCCATCAATCGCTGATAAAACCCGGCCTTGCTGAAAAGCGGCTCTGGATGCTTATCGACCAGCTCGAAGATGCGCCTGCCCCGCCGCTCAATTTCGCTTTGAAGCGCCTTCATTTACGAGATTAGCCTGCCCCTGTGTGTTAGGCAAAACGGAACCAGCGGTCTTTCGAGACGCAAAATATTTTGTGGTGCGACACGATCAAATAGCCGCCTGCGTCCGAAATAAAAATGGAACTGCTGCACGCGATTTCGAAGAGCAAATCGAACGGGATTTGCCTGGCAGATTTCGGAGGCCCAGGGCTCTGAGCTGTCAGGCAATCTCTTTGTGCTTACTGATTGCGGCATATACAGTCGGTGGCAAGGAAGCGAGATGAGCGACTCGTCAGTGGTGTTCTCGCGATTAAATGATTGAACAGATCACGATGGCGGCGCATCTGTTAGACACGAGATGAATATATTGGAACGACCTTTACTGTTTGCGGCGGTCTTGCTTGCCGGATGTGGAACAACGCGCAACGTCGCAGTGAGTTCTTATCATGCGACGCGCGATGTTGCTGTCGGTTCGTATCGTGTCGCTACTGCGCCCGTGCATTACGCTCTAAAGCGGCGCAGCAACGAACCAACAATGGTTGGAACGACAGAGGCAACGTCATCGGATGTCACCGAGCCCGGCCAACCCGTCTCAACATCGCAGATGGCCTCGACTCCGCAGCGCCACACGAAACATCAGACGGCAAGCAGCCAAAGTTCGGCCAGAACAACTTCACAGGCTCCTCGCAGCGAAACAACACAACCAAAATCATCATCGTCAGCGAAGGCTTCATATCCTCAGACGGAATTTCCGACCGCGAAAGCGGTGCCTGACAAGCCGGGGTACGTGTTCAGTCCATTTGATACCAGTGGAAGGTATGTCGATGTGAGCGGTTACGCGTCGGGGACCAAGGTAAAAGACCCCTGGACGGATAAGATTTTTGTCGTTCCCTAGGTTACGTGACGTTCTTCTGGGGAGCACAGGCTGCCAGCCTGTAGGTCTCGGCAGCTTGCCGAGACGGGCAAAGTTCGTGCGATTCAAAATTACGTGTCGACCAAGATGTTACCGGCAGGGCTGCCGGCAACTACAGGCTGACAGCCTGTGCTCCCCAGACATTGCCGCAGACGCGCGCCAATGTTAACTAATAACATGAGACCGTCATCGAGACTCCTAGCTTGGTCGATGATTTGCTGGTCGCTCCTCGCCATTGCGCCGGAGGGAATCGGCCAGACGTATCAAGGGAAACAACTGGTCAAGGCAGAGCTTCTGGCCGACACAAATGCGATTGTTCCCGGGAAGCCGTTTCGCGTCGGCCTGCTGCTGCGAATGGCTCCTAACTGGCACACTTATTGGAAATTTTCCGGCGACGCCGGCCTTCCTACTGAATTAAAATGGAAACTCCCACCGGGCTGGAAAATCGGTGAGATTCAGTGGCCGATTCCACTAAAGACAATCGATCCGGGCGACATCCAGACGTACGGATATGAAAATGAAGTCCTGCTGGTGCAGGAAATCACGCCGCCGCCGAACGTAGACAGTTCGACAGTTAAACTAGTCGCTGAGGCAAGTTGGCTGGTCTGCGAGAAAATCTGCATCCCCGGGAACGCAACTTTAAATTTGGAGTTGCCGATATCGACGACCAGCGAGGCGGCGAACACAGAATTGTTCGACCGGTATCGGCGTTTGCTCCCGCAAAGCTGGCCGGGAGCGAAGGTGGCGACTGCCGAATGGGGTCGAGCCGGGTCCGATCTTCGCCTGAAAATCACGAGCGAAACGCTGGCCAAGTATCCGTCGCCCGATTTTTTTCCGTTGCCGGAACAAGCCACTGTTGTCGGGCATCCAAGAATCGAATCGCGGAACAAAAATGAAATTGTCTTCCGGATTCCGATTGAGTCGTCCGGGAAGAACTTGTCCTCCATGCCGGGTCTTGTCGTTTTTTCCCAGCAGCCAAACGGTGAGGACCGCGCGGCGTGGCAGGTTACGAGTCCGTCGATTGTTTCCGCGGCTCCTCCGGCGCCCGTGCGGGGAATTTTCACCTTCCTGCTCTTCGGCTTCATCGGCGGCATGATTTTGAACTTGATGCCGTGTGTGTTGCCGGTGATCTCGCTGAAGATTTTTGGATTCATTCAGCAAGCGGGTCAAAGCCGGCAGAAGGTTTTGCGCAGCGGCATAGCGTTCACGGTTGGAATTTTCGCATGGTTCATCGGGCTAGCGCTGCTCCTAATTGCGCTAAAGGCCGCCGGGCGCGAAGTAACCTGGGGCGGATTTCAATTCACCAACGCGTATTTTGTTCTCGTGTTGAGCGTGATTGTTCTCGTGTTCGCCCTGAATCTCTTTGGCGTGTTCGAGATTTCGCTACCGCAAAGCATGACGCGCGGCTTGCTTTCGACCAGCGAACGCAAAGACGATCTCGGCTCATTCTTTCAAGGCGTATTCGCGACCGTGCTGGCGACGCCGTGCACCGCGCCGTTTCTCGGCACTGCGCTCGGCTTCGCGTTTTCGCAGTCGGCCGTGGTCATATTGGCGATGTTCATCGCCATTGCCGCAGGCATGAGCGCGCCCTATCTGGTTTTGAGCGCGCAACCGGCCTGGCTGCGGTTTGTGCCAACGCCCGGCCCATGGATGGTGCATGTGAAGCAATTCATGGGCTTTCTGTTGCTGGCGACGTTGCTGTTTCTTCTTTACGTGCTCGGCGCCCAGCGCGGTTTGGAGGGCGCGATTTGGGCGAGCTGTTTTCTGCTGGTAATCAGTGTCGCGTGCTGGATGAAAGGCGCGTTTGTTGTGCCAACCGCATCAGCCCTCAAGCGCGCTGTCGTGCTCGTGCTCATGCTCCTGCTCCTGCTCGGCAGTGGCATTTATTTCATCGGCGACAAATTTCACTCGGCAAACGTGGCTTCCGCCGCCTCACAACTGCGCGGCGATTGGCAAGCGTTCACGCCCGAGCGGTTGCAAGCGGAACTGGAGCAAGGACGCACAGTATTTGTCGATTTCACGGCCGCGTGGTGTCTCACGTGCAAATTCAACGAAGCCAATGTGCTCGAGAGCGCCGACGTCCGAGAGGCGTTCCAACGCCATGCGATCGTGAAAATGAAAGCCGATTGGACCAACGGCGACCCAGTGATCACCAAGTTGTTGCAACAATTTGGTCGCCCAGGCGTTCCGTTATACGTGCTTTATCCGGGCAAAAACGAGCCGATTGTCTTTCCAGAACTGCTTACCAAAAGCATTGTCCTGGAGAAACTCGAACGCGCCTCACGCACGGTCGCTGCGCAATAATCTGAAATGCCACAAGTCTCCGTGAGCAGCGTCATTGATGCGCCGGCGGAGAAAGTATGGGTGTTTCGCGAGGTGCTCGTTGCGCTCTCAGATGCCGAGCGTTTCTATTCGTACACTTTCGTCAGCTCGCCAGTTCCCGTTCGTAACCATCGCACGACGCTGAAAGTGTTGCCGATCACCGATGGCAACCGATCCTACGTTGAATGGTCTTCGAGATTTGAGATCGCCCCAGAACGCGAAGCGCAGCTCGTCGATCTGATGAACCGGAATTTTTTCGCCGGACTTTGCGCCCCGGCTGGGAAGTTCCACTGAGCGCGAGTTGCGTCTCATTGAAATTCCTCCAGCTCATTGCAATATACTACTCGCGAGAAATTTGAACCATCTCGGAGCCTGTGCTTTCTAAGGAATCTATGAAGACGAAAATTACGCTGACCGTTCTCACATCGTTGATCGCTACCGCAGTCTTTGGCTTCGACCCGCCTCCCGTAGGCGGCGCTGCGCCGGATTTTTCACTCCCGGATGCAAAAGGCCAGACGCATTCGCTTTCGCAATACAAGGGTAAATACGTCGTGCTCGAATGGTTCAATCCGGAATGCCCATTTGTGAAAAAGCACTACGGCGGCGGCAACATGCAAAAATTGCAGGACCAATATACGAGCAAAGGGGTCGTTTGGCTGACCATCGATTCCAACGCGCCTGGCACGGAAGGCAATATCACGCCGGAACAGGCGCAGAAGATCACTTCATCGTGGAACACGCATCAGACCGCGCTGCTTCTCGACCCCGAAGGCAAAGCCGGACGCGCCTTCGGCGCCAAGAATACGCCAAACATGGTCATAATTAATCCGGACGGAAAAATTGCCTATGAAGGCGCAATCGACAGCAAAGCCAGTCCAAATCCGGCGGATATTCCCAGTTCCACAAACTACGTGAAGGTCGCCTTGGATGAGTCACTAGCGGGTAAGCCCGTCACGACGCCACAGACAAAGCCTTACGGTTGTTCGGTCAAATATAAATGAGGCTCTGGAGATCGCTGTCGCAGCGATAGTCCCAAGATTCGAAAGCGGCGGTCGAACGCGACCGCCGCTTTTTCTTGCGCATGGAGACCGCGCGGCAGGCAGGCGGAGCGCCCGCCCTACAATATCCGGCAAACATGAATCGCGCGTTGTAGGGCAAGCGCATCGCTTGCCAGGCGCTGATTCGAATTGGAGACTCGGCGGGTTGCCTGACAGAGCGCCCGCTCTGCAACTTGAAACCGCCGGTAATAGAAATGATACATCCGAGCGAACGCGCCGTTATCTTGCTGCTCTGTTTCATCGCCGCTATTCGCGTTTTTATTTTCTCGGCCGCTTTCCCGTTCTTTAGCAACATTGATGAAGACCTGCATTTTGATCTGATCGCGCAGTATTCGGAGGGACGTCTGCCGCGCGCCTTTGAGCCACTCAAGGAGGAAACTCTCAGTTGGATCGTACCGTACGCCTCGCCGGAATTTCTGTTCACTCCAGATCAATTCCCGGAAGGCAAATTCCCGGCGCCTTTATGGAAGCAATCTGGTCCGAATCTTGAGCAGGAGATTGCGGTAACAAAGGATGCGTGGAGCAGTGAGATTAATTTCGAGTCTTCTCAACCGCCGCTGTATTACATCCTGACAAGTCTTTGGTGGCGGCTTGGACAGGTCATGGGGTTAACAGGAATTCAGTCGCTGTACTGGATTCGGTTCCTGAACGTTCCCCTGATCGCAGCCGTGGTTTGGCTAGGCTACGTGATCGCGCGCACGATCGCACCGGAGCGTGTCGACTTGCGCATCGGCGTGCCTGTGCTGTTGGCTTTCATTCCTCAGAACGTTTTTTACGCGATGAACAACGATGTTTTGTCGCCTCTCTGCTTCGGCGCGTTGTTTCTTTGCGTTTTGCAATGGGTAAGAGGGCACAGACCGACGTTTGTACTCGGAGCGTTCACAGGTCTGGCAATCGCGGCCACCTGCCTGACCAAGCTGTCGAACCTGCCGCTCGTCGCTGTCGCACTGATTGCAATCATTGCAAAACTGCGGCCGGCTATCCGCCAAACTCCCGGTCCTGCCTTGAGCGCGTTTGCGGCGCTGGCAATCTGCTCCGCAATCCCGATTGGCAGTTGGATTTTGTGGACAAAATACCAGTTCGGCGATGCGACAGGGTCGACAGCGAAGATTGCATTACTCGGTTGGACCCGAAAATCGTTCGCGGATTGGTGGCGCCACCCGATTTTTACATGGCGCGGTCTTTGGATCTTCTGGTTTGATCTAATCGCGAGTTTCTGGCGGGGAGAGATCAAATGGCTTGGGCAACTGTTGCGTTGGCCACTAGTCGATGGATTTTATGCCATCTCTTCTCTGGCTCTGTTTCTCGCGGCACTAATTGGATTACGAAAGAGCACTGGGCTTTCCACGTTTCAGCGGCAGGCGATAGCCGTAGCCGCATCAAGTTTCATCATGTCGGTTGGATTTCTGGCGTTGCTTTCTATTCAGTTCGACTTTGGCGATTGCATTAATCCCTCCCAGGCGCATCCGTATTTCACGTCGGGCAGATTGCTCAGCGGCGCGCTAATTCCGTTCGCCTTATTTTATGTGTATGGGCTCGTCTTTCTGTTCCGTCGCATCAATGCCGCATTGCCTCTTATTGTCCTCGGCGTGATTGTCGTGCTTGTGACAATGTCGGAGATCGTCATTAACCGCGTCGTGTTCGCAAGCGAGCACAACTGGTTTCACCTTTAACCGTATTTCCGCGGTGTTGCGACGAACGGGAACACTCTAACCAAGGGCTACGTAGCTCGACTTCGGCTCGGTAAGAGACGTGCCAGGAGGCGCAAGACTGGCATCGGCATCAGTCGAGCCAGAAACATTGCAATCTTCATTGCCGCTCCAGGAATCACAAGCGGCCGGTCCGCTTCCAACCCAGTAAGCGCGTCACGGACGACTTGTTCCACCGCCACCTGAAGAAATCCAGGGCCGGGGCCGGGTTTCACCCTGCGGCCAGGGCGACTCGCCACTTCCTGAAATTCCGTGCGCACAGGACCGGGACACAGAGCGCATACGCTGACGCCAGTTCCTCGGAGTTCGGCTCGAAGGGCTTCCGAGAAACTTGTAACATAGGCTTTCGTGGCAGCGTAAACTGCGTCACCCGGGATCGGAAGAAACCCAGCCGACGAACTGACATTTAGAATCCCGCCACGTCGCTTCACGATCATCTGCGGAAGCAAATGGCGGGTGAGCAAAGTTAGCGCCACAACATTTACAAGCATCATTTGCTCGTTGCGACTGGGATCGCTCATCGCGAAGGGACCGAGATCGCCGAGGCCGGCATTATTAACTAGAAGATCGACATCGACTTTTTTGCGCTCGAGCCACGCGATCAATTCCTTGAGTTGGCCAGGATCAGCGAGGTCAACTTTCTGAATGCGAACATCAATCTTTGGATACTGCTGTTGCAGTTCATCACGCAGCTCA
>WNFR01005654.1_pt1 | contig 21529 bp, 21 predicted proteins | sample 5400221 | NCBI WGS metagenome assembly WNFR01 (sample SAMN13153357, study PRJNA577476) | soil metagenome | isolation source: 40 cm soil under Madrone tree | place: USA:California | collected 2016-06-14 | reverse complement strand
ACCGCCTGGTAAACCTCGCCTTCAGGAACCGCAAATCCCTCAGTGATGATCTTGAAGTGGTAGATGAGTGCTTCCATCTCCGTCTTCATCTTTTCGCGGTCGGGGAGCACAACTTTCGGAGCGTCCGCTTTGATCGGGCCTTCCGGCATGCCTTCCAGGGCCTGTTTCACAATTGCAATGGATTCCCGCAACTCCGCCACGCGGCACATGTATCGGGCGAACACATCGCCATCCTGGCTGGTCGGCACTCTGAACTTGAAATTCTCGTAGCCGGAGTACGGCATGTCGCGGCGCAGGTCAATGTCCACACCGCTGCCGCGCAGGGTCGGGCCGCTTGCGGCGAGTGCGATGGCATCTTCGGCGGAAAGCTTAGCCACCCCTTTGGTGCGCATCACCCAGATCGGATTTCCTGTGAGCAGACCCTCGTATTCGTCCACTTTCGATGGGAACCGGTTAGCGAAGTCGCGCACGCGGTCGAAGAAGCCCAGCGGCGGTTCGAGCGCCACGCCTCCTACGCGAAAATAGGACGTCATCATGCGCTGGCCGCTGACTGCCTCGAACAATCGCAGAATGTCTTCCCGTTCGCGAAAGCAGTAGAGGAAGACGGTCATCGCGCCAATATCCATGGCATGCGTTCCCAGCCAGACCAGGTGCGAGTTGATGCGCGTCAGCTCGTTCATCATCACCCGCAGCCATTGCGCTTTTGGAGGCAGCTCCAGCCCCAGCAGCTTTTCCACCGCCAACACGTAGCACAGGTTGTTGGTCATCGGACAGAGATAGTCAATCCGGTCGGTCAGCGGGACCACTTGGTGATAGAACTTGGCTTCGCAAGTCTTCTCAATGCCGGTGTGCAGGAAGCCGATGTCGGGCATCATGCGCACTACAGTTTCGCCGTCAATCTCCAGCAGCAGGCGCAAAACCCCGTGCGTGGACGGGTGCTGCGGACCCATGTTCAGGATCATGGTCTTGTCCTGACCGGGTTCTAGCGCGGGCGTGGGCGTGAGGTGGGCCATAAGCAGAAACTTACCGGTAGCCCTCCACCGGATAATCTTTGCGCAGCGGGTGGCCTTCCCAATTCTCGGGCATCAAAATACGGCGCAGATACGGGTGCCCTGAGAATCGCACTCCGAACAAATCGAAAACTTCGCGCTCGAAATAATTGGCTCCGGGCCAGACAGATGTCACGGACTCGAGTGCCGGCCTCTCTCCGCTAAGCCGTACTTTCAGCCGCACGCGCTCTCTGTTAGGAATCGACAGCAGGTGATAGATGACTTCGAATCTCGGCTCTGACGGATACCAGTCCACGCAGGTGACATCGGAAAGATAATTAAACGGACAGTTCGGATCGTCCCTCAGCAGAGCACAGGCCTGGCGGATGGCAGAGCGCTCAACGTAGATCGTCATCTCATCGCGATCGAACTTCACGCCTTCGACCGCTTTAGGGTTCCACGAAATCAGCTGCGAGATCGCCGGATGCCCTTTGAGCTGCTCAAGATCGGTGACTGCAGGAGCCAGGCCCATCAGATACGGCCCCTTCCTGGAGCAGAAATGCCCCAGTCCAGCGCGCCTTTTTTCCAGATGTACCAGAATCCGACGAGCACAATGCCGATGTACACGAACATCTCGGATATCCCGAACATACCTTGTCCCATTCGCTTCAGATCTTTCAGGATGATCGCCCAGGGATAAAGGAAGACGGCTTCCACGTCGAAGAGAATGAAGAGCATTGCCACCAGGTAAAACTTCACTGAAAAACGCTCCCGGGCGTCGCCCACCGGGGTCATACCGCACTCATACGGAGACATTTTCGCCCGCGTGGGCTTGCGGTACCCAATCAGCCAGGAAAGCAGCACCAGAGCGCTGGCCAGAGCGCCTGCCAGCAGAAAATGGATCAACAACGGCAGGTAGTTGGCAAAATAATTGTCGGGCATAGGAGAGCTGGATAAAATTATACGAATCAACTAAACGTTCTAGATTAGAGTTCAGGAGAAGTAGTGTCAAGCGACGGACGCGTGCCAGAAGCGAATGAAAATTTTGTCACGACCCGAACTGAGGCTTGGCCAACAAGCAACCGATGTTCGGCAATCCGGACCCAGTGCCGCAGGCGCGGTATGTGAAAGCCGGGCATGGCAATGCCGGGTAAGCTAGCACAAATTCCCCGAGTCCCTTCAGGGACGTCACCTCTGGACGCCCGGCACGGCCTCCCGGTCGCGAAATGCGATCGTGCTGGGGCTGTTTGCGACAATGCTTCGAAAAATTGGAATGGCGTTTGGGTAGAGTGCCGTCGCTACGGGACTCAGGTCACGGGGGATTGACCACCCGGCACTTCTGTGCCGGGCTTTCACATACCGTACCTTCGGCACTTGTACTCGGGATCCCCGGCTGTCTCTTCGACACTGCCCATCCGAACTTCGGTAATTATTGCGCCAAGCGATCTTTTCGACGACACTGATTGTTCACAACCTCATGATTTTTGGCTTCAATACCGATATCAAGCACGAAGACACCATCTATCACGTGCAGAGCGAGGCTCGCGAGGGCGAGATGCTCCTGCAGACCCAGGTCTTCGTGCGCGGACGCTGCATCGGCAAGCACGCGACCTCGTATGCCCAACACGCCGCAGGGGTCGGCTTCACGGATCAACAAAAAGAAGTGATCCTGCGCGACCAGCATCGCCTGGTGCTGGACGCCATCCGAGACGGACGTGTCGATCACGTCTTTGACAAGCGCGAGACACCTGAGGCGCTCGCCGTCGTCAAGGAACTCGACATCCAGTGGCTGAACTCCGCGTCCATCCACTCAGAGCACAAGATGACGATGAACCTGCGCGCAATCGAAGCCGGGCAGGGAATTGCCGGAGCCCGCCTGACGGTCCGCTTCTCCCGGGCGAATGCCGCCCCCTTCTATACCCAAGCCTCTACCGACGACTCCGGTCACGCCGAACTCGTCTTCCTGGTGGACGAGGAGCAACTGCCCGACTCAGCGGTTTTGGTTCAACTCAGTGCCTCAGGGCGAACCGCGACAAGGAAGTTTGAGCTAAAAAAGATCGAATGAAGCTAACCATCAACGGCGAGGACCGCGAATTCAGCTCGAATCTCACCGTCGCCTCTCTGCTCGACCAACTTGGTATGAAGCCGGATCGCGTAGCCGTGGAGCTCAACCGCAACCTCGTCCAGCGCGACCGTTGGCCCTCAACTCAGCTCGCAAACGACGACAAATTGGAAATCGTCCACTTCGTCGGCGGCGGATCGAACCATTGGAACTTCCACAGGTAACTCCCTTAGTTACCTCTTTTTCCACCATTTCCTTTGTTGACTTAGGACAACTCAGGCCTAAAATGTTTCAAACATTCTGTACGCTTTATGTTTTAAACATTCCCAGGCTGAAATGCAGGACACTTTCACATCTCAAGACGTCATCCGACTGACCGGTATTACCGCGCGCCAATTGCAGTGGTGGGATGAGCGCCGGATCGTCGTGCCTGAGCGCCAGGGCCACCGCCGGATTTATTCCTTCGCGGATGTAACGGAAGTGGCCGTCATCTGCGAACTCCGTAGCAAAGGCTTTTCGCTCCAGGGAGTGCGCAAAGTCGTTCGCTTCCTTCAAAAGGAATTCGGCAAGCGATTGGCTGAGACTGTAACCGGTTCTTCCAGCTATCACCTGTTGACTGACGGCCACACGCTTTATCTCGAAACCTCTCCACAGCAGATTGTAGACATCCTGAAAAATTCCCGGCAGCCGATGTTAGCTATTTGCCTCAGTGACACAGTTCGCCAGGTCAAGGCAGTCATCAATGGCCGCAAGCGGCCGGGGCGGTGTACTCCAGCAGTTCGTTCAGCACGTAAGGCCAGACTGGGTTCTTAGCAGGAGATTTGCCCCGAGGAGGGTGAAATGGTTGCAGAACTCGAACTTCTGAGCGAATGGATACCGGAGCACATGCAGCCCGGCACAATCTTCGTGCTGGAAAATGCCGGCCACATCGGCGAAAAGGCCGATCCCTATTGGGCTGTGCTTTCCTGTCCCAATTGCGGCACACTCGGCCTGATTACGCGGAAACAGATTGCCGGTTTACTCGCCGTGATCTGCGGATCGGGCAAATGTTCAGCGCAATTCTTCATCCGCGACAACGACATCGAAATTCGCAAGCCGTTTTAAGAACAGTGACCAGTGGTCAGTGGCAAGTGCTCAGCAAATTCCGCGGGCGCAAAAAATTAAGCAAACATACCGTACCGGAGGATACAAAAGACGGCCGGCACAACTGTGGAAGGGCACGGCTTCCAGCCGTGCCGAAAAGGCATCGTAAGAGTCTGGGCTTTAGCGCCTGAGGTTAGCCTTCCGCAGCGCCACCGGAACCTGCTCCACAATCTCAATCTCGAATCCCTCAAGCGCAACCACTCTCCGGGGATGATTCGTGAGCAGCCGTATCCTCCTCAAATTCAGGTCCGAGAGAATCTGCGCCCCCAATCCAATCTCCCGCTGCGTCTTGCGCTGACTCTCGGGCAAAGTGGGAGAGGTTCGCTCGCGGTGAAAAGAAATTGCCGTCTTGTCGCCAACCTTCTCGGCAGAGAACCCCTTGGAGGACTGATGCAGATAAATCAGCGCCCCGCGGCCTTCACGCGCAATTGCTTCAAGTGAAGCCTCAATTGTTTCACGGCAATCGCATCCCGCTGAACCAAAGACGTCTCCAATTAGGCAATGGGAATGCATCCTTACCAGCACCGCTTCGTCGCCATTCTCGATCTCACCTTTTACGAGCGCAAGATGGGAATCGCCACCGTCCACTTCGCTTTCGTAAGCGATCACGCGAAATTCGCCATATCGGCTATCCACAAGCGCTTCCCCTACGCGGTGCACGTAGCGCTCATGCTGCATGCGGTAGCGGATCAGTTCCGCCACGGTCAGCATTTTCAGCTGATGCGTTTGACAAAATTCAATTAAGTCGGGAACCCGCGCCATCGTCCCGTCTTCGCGCATGATCTCGCAGATAATTCCCGCTGGAACCAGTCCAGCCATGCGTGCGAGATCGACGGAAGCCTCGGTTTGGCCGGCTCGGACCAGCACGCCGCCTTTGCGGGCACGAAGCGGGAAGATGTGTCCCGGACGGGCCAGGTCAGACGGCCGGGTCCCAGGATCAATTGCAACACGAATCGTGTGCGCGCGGTCGTACGCGGAAATTCCCGTGCTGACTCCCTCCCGCGCATCAATGGCTTCGCAAAACGCTGTGCCGTAGTTCGAGGTGTTCTCGGCACTCATGGCTCCTATGCGCAGATGATCCAGCCGCTCCTCAGTCAGGGTGAGGCAGATCAGGCCGCGGCCGTATTTCGCCATAAAGTTAATAGCCTCAGGCGTGACCTTTTCCGCTGCGAGCATCAGGTCGCCTTCGTTCTCGCGATCTTCGTCATCCACGATGACGATCATGCGCCCGGCGAGGACTTCCTCGACTGCAGTCGGAACATCGGTAAATGGAGGCTGACAAGGCACGAGAGAAATTGTAGCAAGAATGGTGTGGAAATGAGACCACGAATACCAGCCCAATGAATCTCTAGCTTTCCGAAACTAGGGTATTAGTGGTTGGGGACCCCGCCGCCCAGCTTCGACTCCAGCCCCGCCTTCACCTCGGGCCATTCCGTATCCAGAATGCTGAAGTAAACCGAATCCCGCTGCCGCCCGTTCCATGCAAGCATGTGCTTGCGCAACGTACCTTCTTCCTTCGCTCCCAGCCGCAAAATGGCCTGCCGGGACCGCTGGTTCAGAGCGTCAGTCTTTAATTCCACGCGCATACACTTCCAGACTTCAAAGGCATGGCCAAGCATCAGATATTTGGTTTCCGTGTTGATCGCGGTGCGCTGCCAAGGCGGAGCAATCCAGGTCGAGCCGATTTCGACCTTGCGATTGGCCAGATCCATGTTCATGAAACGAGTCGTGCCGACGATCTGACTCGACTTGCGTTCAAATGTGGCAAAGGCAATCGAGACTCCGCGCTTCTGTTCCTCCAGCACCAGCCCGTTGAACTCGCGGAAGTTTTCCAACGTGTCCAGCTTGTAGGGGATCCATTGGAAGAGATCTTGCAGATGATCTTTCGCGATCTCCCACAACATCGGCGCATGTTTCCGTCGCAGCGGCTCCAGGCGCACATGGGTTCCTTCCAGTGAAAACGGCGAAGTAGCAGGATTTGGGCTCAAGCTTCAGGCTCCGGACAAGAGATCACGTCAAATGCAGCTTGCATCACTATCTTTGCATCCCAGCTCAGGTTTCGTCATCTCATCGAAAGAATGCGTAGAATGAAGGACGTTGGGAAGCGCATGAAATGTCGGAACCAACTCTGCTGCGGAGGCATGCGATGAATTCGCATTGTCTTCCGTTCCGCCAGATTCCGCACACCACTCGCCTTTTCCTTGATTACCTCGATTTCACACCACCAGTTCAGCAATTTTATGCGCGAACTCCGCGCTTCTTGGAGTGGGCGGCAGATGAAGTTTCTCGCATTCAGTATCCCGCAGACCGGCGAGAGCAAGTTGCCAAGATTCTTGACCGGCAGAACCGGAACTGGGGAGCGTCTTCCCAAACCATCGAGAACATTGCCCGCTTCCGCGCCGGTGCTTGCGCAGTAGTCACCGGTCAGCAGGTTGGACTTTTCGGTGGTCCGGTCTTCTCGATTTACAAGGCCCTGAGCGCGGTCAAGCTCGCTGAAGAGGCCCAAGCGCTGGGAATCGACTGCGTCCCGATTTTCTGGCTGGCTACCGAGGATCACGACTTGGACGAAGTGAACCAAGTCCGTCTTCCCGCCCACGAAGGACGTCTGGAGCAAATCGTCAGCCCGACTCAGGCTGGAAAAGACGCTCCAGTCGGAACTATCACTTTTGGTCCGGAGATCTCCCAGACCATCAGCCGCGCTGCAACTCTGCTGGGAGAATCGGAAGCCACGAAGTTGCTCGCCGAAACCTATGGTCCCGGAGAGACCTTCGGCACATCGTTCGCAAAATTGTTTGCGCATATCTTCGCCGACAGCGGCGTGATTCTGCTGGACGGGTCCGATCCGGAACTGGATTTCCTGGCAGCGCCGCTGTATGGCTCGGCAATCGAGCGCTCGGCAGAACTCAATCAGGCACTGCTTCAACGCGACCAACAATTACAAGAAGCGGGATATCACCAGCAAGTCCGAGTCACGAATTTGTCAACTCTTCTGTTCGTTATACGTAACGGCTCGCGCGTTCCCATTCACGCTGGCGGCAACAATGAATTTGTAATTGGCACCGGTGACGAGAAGACCTCGCGAGAGCACTTAACCCAGTTGGCCAAAACTTCGCCGCAATCCTTTAGTCCCAATGTGCTTCTGCGGCCCGTCGCGCAGGATTTCTTGCTCCCCACGCTTACTTACGTCGGCGGCTCTGCTGAAGTCGCGTACTTTGCCCAGGCATCCGTCGTTTATGAGAATCTCCTGGGCCGAGTGACCCCCATCGTTCCTCGTTTTTCTGCCACGCTGATTGAGCCTAAACTTCAAGCATTACTTGAGAAGTACGAATTGTCTCTTCTCGACGTGTTTCGTGGCCCCGACGAATTGCGAGACAAGATCGGCGCTCATCTGTTGCCGCCGAATTTGCAGGCTTCATTTGATCAGGCAACTGCCGCAGTTGAACGCTCGATGAAGGCAGTCGAGGACTCTCTGGCGCAGTTGGACAAGACCCTGGTCGAGTCAGCCAAGAACGCCGAGTCGAAAATGCTCTACCAGGTCACAAATCTCCGTTCCCGAGCTGCCCGTGCGGAGTTGCGGCAAAGTGAAATTGTCGGACGCCACGCCGAAGCGCTGAGCAATTTTCTTTATCCCAACAAGACCCTTCAAGAACGCGAGTTTGCAGGTATTTATTTCCTGGCGAGGCATGGAAGGGAACTATTGAATGGGCTGCTGGACATCATTCACTCGGACTGCACGGACCACCAGGTAGTTACGTTGTAGATCGTGTAGCCTCGGACGTCCTCGTCCGGGGGGAGGCACCTTCCCGGTGTTTATCTAAGGCGCCGCTGGCTGCTGCTGGGTCATGCAATGGATCGCGCCAAATCCCCAGATCAAATCTCCGCAGTAGATTCCTGCAATCTCCCGGTCGGGAAAAATATCGGCAAAGATGTCGAGCGCCACTCGGTCGTTGGGATCGTTGAACACGGGAACCAGCACGACTCCATTCGCGATGTAGAAGTTCGCATAACTGGCAGGAAGTCGCCGGCCTTCGAAATAAATCGGAGCTGGCATCGGCAAATCGATCGTCGCCAGCGGTTTGCCGTCTTCCGTCGTTGCATCTCGCAGCCGGCGAATGTTCTCGCGCAGGGCCTCGTAATTTTCGCTCGCAGGATCAGCATCAACGCAGGTGACAACAGTGTCAGGAGAAACAAACCGCGTAATGTCGTCCACGTGGCCATGCGTGTCATCTCCTACAATCCCTGAGCCGAGCCAGATGACATTGGTCGCGCCAAGATATTCGGCGAAGATTTTGTTGTAGTCGCCTCGTTTCATTCCCGGATTGCGCTGCTGGACACGGCTCAGCAGACATTCTTCGGTCGTGATAAGGGTGCCGCGGCCATTAACTTCGATTGATCCGCCTTCCAGCACAACTCTATTTTTCCGGAACATCGGCCGGAATTCCTGTGCGCCTGCCGTCTTCGCCATGAGGCTGCCAATTTTTTCATCATGTCCCCAGTTGGGATATTTTGCCCAGGCATTAAATCGCCATTTGATGGCAGCCAATTGAGAAGCCTTGTTCGATTGCGGGTGGTCGTCCATGACCCCTGCGGATCGGGCATTGCGCCTGTGAGCAGATGTTGGGTGGAGCAGGGCCTCCGGCCCCGCGTTAAGCCCTGGTTGATGCCGGGCTTTAGCCGCTGAGGGATCGCGGGCGAGGGCGCCCGCGCCACACAAAACAAAAGCGCAGCCCGAATCACGTGTCCACACCCGGTTTGTGGGCCAGCTATGAAATCGAACACTATCATTCAAAGCGTGCGCACGCTTCAGCGCCTTGCGAGCAAGCTTCTCAGCGGCCGCATCTTTGACAATGAGCTCGACGCGCTCATGCCTACTCAAATATCGAATGATCTCCGCATAAACCCACGGAATCGGCTCAAACTTGCCCGGCCAGTCGCCGCGAAAATGAGGCCACGCCAGCCATGTGGCGGCGTGCGGCTCCCATTCCGCAGCCATGCGAAACGAAGAAGATGATTTTTCCTTCGGAGCGGCAGGCTTGCGCATGAGCTTCAGTCAATCAGCCGGCTGGTGATCGGCGCGTAGCTGTCAACCCGGCGGTCTCGCAGGAAAGGCCAGTTGCGGCGAATGTCTTCGAGCGCGCGCAGGTCAACTTCGCCGAGAAGGATCTCCTCTTTATCATGCGAGGCCTGTGCGATCACCCGGCCGAAGGGGTCCGTGATAAACGATCCACCCCAGAATTCGAGTCCCTGGCCGGGAGCTTTGTTGCCGCGAATGTCTCCCTGTTCGAAGCCGACACGATTCACCACTGCAACGTAAACGCCGTTTGCGATCGCGTGCGCCCGCTGGATAGTCTGCCACGCATCGTGCTGTGCGATCCCGAACTCCTTTTTTTCCGCCGGATGCCAGCCGATCGCCGTCGGATAGAACAGTACCTGCGCCCCTTGCAGCGCGGTGATGCGAGCGCCTTCGGGATACCACTGGTCCCAGCACACCAGCGTTCCCACGCGTCCCACCTGAGTATCGAATGCCTTGAACCCGAGATCGCCGGGAGTGAAATAGTACTTCTCGTAATAGAGAGGATCGTCAGGGATGTGCATCTTGCGGTAGATACCGCGCAGGCTGCCGTCAGCATCGATCATCACCGCGGTGTTGTGATAAACGCCCGGAGCGCGCTTCTCGAACAGTGACGCGATCAACACAATTCCCAGCTGCTTTGCCGCTGCAGCTAGTTTCTCGGTGGCAGGTCCCGGAATGTGTTCGGCCAGATCAAACAGCGCCGCATCTTCACGCTGGCAAAAATACTGTGTCTGAAAAAGTTCCGGCAAGCAAACAATCTGGGCGCCCTTCGCGGCTGCCTGCTGCAAACGATCGATTGCGCGTTGCAGGTTCTTGTCCGGGTCGGAAGTAGCCGACATCTGGACAAGCCCTATGCGGAACTTATCAGGCAAAGGCTGCAAAAGTTTCTCCTTCCGGAAATCAGCATATCATTTGCAGAACGGCAAGACCTTGCCGCGAGATCGCAGAGCACCGCCGAGAAAACGAATTGAACAGTAGCTTCTATCGGCGTATTCGGCGGTTAAATTGTTCCATCAACTAGCACGACCACTTCACCCTCTAGTAAAGTAATCCTTCGCGAATCAGAACTCCGGGGGAGACGCATGAAGCACAGCAACAACCATGGCGGCGAGGGGATCGACCGTAAGCTGCACAATCCGATTGAAGACCGCCTGGTTCCACTGGAGCCGCTGGATCTTTCACGCGTGCGCTCGATTGATGATCTGGTGCGGGCGATGGCGAAGACCGCTTTCACCGGACGCCAACTGGGCGAAGCCGCCGATGTGCTCGAAGCCATGGCCCGGGACAAAGACTGCTTCGTGGTCATGACTCTCGCCGGCGCCATGACCGTCGCCAAGCAGGGACTCATCATCGCTGAACTCATCGATCGCGGAATCGTCAACGCCATCGTTTCTACTGGCGCGCTCATGGCGCACGGCCTGGTCGAGGCCACCGGCCGCTCGCATTATCAATACAATCCCGACGTGTCTGACACAGAGCTCTACGAACAGGGGTACAACCGCGTTTACGACACTCTGGAGCCAGAGCAGAACCTCGACGACGTTGAGCGCGTGATGGCGGAGGTGCTCGGCAACTGGGACCATTCGGAAATCATGTGCTCCTACAAGCTCAACCATGCCATCGGAGGGCATCTGTCGAAGCATGCGAAAGGCCAGCGCGGAATTCTGAAGTCAGCCTACGAGAAAGGCGTGCCCGTGTTTGTGCCCGCTTTCACGGATTCGGAACTGGGCCTGGATGTGGCTCTCCACAATCGCATGCGCGAGAGTTCCGGCCGGCACAAGATCCGCTTTGATCCTTTTGAAGACCTGGAACATTTTGCCTCCACGCTCCTGCGCCAAACGCGGCTGGGAATTTTCACCATCGGTGGGGGAGTTCCCCGGAACTGGTCGCAGCAGTTTGGCCCGTTCCTCGAGTTGCGTCACCGCCGATTAGGCGAGAATCTGCCGCTCAAGCGCTACCACTACGGCCTGCGCATTTGTCCGGAGCCGGTGTACTGGGGTGGCTTGTCGGGAAGTCCGTATAGCGAGGCGATCTCTTGGGGGAAGTTTGTACCTCCCGCGGAGGGCGGCCGCTTCGGCGAAGTGTTCGTTGATGCGACGGTCGGTTTGCCGATCATTGTGGCGGCAGTGCTTGAGAGGCTGAAGAAGTCCAAGCCCCACGCAGCTGAGAAGAAAGAAAAGGCAGGGGCGAAATCGGGCAGGTGAGGGAATCCTGCCGAAACGTACGTCATGTAGGCCCAGACGCGCTCGTCTGGGCAGAACCGACTCAATCAAAAATAAAAATCGCCGCCGCGATCACTGTCGTCCACAATCCCCGCTTGTCGCCGACCGCTGATTGCGTCACATTCGCCGTGCGCACGATCTTGTTCGAAATCCGATAAATCTCTTTCTTCTCATCCCATGAGCGATCCGGATCGAACTCTACATTCAGAGTCGTGGCCAGCATCTCAGCCGCGAGTTCTTCGGCGTAGTCTCCAGCGGAATCCTCGGTTTCGCCGAAGGAGTGGTGCTCACTCAAATAGCCGTAGGTGTTGCGGTCAGCGGGGATCGCCACGCCAATGCTTGCCGCCAATAACCGGTGCGGCTCATGCGTGGAGTTCTCGGCTACAACCGAAAAGACCACTTCGCCAGGATCCAGATACTTCAATCCCTGCGAGCGTGCGATCAGCTTGCATTGTGGCGGGAAAATAGACGAGACCCGGACGAGATTCTGGGCTGCGATTCCAGCGTCGCGGAGCGCCAATTCGAACGACGTCAAGCGCTCTTTATGTTTACCGACCCCCTTGGTAAAGAAGATCCGCTTGGGGACCATGTCTTTGGACAATTCAGAAACCCTCCAGGCTTTTGGATGAATGAATCGTCAAATCTAACATAGGGAATCTACAACTCGATATGAAAAGTGAAAGAAAAATTGTGCAGTCGGGTAGGCTTCTGCTAGCCCTTTTGCATGAAATGCAGTGTCACTGAAACCGTTTTCTCCTGTTGGCTGATCGACTGCCTCGGCACCACATTCCACGATCCTTTTAGCCCTACGTCGCGGTACATAATCTTGAAGAAACGAGTCAGATAGCTGCTGTCGAAGGGATCGCCCCGCTTCATCTGCCACTGTGCAGCCATCTTCTTCGAACTTTCCGGATCAAGCCCATCGATCGTGAGATCGCCCATATGGAACAGGTCGCCCTCGCTCACATTGAGCTGATACCGGACTGTCGATTGTAAGTCGTCCGTCTCGGGCGCGGCGGTCACATGCGCCAACAGATAGCCTTTGGTCCCGTAAAGCTTATGGACATCTTCAAGATCCTGATCGAGCTGCACACCATTGGCGGCTTCACCTGTCTTCAAATGGATAAGCGGTTGCAACTTGTCGACAGGCAAAGCGGCATTGCCGGACCACTGAATCTCGGTCAGCTTGTACTGAATTCCTGGCGTGACAGGGAAGACGGGAAGAAAGTTCAGCTGTTCTTGGAAATGCATTTTCGTCCGCCGATAGTCCTGTCCCTCGAGCGGTTTGGCGGCAGCTTGCAACGCCGGGAGCTCAGCCGGGGCGGCTCCGGGAAAATCCATATTGCGGACCAGAATCGCCCTGAAATTGACTTGGTACAGATACGAATCAATCGGACCGTTCTCCTTTGCAGCTCGCAAATACCCAGCTTTTCCCGTGATCTTCCGTTCCGCAAGAATGGCGTTCAAAGTATCTGCGACCTGATCAGCAAGGTTTCCCCCCACGGGCAAGGCACCGTCAAATAATGGAAGCCGTGCCCGGAGTAGGCCCAGCAATTCGTCGTCGCTGAACCAAACAAAGTTGTCGAAGACAATCGGGAGCAGCTTGTCATTCTCGGTGATCTGAAATTCCAGATTGCATCCCGCTGAAGAATATTCGTAGCTGTATGTCAGTTCCGTGAACAACCCCGTATCCCCTAGCTTCTGAACTGATCGCTTGAAATCCTCTTCGCCCGCGAACTGTCCGATTTTCAACCCCGAAGCCGCAATGATCTGTTCCGGCTTGAGGCGGTTTGCTCCTTTGACTCGCATCGAGAGCAATTTGTAGCTGAGTTTGGTCTTACCGGTCTTACCGGTATTCTGCGCTAGGGCGATGGAACACAGCAGGAGAACGGAAAGGCTACAGGCGGCTATGCACTTCACGGGGCGAATTGTACAACACAGGTGCACCAGGATTCCAAAGCGGTTGGTTGTTCAGCAATCGTCGGAGCGATACTGCCTCATTATTGAATTGGAGTGAGAAAGATAGCCCAGGATTATAATCACGGCGGCCATGGCCTTCGCTCCGCGCACAAAATTTGGAGCTTACGAGATAGTTTCGTCGCTGGGCGCCGGCGGCATGGGCGAGGTGTATCGCGCTCGCGACGAGAGTCTGGGCCGCGACGTTGCAATCAAAGTCTTGCCGAAAGAGCTGGCCTCCGACCAAGATCGGCTGCGCCGTTTTGAGCAGGAAGCGCGGGCAGCGGCGGCGCTCAATCACCCTAACATTGTGGCGGTTTACGGTTTCAGTACCACCGAAGAACTTGCGCCCTATCTCATTACCGAGCTTCTTCAAGGGCAGACTCTACGTGAGCGGCTGGAACAGGGCGAGATCCCAGTGCGAAAGGCGGTCGACTTCGCCTTGCAGACTGCGCGCGGGCTGGCGGCAGCGCACGATCGCGGAATTGTGCACAGGGACCTGAAGCCCGAAAACCTCTTCCTCACGCGCGATGGCGTAGTAAAGATCCTTGATTTCGGGCTGGCCAAGTTGATTGGCCCCGATGCCAGTGGGCCGCAGAGTTCGGTGCCAACGGTCAACCTCACACATCCGGGGCTGGTGCTTGGGACGCTGGGCTACATGTCGCCGGAGCAGGTACGCGGACAGGTCGTGGACCGTCGCACCGACCTCTTCAGCCTGGGCGCGATCCTTTACGAGATGATCTCCGGAAAAAGAGCGTTTCAGAGGGATACGGCTGCAGACACCATGAGTGCGATCCTCAAGGAGGAACCTGCAGAGCTTTCGGAATCCGGACGCAACTTTCCTCCATCGCTTGGACGCATCGTCCATCGCTGTCTGGAAAAGGATCCAGCGGAACGGTTTCAATCAGCGCGCGACCTGGCCTTCAATCTGGAATTGGTCAGCCGCGACGAAAGTGGAAGCGGCGCGGCGGTGGACCTCCCGTCAAAGATGGGTCGACCTTGGCTAATAGCAGCTTTGATCGCGTTGGCGTTGTTAGCGGCAGCGGGGCTGGGATTGTTGGCGGTGCGAGGACTGACACTGCGGTCGGAAAATTCTTCGCCAGTTCAGCTAATGCGGCTCACCGACTTTGTAGGCATGGAGGAATTTCCGGCGTTGTCGCCCGACGGCAAGTCGGTGGCGTTCACGGCCGACGTGGGCGGACGAAGGCAAGTTTGGGTGCGATTGCTGGCGGGAGGCACGCCGCTGCAAGTGACCCATGACGACGCCGACCGTCAATACCCGCGTTGGTCGCCGGATTCCTCATCCCTGATTTATTTCTCTCCCTCACAGGAGCCGGACGGCGAAGGTAAGGTCTGGCAAATCCCCGCGCTGGGAGGAACGGCTCAGCCGCTGGTCAGCAGCCTGGGCGGCGCCGATCTCAGCCACGATGGCAAGCACATCGCCTATTTCCATTCCAATCAAGGCGAGCTAGAACTCGCCGTGGCGGATTCGGACGGCTCGAACCCGCGCAGGCTCACGGTTCTTCCGACTGAATACAACTATTCAGACCTGCGCTGGTCTCCCGACGACAGGAAACTGGGGTTCCAGCGAGGCAGGACCTTTGATTACGACGTTTTTTACGTGCCCGCAGAAGGGGGCAGCATACAGGCCATTACGCGGGACGGAAATCCCCTTGAGGGCTTTGCCTGGCTGCCCGACAGCTCCGGAGTGGTCTACAGCTCCTCCCGAGGCGACACCGTTCTCTACTTGCGGACCATGAATCTGTGGTCAGTACAAACCGGTGGCAAGAATCTGCGTAAACTCACTTTCGGGGAGACTTCTTACGTCTCGCCGGACGTGGACCGGCGTGGAAATATAGTCGCGACCCGCAGGCAGATTCAGTTTGATATTTGGCGCTACCCGGTCGACAAGAGCCCGAAAGAAAACGTTCGCCGCGGCGTCCAGATCACGCATCAGACCGGGGCGGTGCAGACTCCGTCCGCCAGCCCTGGTGATCATGAGCTCGTATACCTCAGCGACAGCGGCGGACATGGCAATCTCTGGGTATTGAATCTCGACACCCAGCAGAGTCGCCAGGTCACCTTCGAACACGATCCGCAAGTCACGATTGGCGTCCCCGTCTGGTCTCCGGACGGGAAGTACATTGCCTACGTGAAGCGCGGACTCAATGCGTGGAACGTCGATCTCTGGCTGATGGATCCCGATGGAACCGACGCTCACAAAATATCGGACGGCGGCGGTTGGGCGTGCTGGTCTCCGGACAGCCGATGGATATATTTTTCGCCGCCCGGCGAGAATGGATTTCGCATAGCGAAAGCCTCTCCCGCGGGTGGCCCCAACCTGTCAGTGCGCCCAGAGGGACAGAAACCCGCAGTGGACGCGAGTGGAAGGCTTTTCTTCGTGCAGAATCTGCCGGCTCTGAATGGCTTATCGGACATGGAGATACTGGTAGCCGATCCCGATACCGGCCCGGCAAAAAAATTGGCTCGTATTTCGGGATCGCGCCTGTCGAGCTGGCTCCTGATGCAGCCGGTGCTCTCTCCAGACGGAAGGTGGCTGGCGGCGCTGCTAACCGATGGACCCGCCACCGATATCTGGATACAGCCAACTGCGGGAGGATCGATGCGTCGCATTACCGATTTTGGCCGCCAAGCTACCTTCATTACCCGCAGAGTGTCATGGTCGTCAGATGGACATTCCATTTACGCCGCAGTTGGACAAGGCGAGGCCGACATTGTGCTGCTGAGCAATCTGAAGCCGTAGCAACTTATTTCGATGGATTGGGAACGTGCAGCAAGTAAACCGGAAGCTGAATCTGCAGAAGACCTTACCGTTTACCGCTCGCCACCGTATCCGCCGTCTTGATCTTCACCGCAATGTCGATAAACGCCAGGGCGGCGCGGCTTAGGGCTTTGTCTTTGCGGAAAACGAGCGCCAGGTCCCGGCGAATCTGCGCGTCGGCTATGGGAATAGCTGCCAGAGCGTTTGCCTTCACATCTTCTTGAATATTCGAACGCGAGATGAATCCAATTCCGACATCCGCCGCCACAAATCGCTTGAGCAGTTCGCTGGAATCGAGTTCCATGGCATAACGGGGCTTCAGCTTGTGCTGATGGAACAGTTCGTCGAGCGCGTCACGGGTGTGGCCGACTTTGGGCATCACCAGCGGGTACTGAGCGATGTCCGGCGCCGAGGCCGACTTCAGCTTGGCTAGCGGATGCTTGGGAGGTGTAATGAGTACCAGTTCATCTTTATGAAGTAGGACTGCCGTAAGCCGATTGTCAGTGATTGGCATCGAGACCACGCCGAAATCCACCGAATTGTCGATCACAGATTCAAGCACCTTGGAGTAGTCCGCCCGCCGAATGCTGACTGAAACGTCGGGATATTGTTTCTTGAAGTGCGCGAACACCTCAGGCAGAATGTGCAGGCATGTTCCCTCGTTTGCCCCAACTACAATCTCGCCGCGAGGGACACGCTCGGTCTCCGCGATGTTGGTCATGGCGGACTTGCGGGCATCCAGCGTATCTTCCGCAAACTTCAGGAACAATTTCCCCGAGGCGGTGATGGACACTTTGCCGCCCGAACGGTCGAGCAGCTTGGCCCCGACCTCCTCCTCAAGCGAGCGTATTTGGGACGAAATCGCAGGCTGGGTGCGGAAACGCTTCTCCGCCGCCCGCGAAAAGCTGGACAATCGCGCCACTTCGATGAAGGTTTCTAGTTGGTCAAAATCCATAGAAAGTACTCAGCATTCAGTACTCAGCAATCAGCAAGCCAAAAACGTTGAAAGGCGAATCGTTGTCCTGCCCAACCTACCTTCTGGCTGAATGCTGAGTGCTGAATGCTGAGTGCCGATCGAAATAACCTCCCCTTATCCGCCCCATAAAAACAATCAATTTCCTACCCCACGAGAGTGGACGCTAGACTGAGCGTAAGCTGCGCTGTTTGAAAGATTGTAGCAGGTGTACAATTCTCCGAATCCCAGTGAAAGTTTGAATCCAGCCCAAGGCTGATAGTAGTGTGTCCGAAATCTAATTCCGGGTGTCGCCCGACTTCTTAAAGGAGCATTCCAAAATGGCAGATGCAAAAACTGTCCTGGAGTTCGCGAAGAAGAACGGAGTCAAGCTGCTTGATCTCCGCTTCACGGACTTGCCAGGATTATGGCAGCACGTTTCTTACCCCATCAACCAGCTTACCGAGGACTCCTTCGAAGAAGGCTTCGGCATGGATGGATCGTCCATTCGCGGCTGGGCGGCAATCAACGAAAGCGACATGCTGCTGATCCCGGATCCCACTACCTACACGCTGGATCCCTTTACCGAAGTAGCCACACTCGTGATGGTCTGCGATGTCATCGATCCCGTTACCAAGCAGCGCTATGACCGCGATCCCCGTTACATTGCGAAAAAGGCCGAACTTTATCTGGCCTCCACAGGAGTTGCCGACACCGCCTACTTCGGCGCAGAAGCAGAGTTCTTCATCTTCGACAATATCCGCTTTGATCAGCGCGAACAGCACGGTTTCTACTTCATTGATGCTGAAGAAGGACGCTGGAACTCCGGCCGCGAGAACAACAACCTCGGCTACCGTCCCCGCTATAAAGAAGGCTACTTCCCGGTGCCTCCGATGGACCATTACCAGGACCTGCGCAGCGAAATGGTAATGACCATGATGAACTGCGGCCTCGACGTGGAATGTCATCACCACGAAGTGGCAACTGGCGGGCAGACGGAAATTGATCTGAAATTCGATTCCCTCGTGAAGTCAGCCGATCACATGCTGCTTTACAAGTACGTGGTGAAGAACGTCGCCAATCAGTACGGTAAGACGGTCACCTTCATGCCCAAGCCGATTTTCCAGGACAACGGCAGCGGCATGCACACGCACCAGTCGTTATGGAAGGGCGGCAAGCCGCTCTTTGCCGGCGATGGCTATGCGGGGCTTTCTCAGATGGCCCTGTGGTACATCGGCGGCTTGATCAAGCATGGTCCGGCGCTGGCTGCGATCATCGCGCCGACCACCAACTCCTACAAGCGCCTCGTGCCCGGGTTTGAAGCCCCTGTCAACCTGGCCTACTCGCGCCGGAACCGTTCGGCGGCATGCCGTATTCCAATGTACTCGGCCTCGCCTAAAGCCAAGCGCGTTGAATTCCGTCCGCCCGATCCGAGCTGCAACCCGTACTTGGCCTTTGCTGCCATGCTGATGGCCGGTCTGGACGGACTCGAGAACAAGATCGATCCCGGACAGCCGTTAGACAAGGACATTTACGATCTGGGTCCAGAGGAACTGGCAAAGGTGCCTTCGATGCCTGGCTCGCTCGAGGACGCCTTGGATGCTCTGGAAAAAGACCACGCGTTCCTGCTGAAGGGCGACGTCTTCACCGAGGAACTCGTCAGCACTTACATTGATTACAAGAGAACAAAGGAAGTGGACGCAGTTCGGCTGCGCCCGCATCCTTACGAGTTCGCTCTGTACTACGATATTTAGTTCGATTTGAATCATATCGATTAGGGAGAGTCCAGCCAGTCTGGACTCTTTTTTTTTGCTCAATGAGCCTATTAGTCGACAGAACCCACAGTTACAATGTGACCAACATGGTCATTTGGTATAATGGTTTACATGAAGAGGGTCAATATCAGCCACTTAAAGGCTCAGCTCAGCGCTCACATCCAATTCGTGAAAGACGGCGAGGAAGTGCTGGTGTGCGACCGAAACAAGCCGGTGGCCCGAATTGTGCCTTGCCATACTGCCAACCATTCCGAGCAGGAGCAACGGCTCGTTGCTCGCGGCGTGCTCACGCCCCCCTTGAAGGAACGGTCTTCCAAGCTCTGGCCCGAGCCGCCCGGAGACATTTCCGATGATGTGATGAGGAAAGTGTGGCGGGAAGAACGCGAAGGCCGCTGAGTCTGACACCCGCTTTCTGGGATGCAAGTGCGCTGGTGCCATTGTGCGTGCGCCAGAGCATTACGCCCCTTGTGCTTGCCCTGTATAGAGATCACAATGTTGTGGTTTGGTGGGGAACTCCCGTCGAAATCGCGAGTGCCCTGGCTCGACTGGTGCGAACCGGGCAAATCGGTACCGCCGACTTCGCGAAAGCTCGCCGACTTTCCCAGGAGTTGGCTGAGTCTTGGTCGGCCGTCGGACCGTCCGAGACCGTTCGCATCAAAGCCGTGCAGCTTGTAGGCCGTTACGACCTGCGGGCCGCAGATTCACTCCAATTGGCGGCAGCACTGGAGTGGTGCGAAGATGCTCCCCATGGCCGAATACTCCTGACTGCTGATCAAAAGCTGGCGGAGGCCGCCATCCTCGCTGGATTCAACGTCCGGCAACTATAAAGGTAAGCGAGCCTGCAAAAATATAAGGCCCGGCGGTTTGCCGGGCCTTTTTTATTGCAGTTGCAAAAGGAATTGCCTAAAGTGAAGTTATAACGAAGCTTTCATCCGTTGGATTGGAGTTTCGGTAGGCACATTTGGCAAACCGACCAGATTTTCGGTGCGTGCTTCATGTACCTCGAAGTCCTGAAGATCGCCCAAGCCCCCACAGATCGCCTCTAGAGTGGCATTCGACTTTGCTAGAACATGGAGAAGATATTTGCGCGCCACAGGCCGGTCCGCTGGGTGAATTAGCCTCCACCAGCGCTTCATGGATTCCTGTACGTCACCTTGGGTTTTGGCGTCCTCGACCAGGCTGTCAATCAATCGATAGACTTTGCTCTTCACGGCTTGATATGAAACTGAAATCTCCTGGCCCATTGGTTCAAATCCCCTCGCGCGGTATACAGCAAGAGGCTGGCCAAACCGCCGCTCTGATTTGGCGGCACTTAGCGATGTTACATCCAAGTTGTTGGAGAATTTCAGCAGCTAGCTATGGTTTTCCGTAGAGCCGCCGCAAAAATTTTCAATGCCTGCGGAATGTACAATGCGGATTCCGTCACGCGTTCCGGCTTCGGCCGCCATCAGTCGACTTTCAACTTCGCTTCGGGGAGGGGTGAATGAAGAAGTTTTCCTTTTTCGTTCTCGTAATCGTTTTGTGCGTTGGATCGGAGGCCCAGCAAGCTCAGCGGTCGGATCGCATGTTCTTGCCCTCCGACACCTTCTATGGCTATGCGCAGTTCGATATAGCCCCGCCACACAACGAGATCGATCCCAATCTCTGCCGCTCGGATGCCGGCAAATTCGGCGGAGTCAATGCGCCCTGTAATGCATTTGCGCGATATATGCTTTCGGGCCTGCTGGAGGTGCGGCCGTTCGGACGTGGGCCCTTCCGGCGCTTTATGCTCTTTGGCGAGCCGCGATTTCTGTTCGGCAAGAACATTCCGCAGACGCTCTACACTTGGTCATTCGACGCGATTGGCGTGGAGCATTCCTGGGGCGCCGCCATCTATTTGGGAAAAGGATTCGAAATGCGAGTCACCCAGCACTTCCTGTTTGATCGTCTGGGGGCCCGTGACCGCAACCTTGGTGCTGCCGATCTCGGCCCCAACGGCCCCTGGGGACGCTACAATGCCGTCGGCGTGCGCAAGTATTTCGGCACTCGAAGGTGGTAGCCGCATGAGGGATTCCGACTGTGCACACCTTTCTCGATGGGGCAAAACCGTCGTGCTATGCTGATCTGCCCAGCCCACTTTGTCTCTGAGCGGACCGCCATCCAGCTTGATGTCAGCAGCTGAACACTCCGAGAAACCAGGGATGCATCGGTTCGAAGCCGTACCTTTTCATGATTCGCAAGCTGCGCGTGAAAACCTTGAGCACGTCTCGCTCAAGCTGTCTCCTGCTCTGGTAAATGCGCTTCCCGCCCTGCTTTCTGAATCTCCCGACCCAGACTCATCGCTTCTTCTCTTGGATCGCCTGACAAGCGAGGCCTCAGCCGGGATCCTGAACGCCATCGAAGCGCACCCATTTCTGGCGCATTACGCCATTGCTGTCTTCGGCCACAGCCGATATTTGGGCGAAACCCTGATTCGAAACACGGACCTGCTCCAAACTTTTCTTCGCGAGAAAAAGCTGGACCGCAGCTTTTCCCGCGAGGATTTTTCTGAAAGCCTCGCCCGCTTCCGCTCCCGGTCTTTCGAGCGCGACAACT
>WNFR01001945.1_pt1 | contig 21533 bp, 22 predicted proteins | sample 5400221 | NCBI WGS metagenome assembly WNFR01 (sample SAMN13153357, study PRJNA577476) | soil metagenome | isolation source: 40 cm soil under Madrone tree | place: USA:California | collected 2016-06-14 | reverse complement strand
CGGGCGACGATAAAATCGGTTCCCGCGTAAGCTGGTGGTTTGCCGGGAGTGCCAGATACCCATCGAACCCGTCCGGCATCACCTAATTCCTCGGGAGGGAAGAGGGGCTGATATTCGAAATCTGGATGTGTTGCTTTTAGCATACCAGCAATGCGATCAATCTCGTCACGACCACGAAATACAGCGCCTTTGGGGTCATAGAATACTGCGTCTTCGTGAAAGAGATCGAAACCGATACCGCAAACTTTCCGTGGCGCTCCCCGAAGCGATCCGCCACAGCCTGCGCGAAGCTGCGCAACGCCTCGGCGAACTCCCCCGCACCTGTTATCGGCCCAAAGACTTTCGCCAGATCGCACTCCGTTGTCCTCAGCAACGCTAACGAGTCCCCTCTGTTGAGCCGCGGCGGTTTCGGCGCGGGTTTCGGGGCGGCGAGAAGCTGTTGGGTTCGCCGGATGCCCACGCCGATGTAACGCTCGCAGATTTGCGACCACGTGATCTGACCCGCCTTCGGACGACCGGGGCGGGAGAAGTGATCCCGCAAGACCGCGATGATCGGTCTGTATACTTCGAAGACCTCGACTCCGCTGCGGATGAGCCGGAATACGGGCTTGATGATTGCGAGAGCCTCTTCCTCGCTCCGGGCGAGAATCTTCTGGATGTATTCAACCTTCTCGGCGTCGGTCTTGGCAGCTATGAACTCGAAGGTGGGAGCGATCGTGCCCCGAAATAGCGAACTTTTTTCGCTATTTTGCCGAATGTTGGTCTTCGCGTTGGGCGCTTTTATGCGCATCGAAGGCTGCTTGACGCGCCACTCAGGGGTGCTTTTCTGGGCTGCAAGGGGTGTTCTCCTGCTGCCAATGTACTGCGGCGGGTCTGCTGCTGAACAAACTTAAGTAAGTTGGGGTTACTAGCAGACAAAGGCGTCGGTGTTCACAGTTTCTCCCATTCTTCCAGCAATTCCGGGTACCTGTGCCTCAACGTTGTGGAACAAAGGCGGTGTTGACGGCAGGACGCGGGAGGCGCGGATCAAGACTGGGCGAAACCGCAAAACAGTGGCGGGCAAGAAGCGATGAGGTGGTCGTCTCTGCTACACCACGAAAGGTTACCGCGCACCAGACCGGGACGTGTCTTGCTTCGCTAGAACTATCGAGTTAACCTTCAAGGTATTCGATGGCTGGGAAGCAATGCCTCCAGACGCAGTCGCAAGGTCGGTTGCCCATCTGCCTCAGCGCAAAATCTGGCAGCGATCCGCCTTTGCCTTCAACCCCGTAAAGCTCTCGCTCTTCGCACTCGCATATCTCGTTGCCTATGGATATGGAACACTCTTCCTGCAAACCGCAGCGGCTCCGCTATGGTTCCCAGATTCCGTCCTGCTTTGTGCTCTTTTGCTGACTCCGCCGAACGAATGGTGGCTGTACCTCGCTATCGCGGTGCCAATCCGTTTAATTCCGACCCCGCACCCAGCGATTCCGCTTTGGTTTGTTTTCGCCACATCCGCAAATGATCTAATTAAAGCGACGTTTGCAGCGTACCTCCTACGCCGTTTGCCAAATGGTTCAAGCCACCCGTCCACTATGCCTCAGCTTGGAACCTTTCTCGGTGTAGGCGTCTTTGTCGTCCCAGTACTTTCCGCCTTTGCGGGAGCAGCCACGCGCCACTTACTTGGGTACGAATTTTGGGTTTCTTGGTATCAGTGGTTTCTTGGGGACGCACTGACAAACGTCGTGCTTACTCCAGCCGTGCTGTATTGGTCTTCGAAACGTTTCCGAGCGTTGAGACCACGCACCGCCGAGCTAGGGCTCTGGATCGCTGGTTTTGCGCTGTCCCTCATGCTCGCGCTTACGCTTGCTCACTCCGCATATTCGCCAATTGCCGTTTGCGTTCCTGTTCCTTTTCTCATCTGGGCAGCCACGAGATTCGGCTTGATTGGAGCCTCAACGTCGCTTTCCGTACTCGCACTGCTAGGTACCGCAGGGATCGCCGAAAAGACCGCGTTATTTTCAATGGGCTTCGAGTCGAAAAGTCTCATATTCTTACAACTATTCTTGTTTGTGGTGTCAATTCCGGTGTTGTGCATAGCCACTGTGATCGAAGAAAAAGACTCGGTTGAGAAGACCCTGCGTGAGAGCCAACACCGTGAGCGTGGGATTTTGGATGCGGTAAGGGAAAGCGAACAACGCTTCCGCTTGGTCGCCGACACCGCGCCTGTGCTGATCTGGATGGCGGGTACAGACAAACTCCGCACCTACTTCAACAAACCTTGGCTGGACTTCACCGGGCGACCTCTCGAACAGGAGGTTGGAAACGGGTGGGCGGATGGCGTTCACCCCGACGATTTTCAGAGATGCCTCGATACCTATACGCAGTCTTTTGATCGGCGGGAGAGGTTCGAGATGGAGTACAGGCTCCGGCGATACGACGGAGAGTATCGGTGGATTCTGGACATTGGAGTACCACGATTTAATCAGGATCGCTCCTTTGAAGGCTACATCGGGATTGCTGTTGACGTCACTGACCGCAAAATGGCAGAGCAGGCGCTCCAAGAGATGAATCGCGTTTTAGGAGAGCGGACGGTGGCGCTACAAACACGAGAGGAGCTACTGAAGAGTTTCGTCACACACGTACCAGCCGCAGTGGCGATGCTTGACCGTGACATGCGCTATCTACAAGTGAGCGACCGCTGGTGTGCGGATTATTCACTGGGCAGTTCGGAGATACTGGGGCGTTCGCACTACGAAGTCTTGCCTGACATTCCCGAACGGTGGAAGGAAATTCACCGCCGTGGTCTTGCTGGAGAAACGTTGCGAGCCATGGAGGACCGTTGGGATCGCGAGAGTGGCACCACTTGGCTCCGATGGGAGATTCGCCCTTGGCAGAGTCAAAACGGGGTGCAGGGAGGGATTCTTATCTTTTCGGAGGACATTACCCACCGCAAGCATGCTGAAGAGGCGCTTTTAGGCATGAGCCGAAAGCTGATCGAAGCACACGAGCAGGAACGTACCCGGATTGGGAGAGACTTGCATGACGACTTCGTCCAACGACTCGCGCTTCTGGCGATCGAGCTAGACGGAGTGCAGAAAGATGTCCCTGACTCGGCAGTTGAACTCGGTAGGCGAATAGGCGATCTACGAAACCAAACTACCGAAATAACGAACGATGTTCAATTGTTATCGCACGAATTGCATTCTTCGAAACTGGAATATTTGGGCATCGTTGGGGCGACGAAGAACTTCTGCAAAGAGTTTAGTGAGCGCCAGAAGGTGGAAATTGATTTCCAGAGTCGCGATCTACCTACAGCCTTGCCAACCGAACTTTCTCTTTCTCTATTCCGAGTTCTACAAGAAGCCCTGCGCAATGCCATGAAGCATAGTGGGGTAAAGCGCTTCGAAGTACGATTGTGGGGAAGCACGGGAGAGGTTCACCTCACTGTCAGCGATCTTGGTGTAGGTTTTGATATAGAAGGCGCAATGAAAAGCACTGGGCTTGGACTCACGAGCATGCAGGAGCGCCTGCGGTTAGCGCATGGAGAGCTTACAATCAACTCGCAAACGAAGGGTGGTACTACAATCCACGCTCGCGTTCCTTGCGACTCAAGCAGCGATTCTGCACGGGCGGCAGGCTAGGAGTAGCCGGTTTCCAACTGAGATCACCAAGGACTCTCACCCCGAATAAACGGCTGAATGCTCTGCAGAGATTCGTTGGAAGATGTGGGTCTCATTCCGCCCCGAACGCTACCCAGAGAATAGCCATAGATATCACTTTGCGGGTCTTATGCTCCCGAGTGCGAAGCTCCGACGAAATCATGACCAGAGAACCTCCGACCGACAAACCGCTCGCCCCGAAGAACAGCGTTCACACCCTCCACTAGCTCGCTTCCGGCATCAGTCTTGACGACATAGCCCCGTGCGCCTGTGCCAAGGGCTTCTTGCACCGCATCAGCAGACGACTCTTGGCTCACGAATAGTATCTTCGAACCGGGCGAGACCTTACGTATTCGCCGAGCGACTTCAATTCCATTCAGCTTTGGAAGACCAATGTCCAGCAGGATCAAATCTGGTCGCAGTTCTTCTGCCTTCTGAACCGCCTCCAACCCGTCCGATGCTTCCCAACAAACGTATATGCTAGACGTGTCTTGCAGGCGTGAGGAAAGAAATTGCCGGAAGGGTTCGTAATCATCTACCACGAGAACCCGAATTGAAGATGTTGCCAAGCAGCCCTCACCTAAATCTATTGAACCCCGAACTCACCGACGAGTTGCTGAATCCAAAACTGAACCGCTCGTTCCCAGAAGTGTCGCAGTCTCAATTTAACCGTTTTAATGCTGGGTGAAAATGGCTCGGTCGGGCTATTCGCAGAACTGATGTGCGGACAGTCTCGAATCAAGACACTTGCCTGACTAAACGCATGGAATCGCTTCCCAAACTGACAGGAACGCGAGCGCAGACCGTCGTACCACGTTTGGGTCGCGAGTCGATGGAAAGGTTTCCCTTCACCAGCTTCAGCCGCTCCTGCATGCGGTTGATACCAAGCCCTCCGTCCTGCCTTCCCTTTTTGAGGCTAAAGCCGACGCCAAAATCGCTAATCGTCAATTGAATCTGATCCGACGTCCCCCACAGTCGAGCATCGACCTGCCGTGCACCGCTATGTTGCACCGCATTGTGCAGGGCTTCCTGTAGCACGCGGAAGAGGCAAAGCGAAATCTCTGACGGTATGGCGCTGGGTAAGCCGTCGCTCCTGAAGTCAATCCCTACTCTTTTCCGCTCGCTAAACTCTTTGCAGAAACTGCTCATGACCGCTGCGATGCCAAGATATTCCAGCCTTGGAGAGTGCAACTCATGTGCCAAGGCTTTGACATCGGTCAATATCTCCAAGGTTTGCTTCCATGTTGCGTCCATGCGACTGGGCACGTCGACAGAAGGATCGAGGGTATCTGTCTTGAGTCGTTCAATGCCAAGCGCCAACAAAGTCAGCCGTTGACCAATGTCTTCGTGAAGTTCTGCTGCCATCCGGTGACGCTCTTGTTCTTCTGCTTTGATCACCTTGTAGCTCACGCTGGAAAGCGCCTCTTCCGCCTGCTTGCGCACTCTGGACACTAAGCGGGTGATGATCAGGGAGGTCGTCAAAAAGACAATCATTGCCACGTAACTCTGGAGATCGTTCATCCCTAAGGTGAAAAGCGGAGCAGTGAAGAAGTAATCCAAGCACCCAACCGCGAGCACGGAGACCACGGTCGATGAAACGAAGCTGCCCTTGAGGGACATCAGCGCCACGATCATTACGTAGAGTAAAGCGGCTGTAGCAAGACCATCCTGAAACCGGAAGCAGATAAAGGTTACGAGCGCCAATCCAACTGCGCCTAGCAAACCGGGCACGGCTGAGCGCCAGACCTTATGGATAGCCGTCGTCGTCATCGTAGTCATCCTCTTTCTTGCCGACGCCCTTTGTCTTCTTTTCGTTTTCTTTGTCGTCTTGCTCTTACCCTTGAGTCGGCGCATTCTGGATGTATTCTGCTCAGTGTCCAATGGTACGCTGCATCGGCTTTCTGCGCGAGAGGTTGGACAGGAAGTCGTGACTAACATCCACTCGCCCGGCTGGCACCTTGTCGGCTCGGCTCATCACTACCAAGAATTCGTGGGGTAGGTAAAACCGAATCGGACACAAGCCTACGCCGCTAATCCTCGGTTCGGCGTTGCGGTGCCATTCCAACCATGTCTGAACTTCCCGTTTGTTCACAGAGCAATTCTCGCGAAAAAGGTTGCGCCAAGTTCCCCAGCGCCATGCGATAGATGGTCTTGCGCCAGGAGTGCCCAGCGATTTCCAGTCGTTCTTCAACTGCCTGCGATTGAGAATGTGCGGAGTCTTGAATGCGAAGCGGCGCGTCAGTCGGACAACGCGAAACAAGCCATCAGATTTGGTCTCCCACAGCATTTCTGCACATTAGAGCACTCTGTTGAAGCACTTGTCACAAACCAGTTCTCCGAGTTCCTGGGCAGGTAAATGGTGGAACGCAAGCGCCTGATTCAGGTGCCTTGCAGCCTCCGGGGCTCGTGTATCGCGACGATGACAAGGAGGGTCGGTCAGAAGCCCGCGGAGCGGGTGACGGAAGTCATTCGTCAACTGGCGGACCCTCGGAATTATCGGCGGAAGAGAAGATGCGCCTGGCGGCATTCCGACAGGAGCAGGAAGCGTTTGCCGCGCCCACGGCCGTGCGGGGAGGCAGTTCGTTGCCGGGTTCGCCTGTGTCACAGCCGCTCAATGACACCCTGCAACAATTTGGGTCGCTTGCCTCGCTCTTGGGAGCTGGAAAGGCGCCGGAAATCACGCTTGCTTCCGCCAGCAGAGTGGTTCCGGCGAGTGCGCGGATCCAAGCGGGCAGTGACTATGACCTGCAGAACGAACACGTGCGCAGACAACTTTTTCTCAAGCAGACGCGCGGACGCGCCGTCAATAATTATCTAAAATCCACGCGCACTCGGGCGCTTGGGAAATACGAAGTGAAAATGGGCTGGGACATTCCGGCCATTCTCGAGCAAGGGATCAGTTCTGATCTCCCCGGCGAGGTAAAGGCTTTGGTCCGCTCGAACGTCTACGACACGGCGACAGGAAAATATCTCCTGATTCCCCAAGGATCGCGGATGGTTGGAGTGTACGACTCCGAGATCGCTTACGGACAAAACCGCTTGCAGGTCATCTGGTCGCGGATTATTTTCCCCGATGGCAGCTCCATCAGCCTTGATGGAATGATGGGCCTGGACATTCAAGGCATGGCTGGGTTTCACGACAAGGTTGATAATCACTACAAACGATTGGCTGGTTTTGCCTTGCTTACGAGCGTTTTCACGGCGGGAATCGAGCTGTCGCAAAGGCACAACACTTCCTTGCTCACGACTCCCACGGCTGGTCAAACGGCGTCCAGCGCGGTTGGCCAGCAGCTCGGGGAGCTAGATACAGAAGTTACGCGCAAGAATTTAAGCATTCAGCCAACAATCAAGATTCCCGTTGGCTACCGGTTCAATGTACGCGTGAACCGGGACATCCTCTTTGAGGCACCTTACGCCCCTGCGGAATTGTAGGGGAGGCTTGAACAAGGTCTGAGGGTCATGTATATATCTGTATGTATGGGCCGCAGCGTATCGCACGTTGTGGCAACCCCAAGTCCGAAGACAGTAGGAAACGTGGCGAAGCGGAGAAGCATTCACTTCGGAGTCTATAATGTCAGGCTCTTAAGTGCGCTCGACAAACTCCTGCGGGATAAACCGCGGTATCTGGGAGAACTGTCTACTTCGATCAACGATGCGCTTCTGGCGGTCGACCTGAATACTGTCGAGCTTGTCAATCTTCAGTCCAGACAGAAACAAACCGGGAGAGAAACGCAAGTCGTCATTTTGCGACGCCTTCGCAAGCGCATTCATCAAGTCGCTCAAAAGCGGAAATGTTCGATGAATCAGCTCGTGAATAGCGCTCTTTTGGCTTATTACTCAAAGACTGGAGAAGGCAAACTCAAAAAACCAGCCAAGGAACGGGGGTCATCCATGCTTTCGTACGACACAACGTCGGAGTTGGAGCGTCGGGAGCTTCATCAGATGCTCTCAGGGCTTTCAGCAATGCAATCAGTTTCCACAGATGCAGAAGAGCCCGATGGAACGTATTACGAATACGATCGCAATCTGAAAGCGACAGTGAAAGTCACGCCAGACGGAGAGCGAACCCCCGTTGCGGGATTAGAAACTCACGTTGAGCGTGCCCCCCAGAAGGGGCCGCACAAAACTGCACACGAGGCTATGACACCCTGAGCCAGCAGAAGCCGACATTGTTTATCATCGCGGGACCGTTGGGCGCCGGTAAGACGACTTTCTATGAAGCCTACTTGAAGGAGGCGTTCCCCAGTCTGGTTCCCCCAGTGCGACACCAGCAACAAACGTTTCTCAATAATCGGCGTTCTTTTGCCGTCGAAGACATTCGTGTGGACACGCAGCTGCTGGACGAGGCCAAGGCAGCAGGCTACTCCACAAAGGTGCTTTTTATTTCTACGGAAGACGCCAATTTGAATGTCGGGCGGGTCTTGGTGCGCATGAGTCGAGGCGGACAAGCGGTGCCCCTATCAAGCGTGATTGATTCCTACAAGGAGTCAACGAAGAATCTTCCCGAAGTCCGTAAACACACCGATGACCTAATCGTTTACGACAACACTGCGCATCGCCGTGGCTACCGCGTAGTGGCGCAGTTCATCGGCGGCGAGTTGAGTAAGGCCGCGCAAACAATTCCGGACTGGGCTGCTAGGGTGTTTGGCAAGGAATTGCACGCGGCAAAGCCCCACGAGAAGTCCGGACGCGGGCGCTGATTTCTTCCGGCCATCAATGCATTGTGGGATGCATCGCTGGCTGAGGACCATTCTCGGGTAAGCCGACTTGAACGAAGCCCGTGCGCGTTGGTATATTGACGGAGCGGGGGCTGGCCTTCTCGGGACAGCCCCCGCTCCGCGTATCCGTTTTGTTACTTGCGGGCGCGTTTCGACACGGATTGTGACTTCAATTTGCCTGCGATTTTTTTAGCCTTTTTCTCCGCTTTCTCCCGCTCCTCCTTAGCGACGCTGGCGCGGAGTGCCTTCGTGTCGATTTTGTGGAGAGCGGCAGCGATGGTCAGTGAGTCGTCATCCTTATTTTGGGATGTACTCTCGGTGGAGCCTAAGAGCATTGCCTCGAAGATGAGGACCGCCAATCCCGCGGGATCGGTCTTCTTGTAGAGCGTCCGGGCTCGAGTGGCTTTTGATTCGCCCGAAGAAACGCGAAATCATCGACGATTTGCCCAGCGGACGCAGGGTCGCAACCGGATACAATTTCAAATGCTGGTTCAGTACGGCTCTTTGATCTGGACACGGAAGCGGTCGAGCAATTCGCCCGTGGCACGCTGGACGGCAGTAACAGCGCGCTGATAGCTGATGAGGCTCTGTACATAGCTCGATTCAGCTTGCTGGAGCTGTGTCTGTGCGTCTAAGACAAAGAAGATCGTCTCGCTGCCGAGTTCGTACTTGCGCTGCTCCGCTTCAAGATTTTTCCGCGCCAAATCGCGCGCGATTTTACCCGCGGCGATAGAAAGTTTGGCCTGCTCGAGCTGGTTCACAGCGTTCCGAGCATCCAGCTGAACCGTTTGCTGGCGCGAGCGCAAGGAATAAAGGTCTTGCTGCTTATTGATCTGGTTAGCGGCATACGTGGCTTCGGCGGCGCGACTGCGGATGGGCAGGCGCAACTGCAACGCGAATCCGTATCCAGGAAAATTGAAGCCAAAGACCTGGCTGAGGCCGTCGCCGAGACCCCCAAAAGAAATGACCGTGGGGGGCGTTGCGGACGTGTTGATCTGATTGCCACTCAAGCCGTTCGAGGTGTAAATGCCGGAAAGATTGAGGTCCGGTTGGAGGGCGTTATGGGCCAGGCGGATACTGGTGTCATCGTTGGCAAGCTGCTGGCGCAGGGCTTCAAACTCCGAGCGCTTCTGAAGGGCCTTTTCGTAGGCCTGCTGCGCATCCATGGTGAGCAGTTCGCCGGACGTCTCGGTCGGCTCGATCAGCTCGAGGTCGAGCGCACGCACGTAAGGATCAAGGTCTGCCCCGACGGAAAGCCGGAACGCGTCCTCGGATTGTCTGAGCGAATACTCGGCCTGAATCACGGCGACTCGCCGCGTGGCGACCTGGGATTCCGAGCGATAAATGTCGAAGGGGGAGAGCGCGCCTAGTTCGAGAGAACGCTTGTCATGATCGTAACTGGCCTGTGCCGCCTCGAGAGATTTGCGAAGTACGTCCAGGTTCTCGCGCGCTTGAACGACGTCCCAGTACGCGTTGATCACCGACGAGATGGAGTCGTTCACCTGCCCCTCGAAATTCGCGCGCGACTGCGCCAGATTGCGCCGCGCAATCACAATCGGCGCGCGATTGACGAACAGCCCGCGGTTGCGCAGTAGCGGCTGGCTCAATTGGAAATTCAGACCCTCAGTGAGCACCGGGTTGAAGGTGTTGAAGCTGTTGTTCGAAGAATTTTTGCTCGCATTGAAGTTGATGCCAACATTGGTGCCCGTTTGGAACGTTTGCGCATAGCCCATCTGCGTTGTCTGGTTCAAGTTGCTTAGTGTGAGTGCGCCGGCCAGCGTGCTGCTCGTGGGGGAAGTGAAACGGTTGGCGTTGAAGCTCGAAGTGAAAAGCGGATCGAAGGGGGAAAGCGCCGAGAGGATAGCGAAGCGCGAGCTCTCATACTGGAGCTGGTTCATGCGCACATTGGTGTTATTGGCAAGCGCGAGCTTAATGGCATCGAGCAACGCGAGGCGGAGCTTCCCATTCACGACGAAGTCGCGCAAGCCTTCCGGTTCGGGGAGGCGCTGAAGCAATGACGCATGCGAAAGCCGCTCGTGAAACCAGTCCCGAGCTGGAAAGGTCTGGGCCTTCGCGCTTTGCGCAACCCCACACATGAAGGTGGCCACCAAGAAAAACCCCGCGAGTCTTTTCACCGTCAACCTCCCGCACCAAAAAAGTTTCGCGACTTCTGAGAGCCCCGAGCAATCAGCCAACAGCAAATCATAGGAGTGTTTGACCGGCGGACTTACTCGTAACGAATGGCTTCCACTGGATCTAGACGGGCCGCCTTCACCGCCGGATAAATGCCAAAAATGAGTCCAACGGAGACCGACACCAAAAATGCCAAGAGAATCGATGAAACGGTCACGATGGTGGACCAGCTCGCCAGTAAGGCGATCATGCGCGACATCCCGAACCCGAAAGCGATGCCCATGACCCCGCCAACGAAAGAGATCAGCACGGCCTCAATGAGGAACTGGCGAATGATATCGCTCTGGCGGGCACCGATGGCCCGGCACACACCGATCTCCCGTGTGCGTTCGAGAACGCTGGCCAGCATTATGTTCATGATGCCAATACCGCCCACCAGCAACGAAATCGAAGCGATGGCCACCATCACGATGTCAAAGATACGCTGCGTGCGCTTCTGTTCGGCGAGCAACTCGGCGGGGACGACGACGCGAAAGTCGCCGGCATTCTTGTGCGAAACGTTCAATAGGCCACGCACGATTTCCGAGGTGTTCAAGCTGTCGTTCGTGGGTTCGAGTTGCATGTAGACTCCGTCGATCTCGTCCTTCACCCAGCTCATATTGTCTTCGAGGCGCGACAACGCGCCAGTCAGTGGAACGTAGATCAGGTTGTTTAGATCCGTGGTGGGCATGCCGGCGACCTGCGTCTGCGCGGTGAGTTGCGGCGCCGCCACTCCGACCACGTGCAGCCACTGCTCGTTCACCTTGACGTATTGCCCTACAGCTTCTTGTGGTCCAAAGAGGTTCGATTTTGCCGCCTGGCCGAGAACACATACCGGCGCCGCGCGATCGTCTTCATCGGCGTCGAAGAAGCGGCCGGAAGTCACGCGGAGATTGGCGACCTGTTGGTAGTTGGGAGAAACGCCATAGACGACGGGCATTTCTCGCTGCGGCTTCGGGAGCAGCTTGGTGGGTGTGAATTTCTTGCGTGCGGAGGACCGCGCTACTCCGAGTACGTTGGCGCGAATGACGCGCAGGTCTTGAAAGGTCAAGCCGGGAGAGAGCTTGCGTACTTTTTGCAGCTCCTGGAAATTGTTCGCTTCTTGCGCCTCAATGATGATGTTGTGAAGGCCCATTTGCTCGATGAAGGCCATTACTTGCTGCTGCGCACCCGCGCCGATCGAGAGCATGGAAACCACGGCGGCAACGCCGAAGATCATCCCCAGCATGGTGAGCAACGAGCGCAGTTTGTGCTGAAGGAGGTTCTGCAGGCCGAGGTGGAAATCCGGGAGGTACTGTTCCCACGAGCGCTTTGGAACAATCCAACCTGCGGCGGAGGAGCTCACTGGCCCCCTCCGCTCATCGGACTCGCGCCGGAAGGAGATTTGGCCTTTTTTGAGTCTTCCTCGGGGTTCACGAGAGCAACTTCGTCGCCTTCCTTTAATCCCTCGATCGCCGTGCGGCTCTCGCTGCGGTACTTGATCTTTACTTCGCGCGGCTCGAAGTGGCTGCTGACCTTCACGTACGCGATGGTCTTGCTGTCTTTGTCATATAGAGCCTGCCGCGGTAGGTAGAGCGCGTCGTGGACCTCTTCGCCCGCAACGATCACTTGCGCGGTGACGCCAGGGCGCAGTTCCTTCACGGGCTGATCGAGCGCGAAAGTTGCATCGAACCGCGGCATCGGGTCCGGTCCCCAACCGCGGGAAGCCATACCCGCCACGGTTTTTACTTTGGCATGGAGGATCTCATCGGGCCGCGCATCGACTCGGATTTCGGCTGCCTGCCCAGGATTCATGTTCGCGCGCTCGGTCTCGGAAACCTTGGAGAGAATCTCCATCTGCGAGACTTCGAACACTTCGGCGACGATACGCCCAGGAGAAACGGTGTCCCCCTCGCGGTATTCGGGGAGCGCCATCCCGGGCGGCACCCAGCCCATGCCCAGGAAATCGTAGTTGCCTTTGATGACGAGCAAACCATCCATGGGGGCTTTCATCGTCATGCTGTCAATGCGCTTTTGGGATTGCTCCATGGCCAGCTTGGAGTGGTTGCGCTGCTCTTCGAGAACGGCAAGCTGTGCCTGATTGGAGGCCTTGCGAGACTGAATGTCCTGCTCGAGCTGTGCGAGGTGACGCTTGGCCTCCTCAAGATTCAGCACATTCTTCTTCGCGTCAATGGCGCTGAGAAGTTCATTCTTGCTCGCCTCGAGTTCGGCTTTGCGCACATCGTATTTCGCGGTCAGCAGGCCCACTTGATCCTGTGCGGCTTGCACGGAAGTGTCGGCTTTCATTTTGACAATCTGCTGCTCGGCCTGCATCACGTCGTAGCGGCTTTGCTCCAGGTTGTACTGCTGCTCGCTGGGATCGAATTGCGCCACGACGTCGTCCTTGTGGACCATCGCGCCCGCGGGAAGCAGGTGAACGATCTGCAGCGTGCCGTCGACGGGAGGCGCGACGAGCGTGCCGCTGCGTGCGGGCTTGAGCTCGCCGGTGGTGTAGACCTTGAGGTCGAGAGTGCCGCGCTTCACCTTCACTGTGGGGATTTCCTCCGCGGGCTTATGCCAGCCGTGGAGCGCCACCGCCACACCAGTACCGGTGGCGATTAACAAGGCCAGCGTGACGACGACCTGCACCACGCCGCGGGGTAAATAGCTGAGAATGCGCCGGTGAGTGGTCACTGTGCGGACTCCAGTTTCGGATCCTTCAGCGCCACATGCTCACCGAAACGCAAGCCACTGGCGATAGCTACCTGGCTGCCACGAGCACTGCGCCGCGCCACTGTGACTCGGCGTTCCTCAAACCCTGCGCCGTGAAGCACGTACACGACTGTTCCGCCAGTTCGCGCAAAGACCGCTTCCCCCGGCACGAGAATCGAGTCGGGGACGCGTTCTACGGCCACGCGCAGCGTCGCGCTCATTCCAGGACGCATTCGCGGGTCTGGTTGTTGAAGCCGAAACACCATGTCGAAGTTCTTGGGCGGCGGCCACTGGTTGAAATCGGCCTTGGCAAGCGGACTGATGTCTTCCACGCTTCCGGCAAACTCCTTGTCCGGCACGGCGTCCATGCGGACGGTCCCGGTCTGCGCCACGCGGAGCCGCCCACGGTCAGATTCATCCACGCGTGCGCGGACGCGCAGCGTGCTCATATCCGGAATCTCGGCAATCGCGGCGCCGGGCCACGCGCGGTCGCCTTCTTTGAACGGTGGCGGCATCTGATTCGGCCCGCCCGCGCGGAAATTCATCAGCAAGTTAACCATGCCGTCCACCGGGGCGCGCAGCGTCATCTTTTCCATGTTGGTTTCCGCCAGGCGCACATCGTAGAGTGCTTTTTCCCTCTTCAACTTGAAACTGTTGAGATCGGCGGCGGCGGACGCTCTATCCGAAGCGAGTTTCTGCTCCGCAACTTTGAGGAGTTGCTCCGCGTCCGCGACCAGGAGTTTGTTCTTCTCACCGTCGATCTTGGAAAGGATTTCCTGCTTGCCGGCTTCGAGGCGCGCGCGCTCAACGTCGTACTGGGCCTTCACGAGCGCCGTCTGGTCCTGTTCTTCGGTCAGGTGGGCTTGCGCGCGGGAGTTTTCGATTTGCGCATCGGCCTGCTTGAGGTCGGAGCGGCGCTGGTCCAGCGTGTTTCGCAGGTTGCTGGTATCGAGGACGGCGACTTCATCGCCTTTCTTCACCATCGTGCCGCTTTTTAGCAGCTTCACGATCAGGATGTCGCCTGCACTGGAAGGCGCCGTGACCACGGCTGACCGCAGAGCTTTGACCTCGCCGCGGATCTCCACGTAATCCACAAATTCCTCGCGCTTCACTTCGGCCGTGGGCAAATCGTGCTTCGCGGCACGAACGTAGCGCACCGCGCCCCAGCCTGCCCCTGCCGCGAGCAGGAGCCCCGCGCCGACCCAGAAGGGCAGGTGCCTTTTCCATGCGGATTGCAGTCTCGGAGTCATCGCTCGGCGATTCCCTTGTCCACAAATATCTAAGAGGGCCTTACTCCAGGCTCTGCGGTATCCGGTGATATAGACCCCGCAGCTCGCTGCACACTGGCGCCGGCGTCGAGTCCGGATTCAATCACCGCTTCGGTATCGCTCATAGAGGAGACTTTCACGGTTCTCTTCTCAAATCCGCCGCCTTGCGCGACGCGGACATAGCTATTCCCGCCTTCCTCAAACACGGCGTCGCGCGGCACGATGAGTGCTCCCGGTTGCCGCTCAACCACGACGTCCACGGCCGCAGAAAGGTCGGGCATGAACCTTGGATCGTTCCCAGTCACGGAAAAGGTCACGACAAACGTGCGCACTTTGTTCGAGAAACTTCCCGCAGCTCCGATGGACGCGATCTGCTCAACCTTGCCGGGGAAGACCAAATCGGCGTACGCGTCCAGATGCACCTGAACTTCCTCCGCGGCACGCAGATTGGGTAAATCAGCCTGATTCGCACGCGCGCGAATTTGCATCTGCGCGGGATCAATCACCTGCATGAAGGGCAAGCCGGCGCGGATCTCATCGCCTTCCATTACTTCGCCCTGCGTGCCGTTACCCTTCCAGATGGTGTTGAGCACGGTCATTCCGTCCATCGGCGAACGGATGGCCAGCCTTTGCGCGTTGCTTTGTGCGTGGCTCATGGCGTTGAGTGCGCGGTCGCGCTGGATTTCCAGGACGCGCAAGTCGGCCTGCTCGGCTTTGCGTTTCAGGTCAAACGTTTCGCGCAACTGCTTCAGGCGCGCTCTCGCTTCGTCGAGCGCTTCCACGTTTTCTTCCGCCTGGATCTTAGAGAGGATTTCGTTGCGCTGGACTTCGAGGGCGGCGGAGGCCTCGGCATCCTCGGCTTGCTTCAAATCGCTCTTGTCCTTCGCCAGCGCAGCAGCCTGATCGGCTTTTTTCTTGTTGATCTGCTCGAGGAGATCACGATAGGTGGCCTGTTGGTCGAGTGCCGCCTTGATCTGCGCTTGGCGGTCGAATTCAACCAAGAGCTCACCCTTTTTTACGCGCGTACCGGAGGGAACCAAGTGCGTAATCACCAGGGTATTCAGGCCCTGTACCTGAAGGCGCGGCGCGGCAATCGGCCGGGCTTGAATGGCTTCAGTGATGCCGTGGACGCGTACGGTGCGCAGGAAATCTCCCCGGCGCACGCTGGCTGTGCGGACTGCGGCTTGGCCGTCAACGTCCACGCCGCTGGGGGCTACGACCGCAACAGTATTGGAGGAACGCCGAACCGTCAGCCCCCCGGCGATAACGAGGGCCAGCGCCAAGCCCCCACCGATCAGAAGCAGGCGCTTACGCCCGCGCAGATGCGGCCTTGCGGCCGGAGGATGCGAAGGGTTGGAAACCGTCGGGGCCAAGCCGGCAGCAGGCCGCTCCGCGGTCGTGGGAAGCTCTGTCGCAACCCGATTAAAAGTATAGTCCGCCATGGCTTAGGTAGCGTCGCCCTCTTGAATAACCCTAGTCTTCAAGACCGAATATTACCCTTGCTCGTTATCAGACACTATCAATTTTTGTCGTGCTTGGTTAAGCAAGCGCTCCGCCTCCCGAATGTCCCCTAACTTTTTCTCGATGCGAAGATCAATCGCATTTCAGACAAAGCGGCATTTGAGCATACTGACCTCATGTCACGAGAGACAAAGGGAATGCGGCGAGGTTTGCGGGATCGGGAAGAGCCAGAGTGAGGGTTGCATCGGTACAAGTTTGGTGCAGCAAGCATTGAGGGCATTTTCCACGCTCACGGAGCGTTTTTGGCCTACAAGAATCACGCAGGTGTACATCGCCGGTGGTCTATTGAATTCTCTTGGTGTCAGGGGCAGACAAAGATGACCGGCCCGGTTTCCTCCGTAGCGTCGTCGCCACGGCAACTACCCGGCCCACAACATCTATTTCGTCCGGATGGTTGAATTGGCGTGTCTTTCTTCCCGACTTCAAATGAGGAATAATGCTCAGAACCTTGCCTTCCAGTTCACACCAGCCATAGGCATAGCTGTCTCTGAGCTGGAAGAAATAAATCGGCCGCTCAAACTCATTCTCCCCCGGGTCTGGGTCAATCTTGGTCTCCTGGTCATCTATCTGGACAAAGGCGCCGGGACGAATCATCGGGTAAAGCGTGTAGTCATCCATGCCAATGAATCCGTAGAGATATTTCCGAAGGCCCAGATTCTGAACGAATGCGATAGGTATTTCGCCCCAAGTCTGCACCATGCGGGAGAGGAGATTGGACTCTTCAATCCTCGCTCCCGGATCGAACCTCACTGGAAAACTCACACGGCGTTCCATGTCATGGATCTCGGAGGGAACCAGATGAGTCCTGGGCAGTTTGACAGCGAGGCGAGCTGTATTGATCTGATCCAGATCGATTCCAAAGAACAGAAGGAGGTCCACGAAATTAATTCGATACAGTGCGCTCAGTGTGAACAGTTTGTGGACGCTCGGGACCCTTGTGGAGTTCTCGATCTCGACCAGCGAACTGTGGGAGATGCAGTGTCTCTGGTTCCCCTGTGTACCCGCGATCAGGCGGCTATACATTTGCACATCTCGACCGCTGATGCCCAGAGCTTCGCGCAGAGCTTTGAGACGCTGCCCCGGAGGGCCCGGAGGATTCCTAGACTGGAGTGACCGACGCCGGGTCATGAAGAGGTACGCTACCTCCTATACTATAGTGAGTCAATAGTACCGTTCGTTACAGGTTAGTCAAAAAAGATGGAGGGCCTTTGCCCTCTCCCTAAGGTGGACCCTCACGTCGGCGTACAGCGTGGTGCCAAGTTTCATCACGAGAACGGTGCCATATTTCCTGAAGGGTGAGCTCACGCCGGCTTTCGAAAACCACTGGAACACGATCTGCGCCCCATCTAATGTTGGAGGGCGCCGAAGGGCAGGCATTTCAGGTCGGATTCTCGACCGCTGTTCTCTCTTTGGAGGGAAATTGCGGTTCGGACTACAACCGATAGGCGTTGCCTAAACAATGCCCGGCCCGGTGCAATTGTTGTCCGTAAGTCTTTGAAATCAACCGGACAACTATCTCGAAGGCTCAATTCATTCACAGACCTTTCATTCGCAGTTCATCAATATAGGCCCTGATTCGAAGCAGAAACATTTTTTTTCACACACCTACTCGAATTTGTGCCAAACCTTCATCCGCGTCGCCGCGTAAGCGGTAGCGCGAGACACAGGAGGGTTCGTCCGAGAAGGTCCGGACTTCGGACTACTCCTTCAGTCTTACAAACGGCCTTAGCTAGCCCCGAGGCTGTTTGCTTCGAACTCAGACACTTCTCGTGGAGGGAAAGCGTGAAAACGGATCCTAACGCCATGTGGTTGGTTTCTCCAGACGTCCGTTCCACATACTCCGAAGATGGCGCTGTGCTTCTCGATATTCAAAAGGGGCTCTGCTACAGCCTCAATCCAGTTGCTGCACGAGTCTGGAGCACATTGGAAGCGAGCCCTTCAGGAGTCGATCTTCGCGGGCTTGTGGACGTGATGAAAACTCACTACCCAATCTCTCGTGAGCAGCTCGAACGCGACGTCGATGAGTATTTATCCAAGCTCGAAAATATTGGGCTCGTTCAGCGGAACGGCCTGTTTCACGGATCCAAGGCCGCCGGAGCGCGGGGTTGACATGTTTGGGAATACATGGTGTGCGTCCGTGGGAACCGAACTGTCGAATGCGCCGGCGGCCTGGACCTGTGATTCGGGGGAAAACCCTTCCCATACGGAGATTAACGCGTTGGATTCTTCCGCGAATCAGAGCTGCATCCCGCTCATGGCGAGCGAACCCGTTCGAGGACACTCGCCACAACGTGGCCTGGGAATAATTTTTTTCTGCCACTGCCCCCGACTGTTACCGTTCAGGACCCGCGACATTGCCGCCGGAAGATTGGCTCGGGAGGGAATCTGTCTTCTGATGACTGATTCTCCTGAACTTCGCTGAGCAACGACTGAGTCTCTTTCGGAAGAAGGTCCGAACGGAAGAGCTCACGGCCGCAGCGCTCAGCAGTACAGATGGATGCAATGATGAATATCAGTGACAAGACTCTTTGGGTCGTCGCTCCAGAGGTTCGATCCGTTCCTACCTCGGGCGGATTGACGCTACTCGATTCTGAGAGAGAGATGTATTGCGATTTAGCGCTACTCGCTGCGTCGGTATGGCTGCTAATCGAATGGACCCCGGCAGGAATCACGGTAAAGGAGATTGTGGATTTACTCAAAACAGCGACGCAACTTCCGAGAAACATGCTCGAGGTCGAAACTTGCGGAGTCGTGGCCGACTTGGCGCGAAACGGGTTCGTCCGAAAACGCCCGTCTGGCGAGTTCGTGAGCGAACGTAGGGATGCTCAAGCGCATGCTGTCGAAGAAGGAGGAACGGGGAGCGTTAAGGCGGATAAAGACGTCGTGTGGTTGATTTCTCCCGACGCACTGGCAACGTATACCCAAGATGGCGCGGTAGTGCTCGATGTCCCCAAAGGCATCTGCTACAGCCTAAACGCTGTTGCCAGTCGAATATGGCGAGCCATGGAATCGAGCCCATCCGGAATCACTCTCGAAGGCATCGTGGATATGCTCAAGACGGATTTCGAGATTTCACATCGGGAACTGGAAGGGGACACCGCCGAATGCTTGGACAGAATGCAGCGGATGGGTCTCCTTCAAGGGAACAGCCACTGTATACCCTCCAGTGCGTCTGGAGGTGGAGGCTAAAGTGTTGCGATGCAGGCTCCATATCGGGAAACCGGAAGTAATCTCAGATCCAGAGCAGGGTCGGATCTGTGGTCCGCTGAAGTGCTTGTTCGATAGGGGCCTGCCTGGTATTTCCCCTCTTCTTAGCTCCAGCGAAGTCATGCTGGCCTCAACCGTGCTTCCAGATTCGACGCAAGAAATTTCGCTGTTCAGGTTTCTGTGTTCTTACGCACGCGTTCTGGCGTTCAGGACCACGCCTAAAGGCCGAGGAAGCGGGCAGTTGTGTCAAATCTTCTCTCTGACAGATTGCGCGGAACTTTAGGCGAGAAAGGAAACCAATATGTCGAAGCCGCCAAACAGTGCAGTTTCCCAGCTGGCGTTTACGCTCGATAAAGGCAGCGGATTTTCTCGCGCAGCAAAAACGAGGGCAACACTCGTAGGAGCAAGTCCAATGATATATCAGCACCCGGGTATTCAAATTCTAGGGACCATCAGCGCGTTCATAAATCAACGGCTCGTCGAGATAGTGAAACCGACCAATTATGCAGACTTGCGCGTCACCAGGTTCCAACGGTTCGTGGACACTCAGGACGCCAAGATTGGTTGGAACATTCAGCAAATCTGCCGAGAGCTGGGGTTTGGGATTTCCGGTTCTCGCGTCGCCAGGCTCTTTAGACGTTGCCTCGGCGTTACGGTCAGGGAATACGTCAAGAGGAAGAGACTCTGCCTTGCCGCGCAGCGATTGAAAGACCCTGCCCTCTCAGTCAAAGAGATTGCTTTGGGTCTCGGGTATCGCACTGCATGGGATTTTCAACGCCAATTTAAACAACTATTCTCTCTAACCCCTACCGAGTTTAGGAAAATGTATGAAAAAGAAATTCAACCCGGACAAAACGAGACATTGTCCGAGGAGGGAGCTTTCTGATTCGCCGGCGTGTAAAAAAACGCGCAGCCTGCCGTTACACAACGGCAGACTAATTTGGGGATTCTGCTAACGAGACGAGCGCGCTAAATGGTCTTTCACCTGAAGAAACACAACTTGAGCGTAACGGTCGCGCATGGGAATCGGTTCGAACCCATTGTTCAACTGGTTTTGGGGTCAGAAGTGCGGACACTCCAACTTGCTGAATTCACGGATTTTTTGTTGTCTGTGATCGAAGAGGGACGCAAAGCTGCAAGTTCGTACCTGGAGTCGTCGGGGGCATTCTCTCCAAAGAAGAACGGGAGAAAGGGGAGGACCACTTCGCATACATGCGGTTAGAACCGACGGGTCTGCGACCGCATATTTGGGCGACACTGTCCCCTTTTAAATCTCCGGTCGAGGGACCACGGGGGTTCGAGAACTTCCAGTCGAAACGTTCCCAGGGGAGCACTCTTGAGTCTGAAGCTCAATCCACAGCTACGCTGGTTTGTTCACCAACTCCGCCCTCTCATGCGTGCGCATCTTCTGAGTATTTCCCTCATCGTTTTGAGCAGTCTCATGTTTCTCCTCGATCCCCTGCTCATCAAATGGCTGATTGATAGGGTCCTCCCTAAAAGGAATGTGCGTTTGGTACTCATCGCTGCGGCTGGGTTTTTCGGAATCTACATCCTTCGGCTGGGTTTCTCCGCGCTAGCAGGGCTTGTGAGTTTCCGCACTGTGCAAGATCTCGTATTTCGCATCCGGCTCGACGTCTTGGAACAGATGAACCGCTTGTCTGCTGACTACCACGAAACGATGCCAGTTGGGGAAAAGCTCTACCGGATGGAGCAGGACGTCGATCAGTTGGCAGAACTGGGATCGAGTCTCGTGCCTTACCTTCTCCAGGTGGCGTCCAACACGCTCTTTGTCATGGGAACGATGTTCGTACTCGATTCCCGGCTGACCTGCTTAATCCTCCCGCTGATGCCTCTCTTTTTCGTCTTTCGGAGACACTTCGAAACCCGACTGCGCCGTGCCTCAGAAGCCGTTCAGCAGCAATCGAGTAGGGAAAGCAGCTTTCTCCAAGAACACCTCGGTTCGGTTACTCAAATTCAACTTCTGCATCGAGAGCAGAGCCAAACCCACGCGTTTCTGGAGCGCGCGACCGCCCGGATAAAGGCTCTGAATCATCGCAACCTAGTCGAGATTCTATTCAGGACCTGTTATATGACGGTCATCGCTCTCGGCACAATCGCCATCCTCGGCTACGGTGGTTATCGGGTGTTCGCTGGAGCTTTGACAGTCGGAGGACTCGTCGCCTTTTACAGTTACTTGGCCCGACTGTTCGATCCGCTGAACGCCGCCGTGGACATTTATTCCCGGTTCAACCGACTGAGCGCCAGTCTCCGACGAATCTTGGAAATCCTCGAAATGGCTCCTGGCGTCCCGGAAA
>WNFR01001941.1_pt1 | contig 21543 bp, 19 predicted proteins | sample 5400221 | NCBI WGS metagenome assembly WNFR01 (sample SAMN13153357, study PRJNA577476) | soil metagenome | isolation source: 40 cm soil under Madrone tree | place: USA:California | collected 2016-06-14 | reverse complement strand
TCCTGTTGCAGGCGGCGCACCAGCTCGGCCGCTTTGTAGGCCGCCACTCCGCCGGTAACGCCAAGAGTGATGCGCATGGAATTCTCGCGCGGCGTTACTTGCGCCGCTTGACGCCGTCCTTATCCTCATCCACGGATTTGCCGGGACTGAATTCGTATTCGATCAAACCACTGTTCACTTCTTCGCAGGCCACGCGCGTAGGTTTCAGTGTTCGCGGATTTTCCAACATCGGCGGCGCCCCCGCCATAATCTGGCGTGCACGCCGGGCCGCTAATACCACATACGCGAACTGGCTCTCCGGAGCTTTCGTCTGCACGGTCATTTCAGTCTTTCCCTCCAAATGATGCCAGAAGTTCTTCCACCCGGCGGCGCTGGCGCGGTCTGCTGCTGCGCACCGCAGTTAAAATCGCTTCAACTTCGCGTCCGGCTTGTTCCACGTCCTGGTTCATGACGCAAAAATCGTAATATTTCCCAAATGCTTCAATTTCGGCGCGAGCCCTGGCCAATCGCCGCGCAATTTCTTCGTCCGAATCTTGTCCGCGGCTGCGCAGCCTGCGTTCCAGTTCCGCGCGCGAAGGCGGCAAGATAAAGATAGCCACCGATTCCGGCAGCTTCTCTTTTACCTGCGCGGCTCCCTGTACGTCAATTTCCAGGACCAGGTCCAAACCCTTGGCGCGCGACTCTTCGAGCCATTTCTTCGGAGTGCCATAGGAATGTCTGCCGAAGACTCGCGCGTACTCGAGGAATTCTCCGCGCGAAACCATTGCTTCAAACTCTTCGTTGGTGACGAAATCATAACACTTCCCACTGGCCTCAGTCGTCCTGCGCATCCGAGTGGTACACGATCTGGAGGCCATGGTTCCCGGCATCTGCAACAAGCGCTGCACCAGCGTGGACTTCCCCGATCCCGACGGGCCAGAAACAATTAAAACCAGCGGCGCGAGAACCTTGTCATCGCTCATTCGATGTTCTGTACCTGTTCTCGCAATTTTTCAATTTCGGCTTTCACTTCGAGGCCGATGCCGGTGATTTTCAGCGCTTCGCTCTCAACGCCAGGAGTCTTGGAAAGCATAGTGTTGGCTTCGCGATGCATTTCCTGGAGCAGAAAATCCAGTTTTTTCCCGAGCTCACCCGCGCCATCCAGCAATTTTCCGAATTGCAGCAGATGACTGCGCAAGCGGTCCAACTCTTCGCTGATATCGCTGCGCTCCGCAAGCATCGCTGCTTCCTGCGCGATGCGCGCCGGATCGATGGCCGTCGCGCTGAGCAAATCTTTCAGCCGCGATTCCAGCCGCCGCGCGAAGGCCGGGCGCAACTGAACGACCAGCGCTCGCACTTGCTCGGTCTGCTCGCTGATTCGCGCCAACCGTGCGCGAAGATCCTGCGCCAGCTGACGGCCTTCCGCCCGACGCATCTCGTCTAACTTATTCAAAGTGTCGAGTAGGCAGCGTTCCAATTCGCGGCCGAGCTTTTCCTGTTCTTCTTCGGACTCCGGCAATGCCGGGGCCAGTCCGCCAATAACTCCAGGGAGCCGCAGCAGTGCTACGACATCCAAAGCTGCGGAAACCGAAGTCTGGAAACGCAATTCGTCCGCGGCGCGCAAATAATTCGTTACCAGATCTTTATTTACCTGGATCGGAGTCGTAACGCCGGGTTCGACGCTGACGTGAACCTCGATGTGTCCGCGATGGATTCGTTCGCGGACAAGTTGGCGAAGCCGCAATTCGTACAGATCAAAGCCTTCCGGCAAACGCACTTTCAGATCCAAGAAGCGGTGATTGACGCTCTTTACGCTGACGCGAAGATCCCAGTCGAGCGCGCTGCCCTTGGACTGCGCGTAGCCGGTCATCGAAAGACATTCCGTCTTTTTCGCTTGCACTGCGCTCTTTTCGCTCATATCCGATTCCTTGTGGAGGACGTAGAGGGCAGGGGGGGCAAACTCGTTTGAACCGGGGCGGCCATTTCGTCGTCGGCGAACTGTAAATCGTGCAGCCGAGCGTACGTTCCGGCCCTGGTCATAAGCTCCGCGTGGGTTCCCATTTCGCGGATCTGGCCTTCTTCCAGCACCAAAATCTTGTCGGCGCGCCGAATCGTGGCCAGGCGGTGTGCGATTACGAATGTCGTTCTTCCAACCATTAGATTCGCCAGGGCCTTTTGCACGAACATTTCGGATTCGGCGTCGAGTTCCGAAGTAGCTTCATCCAGAATCAGAATGGGCGAATCTTTCAGGATGGCTCGCGCGATGGCAATGCGTTGCCGCTGCCCTCCGCTGAGCCGCGTCCCTCGCTCGCCGATAACAGTATCGTAACCTAAAGGGAGTTCCTGAATGAAATCGTGGGCCAGCGCAGCTTGCGCCGCGGCGATGACTCGGTCCCCTTGCACGCTGCCAAGCCCGTAGGAAATGTTGTTCCACACGGTATCGTGGAACAGAATATTTTCCTGCGTGACCATGGCGATCTGCTCGCGCAAGGAGCGCAGCGTTACCCTGCATATGTCTGTGCCATCGATGCGAATCGTTCCAGCCGTCGGCTCATAGAATCGCGGAATCAGATTCACCAGGGTGGTCTTGCCTGCTCCGCTCGAACCGACGAACGCCACGATTTCACCTTTACCGGCGCGAAAGCTAATGCCGCGAAGAACGGGAGCTGAATCGTACGAAAAACTCACGTCTTCGAATTCAACTTCGCGGAAAAATTCCGGCAAAGGCACCGCTCCAGCGGCATCGCATTCTTCTTCCGCCAGGTCGAGATATGCAAACACTTGCGCAGTGGCTCCCTGGGCCTGCTGGAATTGCTGATAGACCGAGCCCATGCGTTTTACCGGTTCGTACGACTTGAAAAGCGCGTACACAAAAGTAAAGAACAAGCCGACAGTCATTTGTTGCAGGCGGATCTTATCTCTCGCGTACAACAGTAAAAGCGAGATGACGACGGGCTGCAGCAAATCCATAAGAGGCGACGTCACCACCTGTGCGCGCACCCAGCGCATGGTCTCCCGCAGCAGTCGGGTGGCGGCACTGCGGAATTTTCTAGCTTCAAAATCCTCCATGCCAAACGCCTTGACGATCCGATTGCCGCCAACCGTTTCCTGCAGAATCTGATTCAGTTCTCCGAGCTTGGTCTGGCTGCTCCGTACGGAATGCCGAATGCTGCGGCCCAGCTTGCCGACGGGCCAGAGCACCAGCGGAAGAAAGACAGCACAGCCGAGCGCCATTCTCCAGTCCGAGCTGAGCAGCACGGCAACGAAGGCGATAAACAAGAATGTTTGCCGAAAAACATCGGCCAGATATTCCGAAAGCGCAGGGCGAGCCCGCTCAACATCGTTGATCACAGCGGACATCACACGCCCGGTCGGCTGATGCTGAAAAAAACCAATTGGCTGGCGGATAATTCTTCCGTAAAGAGCGTTTCGCAGATCGGTGATTGCCCGATGACCGACATACTGGATCAACGTGCCGCCGCCAAATTCGGCGACAGACTTCGCGAAGAACACAACCAGCATCGAGATGGACACGACTGGCCACACGTTGTGAATGCTGTGCGGAAAGAAGCGGTTCAAATATACGGCCGGGCCGTGATGAGGAAACGTAAACAGCAGAACATTGGAATCCGGGGCCGACGGAGTCAGCACGCGATCAATGATCGGCCGGATCATCAGCGCAATTACTGCTTCACAAATACCCGAGACGGCGAGGAAGATCACGCCAAAGACCATTGAAATCCGGTACGGCCGCACGAATGCCAGCAGCCGCTTCAATTGGGGTGAAATCACGGACGCCAAACTTTTCGCTCCCGCGGAAAAAATCCGGACTGAAATACAACGCGCCGAAATCCTTTGCCTGAAGGCAATAGTTAACGCTATTCGCCCGTAGAGGGATGTGTCAAGTTTGCCCGGGCGACCGAGTTGCGGGTGCTACTTATCGATATCGCGATGAAACTCTTTCGTTGCGTACTTGCGTTTTTCGAGAGCCTTCTTTATTTCTTCGGCCAGCATCACCGAGCGGTGTTTTCCGCCGGTGCATCCGAAAGCAATCGTCAGGTAGCTTTTGCCTTCTTCGATGTAGTGCGGCATCAAGTACGCCAACAGGCTCTCCATGCGCCGCAGAAACTCTCCGGTTTGAGGAAAGGAGCGAATAAAGCGCCGCACTTTCGTGTCGCGGCCGGTAAATTTTCTCAATGCCGGCACAAAGTGCGGATTCGGCAAAAATCTCACGTCGAAGATCAGGTCCGCGTCAACTGGCACCCCATATTTGTAGCCGAAACTCACCACGGAGATCAGCATCGGGTGGCGGTCAGGACTCTTGAAGCGCCGGGTGATAAAGTTGCGCAACTCATGCACGTTAAATTGCGTCGAGTCGATCACCACGTCCGCCAGCTTACGAATCGGCGCCATTAGCTCGCGCTCGTGCAACAGACTCTCGCGCACCGAATAATCTTTTCCCAGTGGATGCGGCCGACGTGTTTCGCTGTATCTGCGCAGCAGCGCGTCGTCGTGGGCCTCAATGAACACCAGAGAAATCGGATGGTCCTTGCGCAGGTGCATCAACAGCCCGGGCAATTTTTGCAACTGCGCTCCCTCACGCGCGTCCACCAGCAGCGCCGCGCGGCTGAAATCGCCTTCGCCGGCCGCATGCAATTCAGCAAAAATGGGAATCAGCTCTACCGGCATGTTGTCCACGCAGTAGAACCCCATATCTTCAAACGCTTTCAGTACGGTGCTTTTGCCGGAACCGGAAAGTCCGGTGAGGATTACGAGCTGTTTCGAATCCCGTTTTGCTCGGGGTTTCACTTTCAAGGCAGGGCTCAGCTTTTTACTCGACGCTGGTGGGTACTCGGGATGCGCATGTCTTCGCGATACTTGGCGACAGTGCGACGCGTCACGTGGATACCCGCATCTTCCAATTTTTGCGCGATGTGATCGTCGGTCAGCGGTTTGGTGGAGTCTTCCTCTTCAATCATTTTCTTTACCAGCCGTTTCAGCGTCAGCAGAGACATTCCGCTGCCTTCCGGCCCGTTCACCGATTCGCTGAAGAACGACCGCAATTCGAGCACGCCCTGCGGTGTGTGCGCATACTTGCTGGCCACCGCCCGGCTTACCGTCGAGGGGTGTACGCCGACCTCTTCCGCTACCTCTTTGATCATCATCGGCTTCAGTGCGTCCGGGCCGTGATCCAGGAATTCACCCTGCCGCGCGATGATGGATTGGCAGACGCGCAAAATAGTGTGCTTTCTTTGTTCGATGTTTTTCAGGAGTTGGATCGCAGCCGTGAACCGCTCTTTCACATAATTGCGTACTTCGCGGTCCGCCGCGTCGCGTGCCAGCAACCTGCGATAAGTGGGGCTCAGCCGCAACTGCGGCATGTCGTCTTCATTCAAGAAGACTTCCCAGACGCCATCCACCTTTCGGAAATACACATCCGGCTCAACCAGGCGCGGTTCGGTCTTGTTGTAGCGAAGTCCCGGCCGCGGATCGAGCTTCCTGATAACGTCCAAAGTTCGCTTGATCACTTCGATCGGACGGTTCAACGCGCGCGCAATCTCTTTCAACTGATTGGACTGAACCTGCTTCAGATGTTCGGACACCACCTGGTAAGCCAGCGTATTGGTGGGATCAAAGGCGTGCAATTGCAGCAGCAGGCATTCCCGCAGATCTCGCGCACCGACACCAATGGGATCGAAATCCTGCACCACCGCCAGCGCATCATCCAGATCATCCTGCGTGTACTTGCCGTCCTGCAGCAGCTCCTCATTCGAAGCGGTCAGATAGCCGTTTTCATCCAGATTGCCGATGATGTTGTCGGAAATTTCGCGCACAGTGTCCGAGCAGATGGTCACGCTTAATTGCCAGTTCAAATGTTCGGAAAGTCCAGCCGGCGAAGACAAAAATTTTTCAAACGATGGCCGCTCCGAAATTTCCCGTTCCTGCGATTGTCCGCCGTCTCCGCCAGTATCCAGATACTGGTTGAAAAAGCTGCCGACATCGAATTCGTCGAAAGGATTGGCTTCCGGCTTTTCGGGGACCTTTTCCGTTTCGTTCTTCAGAAAGTTTTCGTCGCTGTAATTGTCGGTTGTGGTGGCTTCTTCGCTCAGCTCTTCGAGCACGGGATTGGCCACCATCTCGGTGTTGATCATCTCTTTCAACTCAAGGCGGTTCAGCGCCAGCACGCTGACCATCTGCACCAGGCCAGGCGTCAGAATCTGCTTCTGCGCCACCTTTAAGTTGAGTTTGAGCCCTTGCCAAGCCATATTCGCGAGAACGTTCCTTCCACTTATCTCAGCGCTTCCATAAACGCCGGCTTCTTTCTGTGCCTGTTAGTTCAGGCGGAAATGATCGCCCAGATACACCCGGCGCACCTCGGGATCGTTGCTCAAATCCTCTGGCCGCCCCTTACGGAAAATCTTGCCACTTTTCAGGATGTACGCTCGGTCGGTTACCGTCAAGGTCTCTCGCACATTATGGTCCGTGATCAGCACGCCGATTCCGGTCTGCGCCAGGCCGCGAATGATCTCCTGCAGGTCTTTTACGGTCAGCGGGTCAATGCCTGAAAAGGGCTCGTCGAGTAATATAAATGATGGCTCGAGCGTGAGTGACCGCGCAATTTCCAGCCTTCGGCGTTCGCCACCCGATAACGTATACGCCTTGCTCGTCCGCACGGTCTCCAACCCCATCTGCACCAGCAACTCCTCCAAACGGTCGCGCTGTTGCTCTGGACTGAGAGGAAGTGTTTCCAGAACCGCCAGAAGGTTTTGTTCGCACGTGAGCTGGCGAAAGACGGAAGGTTCCTGTGGAAGGTAGCTGATTCCGCTGCGGGCCCGAAGATACATCGGAAGATCCGTAATTTCTTCGCCGTTCAGCAAAACACGGCCGGAATCTGGCCGGGCAATACCTACTAAGATATAGAAAGTAGTGGTCTTACCGGCGCCGTTGGGACCCAGCAACCCAACGACTTCGCCCTGCCCAATCTCCAGCTCAACGTCGTCTACGACCTTGCGGCCCCGGTACGACTTGCTTAACTCTTCAGCCTGGAGCTTCAGCATTCCTCGTCAATTCACTTTTCGACTCGGTGCTTCGTCAGCGTGCGCGATCCACTTTCTGAATCCACGATGATCGTAGCATCCGCTAAAAAGAAGGTCAATTGATGGCCCGTTGTTGTTCCCTCTGAGGCGTCAAAAATCGTTGGCGTTCCGCCGCTCATCACGAATTTTCCGTCCGCTGCCGTGTATTCGCCGTGTTCTGCCGTTGCTCGCCGCTCGCCTTGCTGCACGGTTACGCCACCCGTCGCCACCGCCCGGCTGATTTGTTGAGCCCCGGCCAAACTCGCGGGGCCGTCATTCGAGTTGGTGTTCGAATCGGCATTCGTACTGCCATTCGAATTGGTACTTGTCGCCGCACTTGTCCCCGCACCGCGGTTGCCGGCGACGTTCGCGCGCGTGAAGTACAAATCCAATATTGCACTGCTGATCTTCTCGTCCGGTGATTGCACCACCACGTTTTGCTCCAACCGCGCGCGATCCTGCTGGTCCCAGTAAGTCAATTTGGCCGACTGCGCATGCCAGAGTACAGGCGGCTTGGGCTTCACGGAACTTGTTGTGGAAGACGCAGCATGTCCCGGCGACTGCGGAAAAACTGCCCGCACATTCCCCGCCGCATTCATCATCCGTTCGTTCTTCAACAACTCGATCGATTCCGCCTCCAGCACCGAATCGCCCTGCCACAGCCTGGCATGCCCGGTGTACAGCGCCCGGCCGCTTTTCGAATTTGCGCTCAAGTGGTCTGCGCTGACATTCGCAGCCACCGGCGCAAGGTGAACCGAACTGCCACGCGCCGACAAATCCGAGGAACGCACGCCGCCTTCGCCCTGCACGTCACCGGTCGCCTGCCAAAACGTCAACTTCTGCGCCGACGTCAAATTGGTCGCATCTCTCGCCGTAGCGTGGCCCGTTAATGTCGCGGTCTGCTGCGCGCGTTCGAACATCGCATGATCCGCCCGCGCGGATCGTGTTCCTTGATTCAACCTCACGTCTTCGCTCAACTCCATCCGCGACCATCCGCCCTGCTCCTGCAATTCCACAAATCCGTTTCTTGCGGTTGCGGTTTGTTTCTCGGCATCCGCGGCGCTGCGCTCGGTCCGCACGTTTCCTTTGGCATCCAGCCGCGAAGCTCTCCCGCTGGGATCAAATCTCATTCCCAATTGGTTAGCTTGCAGCACCGTTTGTGACGGTTTCGTGCTTGCGTTTCCCACCTCATTCCATTCAATCCGGCCTGGGCCCACTGTATCCGCGCTCGCCAGCTTCGAACCTCTCGCGCCGCCCTTTTCGAGGTTCGTTTTCGGGCCTTTTTCCAAAAATGTCAGCCGTAGCTCATCCGTTGTCAGCCTTCGTGTGTCCCCGGTTTCTGTGCCGCGCGACCCTTTTCCACCAGTGTTTGTCCGCGCGTCCACGTTCCCACTTAGCACCAGCATTTTTGGCACATTGTGTCCGGGAACCATTTCCATCGAAGCGCTCTGCGCTTTGAATGACTGGCGTGCTTCGCCTTGCTCTGAGTCTCCGCTCACTTGCCCTTTGGCGTCGGCGCGCGTCACCCAGCCTTCGGGAGCAAATGTCGCGGCAATTTCTTCCGCGGACAATCTCTGTTTTCCGGCGCCCTTCGCCGCGCTGAACTCCGGCAACGCATCTTTGCCATTCGACTGCGCGATCAATCGCCGGGCGCGAAAATTTTCATCCAGTTCCAGCAACAAAGCCGCAGCCGTTAACCGCTCCGTCTGGGTCTTCGCCTCCGCCGGTCCGGACAGATATATCGTGGCGTTATTCCGTGAAAAATCCATGCGCGTTCCCGTAACCTCGATCGGCTCTCGCTTGGGTGCCAGCGCGCTTTTGGTATTGTTTGCGCCCTTGGCACCAATCGCGGACGGCTGATCCAATTTCAGCATCACGTTCCGTTGCAAACGCAGCGTGCCCTCCTCCGAGTTGTACGCCGCTCCAATCGCCTGGCCACTTCCGTTCGCAAACGAAAATCGGACGACTTCGTCCGTGGTTGCTTCTCCGCTGGTCCGGTTGAACGACACGCCGCGCGTTTCGATTTTCATGGTTCCCGGAGCGCCAGGTTTTCCGCCTGATGCCTTCCATTCGTCGGCGCTCATCAGAATAATTTCCACGTCGCCCGCGCAGGATATGTCTCCGCTGTCCTTCGTATAGCGGCAGGTATGCGTTTCCATGGTGTCGTGCCGGACTCCTTCCTTGCCGAAGATGGTGATTTTCACGCCCTCCAGGTCGCTCGCGTTGAGGCCCTTAAAATCGGTCGATTTGGATGCCTCAACCGTAAAAGTTTTTCGCGTTCCTTCGCCCTTCGAAAATGTCAGATGGCTCGATTGCCGCTCTACATCCACGGGAGCCGATGGCGGTGCGTTTTTGCGCTCGACATGCCGCGTCCATCCGCGCTTCAAATACACACCGACCGTCAGCCCCACGAACACCAGAGCCACCGCCGCGCTCCATCGCGCATACCTTGCTGCTTCGCTCTTCTTCATCGTGTCGCGCCACCTTCCGGTGGCTTGGCTTTCAGTAAATCAGAATAGCGCACGGCTGTACACATCGCTGCAGCCCATGAGTCTGTGGCGGTGATCAAGGAGTCAAATCGGCAGGCGATTTGGTTCAGGAGGATCCGAAGTGCGGCGCGATCGCAAGAATCTGCATTTGTATCACGTTTACTAGCCTAGCTGGCCGACTCGGCGTTCGCCGCTGGGAGCGGCTCCAGGATTCCTACGTTGGCTACCGCCACGCTGTCGCGGTTGGTATTTTTCGCCAGGTACATTGCTTCGTCCGCGAGATGCAGCAATCCTTCTTTGGTGCGCGAGTCCACAGGATACGACGCGACACCCATACTCGCTGTCAGCTTGATGTTCAGCCCTTCGCCGGGCAGCCAGGTTGATTCGCGCAGCATCCTGTGCAGCCTGCGCGCCACCAGCATCGCATTGTCTTTCGAAGTTTGCGGCAGCAGCAGAACAAATTCGTCGCCGCCGTAGCGAAACGCGAAATCGATCAACCGGCAATGCGCTTTCAAGGCGTTGCCGATTTCCCAAAGCAGGCGCGAACCCACCAGATGGCCCTGGGTATCGTTTACCTGCTTGAAATGATCGAGATCTATAAAAATCAGCGAAAATTCGTAGGCATAGCGCTGCGAACGGTAAATTTCCGTTTCCAGAATGAAGCCCATGTGCCGCGCGTTATACAGCGTGGTGCAATCGTCGGTGATCGTCAGTTCGTGGATGCGCTTTACATGCCGCGCATTTTCCAGAGCAATCGCGGCAAAATCGGACAGCGCTTCCAGCAGCTTCAAATCCCGCGCATCGAATCCGTCCGGGCCGATGCAATTGATCAGTTCAATTACGCCCAGGCAGGTATCGCGAAACTTTACCGGCACCGCAACGATCGATTGCGTTTCCGTCTTGGTCTTTTCATCCACCTGCGAGAAAAATCGCGTGTCCTTTGAAGTGTCCGGCACCACCACTGTTTCGCCGTGCGCCGCCACCCATCCGGCAATTCCCTGCCCCATTTTCACGCGGACATCTTTCAATGCGGTCGAAGCGGTGCCCACCGCCAGCTCGAAATATAATTCCTGTTTAGCCTCATCCAGCAGCAGCAGCGACCAGTTGTCCGGACGCAGAAATTCGTCGATCTTCTCCATAATGGTCCGCAGCACCTGATCCAGCTGCAGCGATGACGTCAGCGCTTTGCCGAGTTCCTGGAAGACCGCGACCTCGCCAGCTTCGCGTCGCTCCCCTGGAAGCCCCGGATTTCTGCGCCGATCAACGGCGGGAAACTGTTTGTTCTCCTCCACGCGTAGTGGTCCTGTCCCCTTCGATGAGTCGGCAACCGCACAACCGTGCGGATACACCGCGCCGTTCGCAGCTCTCTGCTTTCTGCGATTCAACGCCAGTATAGTCGCGCGACAAAAATGTGCGCAACCTATCCGTGGTACAGGCGTTGCCATCTCGCCATCCACGCCGCATCCGTTCCCATTCATCCTGTTTAACAGGCGCTTCGTCAGTCCGCAATTTCGCCTCATCCGATTCTTTTTCAAGCGTTTGACACCGCCTTGGCGGCACACCTATAGTGCGTCAGGGCCTTACTTTCGCCCATTCCTGGCGGCGCTGTTCCGTCCCGGAGGAACCGCGGTATTTCGCGAAAATCGGGCGCCAGAATGGAGGCGTCAAAATCGAGGAACGGTTCGACGAAATGGCCAAGGGTACGTTTGGGGAGCGCCTGAAACGCGAGCGGGAACTGCGCGAAGTTACAGTCAAGGAAATTGCTTCCGCCACGCGTATCGCGCCCAAGTTCCTCGAGGCCCTCGAAAACGAAGAGTGGAATAAGCTGCCCGGCGGCGTCTTCGGACGCGGCTTCGTGCGTAGCATCGCGCGCTACCTCGGGCTCAGCGAAGAAAATTTGCTCTCGGATTACGATCTTGCACGCGGAGAAACCTCCGCTCCTGTCTTGCAAAAACCGGAAGAACGAATTCCCTCTCCTCCCAAGTGGATCCCTGCGCTCGCGGTCGTAGTGCTGATTGCCGCGCTTGTCGGAGTGGTCTTTGGCGGGCGGTACGCCTGGCGGCGCTATGCCGCGCATCGCGCCGCAAAAAAAGCTTCCGCCGTGGTCAGTATTCCCGCCTCCCATGCCGCGCAAAATCTTTTCGTGAATAGCTCGCTGGCGACGCCGGCCAGTGCAGCGGAAAAGTCACTTGCGCTCGATCTTTCCGTCGCAGCATCCGTTGCAACGCGCGTGAAGATTGCGGCCGACGGCTTGGTCGACGCGGAACTGCCTGCCAGACAGAATTCGCATTTCTCCGCCAACGATAAATTTGCCGTTACTGCAGCCGACTTTTCCGCCCTGTTGCTGCAGTTGAACGGCCAGAAAGTTATGCCCGCCCCACACCCGGCTCCTCCAGTACAATTTCATTGACGTCAAAAGACCTAAGGCAGGCAGCCGGTGGACCTACTCAGCCCTGAAGTTCTGCAAGAATTGCGTCGTGGGAACGCGACCCGTGAAGACAAACTTGCCGTGTGCACCGGCGGCGTCAAATTGCCGCCCCCCGATCTCGCCGAAATTCTCAGCGTGCTGGCGTTCGATTCCGATGAACTGATTTCCACCCGCGCGCAGGAATCCATTCTGGCGCTGCCCATCGAAAATTTCGTGGAAGCCCTGAATCGCCAGCAGGCCCTGGAACCGTTGTTCGAATTTGCCGCAAAGAATCTGGCGGCCAAACCGGGTGTCGCGGATGCGCTGATCAAAAATAAAAATTGCGCCGCCGCACATCTTGTTCCCTTGGTCCAGCATCTCTCGGCGCTCGGCGTTCAGGCGCTGATGGATGAATTGGAACGCGTCAGTGATTCCCGCGAACTTGCCGAGGCGCTCGAAAAATCCAGTTCCATCACGCTGGAACAAAAAAGCCAGTTGAATGAATTGCTCAGCGACGCGATGCCGGATATGGAAGCCCTCACGGAAGCGCTGGCGGACGCCGAGCCGGACAATGAACGCCGCAAAACGCTGCTGCAACAGATTTCCACCATGACCGTTTCACAACGCGTGAAATTCGCGATGAAAGGCGGCTCTGAAGCGCGCCGCACCTTGATTCGCGATACCAACAAAGTGGTGCAACGAGCGGTACTGCAATCGCCGCGCCTTACCGATCAGGAAGTGGAAGCGTTCGCGTCCATGACCAACCTGACCGACGAAATTCTGCGCATGATTGGCAAAAACAGAAATTTTCGTAAGAACTACAACGTTATTCGCAACCTTTTGAATAACGGCAAGGCGCCGCTGGATTGCACGCTAGGCCTTCTTCCCATGCTGAATCCGCCCGACCTCAAGAAACTCGGCATGAATAAAAACATCCCCGAAACATTGCGCGCCACAGCAGTCAAACTAATGCGCCAGCGCAGCGAAACAAAAAAATAGTCTTGCAGCAGTTGAAACGACGCTCTTGCCGGTGTGCCCGCCGCTCGCTATTATTTCCTCGATGAAAATCATCGCCGTTGTGCCCTCTAAGAATCTCCGCCTCGCGTTCTTCTGCGCGCTTTTGATGACGAGTCCGGCCCTCCTGTATCTCGCATTGGCGGCTCGCACCGATCCGTGGACCGAGGTGCAAACCGTGCAACCCGCGCAGTTGGTCACCGAACTGCACCAGGAGAAAGATCCACACGCACTGGTTATCTATGTTGGAACTCGAACGCTCTACAACGGAGCGCACATTCCTGGCGCGGTGTATTACGGCCCGGGATCGTCGGAACAAGGCATCGGCGACCTGAAGAAATACGCAGCCACGTTGCCAAAGAATTCCGATGTAGTTCTGTATTGCGGGTGCTGCCCTCTGGAAAAATGTCCGAATCTGCGCCCGGCATTTACGGCGTTGAAAGGCATGGGATTCGCGCGGCTTCGCGCGCTGATCCTGCCAACAAGCTTCAACACCGATTGGGTGGAAAAAGGCTATCCAATCCAAAAAGGCAGCTGAATTAACGCGGACAGCCGATGTCACCGCTCAAGCTGACTCAAGCCTTGGACGAAGTTTGTGAAACCCGGTGGCTTCCTGGTAAGCGCGCGCCAATGCCAGCAGCTTATTTTCTCCGAATAGATTGCCAAGAAATGTCAGGCTCACCGCTGTTCCGGAGCCGCCAACGTTTTCGTCCGCTCCTTCCACGGTGGAGGCGGGAGGAGGCGCGTCCGCGCCACGAAAACCGTTAGGAAGAATCAGCGCGGGATGCCCGGTAAGATTCGTAATAACCAGTTGCTGGCTGGACGTCGGCGTTACGATTACGTCGAATTCAGAAAATACTCTGCCAACCGCATCCATAGCCATGCGCCGGGCACGGCTGGCCTGAATGTATTCGACGGCTGGGAAAAAGCGCGCGGCGCGGAATGTGTTTGGCCAGTCGTCTGGCCCCTGCTCCGTAAGAAGTTTGTCCCGGCCGGTTCGCATGAGTTCATCGAACGCAGCCGCCGCTTCGCACTCCAGCATCGCCACCATCGGATCGTAAGCGAATTTCGGCATTTCAACAGGAATAAGGTTCACACCCATCGCGCGGAGTTTTTCCAGAGCGGCGTCGTTGTATCTGCGGTCGTACGCGGCGCGGATGCGAAACGCCTCCCGGCGTTTGCGTTCTTTCTCGATCTTTTCCTGCTCCTCCGGCGTAGCGGGCTTCTCTGTCCCTTGCGGCGGTGGCTCCTCCTTCTCAGGCTCGAAGTCTTTTTTCAGATAGCCGACGCGGAGTTGCCGCCAGTCGAGATTGGCGTCCCAATTGAACGTCGCGTGCGCGTCTACGGTTCGGTCTTTCCCGTCCGGACCGTAAATCGCATCCAGAACCAACGCGCAATCTTCCACGCTTCTGCAGATAGGCCCAAGCTTGTCCATGCTCCAGGAGAGCGCCATGGCCCCGGTGCGCGGCACGAAACCGAAAGTTGGGCGCAGTCCAGTGCAACCGCAGCGAGTAGATGGCGAAGAAATCGAACCAAGCGTTTCTGATCCGATGCTGAACGCCACGCACCCAGCGGCCGTAGCCGATGCCGGGCCTGCCGACGAACCGCTGGAACCTTGACGAGAATTCCACGGATTGCGCGTAATGCCGCCGAACCAGTGGTCACCGAGCGCCAGCGCTCCGAGCGTAAGTTTCGCAACCAGAACTGCGCCAGCTTCGTCGAGCCGCTTTACGACCGTCGCATCTTCGTCGATCACCTGCTTCTCGAACCCGCCCGCGCCCCATGTGGTCGGATAGGCTTTTACCGCCAGCAAATCTTTCGCGCCCCACGGCAATCCGTGAAGCGGGCCGCGATATTTGCCCGATGCGATTTCGCGATCGGCTTCTTTCGCCTGACTAAGAGCGCGTTCTTCGGTCAATGTCACCACGAATTTCAATTTCGCATCGTAGCGTTTCAGGCGTTCGAGGTACATTTCAGTGAGCGCAGTGCAAGAAACTCTTCGCGCGCGCACCAACTCCGCAAGTTCGCGAACCGTGGCGAACGCCAAAAGGTCCGGATTCTTAGGCACTGCCATCACCGGCGCGGCAGACATGCGCATCGGCAATTTTTGCGTGTCGAATTTTGCATGCGATGTATCGGGAAGAAACAGGAGTGACGGCTCGACGGAATTGGGTATGTGCAACTGAAAAATCTCTTTAAAGCCGTCAACATGATCGTTGAGGCTTTCCAGCATCATCTTCTGGTAGTCCTCGGGAATCGCGACGCCGGCAATCTTCGCCGCTGCGTCTATCATCTCTTTAGTGACAGCTGGCTTGCCTTGCGCCTGCGCCCAGAGCACTCCAGGCAGCAGCGTCCCTCCCAGACCCGCCACCGAAAATACTTTCATGAACTCGCGCCGCTGCAACATTTGCGATCACCTCTTCGAAAAAACGAATCGCGTGTACGGTATCACAGGAGGCGAGAAGGCTCGCAGCGATCGGCCGAGGTGACCGCTGTACCACTGAATTCGCACGCGAGTTGAGGTACTCTCTAAAACCAATGAGGTGGCGGATTGGAGCGGCGATGAGACTCAATCGACGTGAAATTGGATTCTTTGGCTTCGCGATTCTTTTTACCGGACTGCTCGCCGGAACCTCCGCGCTGTCGGGCGGTCAATCGGCATTGCCGAAGCCGGACAAAGACACGGTGCTGAAAGCATCAGACATCAAGACCAAGCTTTTCCCTGAATCGGTTTTCTTTCGCGGACAAACCGCTCCAGCACAAATGCGCAATACCGGTGGCATCCACTTTTCAGACGATTTCTATATGCTGGCGGGACTGGTGGATAATTCCGGTTACTCGACCGGCATTCGCGAAAAATATCAGGCGTACCTGATCACGGAGGTGGCGCTGCAGTTTGGCGCGCAAGCGCTGAAGCCCGGAGCGTACGGCGTGGGATTTATCGAAGGCGGAAAATTTGTGGTGCTGGATTTGGCGGCAAACGAATTGTTTCGGGCGGCTTCGCAAAAAGACACTGACATGAAGCGTCCAGTACCGCTGCAAGTTACAGCCCCTGAGGCTGGCAAATACCGCTCATACACTGGACGTGACTTTGTGGAATTCAGCCGCGCGAAATAACCTCCTCCGCGGACACCCATTACGGGTAAGTTGAAAGAGGCCATGATAGATATTGATTGGCTGCGCAACATCTGCCTGCCACTGCCCGGCGCGACCGAGCAGATTCAGTGGGGCAACGACCTGCTCTTCAAAGTGGGCGGAAAAATGTTTGCCATCGCGCCCCTCGAACCGGCGCCAGTGTGTCTTACCTTCAAATGTTCGGACGAGTCGTTCGCGGAACTGACGGAGCGGCCAAAGATTATTCCGGCGCCGTACCTGGCACGCGCAAAATGGGTGGCCCTGGAAAGCCCCGATGCGATGACCCGCGGCGAGTTGTCGGAACTGCTTCGCACGTCCTATGAATTGGTGTTTGCAAAACTACCGAAACGCGCGCAGGAAGAACTGAAGAGCGCAGGCTCGCGCCCGAAAAATAAGCGCGGCAGTAAACCTGCGGGCAAGAAGACGAAGAAGTCCGCCCGCCGAAAAAGCCGAAACTAAGCGGTAACTTTGTTGGGAGTTACTTTGGGAATGGAGCGGCGAAGCGGTTTTGCGCCGGGAATCGGAAACGTCATGCTCCAGAAATTGATTTCGGTGGATAGAAATTCCACGCCAACGTAGGTTTTGCCGTCGCGCTTGCGCTGAATCGACGCCACCCGAGCTTCCGTTTTGCGCGCGCTGCTTTCGTTCACCAGAATCAGCACCTGACCGACAACCACCGGATGTTCCGTTTCAATTTGCGCCCCGTGCTGGCTGACGGCGTTGGACTTTACATGAATGCAGAATTTTTGTCCGTCTTCATTATGCCCATGCAAAGACAGAGGGACGGTCAAAGAGACTCGTTGTGTGCGGCGGCGTTCTTTACAGCGAAAGTGCAGTAGGGACATAACGTGAGCCAAACACTCCTGCCGGCTTAAAACTTCGCGACGCTTCTGCTGGAGAGACTAGACGGTAGAACCTTGCGGAAACTTACCGCGTTCTCGCTACCGGCCGCCACCGGGAATCATCCCACTCTGCGAGCATGTTCTCAGTTGCCTTCGGAACAGACAATAGAGGAGTAGTACCAGAACCTCTCACTCAGCGAGTAGTACGCTAATACGTTGTTTTCGCGTCGTCAACCGCAAACTTTTGTTGCGCGTACCCTTATTAAACAATCGCGATCGCTGCGGCACTTCTCCTGCGTTTTTACAGGAAACTCCGCACAACACCGCATGCCGGAGAGCGCGTCTAATTGAGCACAGAGAAATCGCCCTCAGCCTCTCCTATCGCCCTCGATTCTCTCGCCGCGAAACATAAAAACTCGTTTTTCAGGAGACCCGAATGAGCCGTATTACCCTGCTAGTACTATTGTGCGGACTTGTGGCCACCCCAGTGGTAGTTGCCCAGGATCAGGATCATGTGGCCGTTGGAGTATACGCCGACTACTTTCGGCTATCGCAGACGGATACCAACTTCTCCGGGGTCGGCGGGCGGCTTGGCGTCGGGTTGGGTCATCATCTGATGCTGGAAGGGGAGATGAGCTACGACTTCAATCAGGTGCTCACGGAAGCTTTCGAACGCGGCGGGAGCATCACCGTGAATCGCTCGAACTTCCGCCTGCTGCACGGACTCTTTGGCCCAAAACTGGCTTTGGGGCACACCAATTTTCATCCCTTCGTGACCATCAAGGGTGGATTTGTGGATGCCATGTTCGATGCGGCGCCAGCCACGCTCGGGACTTTTGTCAGCAACGTGCAAAATCTTCGCGACAAGAGTGTGATGGGTGCATTCTATCCGGGCGGCGGACTCGAGGGTCACATTGGGCCAATCGGGTTACGCCTCGACGTGGGAGACGAAATCTACTTTAATGGCGGCACGCACAATAATTTCCGTGCATCATTTGGTCCCTATATCCGTTTCTGACGGCCCTTTCTAACGAATGATGTGTTGAGATTTTGCGTGGCCAGGGCCCTGCTTGCGAAGTTTCGTCGGCAGGGCTTCTTGTTTTCGCCGTCTTGCTAAGCCAGGGCGAGTCCTTTTCTGACTACCCGCAGTTCGGCGTCAGGGATTTTCTGGCGCAGCTTGAGCGGGGCTACCTTCGATTTTGTCTTTCACAAGCGTCAAGTGCGCTCCGCCAGGCCAGGTCCAAGTCATGCCGTAGATCAAGCCATCCGCTCCGCGTTCGAAACGGATGCGCGCATATTCCGCGCGCAGGAAAAAGGTGTCGCCATCAATCATCACCATTTCGCGCCAGAACGGATCGTTGCCCCAGTGCATCGCCAGTTCGCCGTTGCGAATCGCCAGAGTCTGCGGATAAGGCGTTTCGTTCGAATGGAAACCTCCAAGGTACTGGCGCATGGAACGTTCTCCGAGTGTAAGCGGCGTCACCTCCGGCGGCTTAGACACGGTGCCACCGAACAAAACCGCTTCCAGATCTGCGGCGATGTAGTTCGAAAATCCCGATTGGATGTTACTAAGCACGATCGCGTAGATGTGCTCTTTCGGATAAATCGCAACGTGAGAAATAAATCCTTCCAGCTGGCCCGATTGTTCAATCAAATCGCGCGAAGTGTATTTGCGTTTGCCCCAGCCGCAGGGATATTTAAGCTTGCTCACGTCGAATTGAGGATTGGTGTCCACCGCACGAAGCCAGCGGTTAAGATCCTGTGCGTCAGCGAATACCGATCCGGGTCCGTCAAGCGCAGCTTCGTTAAAAGGAAGCGGACGCAGGCGCGCTTCGGAGCCAGTGGCGACGCTCCCGAAGGCGTTGTGGCCCTGTGGCAGATCACGGCAAGCAGTTCCGGAATTTTCCATGTGCAGCGTCGCGAAGATATTCTTGCGCAGGAATTCTTTGTAGGATTCTCCGGTTGCACGCTCGATTACCGCTGCCAGCAAAAAATAGCCTTCGTTGCTGTACTGCGATTTCTTTCCCGGCTCGAAAAGTGGTTTCGCAGCGGCCAGGCGTCGCAGCAAATCCTGTCGCGAGAGGCAATCGCGGAAAACTTCCTCGGAATCCAGTACTCCAACCCCCGCTTCATGCATGAGAAGTTGTTCGATGGTGACGGACTCGCCATTGGGAATTCCTTGCACGTATCTGCTGAGTGGGTCCGAATAGCGCAGCTTCCCGTCGCTAACCAGCTTTTCGATTGCGGCGGCAGTAAAAGTTTTACTGATCGATGCGATTCGAAAACGTGTGTCCAACCGGTTTAGCGAGCCCACCTGTGGATCGGCCGCGCCATAAGCCTTCTGAAAAATAATTTTCTCGCCCTGCGCCAGCAGGACCGCTCCGCTGAAATCACCCGCTGTTTGATAGGACTTTAGCCAGCCGTCCGCGCGAGCCGAGACCACCGCCGGATCCAGCGAAACCTGTGCGGCGCAAGGCATAACCGCGCAACAGATGAAAACCGGCAGCAAAAGGGATCGCGCGCGCATCCGACGAACCGTATTCAACGGCATTCTCCTGACAAATTGCGTTTCAACCTGTACAAGCAACAGATTACCCCATCGCCGCACTGGCCGGTCGGACAGGTGTCAAAAAGAAGCGTCGCATCCGTGCAATAAGCGTTGTAACCGGGTAGCTATTTGCAGTTTGACTACGAGGTCCCGCGCCGACGCTCGAACCTGCGAACCGTGTGCTAGATTTCAAAAATGGCGGCACTGGTGCGCCCACAACAGTGAATAGTCAATTGCCAAACAGTCCGCAACACCAGACCGGCCCCGAGCGGGTCAAGCGCGTAGAGGTGTATTGGCACGCCGTGTCTTACAAGAGCCTGGTGATGTACGCCTTGATTCTGGTGGCGCTGATTTTCGCGTCCGTATATTTCGTCACGCCGGGATTTTACGCGGCGGTCCTGAAAAAAGTCTCCAGCGCGGTCAGCGGCTCGGACGGCGATGTGGTCCCACTGGCGGTGACGCAAGTCAAATTCGTGAACCTGGACGGACGAGTTCAGGTGAAAAAAGTGAACTCCGTGCAGTGGGTAGACGCGGATTACCGCACCACTCTGGACAAAGGCGACTTGATTCAGACTGCGGCGGACGGAGCGGCGCGCATTACCTTTGCGGACACTACGTCGTACACGATCAAAGCCGACACCCTGGTAACGGTCGAAGAAAATAATGTCACTCAGGAACAAGCCACGACGGCGGTGCGCATCAATACCGGTGCTGTGGATCTTTCCACGCCGAATTGGAGTTCCCCGAATTCGCACGCGGCCGTAAGTGTCGAGGATACCGTGGCGCAGATCCGGCCAAATAGCCGGGCATCCGTAAAGTCCGACCCGCAATCGAAAGAAAGTGAAATTACCGTGGCCAGCGGCAGCGCGGAAGTTCGTCGCGGAAGCGAAAAAGTCGAATTGGGCCAGTGGCAGAAGGCGAATATTTCTTCGGTCGGCCCGATCCTCAGGTCCGACGTGCTGGCGCCTCCCGATCTCTCGCAGCCTTTAAACCTGGCGCCCATTATCGTAGAAGTCCCCAAGGCGGCGACCATTCATTTCGAATGGAAGCCGGTGAAAGACGCCGTTTCCTATACGCTGCGGATTAGCGCCACGGCAATGTTCACCAAAATGGTGAAACAAGTAAGACTGTCGGGCCCGTCTGCGGAAATCAGCGGACTGGACGCGGGAGACTATTTCTGGAACGTCATCGCCACCGATGTCAACAAAAAGACCAGCGAAGTCAGCGAAACCTTTAAGTTCACGCTCGTCGCCCAGGGACGCACGCAGGAGATGATGCTGGAAATCGGAGGCACGCGGCTACAGGGCCGCATCGTGGAGGTTTACGGCAAGACCGAACCGGGGGCTGCACTGATTATTAATGGTCAGCCCGTGCCCAGCATCGGAGGCAACGGCAGCTTCCAGTATTTCACGGAACCGCTGCCCCCCGGCGAACACACTATCGTGATTGTGGGACAAAACCGGCGCGGTGGCACCGCCAAGCAGCAAGTAACGATCGTCGTGCCCAAGTGAATGTGGCGAAAGTGAACAGGGCCGAAAATATCCCGGCGCGGATAAACATCGTGCCCAAATAAATTTTGCCGAATGGCGCCGGTTTTGCGCTGAGTGCAGTCTTCGGCGAGAATAAAGCATCACGCGCAGCTCGAACGTTTTGCAAGCCCTCCGCAGAGGGCGCTGAGAACCGGGTTTCAGGGTTTGTACTTACAAACCCTGAGATAAAAACATTTCGCGCGGATTTTTGTTTCTGTTTCGAAAGGACTGGGGGAATGAACAAGAACGGTTACAACATGAGGTCGGTGTTCAGTTTATTTTCGTCCGACCTCGCTATTGATCTAGGGACGGCCAACACCCTGGTTTTTTCGCATGGCAAAGGCATCGTCGTGAACGAGCCATCCATCGTCGCGATCAATAAAGTCACTGGCGAAGTGGTCGCCGTCGGTCGCGAAGCCAAAGAGATGCTCGGCCGCACTCCCGGAAACGTCGTGGCCATCAAGCCCATGAAAGACGGCGTGATCGCGGATTTCAAAGTCACCGAAAAAATGTTGACGTATTTT
>WNFR01019282.1_pt1 | contig 21547 bp, 24 predicted proteins | sample 5400221 | NCBI WGS metagenome assembly WNFR01 (sample SAMN13153357, study PRJNA577476) | soil metagenome | isolation source: 40 cm soil under Madrone tree | place: USA:California | collected 2016-06-14 | reverse complement strand
TGCCGGGCTCTAGGCCGTCTGGAAGTCGTAGCAGCGCACTCTAAATTCCCGACTGTACATTGTATGTTCTTTTGCCTCGCGTGATGGCTGCTGTTTGTCAGGCCTCGTGGCCGTGTCAGCACAACCCTATATATGCATAGGCTATGTACTAGCACCCTTGGACGTCATTAAAGTAAGGAATATAGGACAGGAAGTGGAAACTTGAAGTTCGAAACTAGTTGGACCAACTAACTCATATATGAAGGCTACACCGTATACTCAGTACTAGGGGATCGCAAATAGCAGTACTTCTCTATGGTGATGATGAGCCTGAGGCGGAATCGTCGATTCTCAAGGCGGAAGCTGGCCCTACTCAGGCCAAAACCGGTCTGAATGCTGCACAAACAAACAAGGTTTTTTTTTCTTATGACCACTCCAAACTAGATATGGCCGACTTCGTCAGCAAACACCTTGTTCACTTTCGCAGCCAACCATGAAACAGTTGAAATTTTAGAGTCAATTTATAGAGGATAGGATACAAGCTATGCTTATTAAAAAGGAAAAGGTCTTCAAAGTCTTGTGCATAAGGCACTTCAGCATGCAATAGATGTGCAGGTAGTCAGGGTCATTTGGCGTTGGAGAGCTTGTCTTGAGTGCTGGACGACTTGCGTTTGCCTAGTTTGATGGTAGATGGAGAGGGAGTCGCAGGGTGGGCGGAACGTGGCGGGAATGTGTATTGCAAGCGTCGTGCACCACGGGAGGTATCCAAACATACAAAGGAGGGGGGCACTCGCGGCAGGAGTCCCGTCTTCGGGCGTTGGTCTGGTGAGAGAGAGAGAAAGCTTGAAAAGAGGGGGCGGGGACTCACCTGTCGCCGCCCAGCCTGTTCGCCTTCCCGCGTTCGCATGCCCGTTTCGTGTTCCTGCTCAGGGCTGGGGTGGGGAAATGAAGGACAAGAAACAGAAAGAAAGACAGGGTAGCGACGTACCTGCGTCGCGTGTCCGTCGTGTTTGTCGTCGCACGGAAACCCGTCGTCGCCCAAGTTTTTGCGTTCGCGCTGCATTGGAACGTGTCATAACAGTGAGAAAAAAGAAAAAAAGAAAAAAGAGAGGTCAGAATAAGAAAAAAAAAGTGTACAGTACATACCTGCGATGGCAAGCGCGCCGCGTTTGCTTGCGTGGTCCGCGCAAACGTGGGGACTTGCTTAACGCGTGTTGACGCGTTCGGTTCGTGTTGTCATGCCTGGGGAATATAAGAATAAAAAGAGTGGGCGGGCGTACCAGGAGCCCCTGATTCTCCGGAGGGGGGCCTCGGGGTGGCGCTCTCGTCGTGCGTCTCCTGGGGGTCGCGCCGCATTTGAATACCTGTCGTGAGGGTAAGAAGGACAAAGAAAAAGAAAAAGGGGATCGCACCTGTGAAGGGAACGGTGCGGGGTTGTCACAGGGGGCTCGTCGTCGCCTACAGCCCCGTCGTGTCGCATCTTGGGTGTACATGTAGCGATGAGCTACAGGAGAAAGGCCTTTCTCAAACGCATACCACACATGCGTTGCTCTTGTTCTGGTAAACGCGGGTGCCATGAGTAAAGCAGTGCAAGTAAGAAAATGGGGAGGTTAATCGGTGACTGGATCGAGTGGAGGGCTCTCACGCGACGGGTTTTTCCCTCTTGTCAAGAAAGGAACTTCTCCAGAAGAATGTCAACACGTGGCGCTCCCGTTTTATCGGAGTAGTCGGTCAATATCCCGGAAAATGTGATGAAGTCATCGTCGATGGGGAAGCGTAGCAATGTGTCGCTCGAGACGTCTTCATCAAGTGCAGTCAGGAGGGAAATAAGGTCGAGAAGGGACGAACGCACGCACGTCTGCACAAATATAATAAAACCCGACCACGCACGATGCACGCCTGCGCATCAGCCGAGACTTGAAGCGCGCGTTTCTACTCATGCTGGAACGATTATCGTTTAGAAGTGTATAGTTAGCCATCGGTCCAGTGCACGTGAGTCGCTTGGCGAACGTCCACTCAATGCAGCAGCCAGTTGTCGTTTCCGGTACTGGAGCATCACCCTCCTCGCTGAAGGGGTCCCTGCCTCAATAGCTGAAGTAAAAGGTTGTGTGCGCGCGTGGAAGGTCGGACGTGAGCGGTGGGGCGCGTTTCTACTCATGGTGGAACGATTATCGTTTAGAAGTGTATAGTTAGCCATCAGCACCTGGTCCAGTGCAAGTGAGTCGCTGGGCGAACGTTCACTCAGTGCAGCAGCCAGTTGTCGTTTCCTGTACTGGAGCATCACCCTCCTCGCTGAAGGGTCGCCGCCTCAATTGCTGAAGTAAAAAGCTGTGTGCGTGCGTGGAAGGTCGGGCGTGAACTTGAAAAAAAGGCTTATGCAACGACGGCTTACGCAACAAATTGCCACGGCGTAAGTTTTTGCATACGCTGACACATAATTTCTGGATGGAGTGACCGATCAGCGCACCTAACGGCACACACACGGCACAACCGACAATCGCACTATCGGCCCGTTCCTGGCACCGATAATCTTTCAAAAGTCGACTCACAACTCACACACACACACTTCCCTGAGCTGAGCAGCTTTCGCTGGCTGTGCCAGTACTCCGCTTCTTGTCATTTGGTCTCCCAGGTGAGTTAAATATAATACCCCAGGAAACTATCAGTCCTTCCACACGAACAATGTCTTCTCATCCGTTCTATCGGATGTTTTTTTAAAATCTGGTGTGAGTTGTTGGCGTACTCGATCTGAGAAATCTCCTTGTTTCATCCCGATGAACTACAAGGGTGCTGCGGCCTATTTTTGTGCCTTTGCAGACTTGTTTCAGAAACTGACATGCGCTTCGACAATCACAGTGCCTTTATAAGTCCATATGCGATGCATGCGCCACACTGTATGATATAGCATGGGACGAATAACACCGTGGGAGCTAGACCATGCATGTGGTTTGCATTGCGCATTGCAGGACTTTCTCTTTTCAGAAGTGTGGTGACTGTGGTCATCACCATCCTGCAGTGCAGTTGGAACTAACGAGCCGTACAGCGTACCGCGACTGTCGCAAAGAATTGCTTGCCAGACCCCTTAGCTTGGATGCTGCCCAGATCAAAATCATACAACAGAAGCGAGAGCCTCTCAGACACTCAAATCGGCACACATGTCCTCTTTGATTATGTCACCGTCTACTGCTCAGCAAGTTAGTATTCTCGAAATGAAGCGCAGCCCAGCCGATCGAGAATGGTGAGCGGTGAATTAGCGCCTCACCGTGGCCACGATGGGTCTTGACCGAGAGAAAGAGATGCCTCGCGAGTCTCTGTAGGAATCAATGAACACGAACAGTCGGCCTTGAGTAGCTTGACCAGCCCTTAGGGTCTGAATTACTTCCCATGTGCTGTGGATGCATCGTACGAACCCTGAATCTAGTGGTATGTATGCTGAATACATCCCCTTTTGTCTCAGTGGGACAGATGTCCTCGAGAATAGATCTGAGATAATTTTTACGATTCGCGGCCGCAATTTTCCATTGGTTGTTATGACGTAACCCTCGACGATCCGACGCTCGGTCCCGGAAATTGAGCCTCACATCAGAATGTGAGTTGAGGTTGTATAGAGATGTCACAGAAGGTGTTGAACCTAATTAGTTTCTTCTCCATGCCATCGGCAGTTACGGCAACACAATAACCGGGTTTCACATGGCGTTGAAGACCTTTGGGGAGAATTTACCGGGACAGATTCGTTGTGTTTGGAGAGTTGTTTTTCTGCTGTACCCTTTGCGCGCGTGTCTATCGGGGCTACAGGCAATGACTGCGTCTGGTGGTATCGACATATGTGCCGTGATGAATATGTATCGCCGGAAGTGGTACTATCTGTACCTCCTCAAATACAGTAAGCAAGACAGTGGAGGCCTGCGAAAATGGGTAACTGACTACACACTAGCAACTGGACTCGGAGTACCCTTCTCTTCCTATTCTAAAACAATAATGTAGGCACTATGATGCACTGGGCAGAGACGGAGGGGTCGATCTTGTAGAGGTGATTTCTGAGCCGGGCCGTACTAGCCGTACTCTATCTTCCGTATCCGAAGCATTCTGGACGAAGGAAGCGGCATCCGCAGTTTCAAGTGGATTCCTGGCTTAGTGCGCAGCCCACTATGATACGAAGAGAGAGACGGGAGTTGTGTGAATGAACAGAGATTGGGAACAAAACTTGTTGACAGGATTAGAGGCATAGTGTGAGCCCTTTCTGAGGAAGCGCTGGCAGAGAGTCGCCATCCTCACCGGTGATCATTCGTTGGACAACGCTGAAATTATCCACGGCTTTTTCGTAAAGAGTTATCGGCTGTTCGGGCTAGCTTTCTCAACGGCGAGAGAAATAACTACTACCTTCAAGTTGGTCTCCCAACACTTGGTTTATGTGGACAACGTCCCCAGGAACAGGAGCGAACTGGAAATACAATTGTGAAATACATAGACTCTCACTGCCCTGCTCGGTCGTTGCGAGCACGACAATGGCGACATCGCCGCCGAGGGCTCTTCTGTGTATAGTCTTGACACCATTCTGGCACCTATACAATAAAAATCTAATCTATTGTCATCGGCGGTTGCTCAGTTTCAGATCGCGGTGAATGGGTTCATATCGTAAATTACCATCCCACTTCGTTGCTCACCGCGTTAGTTGAGATCATGCAAGGGTTCACAAGCGACAACCACGGAATGTCGAAATCCTGTTTCAGCACCATCGCGGCATCACCCCGGATATGAGGCCAATTTACTCGCATGTTAGTTGGGAACCTCGTTGGGGGACACCTAAGGAATAGTTAACGATATCGCGCATGTGAGAAATATAGGCTTATTAAACAGAGCCCCAGGTCGGCTCTCGAGACTAATGAGGCTTACGTAGGCTGTTTTCTCGAATATAGGGCGCCATGAGGTGGGAACTGAAGGAACCCAAGATCCGAAATAAAGCTTCTAGATCTTCGGGGGCCGATGCAGCGCTTCGCGCGGTAAGATGGGATCTGGAATTACCAATCGCTTTGATCTTTTTTCTGATCTGAAGTATTCCTGGCATGGCCGAACTTGGGTTACATATACAGCAATTTCTCTTTTGATGAGTACCATGTGTATGCGGACTGCGGAGTCGGATGGGATAGGGCCCCGTGGGGGACGAGGAAAGAGTAGGCGCAACGGACTGTACGGCGCAATTTAGGCTGCGGTCGAAAATTGGTTGCCCTGGTGAGGCAGGCAAGAAGAAACCGGACGGAGAGAGTGGAAGAAAACATATTATATTATACAATTTTTTTTTTGAAAAAAACCGATCGATCGTAGACCAGACCGGACCGGCGTCAATATCGCTCGCTGGTCTCGATTTCGATTAACAAAACAGGCCGATTTGAATCTCTTTTATTCAGCCTTTGGTATGTTCTCGTATTCCCGTACCCGTATCACATCTCTCCTTTGACCCATGTCTCCATCCGCTCTCAATGATTCTCAGGCTTATCTTCCCGTCAAGTCCGAATCACCACCACCTCTTCAGTCCGCCCCCGTCTCTTCTACTCGCCATCCTCATTCCCAGTACCCGCATACACACTCTCAAATTCGTTTTGGCACGGGAGGCCACGACTTACCTTCTTTCAGTTTCATGTCTCAGCCAAGGTCGTCCTCTCCTCCTGCATGGCATCCCCACACATCAACCTCCTCTGTGAACCCTTACTCGAGCTCTGGCCCTAGTTCCCAACCTCACTTCGCCTTACCGCCAATGGACGATCCAGCCGTCCTTACCTTGACAGATGACTATGATGATGGCGATGAGCTTTCCGACTTACCCCCTGCATCTAGCACAGCCGTAGATATATTCCACGACTTCTCCGGCTCATCATCCAGAGCACTTGACAAGACAGTTCGTAGGAGAAGTAGTAAAGGTATTTTAATTTCTCAAGATGTCCTCATGGATTCATCTTTTTGCGATAGCATGCGATCAGTGTCGTAAATCCAAGTGCAAATGCGAGAGGTCGTCTGAAAACGAACCCTGCAAAGCTTGTATCATGTTGGGAACACGTAAGTTTCTTCACCGCTCAAGCCGCAAACATATTCCACTTTGGCTGGTCGTACCAGGGCTGACTCATCAGCGCTTGATCAAATCATGTAGATTGCACTTTTCTCGGTCCATCACGCAAGCGTGGACCCCCCAAAGGATACATCGATGCGATAGAGGCACGCTTGCATCAAACGGAAGCTCTCGTCGGCATAATACTAGCAGCCAACGATTCCCGTGCGAGAGGTCTCTTGGATGACTTGTCTCAGGTACAGCATACCAGTTCCATCTATCTTCCCTTTGGCGAGCCCAGTTCCAATCTAGATGACATTTATCAGGATCCACTAGCCCATGAAATAATCCAACGTGTCGATAACTCTCCCTACGGTGTCAAAGGACGAGTTCGAGAGGCTGAGTCATCAACTGCTTCATCAAAGGCACGGTTGCATCCAGCTGGAGTCAAAACCAAGTCTGATTCTCTGAATTCGTCCATCCAGGCGACACAGTCCGTGTCTTTTTTTCGTATTCTTAGGCCAATATCATCTCAATCAATCACTTTGCCAGCCCATCAACAGAATGGCAAGAACGCCTCATTAACCGTTTGTCCTCCCTCGCCTTGGCTCGTGAGCAAACCTTTCAAGCGACCGACCGCACCTCTTCGCAGCCCTCCTTTGTTATTAGCCGCCCTGCCTTGTCTCTCACTATTGAAAAAAATTCGGGATCACCAGATAGTAGCGAACCCCCACGCTCTCGCCAGCGGCGCATGGATTCTCAGTCTCCTGCAGATTCGTTCCTCTCCTTACGCTCATCTCCGGCAGGTGCTGCCGTGGGTAGCGCCATCTTGGGAAGCGATATTATCGACGAGCTCGAAAGGTCTCGCAGCGTTGAAGAGGACGCGCTTGTTAGTGAGGTTGGTCAACTTAGTCTGAATGAAGAGAGGGAAGTGCGGTTTCACGGCCAAGCAAGTGGCTTACACCTACTAGACGTCAAAGAGCGGGTGGATGGACGCAATGAAGGAGGAATATGGTGGGTGTTGTGCACCCTAAAACGAAATTGGCAGTGGGATTTCATTGATTATATCTCAGGCGTTTTCCGAAAGCCCGTGTCTGGCCAGCCCTGCCGCAGCCCGAGTATAGTTCTCGCTTGCGCAGTGAGAGATCCATCTCTTTACCAGACTCCGCAACACAAGAGGGACTGTTGGAAATATACTTCACATACGTTCACCCTGCACTACCCCTTCTCTACAAACAGAGCTTTTTAGAGGAGATACATAGCGGGTGCGGCTGCTCCACCTTTCCGTGTATTTGGCCACTCTGAACTCACTGTTTCTAGGCACGCTGTTCGCTCAGGCAATACTGATTTTGGCTCTCCTCCTCCCTTACATTTCGGCCGGCGACGACCTAACATATCGCCATTGCTGTTACTTGCGATGTTCTCCGTCGCGGCACGGTACACGTCAACTCATGACGGAGACAAGCCACCAACGGAAACCACTATGTGGCCAGAGGGCGATGTGTATCTAGAGGAGGCGAAACGACTGTTGGATTCGTCCTATTCTTCCTCCCGTTCTTCTACATGTCAGGCGTTACTCCTTATGGGGTATCGTGAAATTGGAATCGGCGCGATGGCACAAGCATGGCACTACGTCGGGATGGCCATTCGCATGGCTCAAGACCTTGGCCTTCACAAGAACGCAGATCAATGGACTCACAGCGGAGCGTCTTTATTCAGTCCCATAGAATTACAAGAGCGTCGCAGAATCTGGTATGCCTGTGTGATTATGGATAAATATGTCTCGTCGTATATAGGACGACCAGTATGCATCTACGAACGGGACTTCGATACTGGGCTTCCGAGTGCCGATGAGGTACGTCCGCCCGCCTGTGATAGAATGTGTTGAGCACTAACAATTGACCTCTCATAGCCTGAGGAAATGGAAGAATGGCAACCGATGGCGCGTGACGAGGATATTCGCAAATTTGCTCCCTTCCCCATTCGTACCCTTTCATGTTTCAACGCCTCAGCCTCGCTTTGTACGTTTATGACGTATTCTCTCAGGTTTTGATCTCACACGCCTTTTGCAGCCAATATCCTCAGCGAAGTCGTGCAAAACGTCTATTCCGTGCGTCCTAGTCCGGCCCGTCATTCCGAGTCGTTACGCCTTGGAGAATTATTGGATAAATGGCTCCTGGACTTACCCGAGCATTTGAGGTTTGACCCGAGCAACTGGAAAAAGTCGCACCCCACATCCCCCTATGTCATGACGTTGCATATGCAATATTGGTGTGTGGTCCTTCTGTTGTACCGCCCATTGTGAGTCTTTTTCTTCCGATGACGGGTCGACCTTGCTAATGCCAATATTTAGTATGAAATATGCACATGAAGTCCGAAAACAGGGGTGAGTTCTCCAACACGTTTTATAGACAGTCTGTTAATATCCAGCGGAAGATGGGATGACACCGATGACTCAGAAGTGCGAGTCCTTTCGCAGAAGAATTACGACCTCTGCGTTCAGGCCGCCAACCGCATCACATCCATTATAGTGATGTTCAAAGAACGCTTTTGTGTGAGGCGTGCGCCTGTGTTTCTTTCGTATTACGTCTTCACCGCTAGCATCATGCATGTCACTACTCGTGCGTTTTTCGGTACCGGAGTTGTCTGGCTCATTCACATACTATTTGCACAGTGAATGCCTATCCGAATGATCCGCAGGCGCGCAATGGATTGATATCTTGCATGGACGTACTTCTGCGCATGTCGATGGTCTGGCCGAGTGCTGGGCGGGCTTGGGAACTTCTCCATGGGTGCAAGGCAAATATCCAGAACGCTGTCTGCATGGTGTGCACGACCAGTTGCATCAGCAACGCGAACCCACATTAGGCGGCTCCCAGAATTTCTTCCCGGTATACGATCGGTGGCCGGGAGATGGAAACCCCAATACCTTCCCCGGAAGCTTGTCTACATCCGTGCTCCCCCAGCAATACAGCACAGGTTTCGTTGATAGGGGTCCCGTTCGTAGATCAAGCGTAGATTCCGCCGCTGGAACTGGTGTTAGTTCTCAGCATGAACTACTTGGTCGCAGAGGATACCCTCGGTTCTGGAGTGATTACTCAGCTTTGAGTCAACTGGGTGCACCTTTCGCAAACCAAGAGAACCAACAACATCAGCAATCCCATTCACAATATCCAATGTCGAGTCAATACTCACTCTATGGTGAGCGAAATAGAGGTTGCTTTCCTCCTCCCGGATCACCCTACTGACATATCTTTTGTGCCCTTTGAAGCCGATCTCCCATCACACGTATGAGAAGCAGGCCTGCACGTCCTCTCAGACATGTAGTCCGCTCAAGCTGGACATTTTCCTCAACACGACGGCCGTCCAAGCGTGTGTCACGGTGCTACTTCGCCATCCTCCCTGGTGGTATTCACGGATGAACCAGAGAGTAACATGTATGCCATGTACCTCCCTCGATGCTATCTACTCCTACTCTATAATACTTCTGTACCTTTATTATACTTTACGGTCACTCTAGCGGATTCGGGTATTCTGATTCCTGTTGTACCGAGAGGAAACACTCTAATGGAACTATCGTGATAGTTTCGTTTCGAATTTGCACGGCACGATCACGATATGACGCCCAATGATATCCTGTCGGTGGAGCTACTGATTGGTCTTTGTCGTAACGTACACAGCAAAATGACAACAACCTCAGCGCAAGCGCACAAAAACTTGGAATATGCGATGTCACGGTTGTGCATCTGAGTCCACTGTGCTACAGTTGCTACCGTGACAGCATAGCTTCAAGGGAGTACTAGTGGTCGTCATAGCACCCTCAGGGTTGTCTCCGACCGTTTACATCCAGCATTCTCTACGCTCTATCTGGTGTAGGTGCAGCTTCAGCGCCTCAGTCCTCAGCGAGTGGTTAGTATTGATCACTACACAATATATCCACCACGTTTCTCAGGAACACCCCTTCTGTAGGGCATGCTCGATGTATCGGCGCCGTCGGCTCCGTGGATCAGCGCTGTAAACCCTGGAAATCACGTTTGGTACAGTACAGTAACACATGAAGAGTCCGTTCTACAGTATGTAATCCTACAAGCGAACAGAAAACCATATATGAAGCGCCCGCTTAATTATTGTTTCCGGGGCTCTGGCTCTATGAGCCAAGTGCGGAACGCCGTGAAGACAACAGGATGGGCCTTTCCTTAGATCATCCTCTCGACGAAGCGAAGCGAAGGAAGTCTAGGTTGTAGCCTCCTGGTCCGTGCGCAATGACTTTGACACATGCATGGCATACATGATTTCAGCCGAACACAGTAGCGCAAGACCCTCATGGCACAACAAAAGCAGACTTCGAAATATTTATTAATGATCTGTAATGGGAGACTTGCGCGACTGATAACAACGTTTACAGTCACGACGCATCACAAGATACGGACCAACAACGTACAGGAGATATTGGAAATAATAACTTTACGATAGAAAACGTAGCGTAATTTCGTCGGCGTCACTTTCCTGAAACGTGAGATGGTGGCATGCCGCAGACTCACTGTTCGTATGGTAGGGGTTCAGTATCAATTTCGTGACCATCCTTAGCACCTCCAGTCAAGCCTTTACTATCTTGCGAAGTGTATGCATCCTCATCCGCAGGTGATAAGTGAGGTGAAAATGGAGACAGCATGCTCGTGACTTCCTGGTACCATGCACCAAAACCATGACGTCCGAAGAGACGCAAATTGGAAATAAGACGCGCAGCGAAATAAGTGGAAATCGCGAGAGAAGTCAAGAATCCCGAGAGAAGTAGTGTGAGGCCGAAGATAGAAAGGAGAATGCCACCTGACTGGACGTTGAGAACGTGGTTGCAGCCTAACGCAGAGGGTGACTTGCCTAGGAAAATGAAAACCCCAGCCGAAAACATGAAGGCAAGGCACAGAGCCACGGTCAACGCAACCGAAAGCGTGGCACACGAGAGGATACTAAAAGAAGCATATTATATGGAACGAAATGGTACGACGATTAGGCGAATGGACGTACATATACGCGAGGAAAGGAAAAAGGCTTAAAGACACAAAAATAGAGAAGAAGACCTGCATAGAAGTGGTGGGCTTAAATGAGACGGGATACGGCGCGAAAAAGAAAAAGGACATACGAAGAGAACGGGATGCGCAGAGAACAGAGCTTTGAAGAGTTCTACAGCAGGAAGGACAAAGCCTTCTTCAATGCTAAGTTGCATAAGGGTTATCAGATCTATACAAAAGCTATTAGGGGGCCCACCGTGCAAACGTCCGCCGCACGGCTGCAGCACTGTCATCAAAGTAATGAGCGAGTGTATGTGTCGTTTGTATTTCGTTCTGAGCCCCCATGCTGTGTCGTAACGTAAAAAATTTCGGGTAGCGGAGCGGCGAGAAACGACAGGTCGCCAACAGGCGGCCCGCCTAGACCCGGGCATGGCGTCGTCCTCCAAGTCCTCGTCCTCGTCTTCGAGCAGAAAGCTCAATCCTCTCGAGACTCTGCTACACCAGAGCGCTCTTCAGGCGGGACGAGTATGCTTTCTTTCCGCCTTTTCCTTTCTTTCTAGGCTCATGACCTCCGAATGGTAGTCTCTCTCCCAGAAAGAAATCGACGCTCTCGCACCCGACCCACATACGCGCACCAATGCTATCAATTTTCTCCTAGCAGCCGTATGAAGCTTCGTTACACTGTTTCGTATTTCTCAACTAGGTTGCAGGGTCTCCTCAAGTTGATGAAAGACGCCAATGGAAGTCTTTCCTATCGTGCCGTCCACAAAAATGAACTCGAAGCGTGCGAATGATGGCCTTCTTCATGGATATATGCTGGTTAACTTTTTTTTTACCTAAGTAAAAAGGGGTTGAGTGGAGAAGAGAACATGGTTCTGGGTCACATTCAGGCAGCTGCGAACCAAGGTGATCACAGACTCTCGTATTCCTCGAATACGCGACTCAGTCTCCGATGTCTAGGCATATGGACCAAACATCTAAAAGCAAAAACAGAGCTCCATCAGACAGTGATCGATCGTTGTTTGAAGTCTCTTGTTCAAAAACAACTCATCAAATCTGTCAAAGGCGTCAAAGTTCAGTAGACGGTCCAGCGCTCCGTTGGTCACTCTGATGTCTCTCCACAGTATCCAACACGCAAGATTTATATGATGGCGCACCTTGAACCATCAGTTGAGCTCACAGGAGGGCCTTGGTACACAGACAACGAATTAGATACTGAGTTTATCAAACTGCTCTGTAGCGCTTGCCTCCGATTTGTCAGAGAACGCGTATGTAGTTATTATTTCGCGTTCCTTCCAGCTAATTCTTCAAATCCCAGACACTCCCGAGACATAAAAATGCCGATGGGCGTTCGTCTTCGATGCTACCCTTGTACCCAGTCTCTGCTGGCGTCTCTTACCCAAGTGCCAAGGAAGTACTCAACTTTCTGACCAAGAGCAAGATCACAGAAACTCAATTCACCGAGGATCATGTAGAAATGCTGCTCAACGTTTTGGTACTTGATGGGGATATTGAACGGGTGGGTATCTCCATTGTTGTTTTGACATATCGGTTCAAACATTTATTATTTGACAATAGCTTCCTACCTTTGGCGCGTCGGTGTGGATAGACGACGACGACAGTGAAGGGTCTGATGGCCCTTCCACTACTTCCTCCATGGAGGAAGACGGCCGCGTCCGAAAGAGGAAGAAACGTGCGGACAAGAGAAGGGCCGTGAGTGATGGAGATACATCGAGCTCGGAAAAAAACGACAAGCGTTCACGGAAGAAGTCACGTAAGAGGGCGCGACCGTCGAATGACAGACGAGGGAAGAGAAAACGTGACCCTGGTGAAACATATGGCAGCGATAGTGGAAGCCATATCAAAAAGCGAAGGAAGAGAAATGTGGGCGGTGATGACGATGGCAACAACAGCGAACCTGAAAACATGCACGAGGCAAAGCGAATCCCGACCGCGTCGAAGAGTACGTCTAAATCAAGGGCAAAGTCAGGCAGGAATAATGTGTCGGAGTCGGGATCTCAATCAGAAACCGATTCTTCACCCCCGGGCAGCAGTCCTGAAGCACACTCGAAACGAACCGAGTCTCGTTCGGGGTCGCGTAAAAATCTCAAGTCCTCATCATCCAAAGGAGGGGGCTACCCACGCTCGCCTTCGCCCGTAGCGTTCTCCAATATCCTCGGAAGCGCATATGTATATCGGGCGGTACGCCAAGAACGCGTGGCTTTGGGTTGGTCCGTTCTTTAAATTAGATTTAAAGAAAAGAAAAGAAAAAAAAAAGCTCCTCGGTCACAAAGTTCTCAAGTGACCCGGGTGATAAAAGTAAGAATGCGTCGCGTCTTTTACTGCATGTCGGTTTTCAAAGTCACAATCAGGTGACTGTCCTTAATTCGAACTCGGTATCAAGTCAGCCTCAGACTTGCCTGCTTGTTTACGATGTCCCAAGTCGCGTCTGAACTCTCGTACCCCGGCGGCTGCTCTTCCTTCTTTACCGACCTTCATCTTGACTTTTCTCGATGGTTGCGACTTGTTGCGCTCGTTCCACTTGTCCATGCATCGATAGAGGGAATCTACTACGAGGATCTCTGTTCTCACCTTCTTGATATTCTCCCGTCATGCAACCCTTCCAACATCCTTGCTGTGTCTGTGGAGGGTATACGTTCATCCGTTTCCGAAATGCTCTTTAAGGAGCCCTTCTTTGTCGTAAGATGCTTCATATCAAAATCAGGTTTGTGGCTCCTCATGCACCCCGTCGTCGCCATAGTGCACATTCTCCAATGGCAAATCGTCGTTTTCACCCACCCGCTGGATTTATGAACCTTCTCTTGATTCCGAACCTTCTCGCATTTCTTTCGCCTTCCGTATCCTACGTTGCTTGAACCTGCATCCCAACTGGTCGGCCTATGATCTCCTCTCCAGGTTTGTATGTGTCACGCACCCACGGACACTGTCTTCCGCCCCACCAAACGTATTGCAAGCATGTCGGCAGAGAGACTGTCTTTCATTGGGGAAAGATGGGTCTGGCATTGGGTCTTTTGTAACCCCCGTTCGTGTTCCTATTTCCTTGCTTATTGGGACATCTGTCTCTCCCATGAGAGCTGGGCACAATCTCTTGGACCAATTGGAACCTTCCTTCTCATCGGGCTCAGAACCAATGATCGGTCCACTCCGCATTCCTACATATCTCCGCCCAGAGATTGGCCCCGTTGCGATAGAATCTCAGCTCTCAGAGGGAAACTTAGATCTCGGAACCGACCAACTGCCCGGACATCTTTCTGTACCGTATGAAGTCTCTCCCAGTTCTTTTGTCTCACCCGGGCTTTCGGTTGTCCACTCCAACTCAGTCGGTGAAGATTCCGCTATAGATTCACAGCAAGATAATGGCACGCCCGACTTCTCTGTCCTTCTGGACCAGATACCAAGCTTTTCTTCCCCTAGCTGTTGCGATCTCTCTGATAATTCCTGTGAAAAAATCCCTCTATTCTTGCCTAGTCAAACCCCCAACCGCGACTTGCCCCCCAGAGAGACCCTTTCGTCACAGACACCTGGTCTACGAAACGAGCTATCAAGTCGGCTTTCAGCCAGCCCTCAACACTCCAGAGCAACGTCCCATTGTGTTCGCCCCCATTCTAGCTCGATATGTACATCAGCGCTGCAAATCGTTCACGCAAATAAGCTAGAACAAGCCAAGTCTCCACATGGCCATCAACCTCTTCATGCCACAAAGTTTATGATACGGAAACCGCCAATTTCCCCATGGTTAGATACATATCAGCCAGCCAAACTGGGAAAGAGGGACAAATTCGGCTCCGGTTGCGACACACACAAGACGAAATTCGCGAAGGCTTCAGACGCACAGGGTGACTCAGAACCGAGTGAGACACCAGTACGTGTTCAAGGCCGGAGTGAAGGAGAATTGGCTGACCGATTGATTTCCTCAAGGTACCGAAGCGAGCAAAGTGTACCTCTACGCCAGCGTGGTGCGCTCCGACTTTCGACGTGTCGTTCTATACGCCTTCCGCAGGTTTTGCCCTGACACCGTCTCCGCTGACCCCACTAGACTTCCGTGATCATGAAGGTTTGAGTCAGATAGAAGGGATACGATCACGGTCCTCCAAGCCCTCAGCTACCTCCGATGGTCATCTCGTGAGTCCGGAGCAAGGTCGTCGTCTGACCACAACCTCTCCAGGCGCTCCCCATTCGGATCTGGGTCAGAACCCTCCCTTCAATGGAGTGTGTCGTCCGGCCGTTATTGTGTACAAGGTTGCCAAGGGTCCTAACCTCGCTAAGTCAAAGGATATTGTTCGGATTTCCTATGGAGAAGGCCATCAGAAGAGAACCCGCATGAAAATTTCGGGCCGTCGGAATAAGGTACGTGACGGAAGCCATTATAGCCTTCGAGCAAGCAGTACTTAGAAACGTGAAGAGAGGCGATGCGGTAATGCGTTTGGACAGGAAAACGGTAAGACCCTACTTTTTTTGTACCGTGTAAAGATGCTATGATATGAAGTCATTACCCCTCTCCTGGCTCCTAGAAAGCAGATATATATGCATCAGACAAACTGCCCCCCGCCCAGCGCATTGAAGGGAACATGGCTTGGGACTTTGGAGTTGGTCCGGAAATGGATGAACACGGTTCGAATGGGCATCGAGGTCAGGTACGCGTTGGCGGCCTCACCAGTGTACGCATGATACCGCGCACTGTGGTGGATAGTGAGGCGGGTACCAGGGCGTCTCCACCGAGTATGTCTGCGTAGATCGGCCAGGAAAGCATCCCATTTCTGTTGAAGGATTCCGGTTTATGTAGTTGTCACTGGATTTGCTTTACATCGCACCATCATATTCGTCATATTTACGTCCATTTGTTTGTTTAAACCTCGCTGAGACCTTCCTTGGCCTACAGAGGGAACTGGACGGTGAACCAACCTTCCAAGGTTACGGGAAAGCGAAGTCTATATTGGTAAACACGACTTTTGGGATTACCAATAAGGGTACCACGGAGCAGTTTCTAAGGTAATACAACAACAAAATTTGGCAGGACTCCCAACAGATGCGACACGTTCAGCATTACAAGTTTTTGCTTCTCACAAATAATACATGGTTTCTTTAAGCCTGCCTTTGACGCCACCATTCCAAAGTTTCTCGGCCTCCTTGAACACGTCTTCCTCATTGAGGGAACCGCTAGCCGTCGTTGTATTGCTATCGGAGAACCCCATAAGAAGCTTGTGGAGGTAGGACCGTCCGCGTTCGCAGGCTAGATCAGCGTAGTAAGCGGGAGCAGCGAGGCTAACAGCTTTCGTGGCCCTAGCAAAGGTATAACTAATGGCATTTGTCAGGCTTTGAAGGTCGTCCGCGTGCAAGTCCATCTCATTGCAGACAACGTAGTAGTGTGTTGGGCGAGTCGTTCCTTGCAAACCGCCATGAGCTTGCAGGAAAAAGTCGTACTCGTAAATAGCTGTGACACCACGGTCAACGATCGTGCCTGGTCTGGGATTCCCGTTATGATCTGCACTGGCGGCTTCTGTGGGATAAAACCGGGTATGGTGTCTCTTGCCACAAACGACGACGGTCAACTTGGGGCGATAAGGACCTTGAGCCGTGTCAAACTTCCTGAGGGATGCCCGAATCTTGGAAATTTCGTCATTGATGACAATCGAGAATTGACCCTAAATGAACGTCATATCAGACGGAATACTTCTGCAGAAGTAAAGAAAAGGCAAACGAACTTCCGAGACACCATCGCGGTAGACGAGGATCCTCTGAGGGAGATCTCGATTCTTCGTTCGGTAGGCTAGTAAACGCTCTTCCATCATATCTCTCAGGTCCGTGATCATCTGATACAATGTGAGTAACCGTATTTTGCGGTGATAAGAAATGGCAACAAACCTCCTTTTTCGATTCTTGAATGCGCATGCTTGCCGGGTATTGGCTGAATCGAAGGTCTGCACTTGCCACAACTGCGGCAATGGATGGCGTTCCCTTGACCGTTGCCGGTCCCGGATGGGTGACGTCCATTCCCACGACCATTGTCGGAACTTGACGCAGTTTACTCAGGGACGGGTCGTCCACATTGTGATTGACACCACCAAGCTTCATGTTGACTTTGAGCGCAACGTTGGCAAAGTACTGCAACTGACCACGCTCCTTTCGTATCTTCCCTGTCTGCACACAAACGTTGGGGACATCTAAGTAAACGTCGCACAGATGTTTCAATCCCGAGTAGATATGTTTGTCGCCATTGGACAGGACCACCAGCAGAAAGGAGGGCTTTTGCTTCGTCGCCATCAGAGCACTGCGAATAGCATTGATAGCATGGTTTCGGATGGGGTCTTGAGGATCCTTTCGCGGAAGTTCTGCCACAGCAATCATGGGGGCCGCTTGAGGGACACTGATTCCACAAGTTCTGCACATGGAAGCAAAGCCCTGGACAGTATTGCGCAACTCTGGATCTTGTGCATCGCTAAATTCTTCCCGGCGGTTGCCATCTTTGATGACGAGTACCGTCCATGGGCCGAGCTTGGCGCCTTCTGCGAAGACAACATTCCGTAAGTTCCAGCTGGCTCTTTCGTCTACGCTCTGCTCCCCTTTTCCATAGCGAATACGGGGAGGGGACAAAATACGAGCAGGAACTACGGCCATTTCGTTGGCGATGGAGACCCCGAACACGTCCAAAATGGGGGAAATACTAGGACCACGTAGAAAACCTAGTTCGCGAAGTCCGCTGACCGTGATAGAGTGGGCATTTACGTTGGGGGGTTTGGCGGCGACCTTGATCATTTCGCTCGTCTGTTCGTCGAGCAATCTTCCTCGGAAAGGCTGGCCAGGAAGGATAGTGCATACTTCAGGCGGGAGGTAGATCGCCTTCTGGCCCCCCACATCGACCAGAGGAAGATTTGGATATTGCAGATTGATTTTGTACTCTGTACATCAGTTATATCAAACAGGCCAGTTAATTAATAGAGGGAGGCCAACATACTGCGTCGGAAATATTCCTCGACGGTGACTGTGCCACCGAGTTCTTGCGCCTCAAACTTGTGTTGCCTAGAGTTGACCTTAGCCAACCGCTTAACCGTCTTCTGGTGGCCAAGATGATCGGTTTTGATTCTAATGCGCTGCACAAACGCGGACATCCTTGCGCCAAAACTTGCTTGTTCGAACGCGACCATCGCCTCGGCTAGATTGCCTTCCGAATAGAAGGCGGTTGCACAGACATTAACATTGACCATGAGTTGATTGAATGAAGGTCTGACTGAAGAGTAAAAACCCATCCATGCCTCAAGTCTACCACCAAGAGAGACAGGCGGTGATGCCGATGGGAAGAAATACCGGTTCCTGCCGACTACGACACCACCGCCTGGTTGGGTACGGTTTGGATGGACACTCAAAATGAGATTCAGTGCTGCGATAACTGGGAAGATGTCATAGTTTCGATATTGTGCGTGACCAATGAGGTATCTAATGTCAAATCTGTAAATGGAAATGGCAGGAATCGAGGCATCGAGCTTACTGTTGCAAGCTATCGGTCTCGATAGGCTGAATGTATTTAATAGTCAACGTGTATTCTTTCTTTCCCCGATCGCTGCCGCTCTGTTCATCGTCCTCTTCAAAATAGGTGATGGTAACCGCCAAAGGCTGAGGTAACATGTTGGCGGCAATCAGCTTCGAGCTGAAGTCATGAGCAACACAGCCTTTAAGTCCGTTTGAGATCCAGTCCTCAGATGTTTCGGCGAGCTGGAATATCCTCCTCTTGACTCTGCGACTAGAGGCGGCTTGGGGAGAAAAGCTAACGTCATATTCGTAGACAGGACCCTTGGGAACGCCGACGGGGAAAAAGTTGGTGCGCAGCTTGATTTGCTTCCCTGTTCAGAAATCAAATTCCATCGGGGCGGAATGACATCAAAAGTAGCGACCTTTGGTCCCATAATCGGGACGAGGAGGCATGGCATCTTGTCGCAAGGAGAGAGACTTGAACGAGGTTATGAGTCGATCCTCAGCGGAATTGGCGAGCCGAGGGTCGATGACGGCGGGCTGACCCTCGGCGAAGATACCACCGCGACCTCGACCGCCTACAGGCCCAGGGCCACCACCACGAGTGAGGGTGCCACGGCCTCTGTCGCCACCAGAACTGCCCCTACCACTGAGAGTGGAACCACGAACACCCCTACCGCGTTCTTGACCACCTCGACCTCTACCGCCTCTCTGCATGATTTAGTTTGGTGGAAAGGATTGAAAGGCGAAGAGTGAGCGTCTAGAAGAGGACACAGACACAGCCATCGAGGGTACGCGAGACAGAGCACGTGATGCGGTGACGCGTTACGCGCGGTGCGGTGCATCGTTCGCGACGACCTCACCTGGTGGGCGTGCATATATGCGTGTAAATGCGTGTAAATGCGTGTTCCGCGTCGAAAACGATGAAGATTGCAACGTGCTTGAAAAACCTTCCGCCCTCGAAATTTTACTTCCTGTTCGTTCCGTCGTTTCCTCACCTTCAAGTCATCTCGTCAAGTTGCCCGTTTCTTCCTAAGGCCTCGTGTTTACAGCTCCTCATACATGAGCCTTACACACTCACCACAGCCAGCTGCGGTGAACGTTGTCTCGTTGCCAATCCACCGTGGCTTCCACACCCGCGCCGCTCACCCCCCCTATCAACACCTGTCGCCCGGCGTCTCTCCTCATAGCGTGGCGTCCAGTCGTCGTCAGCGGCGAAGCTTCTTTGGCATAGGCGAGATCCTGCAGGTTGTCGCAAACGTACGCACTTCCCGTAGGTGTCCCTCGATCGCGCGTTCATACTTGACTCGCCCCCCCCTCGTAAACCCCAACCGTTGTTCAATGTATGCCAACACAATGTCTTTCTCTTCTCATACCTACCAGCCCGCGTCCACCCTTCGCTCCCTTGTCGAGTCCCGTCAGCTACTCGAGGAGGCACGAAGGGAAATAGCTGAATCACGCGAACGGGCTCAACTTCGACCTTCACACACCTTTTCTCGTCTTCCAAACTTCTTCCCTCGCCCAGCTGAACTTCAAGCTGTCGGACGTACTTTGGAAGAAGAGCCTTGCTTTACCGTACTTTTCGGCGCGAGCTCAGTTGGCAAGGTTGCTCTCTTTGAACAACCTCTCTCATCCGATACAGACCTCTTTTCACATAGACTGCCCTTCTGCGCCAACTCCTAACATCCGACAAGTATCATGTCCTTCATTTCGATCTCCGAATCGCTGGCTTTGCAGACTTAGATAGTCTTTACATAAGCCTGAGCCAACAAATGGAACAATACTTCAACTGCATCGCCGACATGAAGGGCTACGAAGATTTCGAGAAGGAGGCTTGGGGGTTCAAGGTGCAACTCCATTTCTGGGTACTCATCTGTCCCGTCTAATTCATTTCTAGCACGACCGCCTTAACGTCGAACGTCGGCTTTCTGACGCCAACGGTTCGGGTCAAATCCGGACCAGCGATATTGCCAGACTCATGGAGCTGTTCCAGGTCATTTCCTGTACCTTTACTGTTTTGCACCCCCTGACGGAGTATTTCTCAGAGTTCTCTCCTTAAGTATACAGAATTTTCTCCTCCCGAACACTCGGAATACACCCCCAGCCCGGAACTCAGGGTACATTTAAACGCTATCTCGAACCACACCCGAACACGATCATTTAGATGGTGGCCCCTCCGCTCTTCTTCACGTGATCATCTCATTCAACGCAAACCAAGTCAACTGGAGGCCCGACCTGCTCAGGAGAAACGACCAACCAGGCCGGTCAAGAGAGTGCCAGTATTTTTCCTGGATGAAGCTCATAAGCTGTATGCTTATCGATCGTCTTCTCCTATCTATTTTTAATTGATGCTTTCAGGCCGGGTCTTATACAGTCTGTCGAGGCAATGAAGGCTCTCCTAGACTCGATGCTTGTTTTAACAAAGCAAGATCGGCTCTGTCATGTTATTCACGCAACTAGCGATCCATTTTACCAAACATGGCTCAGACAGTTGAACGTCATGCAACACTGCAAGGTTCGTGCCGCGCTCCAACTTTATGGAGTCACTCATAAGAGTTACAATAGATTATTACGATCGGCGATTGCTCAAAAGCAGAGACACGTATCTTCTTCGAGGATAAAATCTTGCCTCGAGTCCAGGAACGGCTTAGGAGCGGTCTAGAGTTTGAGAGACTTTACGAGGCGTTTGGAGGGCGGCTCGTACATATACAGGATTACGTTACTGACTACGGTGAGCACCCTCACATATCCTGGTGACCTTTGCTTACAATTTCTTTACATCAGTTAACTCTGGTGGTCGTTTAGAAAGTAAGTGACAAATGATGAGAACCCATTTGAGTTTATTTCTTTGACCAAATCTCCGCCAGTACACCAAAGCTCCCACTTTATCCAAGCACATGCTCTTCTCAATCTTCACATCATACATACTGCACAAAATCCTCAAACTTCCGAACACAAGCCGCGCAGTCGCCGGAGCAGCGCCACCGCCGCGATGCGTCAGTCTGTAAATCCTGTTTCTCCCACACGATCCGGT
>WNFR01007590.1_pt1 | contig 21550 bp, 19 predicted proteins | sample 5400221 | NCBI WGS metagenome assembly WNFR01 (sample SAMN13153357, study PRJNA577476) | soil metagenome | isolation source: 40 cm soil under Madrone tree | place: USA:California | collected 2016-06-14 | reverse complement strand
TGTTCGTCGAGGGCAAATTGCGCACCCGAAAATGGCAGGATAAGCAGGGAAATGACCGGTTTACCACCGAGATCATCGCCGACAACATGCAAATGCTGGGCGGCCGTGCGGGCGGGGCCGGCGGAATGAGCGGAGGCGCAGAGCGCAGCGCGGGAAGCGGGACGCCGCCCCGGGACGATTATGATCAATCGTCGGCGCCGGCGCCCGCGGGCGGAAAGGAAGACTTCGACGACGATATCCCGTTCTAGGACGTACTTTTCTTAGAGTGTCAACATTTAGGCCCTGTACCCGCAAAGTACCGGGCCTTTTCTTTGTTTACAGGTTTTCCAGGTAGGTCTATACTGTGATTTATAGATTACCTTTAAAATGCGTAAACAAATCAACCCATATTTGGTTAGACTGGTGGTGCTTACCTCCGGTGAGCGGCTTCCAATGCTTTGCCGGCGCTCCACCGGCCTGCCGCTGTTCGAGGCAACGCTTTACTCACTGACCGAGTTGAGAGCCCAAAACCGTTCTTCCTCCACGATTCAGCAGGCACTGCGGGCCGTAATGGTTCTCTGCCTGGTGCTTGATCGCCTGAACATTGACCTAGACCAGCGTCTCGGCGAAGGCAGGCTCCTGGAGCTAGGCGATATCGAGGAACTGGTCCGGTGGTGTCGCTTACCCTTGGAGGCGTTTGTGGACGAGCCGCAGAGACCTGAGGCCACTTCGCGGGTTGTTTCGATCGAGAAGGCTCGTATGAGGATTCCATCGCCGGGGCCACCCGAGATCCACCCAAACACCGTTTCCATCCGCATTCACTACATCAGGGACTACCTTAAGTGGCGAGCCGGTGGTCACATGCTGCAAATGGGACGTAATCGAGACGGCGCTACCCTTTCAAGCCTTAAGATCAATTCAGAGATCGTTCTTCGCACCCTCGATGAGCGCATTCCTCCCTCTCCAGGTCGCAACGATGTTGGGCAGCGACAAGGGATGTCGGAATCCGAACTGACCACGCTCGTTGAGGTTGTACAGCCTGGCTCACCGGAGAATCCATGGAAGGGGGACCACGCGAAAGAACGAAACGCACTAATCGTGAAGTGGCTGCTCACGCTTGGCATTCGCCGCGGCGAACTACTCGGTGTCCGGGTGTCCGACATCGACTTTCAGGCCAATGAGGTGTTGATTGCTCGTCGCGCTGACGACCCAGAAGACCCGCGCACCAACGAACCGAACACGAAAACGCGTGATCGCCTTCTTTCCTTGGAAGAAGATTTGGCAGTGCTCACCCGGCGCTACGTTACTGGGGCACGTCGGCGCATCGAAGGCGCGCGTAGGCACGATTATCTTTTTGTCGCCAATGGTACTGGAGCACCGCTATCGTTGAGTGGTCTGAACAAGATCTTCGTCGTGCTTCGAAGTAAATGTCCAGGGCTGCCTGACGAGCTCTCTCCTCATGTCTTTCGACATACATGGAATGACGAATTTTCGGACGTTATGGATGAACAACAAGTGTCCGAGGAAACGGAGAAGAAGATGCGTGCTCGGCTCATGGGCTGGTCGGAGACCTCCGGCACCGCGGCTGTATATACGCGCCGGCATACGGCGCGCAAGGCCAAGGCAGCCTCTCTTGCCCTCCAGTCAAAGCTAAAGCCGAGATCCAAAGATGACTGCTAATTCAAGTCTTGTAGTCTCAACGAGAGCCTACACCGGAACCTTGCCGCCAAGCGTGCGAACACGCGGGGGCGCCATGTTTGATCCGCGCGCGGACTTCTGGTCATACAAAGAAGGTGTCACGAAGGTAACTATAAATTTCACTGCGACTGCCGCTCTGTCGTCTGATATGCAGCACTCCTTGAAGTCGGTACTCGTTTGGTACGCGCAGAACTCATCTGCAAGCCATTTGATCAGTATGCGCGCACGAGTTCGAGATCTCGTGCAGTTCCTCTCCATGCAGCAATCTACTCGCATTAACGCAATCTCCAAGATCGACCTATTAAACTATAAATCTTCATTGAGCCCGGACACAGCTTGGTACTTGGGAGCCTTGTCCGGGATACTAAAGAAGTGGCACGGCTTGGGTTACCAGGGCATTGCCGACGACGCGGTTGCTCTATTGAGAGCGCTCAAAGTGCGTGGCAATGCAAAGGGCGTTGCCGTCTTGACGATGGATCCGATTAATGGCCCATACACTGATCTCGAACAACAGGGCATTCAAGACGCACTGAACGATGCCTTCGCTGAAGGTCTAATCGCGGAGTCCACCTACCTTTTAGCATGGCTGTTTATGGCCCTCGGGCAGCGGCCATCGCAGTTTGCTGCATTAAAGGTCTCTGATTTAACGGCCCTGACGATAGACGGCTCGATCCTCTACAACATCAAAATTCCCCGCGCAAAGCAAAGGAATGCAGATCCTAGAGCACAGCTCAAGGACAGGCCGCTCGTCGCGCAAATAGGTCAGCCTCTACTAGCTTATGCGGACCGGATACGTGATGGATTTCGAGATAAGCTGGATCGTCCGGAAAACGCTCCACTGTTTCCATGTGGCGTCCCTGGTGAATGGGCTCATGGATACGAGCATCATCACACCGGCCATAGTTTAGGTGTCCTATTGAGCGACGCGCTCTCCCAATTAAACATCCGGTCTGAACGCACGGGCGAGCAATTGCACATCACATCGACTCGCTTTCGTCGAACCTTTGGAACCAGAGCCGCTCAGGAAGGACATGGTGAGCTGGTAATCGCCGAAATGCTCGATCACTCTGACACTCAAAACGTCGGCGTGTATGTTGCGTCTGTGCCGGAAATCGCAGAGCGCATCGATCGAGCTATTGCGATGGAGTTGGCCCCGCTCGCGCAAGCGTTCAAGGGTTCTTTAATCACCGACGAATCTGAAGCAACCCGATGCGGCGACCCAACGAGCCGCATCCTCGATCCGCGAATCGATCGAACCATGAAGCCAATGGGCTCGTGCGGACAAAACTCATTCTGTGGCTTTAACGCACCGATCGCCTGCTACACCTGCAGGAATTTCGAACCGTGGCTGGACGGTCCGCACGAGGCAGTATTGGAGCATTTACTGGAAAAGCGCGAACAACTTCTGGTATCGACAGATAAGCGGATAGCAGCGATCAACGACAGAACGATCCTCGCTGTCGCTGAAGTGATTCAACTCTGTCGTGATGCGACGGCGGACGCGCCTAATGGCTGAAGTCGTCCATTTCACCCCACCATCAGAGCTCGAGGCGGGCGCCAATGTTCGTGACTTTATCGAAGTCTGTCGAACCAAGCTAACCGCATTCGGCGCGGATTTGTGTTTCGACGACAACGTGTGGGATGTGACAGAAGCGCTCGGCTTGAAGCGGAGCAAACGAGAGCGCATTGTCTTCAGCACATGGGGTTCCGTCAACGCAACTACCCCAACGCCACTATCCGAGCCGTTTCTGTCATTCGCAAAAGCGTACCTCCGCTATCAGCATGGCCTCAGACCGACAAAGTCAATCGGATCTCGTATAGCGGCACTGCGGGTTGTGGAGGCGGCGCTCTCCGAAAACGGTTCAATACCTGACCCGCCGAATATCAATCCTCAAATACTCAATCGTGCGGCGCAACTCTGTGCGGACAAGTTCACCAAGGCAACCGCATTCAGGGTTGGCGGGCAACTCGAAATGCTAAGTGGTTTCATGGTGGATAGCCAGTTGATGGCTGTTCCCGTTCGATGGAAAAATCCGATCCGTCGGCCAAGGGATTCGGTCCGAGTGGGCAAAGAGTTCGATCAAGAACGCCACGATAAGCTGCCATCGCCCGCGGCGCTATCGGCACTCGCGAATATCTTTCGAATAGCACGGGAACCGTCCGACGTCTTGGTCTCCTCACTCGTAGCCATCCTGTGTTCGAGTCCGGATCGAATCAATGAAGTGTTGTATTTGGAAGCCGATTGTGAGGTGACGCAAAAAATACCATCGACGGGACAACTTGCATATGGCCTTCGGTGGCGCCCCGCCAAGGGCGCAGAGCCGATGATCAAATGGGTAATCCCCTCCATGGCGGATGTGGTCAAGGAGGCGCTGAGCAATATCAGGCGGCTGACCCAGGAGGCCCGCGATGTCGCAAAGTGGTACGAGGACCATCGCACGCAATTATTTTTACCGCCGTCCCTGGCGCATTTGCGTGACTGTAAGACGCTCTCGACTCAAGAGTTGGCGCGAGTGTTATTCGTGGATCCCGTTGATCTACCCGCTGCTGTCCGCATATGGGCGAGGTCCAATAACGTTTTAGCGACGGGCAAGGGACTCCAAAGTACGTACAGCTTTGCGGAAGTTCAGACCGCAATATTGGCAAAGCTGCCGCACGGCTTTCCTATCGCTAACGCAGAGCTGGGTCTGAAATACAGCCAAGCGCTCTGTCTGATTCAAGAAAACCTTCTTCACTTCAATAAAGCAACGTTGCGAGGCGAAGTGGGGATGGTCAATCACGAGCATCTCAGCAATCGCCTAACGAATCGGGTGGACGGACAACGATCAATGTTTGACCGCTTGGGGTTTACCGAGCCGGATGGCAGCCCGATCGGTGTGACGACGCATCAATTTCGACATTATTTGAATACGCTGGCGCAAATCGGCGGCTTAAGTCAACTTGATATTGCGAAGTGGTCCGGGAGAAAGGACGTCCGTCAAAATGACGACTACGATCATCAGTCGGATCGCGACGTGCTTGCTCTGGTGCGCAGCGTGGTCGGAGACGAGAAACGCATGCGCGGGCCGCTGGCACGGGCAGACAGGCTCGCGTTAATCCCTCGAGACGAATTCGCACGTTTGAAGGTGCCAACGGCGCACACGACGGACTTTGGTTATTGCATTCATGACTTCACGATGCTGCCGTGCCAGATTCATCGTGATTGCATGAATTGCGACGAGCAGGTGTGCATCAAAGGGGACGAGGTAAGGGAAGCGAATATCCGTATGCGCCGAGCCGAGACAGCGGCTCTGCTTGAGCAGGCGCGGAGTGCAACGGCACAGGGATATGCGGGTGCGAATCGGTGGGTCGAGCACCAGGAGCGCACCTTGGTGCGCTTCGACAAGCTGTGCGCAATCCTTGACGATCCCAACGTGCCTGTTGGATCGGTCATTCAGCCATCGGGGATCGTTCCTGCCTCGCGGCTCGAGCAGGCGGCCCAGCAACGGGGCCTGAAGGCGCCGGCCACCGGCCGTCTGGAATTGACGGCAGGCAACTTGCTCCCCGCGAAATCGGAGGAGGACGCATGAATTCTAGCCGAGAACGGAATCTAGACAGCGACGCAATTTCCCGCATTGTTGCAATACTCGATGGATGGTCGGGCAAGCTCACTTGGGAATTGCTCATCGACGCCATTCGCCGGCATCTTCGAGCCGACTATACTCGTCAGGCCCTTCACAAACACGAACGGATCAAGCAGGCGTTTTCGCTTCGAAAAAAGGCGCTGTCGGATGGACGTGCCGGTGGAGTGCCTGATGTGGACTCTCCAGAGTTACAGGCGGCATTGGAGCGTATTGCTCGCCTAGAGGGAGAGAACGCAAGGCTTGGGGCAGAGAACGAACGCTTTCTAGAACAGTTTGCGTGCTGGGCGTACAACGCACATACGCGCGGCCTCGATAATACCTTTTTGAGCCGCCCACTGCCTTCTGTCAATCGCGACCAGACGGCGAAACCGCTGTCGGCAATTAAGTCGTCGAGTCGCTGAAGGGTAAATCAAATGGCAAACGGTCGGCAAATGGCGGAAGAGAATGTCGAGCGATTCGTCGCATGGATGACAAGTAAGTCGGAGGCGGACTATCGAGAGTTAGTTACCCGGGGTGTGTTGTCCAGAAAGGAGATCGCGCGTGAGTGCGGATTTGCAAAGTCAGCACTTGATCAGAATCCGCGCATTAAGTCAGCACTTCGAAATCTGGAGCAATCGCTGCGCGACACGGGGGTGCTTCCTCCGGTGCTCGATAAGTCTACAGCGGCAATCGAGCATCCGAAGCGACGCGACTCGGGATCGCGTCGCGCCCTTTTGGATGCCGAACGGTTACGACGTCTGGAGCAAGAGAACGCCAGCCTGAGAGCGGAGAATTCTGAACTCAAGCGCCTCTTGGGTAAGCACGCGATATTGCGTGAGGCTCTGGCCACGACGGGTAGACTGCCAAGATGATGTCCTTGCAGACGATTCGAGTGGCAGCTGTTAGAAAACAGAATCCGCGCGGATTCGGCGGCGCTATTTTCACGGGTAAACAGATTGCAGACGATGGGTCCATGCTCGACGCGAAGACGTACCTTGTGGTGTGCGCGGCGGGCAAAGTTCTTGCCGGCCAACGAGTGGAGCCGGGACAGTGGTGGCGGGTTGCGGGCGACGCGAAATCACGAGTCTTGGACGTCGAGGGGTTTCGCATCACCGAGCGACAACTCAATGCACAGACTGCTGTGCTATTGCGGCCTTCGGGTGAGCATTTGGTCACGTTGTTGGCGGAAAATCCGGAGTTTGATGGCATTGGACTGGTGAAAGCCCGCAAATGCTGGGAAAGATTTGGGGGGCGTCTCTATGAAATATTGGATTCTGGCGACGTTGAGTCGCTGTCCACTGTATTAACTCGTCGGTGTGCGGAGAAAGCAGTGGCTGCGTGGTCAATCTATGGGGACGCCGAGACGCTGCAATGGTTACAGAAACACGGGTTCGCAGTTGGTCTAGGCCGCAAGGTCATCGAGTTCTTCGGAGAAGAAACCTCTGCAAAGATTGAAGAAGATCCGTACCGGTTGCTGAGCTTCAGCGGGTCATGGTTCAACGTCGATGCCATGGCGCTCGATCGGTTCAAGATTGATCTTGACGATCCCCGTCGATTACGCGGTGCGATCGAAGAGGCCTGCTATCGTCTTTTTGTCGAAGGTCACACGGTCGCGGACCGGGGAACGCTCATGAGGTTTACTGGTGAGCTGCTGAAAAAGGACGCGTCCGCAGCGAAGTGGTATGCGATTATTGCCAAGTCATTGGATGAAGGTCTCACTAATGGCAGCTTCGTGATAGCCGAGAATTGCATACAGCCTCTCGGTGCACGTGTGATGGAGACGGTTGTGGCCGACGCGGTAGCGACACGCATTACGACGGAATCCTCGACGCAGTTGCTGTCAACTGACGCTGTCCAAGAGATTTTGACCGACTACGAGGCAATCGAGGGCATATCGCTTTCTGCGGAACAACGGGAGGCGGTTCTCGCAGCCTGCCATAAGTCGTTTGTTTGCATCACTGGCGGAGCGGGTGTTGGAAAAACCACGGTGTTGAAGGCACTATACCGAGTCTACGATAAGACCGGCCATCGTATCGTGCAGTTAGCACTTGCTGGTCGAGCTGCGAAACGGATGCATGAAGCCTCGGGACGCACGGCCACCACCATCGCTAGTTTCCTTCGCTCCTTCAAGGAGGGCGATCTCGACGGACCTGCTGTACTGGTGATTGATGAGGCGAGTATGGTGGACATCATCGCCATGAGCCAAATCTGCGAAGTGATCCCTGCACATGTGCGGCTAGTCCTGGTCGGAGATCCGAATCAACTGATGCCGATCGGTCCCGGTCTGGTCTTACATACGCTTGTCTCGATACCCGAAGTGCCCGTCACCGAGCTTACGGTCGTGAAGCGCTACGGCGATCGAATCCGCGAGGCGGCTTCGTCGATTCGCTCTGGGATTTGGCCTACGCTTGGCCGCGATCCGAATGGCGACATCTCCTTTCTTCCCCGCGATTGGGCCGACGGTGGTATCGCGGAGTTCGTGGTGGAGTTGTACCGACAAGATCCAAAGAATACTCAAATACTATCCTCGAGTCGGATCGGTCCGGGAGGTACGAAGAGGCTCAACGAACTTTGCCAGGCGGCGCTTACCGCCAAATGCGAACCGTTGCTAGTTTGGAATGCGGCTAACGATTGTCACGAACACACCGGCCTGCACTTAGGCGACGTTTTGCTGTGCACTCGGAATCTGTGGGATAGGGGGCTTCAAAACGGCTCGCTGGGGCGCCTCCTTGAGATTGAGGCGGAGCCTCGACTACTCACCGACGATGATGGCAACGACGCCGGTTATGCGCTCGCGTGGGTGGAGTGGGACGATGGGGTGCGCCGGCCACTGTTCGCGGACATGCTCGATGATCTTGAACTTGGGTATGCGATCACCGTCCATAAGGCGCAAGGATCGCAGTGGCCTCGAGTGATCGTTGCGGTTTCTGGTAATCGGCTCCTCGATCGCACCTTACTGTACACCGCGGCGACGCGCGCGCAGCGTCAAGTGATCTTGGTCGGTGATGAGGCTGCCGCTCGGCGTGCCACGATCTCGCAGCCACGTGCGGTCGGTAGGCGGGTCAACCTGGATAAGGCCCTTGAGCGCCTTCTAGGCGAGTCCCACAAGCCTCGTGAGCCCCAGCGTCACTTCGACTTGGGTGTTTCAGTACCCAGGTGGCTTCCCGCATTCCCGCGGCCCTGAGAGCAATGTTTTGGAGACTAATTCGCCATGGAAGACAAAAATGCGTGGATGATTCGGCTGCTCGGGGCAGTGTTATTCCTCGCTGCTGGCTCGATGTCCTATTCCGCTTGGGCAGATTGGGGTATCAGCGGAGCTCAATATTCCTGCAGTGCTGCAAAAGGAACGTTCGAGCTACTCCCACATGATCAATCCAGCTCCGATCCGCCGAAAGGCATTCCGGTAGGCAAGGGCTTCAAGGCGCTCCCAGACGGAATGTCCACGCTCAACTGCGCGCTCGGCACTCGAAGGCTCCAGGCGCAGATCGGTGTAACGCAGCCACAGGCCCACGGTCAGTGCATGGGCGGCGGCTCCGTACAAGTAACCAGCTTAGCTGTCGATGGCGTGGAGCTACTTGATGGGAATCTACCTTTTGAATGGAGCTGCGGAAACGAGGAAAGCGTCGTCCGACTTGTCGTGCGAGCAAACTCCCAGGGCGTCGAGTTTGAAAAATGCGCGATCGGTGCCCGCGACACTCCGGGAGCCGAAGCCAAAAGGACCTGCGCAACTAGGGTCGTAAAAATCGATGTGATAGCCGCAAAGAATGCGAAGCTGGATCACGACTTGGCCGACGTCACCACGCAAGAGGCTACTTCGGTCACGAAATTGTCGGCGTCCTACGATCTCGCTAAGGTGTTTCCGCCGGGACCGGTTCCACGCGATGTGTCGCTATGCGCGCACTGGTCGGATGTCTTCCTTAATGCCATTCTCAACCCAGACAAGCAGTGGCATGCACGGATTGCGGGAACCGTCGGAGAGAGAGTCTTCATTCATCCGACATCACCGCCGCTTTGTCGGAGTTCGACGGACGATGGCTGTAATCCTACCGCTTATCTCATACCTGGAGATCGCGTTGACCTTGGATTCATTTGTGGGCCGTGGAGCTACGTTCAATACGAGCGTCACGTGCGATCCAAAGCGAGCATTATAGGCTGGGTCGAAACGGCGCGGCTCTATGGAGACGACAAGAGTTCAGGCACAGTCGGCGATGCGTCGTCCTCGGCACCTCGAGCGGTAGCCCCGCCCCCAAAGGACCCATTAGTCGCTGCCGCCTTTACCAATGACTTGGGTCGAATAAAAGCCATCGTTGCCGCCGGGGAGCACCCGGACGGCCTGGACAAGGCTGGTAACCCCCTCGCCAATGCAATGGCCGCAGGGAACCTTGAAGCGGCACAACTCCTCTTGAGTTTAGGAGCATCCGCGAACCCGAAAAACTCCGATGGCACATGCCGCAATCTGTTCACGGTATTGCCGAGTTTCCACGTGCTGCCGGCACAGGAAAACGGCGATATATTTTCGATATTGGTCAAGTCAAGGGCCGATCTCAATTGCCGGTCTGGCACCTGGCTGACAACAGCATTAATGAGCTCGAGCGGATCGAACCGGATTTGGGCCTGGCGTTGGGATCAGGAACACGACGGTCACGGTGCAAAGATTAATGACCAGGCCGGCATTGTTTCTCGGCTCTTGAAGGCGGGCGCGGACCCCAATGTCAGAGACCTCGCGGGACAAACTGCGCTTTTCTATGTTAGCGAACCTAACAATATCGACATTGCTGCGATCCTTCTTGCTGGGGGCGCGAATCCCAATATTTCGACGGACGAGAGTCCCGATGGGATTGGCATGGGCGACCAAACTGGCAGTACGCCTTTGATGAGGGCACTTAGCTGGTATCCCTTGACGCACGATCCGACAATGATCCAACTGCTGCTTGATCACGGCGCCGATCCCAATTATCGGAACAAGACGGCATATGACGAAGATTGTGACGCGACGACGCAAGGCAAGTGTACGTTCCAGGGACAAACCGTGCTGACGCGGGCGGCCGAAGATGGCGACTATACGGTGGTGCGGTTGCTGCTAGGACATGGAGCCGATCCGAACGTTGCCCGTGCTGACGGTTCCCTTCCCGCAGACATTGCTCGAAAAAATCGTCATCCAGAAGTCGCAGCCCTATTTGAAAACGCTGTCAGTCAACATTGACGGAGTGGCGGGTCGGTCGAGATGTTCGATCCACAATCCGGCAAGAAGCTTGTCTACCAAATGATCGAAAATGCCGGCAGCATGAATCTGAGTTTTACCTTCGATGGTCGATATTCTATTGACAGTGAAATGCCCTACCAACACGATATGGTGACAGAGCCTTTTTCTTGTTACGCTCACGTCGAGTTTGGTGAAACGTGAGGAGACACCTCCTGCGCACGGGTTACAGTTGCTGGCACACTACCGGCGCGTTGGGGAGCCTAAAAGCCGGGGCTACATGTCAATAGCTGTCGAGAAGCGCTAGGTTTATATACAAAAAGTTGTTTTTTTGGATGAGATTCGATGAGAAGTACGGTAATTCACTCACATCCAGCGCTATTTACAATTTTTTGGTATATATAACCGTTCTAGCCGGGACGGTGCGCCTCAGTCTCCGTTCTAGCCGGGACGGTGCGCCTCAGTCTTGGGTGAAGGGGCGGGCCGGCCCGAACGCCGTCCGCTTGGCGCGCCGGCGCGGGGGTGATCGCGGCCGGGTCGCGTGGACCCGGCGTTCAACCGGCAGCCGGGTTCAGGCGGCGCCGGAGAACGGCAGCTTGTAAATGCGCTTCCCGGTTGCGGCGAATACGGCGTTGGCCACGGCGGGACCCAAGGGCGCCACGCCCGGCTCACCGACGCCGGTCGGCGGCTCCGTCGACGGCACGATGTGCACTTCCACTTTCGGCATTTCGTTCATCCGCAACACTCGATAACCGTTGAAATTATCTTGCTCGACCCGGCCGTCCTTCAGCGTGATCGCGCCGTATAGGACTGCGCCGAGGCCGAAGCCGATGCCGCCTTCCATCTGGGCGACGATGACGTCGGGATTGATGGGGGTGCCGCAATCGACTGCGCAAACCACTCGATCGACCTTGACCTGCCCGTCCTTGCCGACACTGACCTCGGCGACCTGAGCGACGAGGGAGTTGAACGCTTCGGCAACCGCGATGCCGCGCCCCTTGCCCGGGGGCAGGGGTTTGCCCCAGTCCGCCTTGTCGGCGGCGAGCTCGAGCACCGCTTTCATTCGCGGATGGTGATCGAGCAGCTTACGCCGGTAAGTGAACGGATCCTGGCCCGCCGCATGCGCCGCCTCGTCCATGAAGGTCTCTACGGCAAAAGCCGTGTGCGAGCTGCCGACGACGCGCCACCACAGGACCGGCACGCCGGTCTTGGTGGTCGCGAGATCCACCGCGATGTTGGGGATGGCGTATCGGATATTCGCGGCGCCTTCGACCGACGTGCCATCGACGCCGTCCTTGATCAGGACGGATAACGGGGTGTCGGCGACGATGGACTGGCCGACGATGACGTGCCGCCAGCCGGTGATCTGGCCCTCGGCGCTCAGGCCCGCCTCGAGCTTGTGGAAGTACATGGGCCGATACAGGCCGCCGTGGATATCGTCCTCGCGCGTCCACTGCAGCTTGATCGGCGTACCGTCGGCGCCGAATGCCTTGGCGATGGACACGGCCTCGACGATGTAATCGGAACCCGGATTGGCGCGCCGGCCGAAGCTGCCGCCGGCGTAGAGCGTGTGAATGCTCACTTGCTGCGGATCCAACCCCGCCGTGTGCGCGGCGTTTAGCTGATCGATCGTTTGGAATTGGTCTCCCGCCCAGATCTCGCAGCTGTTGGCGCTGAGCTTGACCACGGCATCGAGCGGTTCCATCGGCGCGTGCGCCAAGTACGGGAACTCGTAGCTGGCCGATAACTTGCGGGCTGCGCCCTGGATGGCCTTCGCGGCATCGCCCTCCCTGCGCGCTGGGAGAGCGGGCTGGTCGGCGAGCCGCCGGTACTCGTCCATGATGGTGGCCGAGCTGCGCTTCTCGGCCTTGGAGTCGTCCCACTCGATCTGCAGCGCGTCCCGCCCTTGCTTGGCAGCCCAAAAGCTTTTCGCCACCACGGCGACACCGCGCGGCACCTGCACCACTTTGACGACGCCGGGCACGGCGCCGGCCGCCGTGGCATCGAAGGATTTCACGGTCCCGCCGAACAGAGGCGGCCGCTTCAACAGCGCTACGAGCATGCCGGGCAACATCACATCGAGCGTGAACTGTGCGGTGCCGTCGGACTTCGCCGCGGCATCGACGCGCGGCACACCGCGGCCGATCAACTTGAAATCCTTCGGATCCTTGAGAGTGACGGTTTCGGGCACTGGGAGGGTTGCCGCAGCCGCGGCCAACGCCCCGAACTTCGCCTGCCGCTTGCTGGCGAGGTGGTGTACGGTGCCGCGCTCCACCGTCAGCTCGGCGACGGGTACTTTCCATTGCCGGGCCGCGGCGGCGAGCAGCATGGCGCGCGCCTTGCCGCCGGCCTCGCGAAGCTGTGTCCACGAATTGGCCATGGCGGTGCTGCCGCCGGTGCCCTGCATCTTGCCGAAAATCAAATTGGCATAGCGCGACGCATCCGCAGGTGCGCTTTCGACGCGAACCTGTGCCCAGTCGGCGTCGAGTTCCTCGGCGAGGACGGTGGCGATGCCGGTGTATGCACCCTGACCCAGCTCGACGTGCTTGGCGATCACCGTCACGCTGTTGTCGGAACCGATTCGCACAAAGGCATTGGGAGCGAACGCGGCGCCGGCCGATGGAGTGACGGGGGCGGCGGACGCGTGGCGTGTCGTGCTGCTCCATTCGAATCCGATGGTGAGCGCCGCAGCGCCGATGGTACCGGCGCTCTTGAGGAATTCGCGGCGCGTCGGTCGTGACGCGGCTTGGGATTTGGTGGTCATGGGTTCATACCTGGATGGTGTCGGCGGCGGCATGGATCGCGGCGCGAATGCGCACGTAGGTGGCACAGCGGCAGATGTTGCCGCTCATGGCGCTGTCGATGTCGGCATCGGTCGGCGCGGAATTCGATGCGAGCAGCGCCGTCGCGGACATGATTTGTCCCGATTGGCAGTAGCCGCATTGGGGCACCTGCAGTTTCACCCAGGCTGCCTGCACCGCCTTTGCCGGCTTGCCGGCCAAGCCCTCGATGGTCGTGACCTTGCGGCCGGTGACGGTCGACAGCGGAGTGACGCAGGAGCGGATGGCCTTGCCGTCCAGATGAACCGTACAGGCGCCGCACAGCGCCATTCCGCAGCCGAACTTGGTTCCGGTCAGGCCGGCGACTTCGCGCACGGCCCACAGCAGGGGCATGTTGGGATCGGCATCCAGCGTGGCGGGTTTGCCGTTCAGGGAGAATGAGGTGGGCATGGATGACTCCGCTTCGTCGGGATTTGCCGGCAGTCGATTCTACAAATTTCCCGCGCGATTGGCTGGGACATTTTTGCGGCAGCATCGTCTGTCATCGCTGTCCGCAAGCCGCTGTCGGACGGACACTCCGAAGCGTGTAGGCGCGAGTCGATAGGCGTCCGGCGAATCGGATGGGGTCCTGGCGAACCGGGTCGGGCACTAGCGAAGGGCGCCTGCGAAACGGATGGCAACGAGCCTGGGCCCCAATGGCTCAGGCTCGCTACGGCTCAATCGTCGGTGAGATTCTCGCCGGGAAACAGCGCGTCGTTGAAGCCGAACTGGGTCAGATCTCGAATGCGCCGCGGATACAGGATTCCATCGAGATGATCCACTTCGTGCTGGACGACCCTGGCGTGAAAGTCCTTGACGGTGCGATCGAGGGGTATTCCGGCGGCATCGAACCCGGTATAGCGCAAATTCCGATACCGCGGGACGAGCCCGCGCATGCCGGGCACCGACAGGCATCCCTCCCAGCCCTCGTCCTGCTCCTCGCCCAGCGGCGTCAGGGTCGGGTTGATCAGCACGGTAAAGGGCACGGCATCCGCTTCCGGGTAGCGAGGGTTCTGCTCGAAGCCGAATATCACGACGCGCAGGCTCACCCCGATTTGCGGTGCAGCGAGGCCGGCCCCATTGAGATCGCGCATGGTGTCCCGCATGTCGGCCAGCAGACTTTCGAGCTCGGGAGTGCCAAACTTGAGCACCGGTTCGGCTACCGCCAGGAGGCGCGGATCGCCCATTTTGATAACTTCGCGTATTGCCATGGTTCCGGGTATCTTAGCGGCCTTTTCAACATGAGCCTATGGCGAGGGCATGCCTGGTCGTTTATACATAAAAACCTTCGGCTGTCAGATGAATGAGTACGATTCCGGCAAGATGCGGGACGTGCTCGAGGCTGCCCAGGGCATGACGCCTACCGACAATCCGGCGGAGGCGGACGTGTTGCTGGTCAATACCTGCTCCGTCCGCGAAAAAGCCCAGGAAAAGGTGTTTTCCCTGCTCGGCGAATGGCGGCTGTTCAAGCAGCAGCGCCCGCATGTGATCATCGGCGTCGGCGGCTGTGTAGCCAGCCAGGAAGGCGAGGGCATCACCGCGCGGGCGCCGTTCGTCGATCTGGTGTTCGGCCCGCAAACCCTGCACCGCTTGCCGGCCATGCTGCGGGGATTGAAGGAGTCCGGCCGGCCGCAGATCGACATCAGTTTTCCGGAAATCGAGAAATTCGACCGGCTGCCGGAGCCGCGCGCGGCGGGCGCAACCGCGTTCGTCTCCATCATGGAAGGCTGCAGCAAGTACTGCAGCTTCTGCGTCGTGCCTTATACGCGCGGAGAGGAAATCAGCCGACCCTTCGAGCAGGTGATCGGGGAAGTGGAACGCCTGAGTCTGCAGGGCGTGCGCGAGATAACGCTGCTCGGCCAGAATGTGAACGCCTATGCCGGGCCCATGGCGGACGGCACGCTCGCCGATTTGGCGACGTTGATTCATTTCGTCGCCGCGGTCGACGGCGTGGAGCGCATCCGCTTCACCACCTCGCATCCGCTCGATTTCAACGACAGCCTGATCGAGGCCTATGCCAACGTCCCCAAGCTCAATAACTTCCTGCATCTACCGGTGCAGAGCGGTTCGGATCGTATTCTGGCTGCGATGAAGCGCGGTCATACCGTGCTCGAGTACAAGCAGAAGCTTCGCAAGCTTCGGGCGGTGCGTCCCGATATTTGCATTTCAACCGATCTCATCATCGGATTTCCGGGCGAGACGGACGAGGATTTCGTCGCGACCATGAATCTCGTGGCGGAGGCGGGCTTCGATCAGTCGTTCAGCTTCATCTACAGCCGCCGGCCCGGCACTCCGGCCGCGGCGCTGCCGGACGAGGTGCCGCACGAGGTCAAGCAGCAACGGCTGGAGCTCTTGCAGCGGCGCCTGAACGGTCAGGCGCGCGCCATTTCCGAGCGCATGGTGGGCAGCCGGCAGCGCGTGCTGGTCGAGCGGCCGGCCAAGCGCGACCCAAGGCAGCTTGCCGGGCGCACCGACAACAATCGCTGGGTCAATTTCGACGGCCCGGCGGACAACCCGACGGCTCTCATCAACAACTTTGCGGACGTGATCATCACCGAGGCCATGCCGAATTCTCTGCGCGGTCGATTGGACGACCTCCGCCGACGGGCACCGTGAGCGTCAGTGCGATGACGCGCGACGTGCTGCTCGCTCCGGCGGACAACGTCCGGTTGGTGGAATTGTGCGGACCTCTTGACGAGCATCTGCATCAGATCGAGGCCAGGCTCGGCGTCGAAGTCAGGCGGCGCGGCAATCGATTTCAGATCGTGGGTTTGCCCGCCGCGGTGAAGCGCGCCGAAGCGGTGCTGCTTGGTTTGTACGCGCGCGCGCAGCGCGAGCCCGTGGATTCCCAGCGCGTGCACATTGCCCTGCAAGAATTGGATATGGACAGCAACACAACCGACACTAATTCGGATTCGGACGAACTCAAGGTCCACACCGCCCGCGGCGCCGTGCGCGCCCGCGGCGCCAATCAAACCGAGTACCTCACCAATATCCGTACGCACGACCTGACCTTCGGCATCGGTCCGGCCGGCACCGGCAAGACGTATCTTGCGGTGGCGTGTGCGGTCGAGGCGCTGCAATCGGAAAAGGTCAGGCGCATCGTGCTCGTGCGTCCCGCGGTGGAGGCGGGCGAGCGCCTGGGCTTCCTTCCCGGCGATTTGACGCAGAAGGTCGATCCCTACCTGCGCCCCATGTATGACGCGCTGTACGAGATGATGGGGTTCGAGCGCGTGGCCAAACTGATCGAGCGCAACGTGATCGAGGTAGCGCCGTTGGCCTTCATGCGCGGCCGGTCGCTCAACGATTCGTTCGTGATTCTGGACGAGGCGCAGAACACGACCAACGAGCAGATGAAAATGTTCCTGACCCGCATCGGCTTCGGGTCCAAGGCCGTCGTCACCGGCGACATCACGCAGGTCGATTTGCCCAATTCCAAGCAATCCGGCCTGCGGACGGTCATCGCCATATTGCGCGGCGTGCGCGGCATCGCCTTCACCATGTTCAGCTCGCGGGATGTGGTGCGCCATCCGCTGGTGCAAAGAATCGTTCAAGCCTACGAGGCGAGCGCTCCCGGCGACGGTTCCTGAAAGACAGTGGCAGGACGGCTCGAACTCGATGTGAGCTACGCGGCGCGCCAACCGTGGGTGCCGAGTTCACGGCAACTGACCCGCTGGGCCGCCGCGGCGCTTGCACCCCTGCGGCGTTCCACGGTGCTTTCCGTGCGGGTCGTGGGGCGGGGCCGCAGCCGCAGCCTGAACGCGCATTTCCGGCACAAGGACAAGCCGACCAATGTTCTATCGTTCAGCGGCGCCGGGAGAGTTCCCGACGGCCGGTATTTTCTCGGCGAACTCGTGATCTGCGCGCCCGTGGTGGCCCGGGAAGCACTGACTCAGCAGAAAACCCTGGAGTCGCACTGGGCGCACCTGACGGTCCACGGGGTGCTGCATCTGCTTGGTTTCGACCATGAGCGCGAGGCAGAGGCGGCGAAAATGACCGCAAGGGAGATTCAAATCCTTGATCGGCTTGGTTTTTCGGACCCGTATCGCTGATCGAGTATCCTTAAGCCCCCATGTCAGAACAACCACACGGCGGCACGACAGGCCGCTGGCTAAAACGCATTACCCAGTCGATGTCCGGTGAGCCGCGCGATCTTGCCGAGTTCATCGAGGATTTGCGCGAGGCCAGCGAGCGCGGCCTGTTCGACGGCGACGCGCTGGTCATGCTCGAGGGTGTGCTGGCGGTGGCGGACATGCAGGTGCGCGACATCATGGTGCCGCGCTCGCAGATGGTGTTCGTCGAGCGCGACGAGCCTCCCGAAAGACTCGTCGAACTGGTGGTCGAGTCCGGGCATTCGCGCTTTCCGGTGATCGGCGAAGACCGCGATCAAATCCTCGGCATCCTGCTGGCGAAGGATTTGCTGCGCCTGCAGGCCGCCGGCGACGAGAACTTCGAGATCCGCGAGTACATGCGTCCGGTGGTGTTCGTTCCCGAGAGCAAACGGCTCAACGTCCTGCTGAAGGAATTTCGGCGCAGCCACAACCACATCGCCATGGTCGTCGATGAATATGGCGGCGTGTGCGGGTTGGTCACCATCGAGGATGTCATCGAACAGATCGTCGGCGAGATCGACGATGAACACGACGTCGAGGATGACCAGACGATCCGCAGAGAGGGCCCGCGCGAATTCACGGTGCGCGCGCTCACTCCCATCGCCGACTTCAATCAATACTTCGGGACTGCATTTTCCGACGAGGAATACGACACCATCGGCGGCCTGCTGATGCAGGAGTTCGGGCGGTTGCCGCGCCGCGGAGAGACCATTCAGGTCGGCGAGCTGGAGTTTCGCGTGCTGCGCGCCGATCGCCGCCGCATCGATCTTCTGCGCGTGTTCACGCCAACCGATATCGAGCCGCCTGCCGCCGACGAGCCGAATCCTTGAGCGTCGATGAGCGCGGCGCCACCGCCGCGTTGCAGATGCAGGCCTTATGGCGGCTCGCCGCTGCGTTCGGTACCGGCGCATCGCTCAATGTCGCGTTCGCTCCGTTCGGCTGGTGGCCGATCGCCGTGCTGGCGCCGGCGGCGCTGTTCGCGCTCATCCGCGGCCTGCCGCCGCGCCGCGCGGGCTGGACGGGCGCCGCATTCGGGGCGGGGTTGTTCGCTTTCGGTACCTACTGGCTGTACACCTGCCTTCATGTGTTCGGCTTGGTGCCGATCTGGCTGACGGTGGTGCTGCAGGCGGCGCTGATCTCTTTGATGTCGCTGTATTCCGCGGCGCTTTGTTATCTCGCGAATCGTTTCTGGCTCAAGCCCGGCGCGACGCGCGCCTGGCTGGTGCTTCCCGTGCTCTGGGTGCTGCTCGAGTGGCTGCGCGGCTGGGCCTTGAGCGGATTTCCGTGGCTATCCCTGGGCTATGCCATGATCGATTCGCCCTTGAGAGGCTGGGCGCCGTTGTTCGGAGTCTATGGCGTCACCTGGGCCGCGGCCACGGCGGCGGCGGCGCTCAACGTGTTGCTGCTGCCGAGCGCCCCGCTTGCACGGCGGGGGATCGCGCTCGCGGCTGTCGCGGCCCTGTTCCTGATTCCGGCGCTGCTCGCGCGTCACGATTGGACGCGCCCGGCGGGATCGCCCGTCCCGGTTGCCGCCGTGCAGGGCGCCGTGTCGCAAGACCAAAAGTGGCAGGCGAAAAATCTCGATGCGACCATGACGCGCTACTCCAGGCTCACGGCGCAGGCTTGGGGCGCCCGCCTCATCGTCTGGCCGGAAGCTGCCCTGCCGGTGCTCGCCAATGACATAGCGGACTATTTGCGGCGTCTGCAGGAACAGGGGCGCGCGCACGAGGCCGATATCGCGGTCGGTCTCGTGAACTATGAGCCTGCGACCCAGCGGTATTACAACGGGCTGTTGGTATTGAGCGGGCCGGGCGGCGGCTGGTACTACAAGCGGCATCTGGTGCCCTTCGGTGAATATTTCCCGGTGCGACCCTCCTGATCAACGTCACCAATAATGCCTGGTATGGAGATTCCACCGCTCCGCACCAGCACCTGCAGATTGCCCGCATGCGCGCGCTCGAGGCCGGGCGCTACTTGGTGCGGGCCGCGAACGACGGCATCACGGCCGCGATCGGGCCGCACGGAGAGATCGTCGCGCGTCTGCCGCAGTTTCAAGAGGCCGTGCTGCGCGCCGACGTGCAGCCCATGACGGGCCTCACTCCCTACGCGCGGCTCGGCAATTATCCCGTGGTCATCGGGGCCGGTCTGTTGCTGGCGGTGGCCGTTTGGCGCCGGCGACGGGGCGATGCGGCGCGATGAGCGTGCTGCCCGAAGGGGCCAAGGATTGTGATCGCGTCGGGGGTTCAGTTATAGTTACGAGTCGAGCGGCGTATCAGGGCGATACGCACAACTCGCTGATTCATAATGAATTTCTGTTAGCCAGTTTAATGGCAACCGATTTCTTTTTCCCTACTGTCAGTTCTGGCCCGGAAAGCAAGGCGGCCCTACGCCGACCCGTAAGCGAATGGTTTGGTATAATCACACATCGATCGGCATTGCTCGACGCGATAGGAGGTACTTCACATGTCAACACAGCCCAAGCCGCCAACCGAATTGCGCTAGCCAGTCCAGGACGTTCGGGGTTATGCGCCCACGAGTCTGGTAAATTCCGCTGACCCACGTATCGAGTCGAAATCTGGATCGTTCTTGGCAGTAGTCAAGTAGTCTTGGTTCGCTTCAATCGCGCGTTCCAAAAATCCAACGGACACGTCGAGTAAGTGCATATTCGCCGCATAGCAAGCGGCGTTATAAAGTGCGCTTGCATTTTTTGGTGAAAACGCAATCGACTTTTTTGCACACTCAAATGCTGCACTCACGTGTCCCGTCTTGTATTGGGCTAAGCCGAGAATGTCATACGCGTAGGCCGCGGTGGCGGGATCCTGAGGATCGTGTTTTTGCAGCAACGGGGAGAGTTGATTGAGGACACCTCTGTAGGTGTCGGTTTCGCGTTTTTCAAAGGCGGCATTGCCTCGCGCAGCAGTGCCAAGTCTTGCCCGTTCCGACGCGATGGCGTCAAGGGTCCCCTGTACGCTCACACAGCCCATCATGACGAAGAAATTGGAGGTTATCTCTTTCGACAGCTGGCTAAAGCTCGCTTCCATCGTCGTCACAGCTTGATTCGCCTGCTTTACGGCTTCATTCGCCTGCTCCACAACTTCAAGAGCTTCGTCTTTGGTCCTGCTCAAATCACGGAAAGTTTTTATTCCAAATATCGCAATCACCGCGGCGATAATGCTGGAAACGATTGTCGTCCACTTCCATAGAGTCGCCAAGAAATCCGTATGCTCCTCGACGTCCCGCAGCGTACGTTCCGAAATTTGCAGAATAGCCTCTGTTTCGCGGGATGCCTTTGGTTCGCCGGATGAGTTTCCGGAGAGATTTTCTCCGTTGGTTCCTGGAGGACAGAAGAACGGTACATGGCCGGCACTGAAGCAGCCGCATCCCGGCAAGACGCTTCTATCATTGGTCGCCATGCATTTTGGTTCCGGAATGCGAACAGCGGATGATGCGGGCGCGCCTGGCGTGGTCGCCGCAAATACGCTTCCGTAATTAATTGTCAGAATCACACCGACAAAAATAATTGTTTACCCCGCGACCGCCACTCTGGCGGACATGACAGCGTAATGTGTATGCAAGGCGCCGCAAATCATAAGCAGCTGCAACATAGTTGTCGAAGGATTGCGCGCGCAGAGAATGGCTGACAAGCACAGCCGCGAGCTCGACACGGATACAATGAAATCGACCCCCGCAGGGCGTCTTGCCGACAACAAAGGTCCGACTGCAATCGGGTCTGGTGGCGGTTGCACGAAAGACCGTGCCAGGAACGTGACCAAATCAGATTGGGTGTGTCAGGATTGTGCCTTGGTGTGCCTGGGAAGGGGTCGGCAAGACGCTGCAAGTGATTGATTTATAAACAACTAGAACCGCCGAAAACGGACTGAAAATCCGCGTATCTAGGTCGGCGTGTGCTGATCTGATATCGCACAAGAGGGTGCGCTTCACAATAGGACCCTGTGTGTGAGCCGCGACGTTGAATATTGACCAGGGATTTCAGACACCGCGTCCGTCGAAACAACAGGTTGCGGCGCCGGTCGGCGTCCAACCAGCTCGCCGATTTACACGGCACGTCTGTGCCGCCCGAGGCAGAAGTGGATCGCCTCGGGGTGGGCGATCCGTTCGCTATTCGGTGCGCTTTACGCG
>WNFR01001939.1_pt1 | contig 21558 bp, 18 predicted proteins | sample 5400221 | NCBI WGS metagenome assembly WNFR01 (sample SAMN13153357, study PRJNA577476) | soil metagenome | isolation source: 40 cm soil under Madrone tree | place: USA:California | collected 2016-06-14 | reverse complement strand
ACGCGGATGGTCGCTTGGAGCAGGCGGAGGAGATAGACGCTGCCGAGCGTCCAGCCATTTTGCAGCAGCACATTGTACTGTTCCTGAATGCGTATGCCGGTGAGCTTGCGGAGAACGTCGAGTTGATCGGTGAGCTCCTGGAACTGGATCAGCTCAACCTGCCAGGGGCGTTGCCGCTGGGCGGCGATGGTCTGCAAAGCCACGGCAGCGTTGCGGTGCCCGCCGCCACCATCGTGGAACACAACGTGTATTTTCTTCATGGCGGGCATTGTGGCATACGCTTGAGTTTCGTCGCGGAGAGCACACTATATGCTATGTGGATAACGAAACAAGTCTCTTGTGCTCAAGCAGTTCCATGGGCACATTCACGGAGAATTCGCCGCCTCTTCACAGATTGTTCATATCCCCGGACCAAAATAGAACCATGCGATGCGATCTCCACGTTCATTCGATTGCTTCGGGAATGTTCGACGGCCCCGGCCTGAGCCGGATCTGCCGCGAGTCCTACAACGACCCGACGGAAGTGTATGAGCGGCTCAAGCACCTCGGCATGTCCATCGTGACCATAACCGACCACGACTCGATCGATGCGGTGGAGACGTTGCGTCGCTATCCGGATTTTTTTCTCAGCGAAGAAGTGACCGTGAAGATGCCCAGCGGCGCGCTGATGCACTTGGGCGTTTACGGCATCAGCGAGCGCGATCATGCGGAAATTCAGCGCCGACGAAACGATTTTATCGCGCTGCTGATGTATCTGACGGAGCGTAAACTTTTCTTCAGCGTGAACCACGTTTTTTCCGGGCTGACGGGCAGGCGCGACGAAGAAGATTTTCGCTGGTTTGCATCGTATGTGCCGGCATTTGAAGCGCGCAACGGGCAGATGTGGATGCAGGCGAATGCGGGCGCGGAGCGGTTGGCGAAGCGTCTGGGAAAAGTGGGCATCGCGGGGAGCGACTCGCACACGATTGCCGGGGTGGGGCGAACCTACACGGAAGTAGCCGGGGCGCGAACGGCGGAGGAGTTTCTCGCGGGGCTGCGCGCCGGCCGCGGAGTGATTTGCGGCGCACACGGAAGCTACGCGAAGCTGACCGCGGACGTTTACCGCATCGTGGCGGCCATGCTCTGCGATCAGCCGTGGACGCTGCCGCTGATGCCGCTGGCGGCGTTTGTTCCCGTGTTCACCGCGGCGCACTGGCTGAACGAAATTCGCTTTTGCCGCAAGTGGTCAGCAAAGCTGGAGCGCGAGGCGAAGCAGCCGCGATTGCTCTGGCAGCTGGATTCCGGCCTGGAAAGCAATCTGGCCGGCTGACGTTTTTGGAGTTTGGACGAATCGAAGTATTTGAGGTGACGCGATGACCGTCACGCGGATCGTCTGGGGATACATCGAGCAGCGCGACCACCGCTTAATGCGGCGGATGAACCGCTGGCGCGCGCCGCGATGGATTCGCTACTGGATGATCGCCGCCACGCGCATGGGTGACGGTTGGCTGTGGTACGGGCTGGGCGCGATGTTGCTGCTTTACGGCGGACCGCAAAGATTTGCGGCTATCGGCGCGGCAGGCTCCTCGGCGATTTTCGGAATCTTCGTGTTCAAGGTGCTGAAGAGGCTGAGCCAGCGGCCACGGCCATGCCACCTGGAGCCGCACTGCTGGTCCAGGGTGCTGCCGCCAGACAGATTTTCTTTCCCCTCCGGACACACCATGACGGCATTTTCAATCGCGCTGGTGGTCAGTTACTTCTATCCATCCCTGCAAGGCATGCTGTTTTTTGTGGCTTTCAGCATTGCGGTTTCGCGCATCGTGCTGGGCATGCACTTCCTCAGCGACGTGCTCGCGGGAATCGTGCTGGGCGTGGCGCTGGGCTGCGCCTCAATTACCGCGTTCGCCTCGTTCGGCCTGGCCTGAATATAAAATCGACTACAGGGGTTTGGGGTGCGCTGCGAGCGCTTCGCGGAACACCGCTAGATTGCTTTTGTCGATGATGGCGGTGCCGGTGTCCACCCACGCGGGAAGCGGCGACCCGGGAGCGTTGTGCCAATCCTTGAATTCGTGCACGGCGTTGTGGTGCAAGTCGTCCAGGAATTTCACACCGTAATAGGCCATAACATAGGGCTTTTGGGCGACCGTGGCATTAATGCCGCCGCGGTCGATCCAATCCATCGTTTCCGGATCCTTGTCAAAGGAGACGATAGCGATTTTGCCGGTCATATCCACGCGGTGGAGCACGCCGGCCGCGCCTGCACCGCCGGAAGCTTCCAGGCAAAGAATGCCATCCACTTTTTTCTTGGCGGAGAGAAAAGCGTTGACCCCGTCAAAGGCCTTGTTGGAATCGCCTTCATCGTTGACGGTCTGCACAATTTTTATGCCCGGATATTTCTTCAGGGCCTCATTCACGCCGCGCACGCGCTCATCCAAATTGAGCTGGCCGGGAATGGTGACGAGCATGATATCGCCGTGACCCTTGAGGATGTCGGCGATGCGCTTGGCGCTTTCCTGGCCGGCGCGGAAATTGTCCGTGCCGATGAACATCAGGCGCTTGGAATCGGGTGCATCGGAGTCGAGGCAAATCACGGGAATGCCGCTGGCGACGGCGGCGGCGATGGGCGCTTGAAACAGATCCGGTTTCGTAACGGAGACGAGAATTCCCGCGGGGTGCTGCGAGACAGCTTTCTGGAACGCGTCTACTTCTTCCTGCGGAGAATACGAGGTTGGGCCGTCCACATCGACTTTTATGCCGAGGCCCATTTCCTTGGCGACATCGCGCAGGCCCGCGGCAGCTTCCTGCCAGTACGGCAAATTGATATTTGCGGCGATCAGGACGTAGCGCTCTTCTTTCTCGTGGTAGGACTCCTGGCAGCCGGCCAATGCGGCGGCCGAGAGAATGAGCAGGCACATCGTAAATTTGGCAACGTGTTTCATGAAAAGGTCTCCTTTGCGCTTCCGGCCCTGGGGCTGAGCAAAGCTAGAAACCGACCGAGACCCGGAGTGTGGAAGGAAAGCGTACCACAAGAAATGGTTAAGACAACATCACGCCTCACACGCGGCCCTGGTCGCCGGATGTTGTTGCCAAGTACGAGACGTGAAGCAAACGTTGAGCGTTCTGGCACACCAAGCTCCCGTTCTTACTTGGCGCCGGGTCTGCTACTCTACCTGCTCCGTGCGGAGCCCATTTCTGCTTGAAATATCCGTAGAGACAGCCGAAGCTGCGGCGGCGGCCGAGCGCGGCGGAGCGCAACGTATCGAACTGTGCGCAGAATTGATCCTTGGAGGGCTCACGCCGAGCGAAGAATTGATGCGCCACGTACGTGAGCTGGTGCGGGTGCCGATCTTTGCGATGATCCGGCCGCGGGCTGGGGATTTTGCTTATTCACCGGAAGAAATCGCGCAGATGCATAGCGGTATCGCGGCGGTTAAACGGGCTCGCATGGATGGCATCGTGCTCGGCGTACTTACGGCCGAACGGCACGTGGATGTGGAGCGCACGCGCGAGTTAGTGAAACTTGCTGAGCCGCTGCCCGTCACGTTTCACCGCGCGTTTGATGAAGTCGCCGATCTGGACACAGCACTGGAAGCGGTGATCGAGACGGGCGCTGCGCGCATTCTGACTTCGGGTGGCGCGCCCACCGCGCCCCAGGGCCTTGCCGCGCTTGCAAAATTGGTTGCCGCCGCTGGGAATCGCATCAGGATCGTCCCGGGCAGCGGCGTGAACTCTTCCAACATTCTCGAAGTCGTACAACGCACACAGGCTCGCGAGTTCCATTCTGGCCTCGGCACACGTATCCCTTATGGAAGTGGAAACGGAGCGCTTTTCGAAGATGAGGTTCGAAAAATGGTCCACCTCTTAGCTGGGCGGGCCTGAGTTCGCGTGACGAATGTGTGCCGCTGTTGCGCGGTCGATGCGAGCTAGTTCTTACGGAGCGCCGACGACAGCTCGCGATATTCGCGGATTGGAAACGTCTTAGGATCGTCGGTGAGGACCTGAACGCAAACATGATCCGCGCCCGCGGAGTGGTGCTCGCGGATGCGACTGAGCACCGACTTCAGATCTCCCCAGGCAACTACGGCGTCGATTAGCTTGTCGCTGCCCCCATTGCTGAAATCGGACTCCTGAAATCCCAAGCGCAACCAGTTATTCGTGTAATTGGGCAAAGTCAGGTAAATGGCGAGAAATTTCCTCGCAATGGCGTGCGCCTTGACTGGATCCGTTTCCAGCACCACAGCCTGCTCCGGACACAAATAGGGACCAGGGCCCAGCAGCGCTCGAGCCTCAGCAGTGTGCTTTGGAGTCGTGTTGTAGGGATGCGCGCCGTTCGCGCGCTCGGCGGACAGCTGCAGCATCTTCGGCCCAAGTGCAGCCAAAACGCGCGGCGGTTTCGATGGGGGCGGCACCGCTTGGTAAGGAGCCTGATCCATTGCATCCAAATACGCGCGCATAGCAGGGACCGGCTTGTCGTAGCGATGGCCGCGCACCGTCTCCACCAAGGGAATGTGGCTTACGCCAAGGCCCAGCAGGAATCGGTCAGGGTATGCCTCGAAAAGCGTTTTCTGCGCGGCGGCCATGGTGACTGGATCGCGGCCGTAGATATTGGCAATGCCGGTGGCGATGACGACGCGCTTCGTTCCGGCCAAGAACAGGCCGGCCTTTGTGAGCGCCTCGCGCCCCACAGCTTCGCCATACCAAACTGCTCCATAGCCCAGCTCTTCTAATTCGGCCACCGCCTCCTGGGCGCGAGCCGCAGTGAGCACATCGAGTTGAAACGTCCAAACTCCAAACGTGCCAAGCTGCATTGCTTGTTGAGCCATGGCTTTCCTCCGGTGCGGAAGACCATTCTTTTGATGAACTAGCCCAGTGATTCGGCGCAAAAGCACAAAGGGCGCAGAAGACTGCGCCCTTCAAGGAGCAGGTATCGTGACACGGAGCTACGCTTTTTGGGCGTGGCGGCGGAGGAATGTCGGCACGTCGAGGTCGTCCGCGGGAACTTCGCGGCCGACTTCGCGAACATTCTCCTGGACCTCGTGAACGACGTTTGCCGGCTGCAACTGCGGTTCTGGCACCTCCGCAACTTCGCGGCCGGCCTTCCAAGTCTTCGGTAAGAACGAGGGGCGCTGTTGCGCTTGTTTCTTGTTGGCCTCCTTGAAGCCGGCGGCGATGACCGTGATTTTGATCGTGTCTTTCATCTGATCGTCCTGCACAGCACCAAAAATAATGTTGGCGTTTTCGTGCGCGGCTTTCTGAATCACGGAGGAAGCTTCGTGGACTTCGTGCAGCGTGAGGCTGGAGCTGCCGGAAATGTTGATGAGAATGCCCTGCGCGCCTTGAATGGTGTTGTCCTCAAGCAGAGGGCTGGCGATGGCGCGGTTTGCGGCGTCAACGGCGCGGTTGGTGCCGGTGGCGACGGCGGTGCCCATCACGGCGTAGCCCTGCCCGTGCATTATCGCTTTCACGTCGGCGAAGTCGCGATTGATAATTCCAGGCACGGTGATGATGTCAGAGATGCCTTGCACAGCCTGGCGCAGAATGTCGTCAGCGATGCGGAAGGCGTCGAAGAAGCTGGTGCCGCGCTCGACTGTTTCCATCAGGCGCTCATTGGGAATGACGATGACGGTGTCGACGGCGTTGATGAGTTCCTGCAGCGCTTGTTCGGCCTGCAGCATACGGCGCTTGCCTTCAAACGCGAACGGCTTGGTGACGACGGCAACGCTCAGCGCGCCGAGTTCGCTCGCGAGCGAAGCCACTACGGGCGCGGCGCCGCTGCCGGTGCCCCCGCCGAGGCCGGAGGTGATGAAAATCATGTCCGAGCCTTCGAGCGCCTCGATAATTTTTTCCGTGTCCTCGAGCGCGGCTTTGCGGCCGACCTCAGGATTAGCGCCCGCGCCTAGTCCCTTTGTCAGCTTCGCGCCTAGTTGCAGCTTTACCGGCGCCTGGCAGAGCTTCAAAGCCTGCAGGTCCGTATTCGCGGCAATGAACTCGACGCCCTCGACCTTCGCCCGAATCATGCGGTTCACGGCATTGCAGCCGCCGCCGCCCACACCGATGACCTTGATCTTCGCCGGCTGAAGCTCCTCGCTGAAGCTCATCCGGATCCCCGTCTCTTTATTCATGCGCCCCTCATTCTTCTCCACTCTTGCTGCCCGTCGCTCGGATGGGTTCACGACGCGCTGGCAAACATGGACTTGAGTTTCGATACCAGATTCCCGGCACGCTGCGGCGCCGCCCGCCGCGCTTTCGCGCCGTACAGCACGAGACCGACAACCGTTGCATATTCGGGCTGAGCCACTTGCTCGGGCATATCGGCGAGGCCCTTGGGCTCCGCGATACGCATGGGCAAATGGAAATACTGTTCCGCGAGCTCGAGCAGGCCGTTGAGCTTCGCACCGCCGCCTGCAAGCACAAATCCCGCGGGGATTTGCTTGTCCAGCCCGGCGCGTTGCAGATCGTCGCGAATCAAGGCCAGCAATTCCTGGGCGCGCGGCTCGATGATGTCCGTGAGCTGGCGCGCGAAAATCGTGCGCGGCGGGCGGTCGCCGACGCTGGCGATGGAAATGGGGCCATCTTCCTGCAACAGGGAGAGCGCCGCGCAACCGTGATGGCGCTTGATGCGCTCGGCTTCGGGAATCGGCGTGCGCAAGCCGACAGCGAGATCGTTGGTGAAATGATCGCCGCCGACAGGCACAGCGCTAGTGTGGCGCACTACGCCACCGCCGTAGACGATAAGCTCCGTGGTGCCACCGCCGATGTCGAGGAGGCAGCAGCCGAGGTCGCGCTCGTCTTGCGTCAGGCACGATTCGGCGGAGGCGAGCGGCTCGAGCACCGTATCGCTAATCAAGATTCCCGCGCGATTCGCGGCGGTGACAAGATTTTGCGTCGCGGCGATCGACGATGTGACGAGATGAACGTTGGCTTCGAGGCGCTGGCCGATCATGCCGATGGGATCGCGAATGCCTTCCTGCGCGTCGACGAGAAATTCGTGGGGAAGAACATGCAGCACTTCGCGGTCGGGCGGCAAGCTGATGTTACGGGCCGCGTCGATGGCGCGGCGCACATCTTCGCGCTCGATGTCGCGCGCGCGATGGCCGATGCTGACGCCGCCGCGGCTATTCACTCCGCGCACATGACCGCCGGCCACGCCGATTACCGCGGCTTCGACAGGCACGTTGGCGACGCCCTCGGCTTCTTCTACGGCGCGCCGAATCGAACTCACCGTCGAATCCAGATTGACGATCAGGCCCTTGCGCAGCCCTTTCGACTCCGCGGCGCCCAAGGCGAGAAATTTCACCTGTTCATCGTCAATCTCGGCGATCAGCGCGCACGTTTTCATGCTGCCGATGTCTAATCCGATTAGGTATTTGTCTTTCTTTGCCACACTTGCACCTGATCCACTGCTATCTCGTTTTCGAAACGGAGGCGCTGGTCGTGTCCGGGTTGAGCACCACCTGCTTCGCGTACTGCAAATCGATGGAGTGGACACGGCCGTTGTTGGCCTGCCACTGCGCAAAATTTTCGACGACCATGCGGTACTTCCCGGTGAAGTCGCCCGTGCCGAAATGAATGGTCAGCGCCTGCGGGTCGCTGGCGCTGGCGATGCCGGTCATGACCGCGCGCAGATCCTTTGGGTTGGCGAGGTCCACTTCACTGACGCGATCGGACGAGCCGGAGCGCACCAGGTCGATGTCGTTCATGAACTCCTGATACGTTTGCATGCGCTTGCCGCGCTCTTCGCGGGGCATGCTCTCGGAGAGTCCGGTGACGATGGGAAATTGCAGATCTTCGCCGCGCGGACGATCGAGAATCACGCCGTGCGCGTCGATGAGCGCCAGCTCGGTTCCATTGCGGACAAAAGCGATGGGCGTGCGCTCGGTCAGCTCAACGCGAATGCGATTGGGGAGAACGCGTTGCAAGCTGGCGGACTCGATCCAGGAAATCTCTTCGAGAGCAGTGCGGCGGGCGTCCAGCGGAATGCGGAGAACGCTGAGGCCGCGATCGCGCGCAAATTGCTGCAGCACCGCTTCGCGGCTGACGATGTGATTGCCGCTAATTTCGATTTGATCCGGCCTAATGAGCAGCATGGGCTGGCCATACAGCAGAAAGCGGCCGGCCGTCCATGCGGCGGAGATGCCCGCGATTCCAACCACGCCATAAAAAAATACGCGCCGGTAGAATGGCCAGCTCCGTCCGGTGAATTTCTTGCGGCGGATTTCAACGGGCTTCTGACGCCGCAAATAGCGCGGCTCATCGTCACCGAGCAACTCGGGCCGATACGTCTCGGCGTCCGCCGTGGCGCCACGCGACAGGCTTTTCACGCGTCCCAAATGACCACCTCGTGCTCGAGTTCTACGTCGAATGCCGAGCGCACACGCTGGCGCACGTCGGCAATCAACGTGAGCATGTCTTTTGCGCTGGCCTTGCCTGCGTTTACGAAAAAATTGGCGTGGCGATCGCTGACGCGCGCCTCGCCGCAGCTCAGGCCTTTCAGGCCGAGTTCATCGATCATGCGTCCCGCGGACGCCCCTGGTGGATTTTTAAAGATGCAGCCGGCGCTTTTTTGGCCGAGCGGCTGGCTTGAGCGCCGCTTTTCGTTGCAGATACGAATCCCTTGGAGAATTTCTTTGTACGGTTTGGAGGGAAGTTCCAGCTTCACCGCGAGCATCATATCATCAGGCGCAAACGAAGTGTGACGGTATTCGAAGGAAATTTGCTCGCCCCTCAGGATTTCTATCTGGCGGGCGGCGGCGCGGTAGAGCTTGACCTCGCGGACGTAGGAGCCGATTTGCATGCCGTAGGCTCCGGCGTTCATGCGCAGGGCGCCTCCGACCGTCCCCGGGACGCCGATCAGCCCTTCCATGCCTCCGAGGTCGTGTTTGGCACAGTAGGTTACGGTGCGGCCGAGGTCGGCAGCGGCATCCACTTGCGCCATGTTGCCTTCGAGCACGATGTCCGGTTCAGGCCGCGCCAATTGCAGGACCACCCAGGGAAGCTCGCCATCGCCGACCAGCAGGTTGGAGCCGCCGCCGAGGAAGCGGTGCGGTACGCCGTGGGAATCGAGGAGGCTCAGCAGGCCGGGAATGGATTCGTGCGTCTTGATGCGGAGCAGGTCCGTGGTGCCGCCAATACCCAGGGAGGTCAGCTCGGCGAGCGCGGAGCCGCGGCGAAGCTCGACATTGAGTTCCGGAAGCGCGGCGATGATTTTGGCGTCGTCAATGCGCATGAGGGGTGGGGTGCTCGGTTCCGAGAAGGACCATCAGTTCGTTGCTGGCGCGGCTGACGTTTCCGGCGCCGATGGTCAGAATGGCGTCGCCGGGACGCGCTTCGCGCAGCAGTTTCTCGATGCTTTCCTGCATGGAACGGAAGTAGAAGACATTTTTGTGCCCGGTTTGGAGAATGGCGCTGGCGAGGGCTTCGCTGGTGACGCCGGGAATCGGCGGCTCGCTGGCCGCATAAATGTCGGTGAGAACGAGAACGTCGGCCTGATTGAAGGCGCGGCAGAATTCGTCCCAGAGATGCTGCGTGCGGGTATAACGATGCGGCTGGAAAAGCACCAGCAAGCGATTGAACTTGCAGATGCGCGCGGCTTCCAACGTGGCGCGGATTTCGGCGGGGTGATGGCCGTAGTCGTCGATCACCGTGACGTCGTTGACGGCTCCCTTGATGTCGAAGCGGCGGCCGACTCCCGCGAATCTGCCGAGGCCTTCACGGATGAGTTCCGCTGGAACGTTCAGATAGAGCGCGACGGCGGCAGCCGCGGCGGCATTGCGAACGTTGTGGATGCCCGGCGGATGGAAGAGCTGGAAGACGCCGAGGTCGTCGCCTTTGTAGGTCAGGCGAAATTCGCTGCCGAGGCCTTCGAGCTTGATATCGCTAATGACCAGGTCGGCTTGGCTCGAAGTGCCGTAGGTGATGATCGGGCGCTTCACATTGGGGATGATGGCTTGCACGTTGGGCTCGTCAACGCACAGAATCGCCGCACCGTAAAAGGGCACGCGATTGACGAATTGCACGAAGGCATCCTGAATATCTTCGAGCGAGGAGTATTGGTCCAGATGCTCGCGGTCGATCGTGGTTACAACGGCAACCACCGGCGCGAGCAGTAAGAAGCTGCGGTCGCTTTCGTCGGCTTCGACCACGAAAAATTCGCCCTTGCCCAGCCTGGCCGTCGTTCCGGCCTGATTGACGCGCCCGCCGACGACAAAGGTGGGATCGAGATGCGCGGCCGCAAGAACCGACGCGACGATGGAAGTGGTGGTCGTTTTTCCGTGAGCGCCGGCCACTGCAATGCCGTATTTCAGCCGCATCAGCTCGGCCAGCATTTCCGCGCGCGGGATGACCGGGATCTTTCTCTTGTGCGCTTCGACGACTTCGGGATTGTCCGCGGCCTTGATCGCTGATGAGGTCACCACTACGTGCGCGCCTTCTACGTTTCCCGCTTTGTGCCCCTCGTGAATCGTGGCGCCGAGATTCTGCAGCCGTTCGGTGATGTTGGACGGCTTGGTGTCTGAACCTGAGACCGAATAGCCCAGCGTCAGCAGCACTTCGGCGATGCCGCTCATACCGATGCCGCCGATGCCCACCAAATGAATGCGCTGAAAATTGCGGAACGAGACCATCATGCTTTTATCCTCGCGGCCTTACCCTCGTGCAACCTCTTCAATCATGTTGACGATGTCGCGTGCGGCGTTTGGCCGGGCCAGGCTTCGCGCGGCACACGACTGGCGTTCGATTTCCCCGGGCTGGTCGAGGAGGGAGAAAATTTCGCTGCTTAGGCGTTCGGGCGTGAGCTCCGGCTCCGGAATCACGCGGCCTGCGCCTGCGCGCGCCATCTCCTGGGCGTTGCGCAACTGGTGGCTGTCGGTGGCGTGCCCGAAGGGGATGAAAATGGCGGCGCGGCCGGAAGCGGCAATCTCCGCCGCGGTGATGGCGCCCGCCCGGCAGACAATTAAATCCGCCCAGGCAAAACGCTCCGCCATGTTCGTGAGAAAGGGCACGACCTCCGCTGGAAATTCGCGCCGCGCGTACGCGGTGCGCACCGCATTATAATCGCGTTCGCCGGTCTGATGCACGATGGCCAGCTCGCTTTTTCGCGCGGCGAGGCGGTCCATGGCGTCGACGAACGTGCGATTGATCACTAAAGCGCCCTGGCTGCCGCCGGTGATGAGCAAACGAAATGGTTTTTGCGGCGTGCGTGGCGCGATTGAAAAAAAATCGGCGCGCACCGGGCAGCCGGTGACGACCGCCTTCGCTCCCCAGGATCCCGCGGAGGCGTCGAAGCCGGCAGCGATGCGTTTTGAAATCTTCGCGAGCACCCGATTCGTGAAGCCCGGCTCGGCATTAGGCTCGAAGATCACGTTGGGCACTCCGCGCATCCAGGTCGCCAGCATCATCGGGCCGGCAGCATAGCCGCCAACGCCAAATGCAGCGACCGGCTTGTGCTTGCGGAGTACGCGCAGCGCATCGGCAAGGCCTGGCCCAAGCATGGCGAGATTCTTCACCAGCGTCGCGCCGCCCTTGCCCTTGAGGCCTGCGACGCGCAGCGTCTCCAGCGGCAACCCGGCCTGGGGCACCAGCTTCATCTCGATTCCGCGTTGCGTCCCGACCAGCACGACGTCTCGTTCGCTCCCTCGCGACATCCATTCGCTCGCAATGGCCAGCGCTGGGAAAACGTGGCCCCCCGTGCCGCCGCCGGCGATTAAAAGCTTCATGGCCGACGCTCCAGCCAAGTAGCGGCGCAGCCTTGTCCCGAGCGAAGCCGAGAGAATGCGGCGCCCCTACGGGCAAGTTCGATCACCATGCGGGCTCCGTGGCTTGCTGCGAAATATTCAGCAGCACTCCAGTCGCCAAGAGCATCACCAGCAAACTCGAGCCGCCGTAGCTGACAAACGGCAGAGGAATCCCTTTCGTCGGCACCATGCCCAGTACGACAGCAAAATTAATGAGCGCCTGAAACAGCACCATGGCGGTGATGCCGAGCGCCAGCAGGCGTCCGAATCCGTCAGGCGCCGCAAAGGCCGCGCGCAACCCACGCCAGCCATAAACGGCGAAGAGCGCAATGACAATCACCGCGCCGAGAAAGCCCAACTCCTCGCAAATGACCGCGTAAATAAAATCGGTGTGCGCCTCCGGAAGATAAAAGAGCTTCTGCTTGCTCTCCATCAAGCCAACTCCGGTGAATCCTCCGGAGCCGACGGCGATCAGCGACTGCAGCAATTGAAAGCCGGCGCCCTGCGGATCGGAGCCGGGATCGAGAAAAGCCATCAGCCTGGCCTGCCGGTAAGAGACGTGGGTAATCAACAGGTAGAGAATCGGCAGCGCCGCGACGCCACCAGCGACGAGCCACTTCCACGAAAGTCCCGCGACAAAGAGCACTGCGGCGGCAATCAGCACAATGTCTACGGAGGTGCCGAGGTCCGGCTGCAGCAGAATGAGCACAACGCACACCAGAATCGGCCCTCCGGCGGGAAGAATGGTGTGCAGAAAATCCTTTTTGCGAAATTCCATGGAGGCGGCCTTGCGGCGCTTCAGGTCAAGAAACCACGCTAGGTAGAGGACTACGGCGAGCTTCGCCAGTTCGGAGGGTTGAATACCAACCGGGCCAAACCTGATCCAGCGGTGCGTGGCGTGCGATTTGTCCAGGAAAAACGCCCCGATGAGCATTAGCAAGACGAGGAAAATCGTTGGGTACACGACCGCGGGTTCGCGCAAGCGGCGGTAATCCGTCCGCATCAAGGCGAACATGCCGAGCAGGCCAAGAAGGAGCCATGCAGCCTGCCGCAGCAAGAAAATATACGAGCGGCCGTACTGCTGGTCAGCGGTAACGGCAGAAGCGCTGTAGATCATCACTGCGCCCAGCAAACAGAGCACAAGCGTTACGCCAAACAGCCAACGATCATTTTCTAGACGTCTCGGCACTTATGCTGACCTCCTGGCCGAAGTTGCGCCGCGATTCGTACGCGGCAGCTCGTTTGCGCGCGCTTCGAGTTCGCGCACCAGCGCTTTGAAGATGCGGCCGCGATGCTCGTAATTCTGGAATTGGTCGAAGCTGGCGCACGCCGGCGCGAGCAGAACGACATCTCCAGCGCGCGCAGCTTGCGACGCGATGCCGACGGCACGCTCGAGAGTTCCTGCGCGCTCGATGGGCACGGTGCCGTCAATCTGGCTCGCGATTTTGTCGGCGGCCGCGCCAATCAGCAGTGCCAGAATCGCTCTCTGCCGCAAAGGCTCTTGCAGCGGCGTATAGTCGCTTCCCTTATCCTTGCCGCCGAGAATCACCAGAATGCGGCCCGGAAATGCGTCCAGCGCCTTCAGCGTCGCATCCACATTCGTGGCTTTGGAATCGTTGTAGTAGCGCACGCCATTGATCTCGGCGACGAATTCGAGGCGATGCTCGACGCCGGCAAACGAGCGCACGCCTTCGCCAACCGCTTTGGCACTCGCGCCCGCGATTCGCGCGGCGGCGATCGCCGCGAGCACATTTTCGAGGTTATGCGCTCCCGGAACCGGCACTTCTTCCCGCTTGAGCACGACCTCTTCCCTGCCATCATTGCGAAATACAATGTCGTCGCCGCGAAGAAACGCACCCTGCGCGGCCCGCTGTTTGCGGCTGAACCAGTACACATGCGGGCGCGTGGGCGCCAGTGGCGTCGTTGCGGGGTCATCGGCGTTCAGAATCGCGAAATCTTCTTCGCCTTGATTCTCAAAAATGCGCGCTTTGGCTTTGCTGTAGAGCTCCATGGTGTGATGCCGGTCCAAATGATCCGGAGTGAGATTGAGGAACACGCTGATGTCCGTGCGAAAAGTGTCGATGAGTTCGAGTTGAAAGCTGCTCAGCTCCACGACCGTCACCGTGTCATTCGTCATGCGCGTAACGCGGGAAATCAGCGGCGTGCCGATGTTGCCGGCGAGAATAGTGGGAAAGGAAGCAGTCCGCAAAATGTGCTCGATCAACGAAGTCGTGGTGGTCTTCCCGTTGGAGCCGGTGATGCCGATGAGCTTGCCGCGCCGAAAGCGGTAGGCGAGTTCGATCTCGCTCCAGATGGTCACACTGTTCGCGCGCGCGGTTTGCAGCAGCGGCGCATCCGCGGGCACGCCCGGGCTGGGAATGATAAGGTCCTGCTGCAAAAATGTTTGCTCCTGATGCCCGCCCAACTCCAATTTCACATTTTCAGCCCGCAGCTTGGCGATTTCTTCGCCGATCTCAGCCTCACTGCGCGAATCGGTTGCGGTCACGGCGGCGCCGTGGGAAGCGCAGAACAGCGCGGCCGCAACTCCTGTGCGCGCCAGTCCCACAACCAGCACGCGTTTGTTTCTCAACTCCACGGGGCCCGGCATAGCTACCTCAGTTTCAAAGTCGTTAGCGCAAAGAGAGCAAATACCAGTGCTGCAATCCAAAAGCGCACGATCACTTTCGATTCGCTCCAACCAAGCAATTCAAAATGATGGTGAATCGGCGCCATGCGGAAGATGCGCTTGCCGCGCAGCTTGAACGAACCGACCTGCAAAATCACGGACAGCGCCTCAACGACGAAAATTCCGCCGACAAAGAAGAGCAAAATTTCTTGCTTGATGATCACCGCGATCACGCCGAGCGTTCCGCCCAAGGAAAGCGAGCCGACATCGCCCATGAAAACTTCGGCGGGATGCGCGTTGTACCAGAGAAATCCCAGCGAAGCTCCGACCAGCGCTCCGCACAGGACGGTCAGTTCGCCGACGCGCGGGATGTACTGGATCTCGAGGTACGTGGCCCAGCGATAGTTGCTGCTCACGTAGGTCAATACTGTCAACGCTCCGGCGGCGATCACCGTGCAGCCAATGGCCAGGCCGTCCAGACCGTCCGTAAGATTCACGGCGTTTGAGGCTCCGGCGATCACCACGGAAACGAAAATCAAAAATGGCACGAACGCCAAGGGCCAGAGGTGCGACGAACGCAGCAGCGAATGAACGACGAGGTCCGGATGCACGCGCTTTAAAAACGGAATCATCAGCTCGGTGGAATACGCGCGGCGTGTGGCAAGGATTAGCAATCCAATGCCGACAATCGAGCTTACAAATATTTGCAGCAGAAATTTGTTCTTGCTGGTGAGCCCTAGATTCCGCTGCTTCGACACTTTCGCGTAGTCATCGACAAATCCAATAGCCGCGAACGCCAGCAACGCGAACAGCGTCAACAGCACGAAGCCGTTGCTCAGATCGGCCCACAGCAGTGTCGGCACGACGGTGGAGAGCACTATCAGCACGCCGCCCATGGTCGGAGTGCCGGCCTTCTTCTGGTGATTCTGCGGCCCTTCTTCGCGGATATACTGTCCGATCTGCAGTTCGCGCAGCTTGCGGATCAGCCACGGCCCAAAGACGAGCGCCAGAAACATGGCCGTCAAGCTCGCGTACACGGTGCGAACGGTGATGTACCGAAAAACGTTGAACGGGCTGAAATATTTTTGCAGGACGTGGTAGAGAAGATAGTAGAGCATCTAGTGGCGCACCTTCTCCGCGTTTTCCAGATCAGGTGCGTGAATGGCCAGAAGGCTCTCGACAATGCGCTCCATCTTCACGCCACGCGAGCCTTTCACCAGCAGCAAATCTCCGGGAGCGACAAAATCGGCAAGAAATTTCGCGGCATCCTCCGATGAGTTGAAAACTTTAGTCTGCGAGCGCGGTATTCCAGCAGCGACCGCGCCTTCCACAATCTGCGCGGCATCGCCCTCCACGCCGATAATCCAATCAATTTTTCCGGTTTGCGCCGCAAGTTTGCCGGCTTCGCGATGGAGTTGCGGCGACGTCGCACCAAGCTCGCGCATCTCTCCGGCAGCAAGAATCCGCCGACGATAGTTGGGCGTGGCAGCTAAAACCTTGATCATCGCGTGCAGCGCGGCCGGGCTCGAGTTATAGCTGTCGTTGATCAGCGCCGCTCCGTTGGAAAAACTCAGTAATTCCCCGCGCATAGCGGGCGCGTGCAAGGTGCGAAACACGTTCTGCGCTTCCGCCGCGCCAATTCCGCACACGCTGGCCGCAGCCAACGCCCCAAGCGCGTTGGAAATTACGTGGCGGCCCGGCAGCGCCAGCTCCAGCCGGGTGCGCCTTCCATTCTCCACCAGAACAAACGCCGAGCCTAACGCCCCGCGATCTTCGATCGCTTCCGCGCGATAATCCGCGGCATTTTCGATGCCGTAGGTCAACACGCGCCCCGGCGCGTGCGAAGCAAACGCCGCCACCAGCGGATCATCGGCGTTCAAGACGGCAACGGAATCGGGCCCGTTCAATCCTTCAATCAGCTCGCGCTTGGCCAGCGCAATTTCTTCGACCGACGCAAAAAATTCCAGGTGCGCCGGCGCAACACGCGTCACGACGCCGACGTCCGGCTTAGCGATCGCGGCAAGCTCCTGCAGCTCATACCGCCGCGACATGCCCATCTCCAGGACCGCGGCGTCGTGCTCTGCCTCCAGACGAAACAACGTCAGCGGCAGCCCGTACGCGTTATTAAAATTCCCCTCCGACTTCAAGATCCGTAGCTTCGCGCCCAGCAGCGCCGCCAGGATCTCTTTTGTGGTGGTCTTGCCCACGCTGCCCGTGACGCCGGCAATTTTTTTGCCCCACGCATCGCGCATGGTCCGCGCAAGCTGATGTAATGCGACGAGGGTGTCGTCGACGACAAGGCAGGAGCCGCGCAGCGTATCCGGGAATTGCCGCGCGCGCGATTCCGCCACCACTGCGGCCACCGCTCCGCGCTCGAGGGCCGCAGCCACATGATCGTGTCCATCGTGACGCGGTCCGTGGATGGCGAAGAACAGTTCTCCAGCACGTATCGTGCGAGAATCAATCGAGTAGCCGGCCACCCGGGCCATGGCATCGAGCCCCGCCCCAATGTTCGCCAGCATCGGCTCAGAAATCTGTAGAAGCGTCCACCGCATAAAGTCCTCAGACAGCTAGCGTTACGAAGATACCGCGCGCGTCGGTTTGTTTTCACCGTTTTGAGGGCTCCTCCTTAGTAAGGGTAACTACGGCTCGAAGCGCCTTTCTCCCGCTACGGATAAAGCGCGCTACGTGCCAAACCCTGGGCCGCTCTCCGGCCGGTCATACCCACGTTCGCGGAGCGCGCGGCGCGCTACTTCGCGATCGTCAAATTCCAACGTGCGGTCCGCGAGAATCTGATAATTCTCGTGTCCCTTGCCGGCAAGAAGAAGAATATCTCCCGCCCGCGCTTCGTCGATAGCCAGGCCGATGGCTTTTTCGCGGTCCGGCTCGATCATGTATTTGCCGTTTGTTTTTTGCAGGCCGACGACGATGTCGCTGATGATTTTCAGCGGATCCTCGCTCTTAGGATTGTCGCTGGACAAAATCGTGAGATCGCTGAGCCGCCCCGCGACTTCGCCCATCACCGGCCGCTTGGTGCGGTCCTTCAGTCCGCCGCAGCCGAAGAGCGTGATGATGCGGCCCTTGGTATTCAACTCCCGCGCCGTGCGAATCAGATTCTCCAAGGCGTCATCGGTGTGCGCGTAATCGACGACCACGAGAAACGGCTGACCCATCGCAATGGGCTGAAATCGGCCGGAGACGCTCTCAAGATTGCGAATACCGGTAGCAATGATTTCATTAGACAGGCCCAGCGCCTGCGCCGCGCCAATGGCGGCGAGAATGTTGTAGACGTTGATGCGCCCTACGAGCGACGACTCGATATCAATCTTTCCGTTGGGCGTCAGCGCGGTGAACGACAGCCCTGAAAACGTAAGCTGAAATTTCTTGGTTGTGAGCTGCGCACCGGAATTGAGGCCATAGGTGACGACATTTTTCGCCAAGCCGGCCAGGCGTTTTCCATATTCGTCGTCGGTGTTGAGCACCGCCGCGTCGGGCCCGCCCGCTCCCGTGCCCTCAAAAAGCCGCAACTTGGCGGCAAAATAATCTTCAAAGGTCTTGTGATAATCCATGTGCTCGCGCGTGAGATTGGTGAAAACAGCCGCCGCGAAGTGGCAGCCCCACAAGCGGTCCATCGCCAAAGAGTGCGAACTGGCTTCCAGCACGCCGTAGCGGCCTCCGGCATCGCGAATTTCGGCAAGAAATCCCTGCAGATCTACCGACTCAGGCGTGGTGTTCGGTGCGGGATAATCGCCCAATGGCGTGTGGTAGGCAATCGTGCCGAAGAGGCCGGTCTTCGCTGCTGAAGCCTTGATGATGGCATCGACAAGCGAGGTCGTCGTGGTCTTGCCATTCGTGCCGGTCACCGCCACAAGTTGCAGCGCCTTCGCAGGGTGCCCGAAGAAATTTGCAGCGGCGACCGCCAGAGCCTTTCGCGGTTCCCGCACGCGAATCCACGCCACGATGGACGGCATCCCCGACGGCGGCGCGGCTTCACTGGCAATGGCCGCGGCCCCGCGCGACACCGCGTCGCGAATAAAGGCGTTTCCATCCGCCCTAGCGCCATGCAGCGCAAAAAACAGCGCGCGCGGCTGCACCTTGCGCGAATCGCAGGTTACCTGGCGAATATCCAGGTCGCCGGCGCTCGCAGGCACGTTGGCGTCGACGCCCACAAACAAGGCGCTCAGCTTGCTGCTCTGACCGGCAATGCGACCCGCCATGGAATGGCCTCGTTCATTGTCCGCATGCTTCGCGGTGGAGTCACTTTCTTTCTCTTCCGTGTGGGTGAATCCGATACTCATCCTAGTGTCTGGACCTCCCGCGCGATCTGGCCGGCTTCGCAGGCGCCGGCGTACCGAACTGCACCGTCACCTTCGCGCCGCGCCGCACTTGGGTCCCAGCCTCCGGATGTTGCTCCACAGCAAGATTGCTTCCAACCACCAGCGGCTCCAGCCCGAGGCGCAAACACATCTCGGTAACTTCGCGCATCGTCTTGCCGGAAAAATCGGGCACGGAGATGGCGCCGCCCTCGTCGGCAGCCATGGTGACTTCAGGAGCGTGAGACTTCAGTTCGGGCTCTGCTTGGTTGGACGCCACAGGAGGCGCGTCGGGCTGCCCGGAGAAGTCGGTTGGCGAAAAGTCCTCCAGGGTTGCGGCTTCGCCCGCGTTTTGGCCCTTGTACGCGGCCTGAATCAATCGTGGGTTCAACGGCACGTCGCGCGGCACATCGAGATACGACAATACTTGCTCGGCGATACGCTTGAAGACCGGAGCGGCGACCTGGCCGCCTTCGTGCAAGCCCACCGGCGAATCGAGCGAAACCAGAATTGTCACCGCCGGATTGCTAATCGGTGCGAAACCCATGAATGACGCGATCAACTGCGTAGGCGAATAGCGCCCGGTCGCAGGGTCGATTTTCTGCGCGGAGCCGGTTTTGCCCGCTGCCGTCCAACCGTCCAGACGCGCGAGCGGGCCGGTGCCGTTCAGCACCACTCCTTCCATGAGCCGCCGCAACGTCGCCGCCGTTTCCGGGCGAATGACCCGCCTGGGCTCCGTTGCTGAGATCGAAGTTGGAGTCGGCAGCACCTGGTCGCCCCGCTTTATCTGCTGCACCACATGCGGCTTGATCAGCACGCCGCCGTTCGCGATGGCAGATACGGCGGTAATCAATTGGATGGGGGTGACACCGATCTCCTGCCCCATCGAGACCGAGCCGATCGATATCGCGCTCCAATTCTCCAAGCGGTGCAACAGCCCTCGGCTTTCGCCCGGCAAATCCACACCGGTCGGGGAACCAAAGCCAAAGGCCCGAATATATTCGTAGAATTTGGGGGCACCCACCCGCACGGCGATCTTAATCGCACCCACGTCGCTCGACTTCGCCAGTATGTCCGCGACGCTCAGCAGCCCGAACGGTTTGTGATCGCGAATGCGGTGCCCTGCAATGTAAATTGCGCCATTCTCGCAATCGAAGACTTCGTTCGGACGGGTGAGGTCCTGGTCAAAAGCCGCGGCCAACGTGATTAGCTTGAAGGTGGAACCCGGCTCATACAGCGCGCTCACCGCGCGATTCATGCGCGACTCCGCGGCGGCTTCGCTAGCGGCGTTGGGATTGAAGCGCGGCCAATTGGCCATGGCCAGAATTTCGCCGTTGTTCGGGTTCATCACCACGACGCTGCCAGCCATCGCGTGCGTCTTCTCGATGGCAGCAAGCAATTCGCGCTGCGCGATGTACTGGATCTTTTCGTCGAGCGTGAGCACCACGTTCGCGCCGCGCTCGCGCTGTGCCTCGCCGCCGTCGAACCAGCGCTGCCGCGCGTCGGCCATCACAACAATCTTTTCGCTCTTGCTGCGAATCTGGCTGTCCAGCTCGTACTCGATTCCGGCCAGGCCCTTTTCGTCCGGATCGACAAAGCCCAGGACATGCGCCGCCAAATCCCGCTTCGGGTAAAACCTTTGATTTTCGTCCTGGAAGTAAATGCCTTTGAGATTTAGCGCTTCGATCGCTTCGACTTTCTCTGGCGGCAGTTTGCGCGAGATCCAAGCAAAGGAGCGCGACGACGCCATGCGCGCCTCAAGCATGTCCTGCGGCACGCCGAGCACGCCGGACAGCAGCCGCGCGGCCAGCGACTCGTCCGCGATTTCCGCCGGAACCGCAAACGCCGACTTCACCGGCACACTCATCGCCAGCGCTCGCATATTGCGGTCGTAAATGATTCCGCGTTTCGGTGTGATTTCGATGGTGCGCTGCTGCTGGCGCTGCGCGCGCGCCAGATACTCGCCATGCGCAAAGAGTTGCAGGTAGGAAAGCCGCCCGAAAACCGCCGTGGTCCACAGCAGAGCCACGCCAGCGACCATCAGCAAACGGACGTGGACTCGGTTTTGTCGCATGGCTGGTTCAGGTCAGTAAGCGCTCCGGTTGGAAGTTAATTTTGAGTTGCTGAAATCCTGAGTGGCGTAGACAGCCGCGATTACTGCGCCCGGTTCGCGCGCACGTAACCAACCGCCGCCACTTCCGCGTCCGCCGGTGCGTCGTACTCTTGCACCTGAGTAGGCAGCGGCTCCGTCAAGCCCAGTTGACGCCGCGCAATCACGTCGATACGCCGTGGGTCGCGCAATCCCTCAATCTCCAGCCGCAATTCCGAATTGAGCGCCGACATTTTCGTCTGCTTGGCCTTTAAATCCTCGAGCTGAAAACTCAAATCGATGCAGCGAAAATGCTGGTACACATAGAACATCAGAAACACGGCAATCACCGCTCCCCACCCCGCCGTGCGATAGAGACCCTGCATGCGCACCGGCTCCGCATGGCGCACCAGACGCGAATTATCGATCCGCTTTACGGTGTGAAATTCTGTGTGGATCGCCTTTTTTCTGCTTCTCGCCATACTCAGACTCTTTCCGCGCACCGTAATTTCGCACTTCGCGAACGTGGGTTCGCCGAGATTTCCATTTCGCTCGGCTGGATTACGTGTTTGGTCAGCACCTTGAGCGTGCCCTCGCGCTCGCCTTGTTGAAACGCCTGCTTGACCTGGCGGTCTTCGCCCGAGTGGTACGTCAGCACCACGCAGCGTCCGCCGGAATTTAAAGTAGCTGGGGTCCGAGAAAGAAACTGCCCGAGTTCCTCCATCTCTCGATTCACCGCTATCCGCAGCGCCAGAAACGTTTTTGTGGCGGGATGCAGTCTCTGCCTTCCCCATTGCTTTCGGGCCCCAGCTACAACCG
>WNFR01002417.1_pt1 | contig 21559 bp, 20 predicted proteins | sample 5400221 | NCBI WGS metagenome assembly WNFR01 (sample SAMN13153357, study PRJNA577476) | soil metagenome | isolation source: 40 cm soil under Madrone tree | place: USA:California | collected 2016-06-14 | reverse complement strand
CCTGCGTGCTTCAAGCCTCGACGCGGTCAGCGCTTTGTCCTATGAATAAGCGAGTGTGACCAGTTTTAGTTAATAGCTACAGAATCCTGAGGTTGGATTAAGCGCCGGTTTCAAATGCGAACTATTTTACAAGCCGAGAACCTGACAAAAGATTATCGCGTTGGCAAAGTCGACGTGCATGCATTGCGAGGAGTTTCCCTGGAAGTTCAGGAGGGCGAATTCCTTGCGATTATGGGTCCCTCCGGCTGTGGAAAGACCACGATGTTGCACTTGTTTGGGGGGCTTTTGACTCCCTCCAGCGGACGAATAGTCCTCGACGGTGAAGACATAACCGCCGCAACCGATTCAAAGAGGACGGATATTAGACGTCGAAAGATCGGTTTCGTGTTTCAACGATTCAATCTGTTTCCAACGTTGACGGCTGATGGCAATCTTCGGTTGGCCGAGCGTATTCACGGTAACGGAGAAGGTGATCCGGAACGACGCCGTGAAGTCCTGAAGCTGCTTCGTCTGGAAGACAAAATGAACCACAAGCCGCTTGAATTATCAGGTGGCGAACAGCAACGAGTAGCCCTCGCTCGGGCCGTAGTAACCCGGCCTGCTATAATTCTTGCCGATGAACCAACCGGTAACCTCGACACCGAAAACTCCGCGGTGGTCCTGAACATGTTTCAGGAATTGAACTACCGTCTAAACCAGACAATCATAATGATCACTCATAATCCGGAAGCAGCTGCAATGTGCCGCCGTATTGTGCAAATGCGCGACGGTCACATCGTCGAATCTACGGCGGGCGTCCAATTGTAGAAAATGAACTCCAGTTTGTTGGAATGTGGGGAGTTTTCGGGGTAAACTAGTATTCGGCGTTTTTCCGGAATGCTGGTTTATGGGTATTTTCTTCCGCACTTTAAAGAGTATTTTCTTCTGGCGACATGGCCGGACGGCTTGGCAATACGATATTCTCTGCTTTTTGATTCTCGCCTTTATTTTCCTGACACCTAAGAGCTGGTTTGAAAACGGCGAACGCACCTCGGCGATGGGGCATCAAATTCCACTTGAACGTCTCTACTTACCTGTAAACGAAGAGCTTACAGGTTCGTTGAACGCGAGTGAGATAGAACGAAGGGTCCGAGACATCACGGGAAGGCCGGATGCGAGAGTGATTTCAACGCGGCCAAAGGCGGATGACCGAGGGAAAACGGTCGCATATGAGGTTGACATTCGTTAATTTGTCTTTATAATCGCCCAACTTTGGGGCTTGGAACTTTTTGTTACCGAAGTATTAAGGAGTTTTTATGAAAACGTTAATTCCCCTTGGTCTCGTCGCCACGGTAATTTTTACCCTGGTGGCGGTCGGCTCGGCCGCCACTGTGGCCGATGCTCAGGGCGCCGGCCTCGTCAGTTCAGTATTAAATCGATTGGAACAGAATCGTCGCAGTTTGCGGTCGCTGCGTTCCGGCATCAGCATGGAGAAGTACAATTCTCAATTGCACGACAGTGACAAGTATACCGGGAAGGTGCTTTATGTCCCCGCGGCAGGACGAAATGCGAACGTACGTATCGAATGGCAAAGCCCCCAACATGAAGTTTTTACTGTTTCTAATGGCGCTTATACTTTGTGCCGTCCGCGACTGAATACTTGCTATACAGGGAAAACTGCAGCAAAGCAGGGGAGTAATGCAAACAGTGTTCTCCAGTTCCTTAGCATGTCTGGAGCGCAATTGAAGGCGAAGTTTGATGTTCAGGATGCTCGCGACGAGACCGTTTGGCCTAATATTAGTGCCGTTCATCTAACTCTAGTACCGAAAGGTGCTGCTTCATTCAAATACGCCGAAGTCTGGATCGATGGTTCCGGAATGCCTGTGCAGTCCAAGGTTGTTGAAAAAAATGACGACGCGACAACTGTGCGGCTTGGAGATATTGAGCGAAATGTAGACATTCCAAGCGATCAGTTTAAGCCTGCTATTGACAAGGGCGTCAAGGTTATACCTGCTTAGTTAGGATCCGACGATTGTAGTTATCAGGGGCTTCGGTTTTCAACCGGAGCCTCTTGTCGATTAGAGACCGTTTCGACGACCAACTTGACCGATTTTAAACGTTCCGGGTCAAACATCTCCCCTCGTGCTGTCTTGCCTTTCGGCGCTGATATGGCTATTCTTTGCCGATTGGACTCATGCCGTGACCGCGCTTTGGTGCGAGGCGTGGACAAAATACATAAATAAATGAAGCAAAGCACATTTCTTAGCAGAAAGTTCAGAGAAGCGCGCTTTATTACGCGTGGGCTTCTTTCTACAAATCATCCGGTTCTCGCACATATTATTCCGATGCGTCGCTGTAATCTCGCGTGCGGTTATTGCAATGAATATGACAAGGTGTCGGATCCGGTTCCACTGGATGTAATGAAACGCCGGCTGGATAAGCTCGCGGCGTTGCGCACGTCTGTGATTACCATTTCGGGCGGCGAGCCCTTGATGCACCCTCAACTCGACGAGATCATCGCGCATATTCGTTCACACGGCATTATCGCGGGTCTGATCTCGAACGGTTATTATTTCACTCCGGACCGTATTAAGCGCCTTAACGATGCCGGTTTGGAATATCTTCAAATCAGCATCGACAACGTAACACCGGACGAGGTTTCCAAAAAGAGTTTGAAGCGGCTGGAAAAGAAACTCCAGGCACTTTCCGAACACGCCGCGTTTCACGTAAATATCAATTCAGTCATTGGCGGTGGCATCAAGACCCCGGACGATGCCCTGGTGATTGCCAGACGAGCTGTCGAACTTGGTTTTTCAAGTACGGTAGGCGTCATCCACGATAATTCAGGAACTCTTAAGCCGCTGACAGATAGCGAAAAAGCCCTGTTCCATGCCGTTAAGAAGATCGGAAACAAAGATCACGCTCGGTTGAACTGGTTTCAGGACACGATTGCCGAGGGGAAACCCTATGAATGGCGATGCCGTGCTGGCGCACGATACCTTTATATTTGCGAGGATGGGCTGGTACATTGGTGCTCTCAACAACGGGGCTATCCTGGGATTCCATTGCTTGAGTACACAATGGATGATTTCAAACGCGAATACAATACCGAGAAATGGTGTGCATCAACTTGTACGCTTCAATGTGTACATCAGGTAGGAATTCTCGATAACTGGCGTGACCCTCAGCAGGCTCCTGGTAGCACACAACATGTCGGGCACAAGGAAGACCGAATCGGTGAGATGATCGGCGTTGAATAGGCATTGATTCAGCGCCTTCAGCATTCTCAAAAAACGATCGCGAACTCAGACGCTGTTGTGAAGGGCAGTGCAGGCATTTCGCCTGTCGGCTTATGCAAACATACCTCGTTGTTGAACTCCTCGCCGCCTTCGACAATACCTGATCATCTCAAAACCTTTTCCCTCTGACTTGTCACACGCCTTTTGGCATCAATGCATTTTGAATCGATCGGCAAAGCCGCACAAAAGGGGCTTTCGAGGAACTTGTAAAACACAGCGTCCGCTTCTGCCATTTGACCACTAACTTCCAGGCCGGCGCCAAGGTTATAGGCTAACACAGGATCCGGTTCTCTTCCTTTCTCCGCAGCCTGGAATTCCACCAGTGCCTCCTGCCAACGACCCAACTGCGCCAGTTCCATCCCCAGCAAATTGTGGGTGTGAGGGTTGTCCTCGATCGCCAGAGCTTGCCTGTATTCTGCAATTGTCATTTCGGGCTTGCTCATCAATCTTGCGGTGTTCGCCCTTGCCAGGTGTGAATCGACAGAGTGCCAGTTGCGGTAAAAGAAAACGGCCCCTGCTGTACAAACCACCAGCAGGTACGTAAGTGGGAGCAAAAATCGAAAACCAATCGTTCGCCTGTTTTGTGCCGTTGGAACCGGCTCATTAAGGGCGGAACTTGCCGCGAGTTCGTTACTCGCTGAAGTTCCGGACGCGCGAGCCTTCGCAAAAAACAGGCAGTAGATAAGGTAGACGGGAAAAACGACGGGAAGGGCGGCCAGTGTGCTCAGTGCCCAAACCAGCGCCCAGCCCATTCGAAAACCACGCTTTCTCGTGCCGGCAAGGACAATTGCGGACGCTATGGTAGCAACAAAAAAAGCCGCCGGTCGAAGCATTTCGAAAAGCTCGCCGGCGGACAAGTTACTTAAGAGTCTCACGTGGATTTTTGAGAGATCGAGTCGCCAATCTCGTGGAGTTTTACAGTTCGCGATAATCCAAGTCCCGAAAGTTTTCCGGCCATTACCACTACCAATTCGCCCATATCGACGACTCCATTTTCCAATAGAACCTGTTCGCCGACACGCATCATTCCCTCTGTGGTGTTACAAGGCTGGTGAACCAGCGTCTCGACCCCCCAGATTAACGCCAGCTCATCTCTAACCAAGGGCGACGACGTTAGGGCAACTATTCTCTGGTCGGGACGAAGGGCAGACAACCGCCGCGCCATCAGACCTGATTCTGTGAAGACAACAGTCGTTCGAGTGCTCATCTCCGCGCCGGCAAACACTGCAGCCTCGCACAAGGCCCGGCTGAATCGCCCGGATTGCTTCCCGAGCCATTGTGTAATACCGACGTTTGACGATGCTTTTCGACCAACTTCCGACGTCTCGATAATCCGCGCCATCGTTGCCACAGCGCCAACAGGATTGGCGCCCATCGCGGTTTCGTTCGACAGCATCAAACAGTCGCTTCCATCCCAGACCGCGTTCGCCACGTCCGATGCCTCAGCACGTGTTGGACGTGGATTGACGACCATCGACTGCAACATCTGCGTTGCAGTTATTACCAGTTTCCCTGCCAGATTTGCTTTTTCAATAATGCGTTTCTGGTAAACCGGGACCAGTTCGACACTGGTTTCCACCCCGAGGTCTCCACGCGCAACCATCAGACCATCGGTTGCCGCAACAATCTCGTCAAGATTGGTAATTGCTTCGGCTTTTTCTATCTTTGCAATCAGGGGAGCGCTACCACCCTCCGCCTGGATCAGTTCTTTCGCTTCGATACAATCCTGTGCGCGCCGAACAAACGATAAAGCAATGAAATCTGCTCGTTGTTCGACTGCCCACTTCAGGTCTCGTCGATCTTTTTCAGTCAGGGATGGGATCGGCAAACTCGCTCCGGGTAGATTAATACCCTTTCGCTCGCTGAGCGGGCCACCATTTATCACCCGGCAAATTACGTCTGTATCCGTGGTGTTCTCGACATGAAGCTCTATTAGCCCATCGTCCAGCAGAATTCTTGCCCCCGGCTTAACGTCACGGGCAATACCACTGTAGTTCGTCGAGACCTGAGTCACGTCGCCTTCGACATCGCGGGTCGTCAAAATAAAGGTCTGATTTGCCTGCAGTTGAATGGGCACACCGCCACGCAGGGTTCCGGTGCGAATTTTCGGCCCGGACAAATCGACTAAAACGGCCAAAGGCCGCTTCATAGAAGTCGCTGCCGCTCGTGCGCGCTTGATGTTTTCGGCGTGCTCTTCCTGGGTCCCGTGCGACATATTGATTCGCACCCCGTTCACTCCCGCGGCAAGCAGCGCTTCCAACACCGCGGGTTCGCGCGACGCAGGTCCCAGCGTCGCAAGAATCTTGGCTTTTCTCACATTATTTCCTCTGAGCTTCTTTGTATTTAGAGTTAGAAAGTAAAAGTATTAAAGCTAAAACGCAAGGACGGCAAAAGTGGAAGACCGCGGAAGTCGGATTCCAGGCGTTGGGCGATGTTACATGCTCAAAATCTCACATCTGCCTCACCTGAACAAATCTCCAACCTTGTACCGCTTTCTCGACATGTGTTCCCGGATCACCGGCAAAAGGGTGTCGGCACTATTAACGTAAAGATTGATTGTCTCACCCCCGCGCACCTTCAACCGGAGTGCTTTATTCAGAAAAAGATGCTGCCACGGCCTTACGATTTCGATCGACGACACACGTTCATGTGCAATTAACAGCAAATCTGTCTCTGTCGCCTTTCGCTTGAAACTCGGTCGCCAAACAAACCTCTGATTGGTAAAGAGCAATTGTCCGGCACGTCCACCGAACGAGCACGACCGCGAAAATACCTCAAACTCGCCAGGTAACAACTCGACCTTTGCGGTCCACCTGCCAGCCAAAAATTGCCCGGTTCGCTGCATACGTTAGTCACGCGAAAAATAAGGAGAAATGCAGGGAACTCGTATTCCGCGAGCCTTTGAAACGACCGGCCTCGTCACCTAGTGGTGCACCCTTCTCGCCCGGCGGTCATAGCGGAACAGGGGTCGATCGCACTCGGGGCACGCCACCAGCATTTCCAGTTTCCTTAGATATCCAATTACGGTGGCAACCACCGTGGAATGCGACCATGTCAGCGGTGAAACCGAAACGGGCCCGCCCGTGATTGGATTAACCTGTTCAGCCAGCACTCCGGACTTTAATGTGCGTGCAACGGCCCAATCCAGTATACCCATTGCTCCTTCCAGGTCTTCCAGGGTCTTTGCTGCCGCAATCCGATAGTCCGCCAGCCAAAGGGTACAGATAAACCATGGATTACCCGGTATTATGTCGGTGTTACTACTCACACGCATGTAATTGTCGTTTTCGTATCGCGCAACTCCCCCGATCGAAGTTTTCGCCCACAATCGGCTTTCCACCGCGTCCATTGTATTGACCACCATCGGATCGTCCGGAGCGAAAACTCCGAAATAAAATGTGCCGAATAGCGAAGCGTCGATGGTTGTGTCGACTTCGAACCCGCCATCGCGATTCGGAACTATCGCACGCGCGAAACGTCCTAATTCAGGGCGGTAGAGATACTTCGCGATCGCATCTCTTATTACTGTCGCACTCTTCTCATACTCCGCGGCGATACCAGTGTCCCCAAACAGACTTGCAAACTTTGCAGCCGCGCGCAGGCCACCTACGACTGTCGCGCAAGTGAACGTGTGAATGCCTTTTCGGTCCTCCCAAAGGTTCCACGACGGCTCAGGAAGTCCCGTTTCGGTATTGCGAAATCTCATCATGAAATCCGCTGCCCGGCGAATGAGAGGTCTATAGAGAGAACTTGCAAATTCGATGTCGCGAAATTCGTCGTAATGATTCCACAATGCCCAAAGAACAAGTGCAGTCTCGTCCTCCTGAATTGGAATAAGAGTCTCCCGAGTGTGCGGATCCCAGTGCGCGTGCCAGCCTGAGGCCACCGACCCATCCGCGTTATACTTTTGCAGGAAGTAACCCTTCGGATCGATGATGTGTCCACACAAACTAAAGAAAGCTCGCGTCAGGTTCGAATACCCGGCGAGATCGAGTGCATACGCCACGAGCGCCCCATCACGAGGCCAAAGATAACTATAATGATCCGTGGCACGGATAGTGACGTCCGAATCGTTGGCAGCAATAATTGCCCCGCCGTTGTCTATTTGTGTGCGGACGATCAGCAGAGACCGCTTGAAGAGGTCAACAATCGATGATGACAAATTGCCAAAGTCCGTTTCATTCTTATTGACCCAGGTTCTCCAGAAATCCGCAGTACGTTCCATCATCACGCGTGGCTCGGTGTTTCTGACATGCTGGTTCAGAGCGCTGACCTCAGCATAGTTCTTACCTGCGGCCATCCAATAAAACATCTCGGCCGATCCGCCACCTTCCAGTTGCAGGCTCTTGCCAATTGTCGAATCGACAGAGCCCTCTGTTATAGCCCCTCCTGCCAGTTTTCCGTCTTCGGCATCGCGCCATGTTCCTTCAGCGCCCTGGAATGCCTTTCGACCGGTTGCAAACGTTTCGACGCCTTCCGGAGAATCGGTGGAGATCAGGAAATATCGCTGTCCTTTATAGTGGATTATAGACTTCGAGTCCGGGTCGAAAAATGCGGTGTCGCCAATCTCGTTTTCCGAAATATAAAAATCGTGATGAAAGAAAAGGCGAACTTCCCGAGGTTTAGCGGTCAGGTTTCGTACAATCAGTCTTCGCAGAAAAACGTTATAAAGCGAGTCCACGGTATCGCTTGACTCAATCTCGATGCCAAGGACAGCATTCCTTAAAAGCACGTCTGTAACCAGGGTTTCGCGGCGGTATTGCAACGTTCTTTCCCACCCTGCCTGGCTTATCCACGAAAACAGTCCGTCTACCCAGACACCGAATCTGAATGGGTGGCCTTCGGTATGATTCTCTTTACCGATGAATGGAAAATAGATATCCCTGATTTGATAAAGTTCATCAAACGTAACCAGCAACGATCCGTTGCCAACTGGAATATCTCGAGGCATAGTGGGTGGGACTCGCGTCAGGTGATTCGTTTACCGGGCAAACTTCCTTCCTGTCTACTCTCCAATTCAAATTCACCTAACCCGAACAGTTGCATCAATTCGCCGTTTCATTTATGGAAGCCTTAACGGTTTGCTCCATCTCTGCATCCGTTTCTTCGTCAAACCCTACAAAATGATTCACCATCCGGCCTTGTCGATTGAAAATAAATGTCTGCGGAATTCGGTCGTCGTCCGCCATATAGAAATTAACCATTTCCGGGTCCGGGTAGGCCAGTGTATATCCGATCGAGTATTCCTTTACAAACTTCGGAATATTGGGTTTATCGTCATCGCCGCCCACGTTCAGACCGATTACCTGCAGCCCTTGCGACCCAAGCCTCTTTTGCAGTGAATCAAGCCGTGGCGCCTCTTTTACGCAAGGCGAGCAATATGTGGCCCAGAAATCCAGCACTACAACCTGCCCGAGGTACTGTGTCAAGTGCATTCGCCGGTCATCCAATAACGTAAAGCTCTGGTTTTTCATCGCCGTGTCATTGTGGCCGGTTGCCTCAGGAAGTATTGGTGCAGATGCCTTCGCCGCGTTTGAACTGGAGGAGGTTGGTGGAGTTACGTCGCTTGATGCATTCGGATCCCCGCTGCCGCACGCTGACAAAACCAGAGAAATCACGACTGCGGCAAACGACAGAAAGAGCGCCGCGCGCGGATAAAAATAGGACGAGTGCATTGGAGAACTCCCTGCAAACCAACCATGGCCAGTTGCATTCTACACAATGTCGCCAATCCGTCACACTTACCCGTGAAATAACAACGACCGCCTGCGGGTCTTCTATTCCCGGGTATCTTCGTCTTTCTGCTGTCGAGGTCCGCCTTCCCCGATAAAATCCTCAGGTGACGCCGGATCTGCCGGGACACGATACTCCTCGTCGACCCAATTTCCCAGATCGATCATCTTGCAACGCTCGGAACAAAAAGGTCTAGAAGGATTATCCTGCCATTGAACAGGCTTCCCACAAATAGGACAAATCATAGCAATTTCAACAAAAACGGGTAAGAACGAAAAAGGGGAGAAAAGGAATTGATTCTGCGCTTTGCGAAAAGCACTAACCAACTTCACTCTCTCCCGATTCCACACTTACCCATCTATCTACTTCCCCTAAGTTCGTTTCAATTCCACGCCACGGCTAATGAATCCGGGCGCTTGATCAGGATTCTCCTGTTAACGAAATCGATAATACCTTCGCGTCGCAGGGCGTTCAAGCGCACTGTAACGCTTTCGCGGGTCGACCCAACGATCGAGGCGATTTCTCGATGTGGAAGGGGAATGTCGATCAATACCCCGTCGGCTTCAAGAACACCGTACCGGCCTGAATATTCAATAAGCAGTTTCTCGAGCCGCGCAGGAATCGCATCCAGAGCAAAATCCGCCAGGCGATGCTCGGCTTTCAACAGTCTCTGACCGATTAGTGCAAAGGTGTAATCGTATAAATCGCGATTCTCGGCCATCCCTTCCCTGAAATCCGCCAATGGAACCCTAAGTACCCTTGAGTTCTCGTATGCGACCGCGCTCTTTTCACGAAGACCAGCGCCAAATAGCGCCGATTCTCCGAACATTGCGCCGACTGACAGGATGTCGATCACGGCCTCGCGGCCACTATTCTCCTCAATACGACAGAGCTTTATACGCCCGCGCGTAATTATAAATATGGAATCCGCGGCTTCGCCGGCATGGTAAACGAACCGCCTTCTGCGATAATCCGCAGCCGAGGAAGATTTTGCGAGTCTGACGATTGCAGACTCACTTGTCATGGAGCCAAACTCAAGATTTCTAAGCATTTCCGCGCGTTCGTCGGTTGACAAGTCAAAGGCGCGTTTCTGTGGCATGTCGTATTGTCCTAAGGTCTCAATTGGGATTTGGAAGGTATCCGGGTTATAGCGATATTGCACTGCTCAAATCAGGGATGGCACAGCAAAAAATAACCCGATGGAGTTGAACCGGCTAATGACGTAAGGGACCGCCTACTCCAGCGAGGGTAATACTTTTCAGTTATTGCGAATTTTCGACGGGGGCAGGCAGTCATTTCGAAGCGCTTTATAACCGATTAAAATTGACTCTAACATGAAGGACGAAGGTGCGCAAGATAATTCCCGACACAATTATGTGAAGTATTAGGCAAGGACTCTTTGCATTTTCGCCAGACTGTTTCGCGTAACAGATCCTTTAATCGGCGGTGGCGATTGAAGAGAACCCCACATCGAAAAAAGGCGTATAATAGTCGCGGTTATCTTTGTCCTCGCATTACGGGGATCGAAAACAAGCTGATTGTCAGGACCCTCCGAAACGAGGATCTCCCAACCTGACCCGGTGGGAAAATTACGGATAATTCCGGCTGGAGTGTTCAATGTCAGATTATCGAAACAAGTTGGAAGAGTGGCAACAGGCGGCGCGCCGAAAGGCACGCGAGCTTGACGAAAAATTTGATATTCGCGGGCGTGTCGAAGAAGGCGCGCGCGTGGCGCATGACGCAGTCCGACAGGGAGCTGAAACTATTGGTGACGGCGCCGGTCGTGCCCGTGAGGAAGCGGAACGTTGGGATCGTGAATACGAGATATCCGAAAAAGCGCGCGAGGCTGCGGAAGAAGCTGCGCGGCGCGCACGCGAAGCTCGCGATGCATTTCGTGCCGCCGCAGGTGTGGCTGGGGATCGCGCTGGAGAAGCGTTTGAAGGGGCAAAGAACTACTATGAACGCGCTTCCAAAGTTGTTGATGCTGGTGCCAGACTGACCCGTGCGTCCACCGCTGCCGGTTCCGGTTTGCTTAAAGCCACTGGCTGGATAAAGGAAAACCCTGGGAAATCTGCGCTGGTGACAGTGTCTCTGGTGCTTGGAATACGCGCCGGTGCATCGTTTCCGGCTCTCGACGCCGTATTGATCGGGGCACATCCGCACTGGCTAACCCACTCTGCCCTGCCTGTTTATGGTTTGCGAAAGGTCGGCGAAAAATTCGATTCCTACCTGAAGAAACAAGAGACCCTGCGCGCGGAAGGTCAGCTCGACGACGCGGAACGGAGCCGGCTCGAATTCGAACGTAACATAGTTAAATATGTTGGTGCGCCGCTACTTGGCGCGTTCAGTTGTGCGGCCGGGGCGGCAATGTGGGCTCAAATCTTTCAGCCGGGAAGAATAACCGGTGCGCCCATAAGTTGGTTACTTGGTGGAAATCCAGTGCTGGACGGGGTCTGGCTTTTTGCCAACGGCGTGCTCTGTTTTCACCAGGGGTACAAGTTTTTTATGATTGCCCTTGCCGACCAAAAAGAAGTGGCGAAGGTTGTTCGCGAGATTAAGGGCTTACTTCCGGCCGTCAGTGCAGCCTGAATTCATTGACTATTTAACTGAAATTGGGAATGGCAGAAATGAAAGTACAAAAATCAGGAGGGTGCCAAGGGCAATAAGTTGTCGATTGCGATCGAGCCCAATGTGCTCGTTCAGCGGTTGTGGGTGAGGCATTCTTAAGACAACGGCCAATAACAAGGCATAAACAAAACCGCTGGGGCTTCCGTGCCAGAACCAGCCTATTACCGCCAGGGCGATCATCGAAACGAAGGCGATTCTGCTAATCCACCGGTGCGCCGTATACCCAAATGCGGCATAAACCGCGTGACCACCGTCCAACTGGCCAACCGGCATCAAATTCAAACTTGTTACCAGCAATCCAATCCACGATGCGAAGTAAAAGGGGTTGGGCGTGCTGGTTGACAGGTCAACTCCGACGATTCGACTAACAAAATGCGCCAGCAAAGAGTCGTGAAAATAAATTACCGAGGTGCCGTCCGCGATACCGGTTGTCACTGCCGCAGTTGACTTCAGCATTCCCAAAAACAGTATAGGGATTGCAACAATAAACCCCGCAATCGGGCCTGCTACGCCGATGTCGAACAACGCACGGCGCGTCGGTATCGGCGATTTGATCTTGATAAAAGCCCCAAATGTGCCCGCCAGAATAAGCGGCGGCGCGGGGATAAAAAAGGGAAGCGTGGCGTCGACATTATAAAGCCTGCATGCAATATAATGTCCGGATTCGTGCGCGGTCAGAATTGCCAGCAACGATGTGGAAAATGCCAGTCCCTGGCCCAAAATCGCAGGATGGCTGGATATCTGGCTGATTACCCCCAATATTTCGCTCAAATAAATCAGGGGTATATAGCTAATATACCCCAAAATCGAAGCTGGTTCGGCCACGTGAAAACCGGTCGCGGAAGGGCTTACCAGCAGAGTTCCAGCAAATGTAGTAGTTAAAATTGTGGCAGCGAATAGTCCGAAGTGACGAATCCACTCTCGCACGGTCGGACGCATCGCATCACGCGCTCGATAGGGCCTGCGCTCTAGGAAAGAAGGAACCGCCTGTACCGATTGAGACATGGGGCCGCAATTAATGCCGAATTAAGAAGTTTCCGACCCAGGTTGGGCCAGCTGAATTGGAGAAACCTTTCCGGTTACTCGCCATCCTCAAAATCGTCGTCGTCGAATGCCTCGAGTTCGACGCCTTCTTCATGGCCCTGCAATTCCTTGCCTGGTTTGAATCGAATGGTCTTGCCGGAGGGAATTGCGACCTCTTCGCCAGTCCGTGGATTTCGTCCTACTCCGCGCTTTCGGGGTTTTACGACGAACACGCCAAAGCCTCTCAGTTCGATTCTTTCCCCGCGCGCAAGCGCCTCTTTCATGGAATGAAACAGGGCATCTACGGCCTGTTCGGCCTTCATTTTGGGAACGCCAGTAGTGTCGGCGACACGGTTAACTATGTCGAGTTTAATCACGCGAACGGCCTCCGTCGTGTTGAAGAAGGTTAAAGAGAGAGACGCTCAAAAAGGAGGAGCTTCAACTGCTAAGGATAGAGACGGGCAGCGAAACCTGTCAAGCTGAACGAAGAAAACTGCTGTTTTAGCTTCCGACTTTGCTACGGGAACGCTGATTCAGGAACCAATCGACCTCCTTCATTGGCCAAACAATCATCTAATTGACACCAAAGGAAACCCGTCTTTGCCAGTGTTAACCGAGTCCTACCCTTCAACTCCGGCACCTGCGTCACCTTTTGTGCGCTGATCAAACAAGAAACCAAAGCGCTTAACCATGAATTCCCTCGAATCAGCCTTTCGCAGTCTCCAGGCTCCGCCATCGATTACAAAATGCGCGAGCGTTCCGCCAAACACCGCTCCAACCATAAAATCCAGCAGCTTTCCTGCGGCCACGTGACTGTTAATAAATTCTGCTCCCCGCAAGTCGGCCAAACGATAGCATATAAAACCAAAAAACAAGGTCAGACAGGCCATTTTCAAAAGGCCACGCCAGGGGTTCACCGTCGGCGTTTCGCTCGAGTTCAATGAAACCACAGCCATGAAAACCAGATATTGAAGGCCATGCGCGATTGCGTAACTCGAAAATGAAATCAGTACATTATTCGACAAATAAAGCGGAACAAAGAAGGCCAATAAGGTGAAGAAAAATAAACCTCTCAAGATCGAGGCTTGTTTCGAATTTCGAAAAAAAACAATTATTCCGAATATGAAAACACCGATCATTCCATAAAGGCCGACCAGGTACAAGATGTCTACTATGGGCTGCAGATAAACGGGAACTGTCCCTTCGCCCAAAACCTTGATTGTGCCGAGGATGCCACAAATCGTCGCCAGCTCCAGTGCCAATCTCTCTGCCCGCGTTGCCCGCGTGCTTTCTGCGACAGAGGCAAACGAATAAATTCCGACGTTTTGGCGGCCATAATGATATGTCTGCCACGCCCAGAAAAACAGAAATAGATAAGCCTGCGCGACCGGATTCGCCAATGCAAACAGCACACCTGACCCAGCCATTAAAGCTAACGGCGCATAAATATACCGGTATTTGTTTGCGCGGATAATTTGACCAAACTCGCTATCTGTATAAAAGAACAACGTCGCCTGAACGTGGGCTCCCCCGAGAAACAACAGAACGATTTTTATTTGGGTCAGGCCGAATTGTGCGATTCCCGTCAATCCAATGAAGATCAAAATCGATATCGGGATCCATGTCGCCAGAAGCAGTGACACCAGAAACCTGCGTTTCTGCAAATTCCCACGATATCCGGCAACTGCCGCACCGGCGTCCTCGGCCAGCGTTCCGTGGTATGAAATGGATGGCGAACGTTCCATGAACAATAGATTAACAGATGTTAGATGTTGGATGTTAGATGTTAGATTTGACAGGTTAGAGTGGAGAAGACGAAGGTCTCCAACATCTAAAATCTGACATCTAACATCTGCACTCCTCCGTTGACAAAGGAGAATGAGCGCGGCAAACTCAAACCGCGCGTCCTCCTAAGCAGCGCAGGTTGAATATTTTAGGTTTTTGGGTCGATCTGAATATGTTTGGATTTGGCAAGAAACGCACCCCTGCTTTCGGTGCAATTACAGTTGACGACGATCCCGATATCGAGGTCGAGAAGCCCCGCGCCATTGCGCGAAGTAATTTCTGGGCAGAGGCCCGACTCCTTGGAAGAGACTTGATCTTTGCGTTGATGGTCGCAGGCCTCACGGTAGTCTTCATCATTCAGCCCGTCAAGGTCGAAGGCACCTCGATGCTCCCGCGCCTGCACGATGGCGAGCGAATCTTCGTAAACAAGCTGATTTACTATGGCATTCCAAAGCTTCAGCGCGGTGATATTGTCGTTTTCTGGTATCCCAACGATCCATCGAAAAGCTACATCAAGCGTGTTATCGGCTTGCCCGGCGATATTGTCGAAGAGCGCAATGGCCGAATCTATATAAACGGAAAAGAACTGGAAGAGACCTATCTGGATCCACAGCGGACCCTGAAGGTCGAGAACCGTGCGCCTGTCCACATTCAACCCCATTACTACTATGTAATGGGTGATAACCGCGACAATTCCAGTGATTCTCGTTATTGGGGTCTGGTGCCGGAAAAGTATATTTATGGTAAGGCGGTTGTCCGTTATTGGCCATTGGGAGAAGCAAGCGTGATCTCGCACGATCCGACATACAATTCTGTCCCCCCTGGCAACTCGATCTCAGATGAAAGGGAATCTGAAGACGAGCCTTAGCTACACCGCCGCCCTTAGATAAAGGTATTTGAAGTAGTTCCAAATGGATTGGTTAAAGCCGCTTTTGACAATTTTCTATGCGCCCCGCCGCGGCATGTCGCTGGTCAGGGATCGCGCACCCCTGGGACAAGTAATGTTGTTTGCTTTGCTTTCCCAAGCCGCGTTCTTTGTAATCAGTCAGGCGCTCTTCAATGGCAATCCTCGACTCGTTTTCAGTCCAGTCCTGATCCTGGTTGGGATTCGCGAGTCAGGATCGTTAATACTCCTTACGATGCTCGCCTTTGTTCCCTCTGTCATGTTCGTCGGGAATCTGTTTGAACGGCGCAATAATACGTTGCTTGCCATCCGTCAGGAGTTCGCGCCTGTTGCGTCAAGTATCCTTGCTGCAATCGCGGTTGCTAACCTGATTTCGATTCCACTGGCTATCGCTGTTCACTTCCTGCGAGTAGACATTTCTTTCGTCAACACTTCAATCGAGCTGTTTCGAACCGCTAGTGCTCAATTGCCCCCTGAACAGCAAAATCCTGAAGCGCTTGCCCAAATGCAGGATCCCAGGATCTTGTCCTATTTCTTTTATCAGTGCCTTTTGTTCCCGTGTTGCGTGATTTGGATGGTTTTCGCTATCAGCGAATCCTATCGGTTTTCACTGCTTCGAGCGGCAGTCGTGACCGTTCTTGGCACAATCGCCATGATTCCCGTTTTCGTTTTACTGACCGGGTTGATTGTGGTGTTGGGTCCGTTCCTGTCGTCGCCGCTATTGATCCTGCTTCTTTTCTTTTACCTAAGATCGTACTTCGTTGACGTTGCGAGGAAACAACGAGCTCGGCTTTCCTTCAGACAAAATCTCGAGGCGGCAACTCTTAACCCGGCAGACGCTTCCGCGCATTACAATCTTGGCCTGCTGCAACTGCAGCGACGGGACCTTGTTGAAGCGCGCGACAGATTTGAAAAGGCGGTCAAAATCGACCCGGAAGAGATTGACTCGCACTACCAACTTGGCCGCATTGCCCGCATGCAAAATCGTCTCCCAGAGGCTATAGCACACTTCTCGGAAGTGGTTTCGCGAGATGACCGCCACGCACAGCATGAAATCTGGCGCGAGATTGGCGAAACCTATCTTGCAGCGGGCCAGTATGCCGATGCTCGTGATGCGCTGGAGAAGTTTCTCGAGCGCCGACAATCTGACCCTCAGGGTCTTTATCTTATGGGCCGCACCGAAGCCGGCCTTGGTCACCGCAAGGAAGCGGCTGCAGCTATGCAGGCCTGCATAGAAGCGGTAAAAACCGCGCCCGATTACAAGTACCGTTCTGAAAAACGCTGGCTTAACGAGGCGCGGGAATTTCTGGGGAGCAGGCAATAATAAGCTACTGACTGGTTACTAATGATTCAAAAGCCACCATCATTACTTGCATTCGAAGACGGCCGCGTATTCAGGGGATTCTCGTGGGGAGCGGAAGGCGAAGTCTGCGGCGAAATGGTCTTCAACACCTCGATGTCCGGTTATCAGGAGGTTCTTACTGACCCCTCCTATGCCGGTCAAATCGTATGCATGACTTATCCGCTGATTGGTAACTACGGGGTAACGGGGAAGGATGCCGAGTCTTCGCGACCGTGGGTCGAGGGTTTCGTCGTTCGAGAGTCCAGCCGCGTCGCTTCAAACTGGCGTTCTGAAGAGACATTGACTGCTTACTTAAAACGCTGGAACATCGTCGCAATTGAAGGCATTGACACTCGCGCCCTGGTTCGCCACATTCGCGATAAAGGTGCAATGCGCGCCTGTCTCTCGACAATCGAACTCGACAAAGACAGCCTCGTCGAAAAAGCCCGGATGTCTCCACTTATGGAGAATCGCGAACTTGCCAGTGTGGTAACAACCAGTCAGGCCTACAGTGTACCGGCTGAGGGTGCCGAACGATTCCACGTCGTCTGTTATGACTTTGGCGTAAAAACAAATTCGCTTCGCGAGTTGGCCTCGTTCGGCTGCCGAATCACGGTTGTCCCATCTTCGACGCCTGCTTCCGAAGTCGCGGCGCTCCGACCGGATGGGATTTTTCTTTCAAATGGTCCTGGCGATCCGGCCTCAATGCAGAAGGTAGTCGAAGAAATTCGGCGGGTGGTGGACACTGGTGTCCCGACATTTGGAATCTGCTTTGGGCATCAGTTGCTGGGCCGCGCTTTCGGTGGGAGCACCTACAAACTTGCTTTTGGACATCGCGGCGGAAACCAGCCCGTTCAGGATGTTGTGAACAAGACAGTCGAGATAACGTCGCACAACCATGGGTTTGCTGTGGAGGCTGCGACCCTGCCCTCTGAACTGGAAGTAACTCACATCAACCTAAACGACAATTGTGTCGAGGGGATGCGCCACAAAACGTTGCCAATATTCTCGGTCCAATATCACCCGGAGGCTGCACCCGGCCCGCACGACGCCGAACACCACTTCACCAGGTTTATCACGCTTATGGAAAACATGAATGCGGAGAGTGTTGTTGGTTAGTAGTAATAATCAGGTGGGAGCTGCGAGCTAACTTTTCTGAGGTGACTGGTCGCCATCGACTTCCTCCCTCGCGCTTCTCGATCATTCTTCCGGCATCCTTAACTCGCCCGTCGTCAAATCAGGGCGCGCGACCGCCATCTCTTCGGGCGTTAGCTCGTCTGGTACAACGACTCCCGGTAGGGGCTCGTTTTCCGAATTGTTGGTTGGCCCCGACGGTACCCCAACCGCAGCCTCTGTCGGCCTCAACATATCAGCCACAAGGCCTTCGCTCCCTCGGTGCTCCAACCAGTGCCGATAGCTAACCGTGGTAATCGCTATCACCGGAATCGCAAGGAAAATACCGGCCACCCCAGCCAATTCGGCACCGCTTAGGATGGCCAGAATCACCGCAAGAGGGTGCAAGTGAATGCCCTGACCAATCAAACGTGGATAGATAACGTAATCTTCCAGAATTCTAAGGACCGCCAGAAATATCAACACAAGCAGTGCCGATCCCAATGAATGAAATGCCGCAAGAAGAATCGCCATGATCGCCACTACCAGGGGACCCGCCAGTGGTATGAATTCAAGAAATCCTGCGAACACTCCTAATGCAAGCCAGTACGGTACGCCCAGCACTAGAAAACCCAGTGTGCAAATCAGGCCGACAATCGCACAGGCCGAGAGCTGGGCGCGTATATATGCCGCAAGAGTGGAATTGACGTCCTGAAAGAACTCGTCGCCTCGCCAACGCCATCTGCCCCGGGGCAGCATTTGAAGCGCCGATCTGCGGAAACTGTCCACATCCTTCAGGAAGAAGAAAGCCAGGATCGGTATAAGGAATAGCCATGGAACGTAGCTGACCAGTTTCCTCAACTGGTCGCCCGCCAGCCCCAGGCCCTGCTCACCGGTGTACTGCGATATGATGCCAACTTCTTTGGTTAATGCATCGTTTATTGCGACGCGTGCTTTCTCCGGAACATCCAGCCGATCATAAAGTCCGCTCAAGCCCTTCGCACGTTCTCGCGCCGAGGTGATGTAGATCGGCGCCTGCTGGAAAAAGCTCGTGATCTGGCCCCAAATCCGAGGCATCGCTATGTACAGTACAGTGAAAAGAGATCCTGCCAACAGGAGATAAACAATTCCGACAGCCACTGATCGCGGGATCGACCATTTTAGTCCAAACAGACGTGGCGAGCGACTTATAAAATCCACTAAGGGCGCTATCAAATATGCAAAGAAAATCGACAGGACGACCAGGAGGATCACCTCCTCCAGCGCGTACAGCATCCACAGACCGGCCGCAACCAGCAGAATTACTAAAATGATTCGCAGTACAACTCGCGTTTGGTACCACGTGACATTCGTGGCAACGGTAGCAGTTGCATTTTCCCGGTAATCAATTTGATTTTGCAAAAGGTGTTCCCGATTACAACTCTGGCGATTCAGCCGTTTGTTACGCTGTGCCAGTTAAGCATCAATGTGAAAAGTCGTCATCGACGTAGGTTTCGCTTGACTGCTCTCTGACCTGCGTCGCTGCAGCCTCCCAGACAATTCCACGCCATTCGTTCTGCGCGTCGATCAATTGCAACGCTGCCAGGGGATGCGCAGCATTTCGCTCAAGCCGCAATACCTCTGTTACCACGTTCAGCTTTTCACCACGATCACCCAGCACCTGCAGGTTTACCCGGCATCCCACGCTCGGAAGGTTCCGCTGCAGGTGAATCAGGGCGCCTTCCGGGCCCACATTTTCTGTCGTGCCTTCAGCGATAAAATGGTGGCCTGATTCGTCGTCCCATTCAGCTTTGACAAGGAACGATGCCAGATATCTCGGACCCGAGCGTTGATCTGAGGTTGTTTGGGACATTTATGGGGGCCTCCTGAAATTGTTTAGATGATTTCTCCCGCCTGAACTGCAGCTCGATATTTTGATATAGCCAGAAATATCGGGACTTCCGAACAGGCATCTACCAGTTCTCAATTTGCATATTTCTGAATAATGCCTTGAGTCTTCTTCCTTTCCTGGTTACTCAATCGGTTGCTTTCTGCAATCCGTTCGCTACTCTTCCTCACTCCGAAGCTTCTCGAGAACAGAAAGGTCTTCCAACGTCGACACATCGCCAGCAACGGCGCCGCCCGCCGCTATCTCGCGCAATAGCCTTCGCATGATCTTACCAGAACGCGTTTTCGGTAACTGATCGGTAAACCTTATGTCATCGGGCTTTGCCAGTGATCCGATTTCTCGCCCAACGTGATCGCGAAGCTGAGCTTTTAACTCTTCCGATGCCTTTCTGCCACCTTCCAGCGTCACGAAAGCCACAATTGCAGCACCCTTAATTTCGTCCGGTCGCGCCACTACCGCGGCTTCCGCCACTGCCTCGTGTGAAACCAACGCGCTCTCAATCTCCGCCGTTCCCAGGCGGTGTCCGCTTACATTAATAACGTCGTCCACGCGGCCCATGATCCAAAAATAACCTTCTTCGTCGCGCCGAGCCCCGTCCCCTGCGAAATAAACTCCGTCTATCTCAGACCAATACTGCTTTTGATACCGTTCGTCATCACCCCAAATCGTTCTCAGCATCGCCGGCCATGGCCTCTTGATTACCAGGTATCCGCCCTCGTTCGCGGCAACCGGCTCACCGCTCCGCGTCATTACGTCTATTTCCATACCTGGCAGCGGCCGTGTCGCAGAACCTGGCATTGTGGGTGAAGCGCCTGGAATCGGTGAAATCATTATCGCGCCCGTTTCGGTCTGCCACCATGTATCCACGATCGGACACCGGCCTTTCCCGATGATCTCGCGGTACCACATCCACGCCTCCGGGTTTATCGGCTCACCAACAGTTCCAAGCAGGCGCAAACTCGAAAGATCGTGCTTCAGCGGCCAGTGTTCGCCCCATTTTGTAAACGCGCGGATTGCGGTCGGCGCAGTGTAAAAGATGGTGACTTTATGCTGTTCAATTATCCGCCAGAAGCGGTCAGGTTCCGGATAATTTGGTGCTCCTTCATACATCAGGACGGTTGCACCGTTACTTAGGGGGCCATAAACAACATAGCTGTGTCCGGTCACCCAACCGATGTCTGCCGTGCACCAGAAGGTATCCTCGTCCTTTAAATCGAACACCCATTTCGTCGTTAAATGCGTTTGTAAAAGATAGCCCGCCGTGGTGTGCAGGATTCCCTTCGGCTTACCGGTCGTGCCCGAGGTATAAAGGATGAATAATGGATGTTCGCTGTCCAACTCCTCAGCGGGACAGTGTGCATTCACCGTTTCCCTTAGTTCGTGCCACCAGGAATCGCGCCCGGGTTCCATATTTACGCGGGTGCCCGTACGCCGTACCACGATACAACCCTTGACCGAGGGTGTTTGTTTCAATGCTTCATCGACTGCCGGTTTTAACTTGATTTCGGATCCGCGCCTGTAGCCTCCGTCCGCTGTAACGACAATTTTACACCCGGCGTCGTTGATCCGATCACGAAGCGAATCGGCAGAAAACCCTCCGAAAATCACCGAATGCGTTGCCCCGATTCGCGCACAGGCAAGCATTGCGATCGTCAATTCGGGGATCAGCGGCATATACAGGGCAACTCGATCACCCTTTTCGACCCCGCCTTTTTTTAATACATTTGCAAACAGGCAAACCTCGCGATGCAATTGTTGATAGGTGAGGGTCCTTTGTTCGCCCGGCTCGCCCTCCCAGATGATCGCGGCCTTATTCCTTCGCCAGGTCTGCAAATGACGATCCAGGCAATTATGTGCAATGTTGA